>Ga0316217_10002300_pt1 | contig 23270 bp, 22 predicted proteins | sample 1anoAmetaG_FD_203633 | JGI IMG/M metagenome (GOLD analysis project Ga0316217, IMG submission 203633) | Freshwater microbial communities from Trout Bog Lake, Wisconsin, USA - 1anoA | ecosystem: Environmental > Aquatic > Freshwater > Lake > Hypolimnion/Profundal zone | place: USA: Wisconsin...
GCGGGCCAGCGCAGCTGGCCTGGGTCTGGTCCGGTGGGTAGAAAGCTCAGCCACGGCTCCGCAGTGATGACGAGACCTTGCGGACCGGCCTCCTCTGCGGCCTCTGCGCTGCTCTAGGCTTTTCTCTGTGCTTCAATGTTTATGGCTGAAGATACCGGGATGACAGGATCTGTCTGGGCCCGATGCAAATTTCCGATTTCTATGGGTCGGGCTGGAATGGTCTCGCTGATTCGATGGCCCTACACTAGTTCGACCTTACTGCAGCGTATAGATATTGTTGCCGTTCTGGTCCGTCTGGTAGACCTTCGCGCCGCCCAGGCTGGGGTCGGTGACGGTCAGCTTGTAGGTGAGGGCCGTGGAGCATGTGATGGAGTAGTTCATCGTCGTGACGCGCGTCTGCGCCGTTCCCCCCGCGGGATTGAAATTGGGTGCGGGATTCGTTGACCCCGAGAAGACGCCGGCGGCTGACCAGGCATAGGTCGCGGCACTGGTGCCGTAGGTGCCCACATCGGCCTTGTGCGTCTCCATGGCCATGCGCAGGACCGCCGCATTGCTCTTGGCATCCCCGATGATCCGGGCACGGCGGCGCTGGCCGATGAAACTGGGGATGGCAATGGCCGAGAGGATGCCGATGACGGCGAGCACGACCAGCAGTTCGATGAGGGAGAAGCCACGAATTTTATTGGTTTGACTCATGTCTGGCCACCTTCTTCACGGTTCGGATGATCCGCGGCGCCAAGGCAGCGGGGGAGTTCTTTCCCATGGTGGTGCGAATTGGCGAAATTTCAACGACCAATTGCGGACTTTCCTGGCCGGGGTCCGGATTATTTCTTGAAGAAGATCCTGCCGGCCGCTCCGCGGACGCCCTCGAACAGGTTCTGGACCCGGTCCCCGAGTTCCCTCAACGGCTCCCCCGCATCCTTGGCCGGTGGGGCGAGGAGCGGATGGTCGGGGGCGATCTTGCCCAGCATGCCCCACACGCGGCTGGCCTTGACGTGCATCCCGAGGTCCTGGTAGGTCTGGCCAAGGAGGGCGACGGACTCCGCATCCCTGGGATTCAGGCGGATCGCGTTTTCCAGGGCGGCCGTCAGTTCCCGCGCATCGCCCCCACTGGCCTGGAGGGCCGCGGCAAGGAGGCAGTGGTAGGCTGCCTTGGCGTCGTCCAGGCCGATGGCGGTCCGGGCCAGGTTCGCGCAGGTTTCGTAGTGGTGGGCCTCGAAAGCGGCCTTGGCCTCCTGGAAGGCCTCTTCCGGCGACCGGGAGGGGACCACCCGGGCCGGGGTGTCCAGCTGGATGGACGCCTCGGGTGCGGGTTGCGTGAGGCTTTTGAAAGCCGCTTCCAGAAGGCGATAGCTTTCCTCCGCGGCCACCCGCTCCGGGCCGGTGAAGCGGTCAGGGTGGGTGGCCTGGGCGCGCTTGCGGTAGGCGGCCTTGATCTCATCGGTGGAAGCCGTGGGCAGGATACCCAGGAGTTCATAAGGGTTCATCGCGTACGCTCCTGAATGAGGCAGGTGATGCGGAGGGCTCTGTATAAAAATACTACAGATGCCCTTTGGAAATTGCACTGAGGACTGCGGGCGGTGGGCAGGGCAGTGGAAGTGAAAGGATAACTCAAGCTTTTTTAATGTTTAGTTGCGCGCGAAAATCGATGCTTGGCTTACCCAAAGAGCTCTCATATTTAGGGTAGCCAGGATGTATTCATTTTTCGCTTCCTTCTCGTGAAAGGCTTTCCATGGGCAGACGCTCCGGTCCGAGCGATGGTTATTCGCTGGTGGAAATCCTGGTGGTGCTGGCCATCATCGCCATCCTGTCCGTGGCTGGCGTGAGCATGATCGGCAACCGCCAGGCCTCGGCGGTACGTTCCCTCCTGGACGAGCTGGAGGGCGCCCTCACCAATGCCCGCCAGCTGGCCGTCGCCACCGGGCGGGACATCGCCGTGGACGACTGGGGCAACTGGACCGCCGCCACGCCCCTGACCCTGGCCTATGGGGATGCGGCCCTCGCCGACACGGATCTCCAAGCCACGGCCAACCTGCTCCTGGCCTCGAAGCCCGCGAACCCGGCCGTGACCTATTCCAACAGCGTGGGCGTGCCCTTCCACTTCCTCAACGGCGACGTGACCATGATCCGGGCTCGGATCGTCATCGTGGGCTCGGGCGCCTGGCCCACGGCCATGCAGGCCATCAGCTCAGGCAAGTCCAACCAGGACATCACGACGCTCGATCCCTTCCTCGTCGCGGATGCGAACGGAAGTTTCAATGCCCTCAACACGATGATCAAGGATGCCGGCGATGAGAACGCCTTTTTCGCCGGCACGGCCACCCCCCAGCGGGTCCTGACCATCACCGGCAGGAGCCAGCGCTTCAGGGCCACGAATGGCAAGGGCTTCATCATCGAGGTGGTGGGGACCAGTCCGGGCGGCCTGGCCCTTCCCGGCAGCGCCATGGGCCTGCTCGTGGTCCTGGACAACGGCGCCTCGGTCTACAAGTTCTACAACCCAGGCATACGGGAAGGAGACGGCAAATGGCGGAAGATCTGAGCCCTGCCCGGGGCCGGGGGCAGGAAGGCTTCAGCATGATCGAGATGCTGATGACGGCGTTCATCCTCGCCATCGGCCTGCTCGGTCTCAGCATGCTCCAGACGATGTCCCTGCGCGCCAGCCGGGGCAGCACGGGACTGAGCACCGCCGTCCACGTGGCCGACACGGTCATGGACCAGATCGAGTTGGAAGGCCGGCTCAGCTGGCTCAACACCACCGAGTACAACCCGCTCGCGGCGGCCTCCGTGCTGCCCCATCTCTACTACCTCACCCTGACGGCCGGGGTGGGGAGCCTCGTGCAGAACTTCAATTCGCAGGGCACCCTGGCCGATCCCACCTCGACCGACCCGCTCGTCAAGTACCCCTATTATACGGTCACCGTCACCCGGGTGGCCGACGTGGGCACGCCCACCGGGGTGGGCCAGTTGTCGGACTTCAACGTCCAGGTCCAGTTCTCGGACAATGCCAACAACGTCGTCAAGCAGCGCCAGGTGACCTTGACCCGGAGGATCCTCCATGGCTGAGCCGCGCCTCAGGGCCCGTTCGCGAGGCTTCTCCCTGGTGGAGATGGTCATCGCCGTGGCGTTCGTCTCGATCCTCATGGCCGGCCTGGCCACCGTGTTCAAGGCGAGCCTGTCCACGTTCTATACGTCCGGGGAAAAAATGTCCAGCATCCGGCGCAACCGGATGAGCGTGGACCTGCTGGCCAACGATCTGGACGCCGCGTGCATGTACTTGGTGAATCTCGCCGGCCCGCCCACCTTCGGGGCCACCAACCCGCCCTTCTGCATCCTGCCGAACATGCTGTCCTCCGATGGCTCCAACGCTGCGGGGACCATGTGCGACGAGCTGTACATGTACCTTGACCAGGCTCCCGCCTTCGACGGGGTCCTCAACCAGGTTCCCACCCAGCGTTCCAACGCCCAGCTGGTGGCCGCCGGCCCCACCGCCATGACCGCGGCCGACAGCACCTACACCATCGAATGCGGCACCGCGCTCAACGCCGCCCAGGTGGTGGCGGGCATGTCGATCATCTTCAAGGATGCCTGGAGCATCGAAGCCATCACGAGCGTGACCCCGGTCAATGGCGTGGCCACCAATTCGGCCGTGACCGTGGTCACGGGTCCCTCCCCCCTGGCCGGCATCCTGGGCCTGGGGGCCACCGCCTTCAATCAGTTCACCCATATCCAGTTCAGCCAGGTGGTGTTCGTGCAGCCCGCCCAGTTGATCAAGTTCAGCGTCCAGCTCCTCAAGCTGGATCCCAGCGCGGGGGCCCCCCTCGTGCCCTGCCTGGTGCGCGACCAGGGGAGCTACAGTGCCCAGGCTGGCAAATATGCAGGGTTCGTGACCAACCAGAACCAGCAGCTGGTCGCCGAGAACGTGCAGGGCTTCAAGGTCTACCTGAGCGTCAGCAGTCCTTCCGCCGCGACACCCACGGTGGCCCAGGCCTGGGCCGGCAGCGACCTTGCCACTACGACCACGGGCTACGACAGTGGCTGGACCAACGGCATCCTCAGCGTCGACGCCAATTCCCTCGATACCCAGGTGGGCACCGTGGCGCCCAATGCCAAGCTGCCATCGGCCAACCCCAACTGGTTCCGCTCCGTTCCCACCCTGGTGCGGGTGGATCTCACGACCCGCACGGCCCTGAAGCGACAGGAATACTCGACCGACAACAACTCGCTCGCCTACAAGACCCAGACCCAGAGCCTGGTCTTCGTGCCCCGGCACTCCGGCCTGCCTCTGGACTGGGACTGATCCGATGAAAGAGGACTTCATGCGCGCCCAACGTTCCGCCAACCTGCAGGATCCCGAGGCCGGGGCCATCACCATGATGGTGGTGCTCATGCTCCTGGTGCTGCTCACCATCAGCGCGGTGGGCATGTCCCGGAACAGCTTCCGGGAGATCGTCACCTCCGCCTTCGTCCGCCAGGGCGCCCTCACCTCCAATGCCGCCGATTCGGGCATCGAGTGGTCCATCTACTGGATCGCCACGAACAACGCCGGCGGCGCCACCGGCACGGCGCTCAACCTGGTCAACCTCCAGAAGACCCTCCTGCAGAACCCCAGCCTCGCGGGGGTGGCCAAGGATATCAACGACACCACCGGCGCCACCAATTATTCCCTGACGGCGGGGGGGACCATCAATGCCGATACCACCCTTCCGGTGCCAACCGGAGGCGCGGCCGGGAGCCAGGGCGGGTATTCCCTCGGCCTGACCAACATGGGCAAGCTCCCCATCACCGGCATGAGCCAGGGCACGGGCTCGGGCACCTATTCCCCCGCCGCGGGCGGGGTCATGAAGCAAGCCCCGGATCTCTGGGTGATCCGGGCGGACTCCAAGGTCCCCCAGGGCAGTGTGACGTTCACCCACGCCAAAGAAGCCTGGTTCTCCACCCCTGTCCAATAGCCACCGGAGAAAAACCATGTCCTCCTCCTGTAAGCTCCTTCTGCGGGCCATGCTCGGCATGGTGCTGGGCACGCTCCTGGGTTTCGGCACGCCCCTCAGCGCCCAGCTGGATCCCCGCCTCCAGCCGGCCAGCACCACCAACCCCACGGACTTCCTGGATCTCTACCAGCAGTCCACGAGCCTGAAGGCCAAGCCGGAGATCGCGACGATCTTCGACATGTCGGGTTCCATGAACTCCCTCATGTTCCATCCGCTCTACTACAACGCCGATGTGCAGGATGCGGACGCCTACCGGTACATGACGTTCAGCTTCAACACGAACTATGGCGTCAGCGGCGCCATCGTCGCCGGCAACCAGTACAAGGTCACCGCCTCCGTGAACAACGGCAGCTGCAGCGCCACGGCCGCCTCCTTCGTCCTGACCGTGGACCCCACCACGGGCATCGGCACCGTGGGCTCGGTCTCAACCCCTTCGTCGGCGAGCTGCACGGCGGTGAGCGGAGCGCCCTCCTATACCATCACGGCCACCGCGGCGGGCGACACCAGCGCCACCTCGACCTTCAAGATCACGGCCACCACCGCGGGCAGTTCCAGCCCCTACACCTGGACGAACTACACCGTCACCGGGACGACGACCCCCCACGGCACCTACACGTTCATGAACTCGAACAGCACCCAGACCCCCCTGCCGGTCATCGCCGCCACCTCCTCCTCGGGCCCGCCCTACACCCCCGGCACCGTCATCACCCTTACGGTCTACCTCAACCACCCCTTCAATTCAGAAACGGAAGTCGCCTCCGACAAGACCATCAACTGGTCGGCCAACGGCGGCACCCTGGGGTCGCCCACCCAGACGGAGGTCGTGAGCAACACGCTCTACAAGTCCGTCATCACCTACACGGTGCCCACGACCAACCAGACCCAGATCGACAAGACCGAACTCTCGGGGATCTACAACGTCGGCACCAGCGCCACCATCACCAATGGCACGACCTTCGCTGCGGGCGCAACCCTGTCCCTGAACGACTACTTCGTCTTCGCCGGCAACTCCACCCAGATCAAGTGGGCGACCACGAACAACCAGAGCGCCTCCTCCTACTACATTCCCGCTTCGCTGCTCGTCAACCCCGTCGGCACCTCCAGCGGCACCAACATCACCACCCCTTCCCCCGCGACCTCCATCAACGCCGCGGGCGTGGTGACCTGGCAAGTTCCAGCCATCAATACCAACAACAACGGGGGAGGTGGCACCACCACCCATGCGGTCGTCCAGGCTTCCCTCGACGCCTCGGCCTCACCTTACATGACCGCCAACGGCATCACCGCCGTGGGTGCCCTTTCTTCGCTGACCAATGCCGCCTCGGGCTACGAGGCCCTGCGCAAGCCGGACGGCACGGCCGTGACCTACGCCGATGCCAACAGCGTCGCGGCCGGCCTCTTCGGTTCGGCCGTAAGCCCGGGCGAGGCCGATATCCGGAACTGGATCCGGGCGGCGAGCCATGTCCGGTTCAAGTACGGCAGCGGGACCACGGCCCGGACCATCGACATCCCCATCCCCTGGAAGAACACCACGCCCCTGACCCCCGCGACGGGCTCCGGAACCCGGACCTTCTCCACCGGGGTTCCCCTTTCCTCGACCACCGTCACGGATACGGAAGTGGTGGTCACCACCGTCAATGGCCAGACCATCACCACCACCTACGGCAGCGGAAACGCGATCGAGCTTGATTCCACCTACAAGGTCGAGACCGGAGGGACCGCCAACAGCCCCGCCGTCTTCTCGGCCCATGCCAATAGCACCGACTACAACGGCAATTCCCTGACAGCCTCCCAGGCCACCGCCTGCTACCTCAACGTGGTGTACCGCCCGGCCTACATCAGTTGGCTCTTCCTGGGCAAGTACCAGTCCACCAGCACCTTGCCCTATTACAATGCCGCCTATACCGGCAAATATATCGTCTTCGATGCGGCGGCCAATATCGCACAGGTGGGCGGCCAGGGAGCCATCGCCTGGGGTTCGGCCTATGGGCCGGCGACCGTCCCCTGGGGCAACATTTCGGTATCCCAGTACAACTCCTCGGGCACCTACACGACGGCTGCGAACCTCGAGGCCTCCAACTACGTGATCCCGGCCCTCACCCGCCTCCAGGCGGTCAAGAGCGCCGCCATCACCACCTGGATCAACCACCAGGCCGATGTGTACTGGGCCTTCCGGGAACTGGACCCCGTCGGTGAAGACGGGCAGACCGGCACGGACCCCACCACCGGCGGCAGCACGACGACCATGAATTCGAGCAGCGCCACCAATATCGCCTCAGGCGACCCCACGACGACGCACATCAACGGCAACGACTCGGGTTGGACCGTACTGAACAACTACTTGTCCACCGATGCCACCACCTCGGGGGCCGGGACCTCCACGGTCACCGTCCTGTCGTCCACCACGGGGCACTCCGTGGTGGGGATGAAACGCATCGCCGCCCTGTTCGCCAGTGGCGAGACGCCCTTGACCTATGCGGTGGCGCGCACCCTGGCCCAGTACCAGAGCCTCGACAACGTCTTCAATGCGGCCGAGGGATCCAGCGTCTCCCAGTGCGTGAACAGCTTCCTCATGCTCTTCACCGACGGCGTGGACAACAACGGCAACACCAACGCGACCAATGGCAATGCCACCTCGCCCTATTTCCCGACCGAGAACGGGGTGGTCACCATGGATCCCAAGGCGGGCAACGATTCGGTGATCCTGAACGGTCCCGGTTATGCCAACCTCAATCCCACCGGCCTGTCGAGCGGTGTGCCAACCTCAGGCATCTGGTGGAACATCTTCACCTATGCCGGCATGGCGGCCCACCTGGCGGATTCGACCATGGGAACAGTGGGCACGGACTTCCTCGCCCAGGGGACACCCCCCTCGGGTACCGTGGCTTCGCCCATCTCCCCCTCCGGCTTCCTGCCCTTGGCCATTCCCTCCCGGGGCGATGCCTCGCCGGATGGCAACTACACGCTGTTCAACAAGCCCCACCGGGTCACCCTCATGACGGTCGGGGTGAGCCTGGGCGGGACCATCACCAACGGTCCCAAGCAGAACCTGTTCTGGGCCGCCGTGGCCGGGGATCCGGGCACGACGGCGGCCACGCCGCTGAGTTCCTTCCACACCTTCGTGCCTCCCACGGGCACCTGGCCCAGTTCGGGCTACAACGGGGCCGTGGGGACCTACCCGGGCACCTGGACGCCCAACGACTGGGTCTACAATACCCAGGACCCCACGGACTACCCGAACTACGGCAGCCGGGCCACCGGGGCGGTCTACTTCTTTGATGCGGCGAACCCCGCCGCGGCCTCCGCCGACATGAACTACGCTTTCAAGCTGGCCATCGGCAGCCCCAGCAACAACGCCACGGCCAGTCCGGGTCTGCCTTTCGTGGGGGCCAGCCTGGGCGGGGAACTGTACCTCGGCAGCTTCCAGCCTCCGGCCGCCGGCGGCGTCCTCTGGCCGGGCGACCTGATGATGTTCGCCACCCGCAACACCAACGGCAACGTCGCCATCATCGACAAGAACGGCAACCCGGCAACCGCCCTGAGCGCCCTGACCGCCCAGTGGAGCGCGGCCAACGCCATCAAGGCGCGCCTGTTCAGTTCCCGCACCCTCTACACGCGCTACCCGGCCTCCGGCACCGGGGCCGAACCGGGCCTGTCGAAATTCGTCCAGGCCTGGACGGGGTCTTCCTTCACCACCCCCACGGATCCCATCTTCGGCTACCTGAACTCCTCGTTGTCCCTTGCCAACAAGCAGACGACGCTTTATTACGCCGCGGGCGGGGACACCTCCACCATCCCCCCCACCCAGAACCGCGCCAACATCATGGGCGATATCGTGGACTCGGCGCCCGCGGCCATCGAGTACGCCTGGAGCGACGTGTCAGCCCTGGTGGGAAGCAACGCGACCCTCAACGCCGTGGGAGGAAACCGGTTCCGGCTGATCCTCGCGGGCGACAACCAGGGCTGGGTCCACGGCTTCGGGGAAGTGACCAAGACCGTCTCCGATCCCAACGGCGACAAAAATACGCTGGTCACGGGCGCCGTGGACGAGCTGTGGGCCTTCATGCCCACGGATTTCCTGGCCCATCTCGACTACATCACCAACAATTCCAATACGCATCGCTTCATGGCCGATGGGGCCCCCAACATCTACTTCCTCGACCTGCCCAAATCCGGCAGCGGCTCCGGCAATGGGGTGGTGGACCTGAACAACAGCGAGCGGGCCATAGCCGTCGTCGGCCTGGGCAAGGGGGGGCGCAGCTACTATGCCCTGAACATCCTCCATCCCTTCGTGCCCACCCTGCAGTGGGCCCTCGTGCCTGACGAGATCGCGGCGGGCAGTTTCCCCAGCACCCGGCTCACCACCTACACGTCCAAGACCTCCGTGAACTCCTATGCCCCGACCTCGTCCGCCCTGCTGACGCTGATGGGCAACATGGGCTTCTCCACCACCACCCCCGCCTTCGGCCGGATCACCTTCAACAACATGCTGCGGGACGCCGTCTTCCTGGGGGGCGGCTTCAGCGAACCGCAGGTGGACTCCACCTTCGGCACGCCCCTGGGCCGTTCCGCCTTCGTGCTGGATGTCTACACCGGCGAAGTGCTGGCCGCCACCACCCTGCCAGCCAACACGACCCTTACTCCCGCCTCGCCGCCCCCCAATGTTCCCGGGCCCGTGGGCACGGGGGTCATACCCTTCGAGTTCATCCTCAATTCCGGCATGGCCCAGCGGGCCTACTTCCTGGACTATTACGGCGGGCTCTGGGCCTGGGGGGCGGGCCTGGGCACCCATTCCACGGGGGTCTACGCGAATTTCCGGGAGGATTCGTCCGAGCTGACCTCCTGGTCCCTGAGAAAGGTGTTTCAGGACAATACGACGCTTCAGATCAGCGGCTCCGGCCCCAGCTACCCCGTCGGCCAGTACACGACGCCGCCAGCCCCTTTCAGCATCGGTCAGTTCACCGGGCCGGCCCTCACGGGCTCGGTCACTCCCCCAGCCGTGGGTGTGGCCATGGTCAGCGGGGACCGCAACAATCCCCTCGATCGCTCCTACGGCCTGAACCACAACCCCGAACCGGCCCACAACAACCTGGTCGTGGTCTTTGACCGCCAGGATTCCTCGGCTTTCACGACCCCGAACATCGATTCCGTGGGCATCCAGTTCGGCAATCTGGAACCGCTGTCCTCCACGCCCCTCACGGCCGTGCCCACGAGCAACATCTGCAACTCCCTGTACAGCATCTTCACGTCGACCTGCTCAAACTACTTCCTGCAGACGGGAGGGGTCGGGGGGTCACCCCCGCCCATGTTCGGCTACTACCTCCAGTTTCCCAACGCGAACAGTACGAGTCACTTCCTGCCCAAGGGCATCAACCCGCCCCTGGTGGTGGCCAACAGCCTCCTCTATTCCTATTTCACGCCGCTCACCTCGGACCCCTGCACGGGCGGGACCGGGAGCACGTCCAGCTTCATCATCGATGACGTGATGCACCCCATCGCCTTCGACCAGCGGGCGGGGCTGTCCGGGACGCCCAGCGGCGCCACCCTGAGCTGGAGCGGCGTGGCCTCCAACTTCATCGGTGTCGGCACCACCTCCGTCCTCCAGGCGGGTTCCACGGCCGTGGCCAACCCTCAGCCAGGTGCTGCCACCACCGCCCCCGCCATCAGCACGACGACGCTGGCGACACCCCTGGCCTACCCCAAGATCCGGGTCTGGAGGACGGTGCAGTGAAGGGGAGTTCCACATGCGCCTGATTTCCCTGGCTTTCCTGGTGCCGGCCCTGTGCCTGGCCCAGGCCCTGCCCCGGCTGCAGGTGGACGCCTCCCACCATGATTTCGGCCCGGTGCCTCCTGACACCCTCCAGGTCCACCGGTACAAGGCCACCAACACCGGTCCCGTGCCCCTGACGATTCTCAAGGTGCAGCCCGTGTGCGGCTGCACCACCATGGTGCTGGGCAAGGCTGTGCTGGCTCCGGGAGAGGACACGGAGGTCGAGGTCACCTTCAATACCGCGGGCCAGCAGGGGCAGGTCCGGAAAAGCTTGAATATTGAAACGGATGACCCGGCGGTTCCCATCCAGACCCTCACCTTTGAAGCGGACGTGCTGGCGGACCTCAAGAACGGACCTCGATCCGTCTCCTTCCACGACCTGGCGCGCCCGGACCGCCGCACGGCCTCCATCCGCCTGGAGAGCACGACCGGCAAGCCGATCCATCTGGACAAGGTCGAGCTTTCCGAAGCGCCCTGGCTGGGGGTGACCACCCGGGAGGAGGGCCTGGAACTCTGGGTGGATTTCACGCTGGTGGCCGAAAAGCTTCCTGCCGCCCGACTGCACGGGACCGACACGGCCATCCTGCTTACCACCAATCCCAGACCCTCCACGACCCGGCTGGCCGTGGAATGGGACCTGCTTCCGCCCGTGACGGTCGCCCCGGAGCGGGTCTCGTGGTCCCAGCCGTCCGGCAGGGAAGCGAGGATGCCCCTGACCCTGCATAGCCGCACGGACACGCCCTTCCGCATCCTGTCGGTCCGGACCAGCAATCCACTCCTGGAGGTCCAGGGGGTGGCCCCCAAGGCCGCTGTCAGCCACCAGATCGTGGTCGTGTTGTCGGCCAAGGCGCCACCGTCCATCTACGATGAAGCCGTGACCCTGACCCTGGACACGCCCGGCCATCCGGAGCTGGACATCCGGGTCGGAGCCCTTTTGCGTTGAGCCACCTGGACACGAGCTTTCGCCGACCCGATCCTGGCCTCCTGGGAGGTGGGTCATGCGAGGCCGGATTCCCGCGGGCTTCTCCCTGCTCGAGGTCCTGGTGGCCATGGTGGTCATCAGTGCGGGGCTTGGAGGGCTCGTTCGGCTGGTGAACGGGTGCGTGCGAGGCGAGGCCGCCGTGCGGGACCGGATGGGAGCCCGGCTGGAGGTGCTTGAGGCGCTGGAAGCTCGGGACGCGGCGGGGCAGGGCGGGGGGCCGGACATGGGGTCGGGCAAGGTCCAGGTTCACCGCCGGGAGGGCCGCCTGGAGGCGTGGGCCACCTGGAGGGAGGGGGAGCGAACCGGTGAGGTCCGGCTGGTCCGCTGGACCGGTCCCGTGCAGCCATGAGGGGCCGGGGCTATTCCCTGGTGGAGCTGCTGGTCGCCCTTGGCCTGGCGGCCCTGCTGGCCCTGGGCCTCCTGCGCGTCCTGGCCGGGAGCCTCCAGGCCCTGGAGGGCGTCCAGGCCTCCCTGGCCGCCCAGCGGAGCCTGCGGCGCGCCCTGGAGGCCGTGGCGGACGAGGTGCGGGAGGCGGGGTTCCGGGTCCCCTTTCCGGGCGCGGCGCCCCCTGGGCAGCCCCTGGCGGTGGTCCATGACCAGCCTGTCCAGGGAACCGGGCTCAAGGCGGACGAACTCACCCTGGTAACGGATGAGGTGCTGCCGGGGGGTGGGATCCTGGCGGAGGCCCTGGCGCCGGGACGGCCCGCCGAGGTGGCCATCACCGCCGTCCAGCGGACGCGGCTCGAGGCGGGCGATGTGGTGCTGGCGGAGGATGGGCATTGGGAGGCCCTGGCCGTGACGGGTCCGGTGGACCTGGCTCCCGGGCGCGTGGGGGTGGTGGCGATCGCGGGGCTGGGCGAGCCCTTTGGCCACGGGAGCGGAGTTCCCGTCACCTTCCTGCGGCCCCGGCTGCGGGTGACCTACGCCCTGGCCCTGGACCGGAGGGCCTCCGGGCCCGCCCTGGTGCGCCTTGACAGTCAGGGCTCCCGGCGGCAGGTGGCGCCCCATGTGACCGCCTTCCGGGTGGAGGAGGTCCCGGCCACCCCCCTGGTGCGCCTCACCCTGGAAGCTTCCGGCGGACGTGGGGTCATCCGGGCTCGGACCGTGGTGCTCAGGGCCCGGAACCGGCCATGAGAAGGAAGGAACGTGGGGCCATGGTCCTCCTTCTGGCCGTCGGGGTGCTGATCTTCACGACGGGGGTGGCGCTCCTGGTCCTGCAGAATGTTATGCGGGAACGGGCGATGGAGGCGGAGGCCCTCCTGGGCGCCCGGGCCGCCCTCGCCGCCGACGGGGCCCTGGCCTGGTTCCTCGCCGGAGGTTGGACCTCTCCGGCGGGCCGAGAGGACGGGGCAGGGGTCCCCGACACCCTCCTCGCCGTTCCGGCCAGGGTGCTGGAGGACGGACCCCGGTTCCGCCAGGACGGTGAGATCCGGGTGCGGTACCTGGGTGGAGGGGAGGTCCCCGGGCGGGACGTCTGGAAACTCACCCTCGAGGCCCGCCACCACGTGACGGCCGGGTCCCGGACCCTGGCCACCTACCGCCAGCTCCGGGAGGTCTACGTGACCACCCCGGCCGGGGTGGCGGGGGCCGCCCCGGCCCTGGGGGGATGGCGGACGGTGCATTGACGATAGTCTGTTAAGCTACCAGGGTGGAGCAAGACCTCGCTGAACCCCTGCAACTGACCCCGAAAAAAGGCTTCGGCCAGCATTTCCTTGTTCAGGAATCCGCCATCCGGGCCATCGTCGCGGCCGCCCTGGCCGCTCCCGCCCCCCGCATCCTGGAGATCGGCCCCGGGGCCGGCGTGCTCACGGGACCGCTCCTCCAGGACGGCCGCCCCCTCTGGGCGGTGGAACTGGATCCCGAGGCGGTGGCCGTCCTGGAGCAGAAGTTCCAAGGTGTGGCGCACTTCCACCTCCTCAAGGGGGACGCCGTGCAGGTGGCCCCGCCCGAGGGCGCGCCCTTCACCGTGGCCGGCAACCTGCCGTACAACGCCTCCACCGCCATCCTCACCCGCTTCCTGGTGGAACCCCTGCCCTGGGAGCGGCTGGTCTTCATGTTCCAGCTGGAGGTGGCCATGAAGATCCTCGGCCGCCCCGGCACCAAGGACTACGGCCCCCTCTCCATCCTGGCCCAGTCCTGCTGCCGGGTGACCCGCCTCCTGAAGCTGGGGCGCTTCGCGTTCCACCCGCCGCCCAAGGTGGACTCGGCGGTGCTGGTCTTCGAGCCGGACGCCGGGGCGCCGGCCCTGGAGGAGCGTGCCCGCTTCCTCGCCTTCCTGCACCGCAGCTTCAACCATCGCCGCAAGACCCTCGCCAACAACTGGCAGGGCTGGCTGTCCGTCGAAAAAATCCAGACCCTCCTGGGGTCCCAGGGCCTGCCTCCCGCCATCCGGGCGGAAGCGGTCCCGCCCCGCACGTGGCTCAACCTGTTCCGTGCCCTTTCCTGAAAGCACTACATGGACTTCGCTTCACCCCCCTTCAAGGACTGGCAGACCCCCCCCGCCAAGGACGAACTGCGCCTCATCCCCATCGGCGGCCTCGGGGAATTCGGCATGAACGCCCTGGTGGTCCACACCGCCAAGAGCCTGTTCCTGGTGGACTGCGGCCAGCTCTTCCCCTCCGAGGACCAGCCCGGCATCGACAGCATCATCCCTGACTTCGCCTACCTGGAGGCCTTCGGCGACCACATCGACGCCGTGCTCCTCACCCACGGCCACGAGGACCACCTGGGTGCGCTGCCCTGGTTCCTGGAGCGCTGGCCGGTGCCCGTCTACGGCACGGCCTTCACCATGGGCATCCTGGAGGGCAAGCTGCGCGAGCACGAGCTCTGGAGCCCCAAGCACATGCACATCGTGGAGGACTTCGCCCGCCTCAAGATCGGCCGGGGCGAGCTCCAGGCCGAGTGGATCCCCGTCACCCACAGCATCCCCGACGCCTGCGCCATCGCCCTGCACACCCCCTGGGGCGTGGTGGTGCACACGGGCGACTACAAGCTGGACCCCACCCCCGTGGATGGCCGCCTCACCGGCACCCAGCGCCTCACGGAACTGGGGGACCAGGGCGTCGCCGTCCTCCTGTCGGATTCCACCAACATCCTCAACACGAAGCCCACCCCCAGCGAGGAGGACTGCCGGGCCGGGTTGCGGGACGCCTTCCGCTCCACCAAGGGCAAGCTCTTCGTGGCCACCTTCAGCTCCAACATCCACCGCATCCAGATCCTCCTGGACCTGGCCTACGAGGAGAAGCGCAAGGTGTGCCTCCTGGGCCGGTCCATGGAGCGCAACGTGGGCGTGGCCCGGACCCTGAAGCGGCTGACCCTGCCCGACGACCTCTTCATCGAACCGAAAGAAGTCTCGCTCTTCCCCCCCAGCCAGGTGGTCGTGCTGGCCACAGGGAGCCAGGGCGAGGACATGAGCGCCCTCACCCGCATCCTCAAGGGCGAGGTCAAGGGCATCAAGGTGCTGGACGGGGATCGCCTGGTGCTCAGCTCCCGGGCCATCCCGGGCAACGAGGTGAGCATCTCCCGGACCCTGGACACCGCCGCCCGCCTGGGCGCCGAGACGACCATGGAGGGCCTGGGCACCGTGCACGCCACGGGCCACGGGCACCGTCCCGATTCCGCCGAGATGATCCGCATGGTGCGCCCCCGCATCATGGCGCCGGTCCATGGCACCTACCGGAACCTGAAAGTACACGCCCAGCTGGCCGCCTCCCTGGGCCAGCCCAAGGACCGGATCCTCTTCCTGGACGGGGGCGAGTGCCTGCAGCTCAAGAAGGATGGGACGGTCCGCCAGGCCGGTAGTGTGCCCGTCGGCAAGTGCTTCGTGGACCAGGGCGTGGACCACATGGTGGACGCCCGGGTCATCCATGACCGCCTCATCCTCCAGGAGGACGGCATCGTCATCGCCACCCTGGTGGTGGACCCCGCCACGGGCGAACTGGCCGCCGAGCCTTCCATCCTCAGCCGCGGCTTCGTGGTCCTCTCCGACGACGAGGCCTATGGCCAGCTCCTGCGGGCCACCGTGAAGAACGCCTTCGACGAGGCCCCCCGGGAGATCCGCAAGAACAAGGACCTCCTCATCGAGTTCATCCGCCAGTCCCTGCGCCGCGCCATCCGCAAGACCACCAACACCCGGCCTGTGGTGGTCCCGATGATCCTGGAGGCGAAGAGCGCGGGGTGAGGGGGGAGGGCCTTCCTACCGCCCCTGCCGGTCATTGAGGATCTCCCGCAACCGCTGCTGGATCTCCTCCATCACGAGGATCAGCCGGACCTGCTGGGTGGTGGACAGCCCCGCCCGGATATCCTCCTCGAACTGCTTGCGGCCGCTCTCCTGCTGCTGGCGGATGGCCACGAACTGGTCCAGGAGGGGCTTGAGGCGGGCGTTCTTCTCCTCCTCCTTTTCGGGGCCCATGAGGATGAGGTTGAACTGCTTGCGCAGGGCACCCGCCTGCTCGCCACGATCCATGTGCTCCCGGTCCCAGCGGCCCCAGCGTTCGGCCACCAGCTTGGCGCGATCCTCGGGCAGGCCCAGGACCGCCTGGATCCGGGTCACCCGGTACTGGTAGAGCTTGATCATGAAATGGGGGTCCTGGATCAGGTTCCGGTTGGGACCTTCCCGGAAGGCGCGGGCGCCGGGGGGCGGCTGGCCGGGGGTCCGGGGGGCCTGACCGAACAGGAGGCCGGCGGAGAGGCCCAGCAGCACAACGATCCTCGTCACGGGCGCCTCCGGCAGGTGTTTCAAGGCTTGCTCTCCTTCGCGTCCAGGCGGTCGATGAGCGCCTTGGCCTCTTCCGGCTTCAGCTTGTGCAGCCGGGTCATGGTGTCGTCGTTTTCCAGGAAGGGCGTCTCGGGCAGGGTCGTGGCCCGCTCCAGGGGGGCGGTGGCCAGGCTGGCCTCTTCCATCTGCTGGCTGTTGGCACGGCCCAGGTAGAACCCGCCGATGCCCACCGCCAGGAGGAGGGCGGCGGCCAGGGCCCAGAGGTAGGCGTGGCCCTGGGGGCGGGGACGGGCGGGGAGCTTGCGCAGGATCCGGGCCGGCAGCTGGTCGAAATACCCGGCCGGAGGCTGGGCGGGCGGGGCATCCTCCATGGCCAGCCAGGCCACCCGGGCCTCGGCGCAGGCGGTGCAGCGGCTGACATGGGCCGCCACGGCCGGCGGCAGGTCCAGGGGGTCGGCTTCGATGGCGGCGAGGGCTTCGAGGCAGGCCGGCTTAAGGTCGGTCATGATCTGCCTCCTTTCACAAGCTGGGTCAGGTTCTGGATGGCATGGAAGATGTGAGCCTTGACGCTGCCGACGGAGATGTCCATGGCCTGGGCGATCTGTTCGTATTTCCAGTCCTTCTCCATCTTGAGCATGAGGGCCTGCTTCTGGCGCTTGGGCAGCCGGGGCAGGGCCTCCCGCAGGAGGCGGCGGGCCTCCTGGTCCAGGAGGGCCGACATCTGGTTGTCCTCCACCCGCAGGGCGATGTGCTCCTGTCCTTCCGGCGTGGGATCGAGGCTCTCGTGGGTGGTGCGGGTGCGGCCGAGGAAGTTCAGGGCCTGGCGGGTGGTGATGGTGATGAGCCAGGTGCGGAAGGAGGACTCCCCCCGGAATCCGGGCAGGGCCCGGTAGACCCTCAGGAAGGTCTCCTGGACCACGTCGTCGGCGTCCAGGTGGTTCTTGAGGATGGAGTAGGCCTTGCCGTACACGTCCCGCTGGAAGCGCTCCACCAGCTTGGCGAAGGCAGCCTGGTCCCCTGCCTGGGCCGCGGCGACCCATTCCTGGATTTCGGGTCCGTGATAGGGGGAGTCCAGGGCGGGGAGCTGCATCAACCTCTCTTCTCGAACTGGAATGGCGATGGCGGTCATCAGTAGTCCACTTATTAGAACACGGGACCCGGGATCGGGTCCTGCCTACTAGACCCGGGAGCCCCGCTTCCGGTTGAATGGTATAAGTTGTGTTGGAGATGACCATGGTGACCTCGTTGAGCCGAATCTACCCCCTGCTGACCGAAGAGCAGATCGCCGTGCGCGTCCGGGAGCTGGGGGCCCAGCTCACCGAGGACTACGCCCAGAAGGACCTGGTGGTCATCGGCCTCCTCAACGGGGTCTACCCCTTCATCGCCGACCTGACCCGGGCCATAAAGCTGGACATGGACGTGAATTTCATGCGCGTCGCCAGCTATGGCCACGGCCTGGAGTCCACGGGCGAAGTGAAGATCGTCACGGACATCGACAAGTCCATCCGGGGCCGCCACGCGCTGGTGGTGGAGGACATCGTGGACACGGGCCTGACCCTCCACAAGGTGCGCAACCTCCTCCTGGACCGGGAACCCGCCAGCCTGAAGATCTGCACCCTGCTCAGCAAGCCCAGCCGGCGACGCATCGAAGTGCCGGTGGACTACATCGGCTTTTCCATCGAGGACCACTTCGTGGTGGGCTACGGCCTCGATCTGGAAGGCAAGCTGAGAAACCTCCCCTACGTGGGAATCTACAATCCCGCCTGAAGGATCGCCCATGTCCCGATGGTTCGCGGCAGCACTGGCCGCCCTGCTCATGCCGGGGTGCGGCTACCATCGCCTGGACAACCGTCCCCGGGCCGCGGCCTGGATGGTCAGGGGCCAGACCGTACGCATCGCCAGCTTCCGGAACAACACCCCCAAGCTGGGCGCCGAGGAAGTCTTCCGCAAGGCCCTGGAGAACCGCATCGTGGCGGCTTCGCCCTGGCGGCTGGTGCCCCAGAGCGCGGCGAGCCGGTGGGTGCTGCAGGGGGCCATCGAGCAGTACGAGGCACGGCCCCTGGGACTCTCGCTTGGCAGTGACGCCGTCAAGGGTTCCGCCGGCTCGGCCAGCCGGGTGGAGATCGTCGTGGTGGGCTCCGTCCAGCTCCTGGACGGGGTCACGGGGGACGTCATCATCCAGCGGCCCCGCCTGACCTTCTCCAACCAGTACCGGGTGGACCAGAACTTCGCCAGCTTCAACAACCAGGAGCTGCGCGTGCTGGGCACCCTGGCGGACGATTTCGCCGAGAGCTTCCTCACCCAGCTGCTGGAAGGGAGCGACTAGATGGCCATCCCCGCCGCCTGGCTGGAATCCCCCTTCGCCCTCCTGCACGGAGAGGACAGCGATGGGCGCAGGGCCGCCCAGGAGGCCTGGAAGGCCATCCACGTGGACCCGGAATGGGAGGTCTTCTCCTTCACGGTCTGCTCCGAGGGCTGCCCCTGGGCCGAGGTGCTCAACGCCCTCACGGAGTCCGCCCCCCTGGGCGCCGACCGGGTCGTGCTGGTGCCCCAGGCCGACAACCTGCTGGAGAAGGCCAAGGAACTCCCCCCGGCGGTGAAGCGGATCCTCGCCGAGCCCCTGCCGGCCACCCGGCTCCTCCTGGTGGCCCGGGGCACCCTCTCCGCCGGCCCCGGCAAGATCCTGGGCGCCAAGCCCTTCAGTGACTGGGCGAAGGCGGGCAGGGTCCTCAAGCTGGGCGCCCTGGACGAGAAGGCGGTCCCGGCCTTCGTCGAGGCCCAGGCCGCGGCCATGGGCCTGCGCCTGGGTTCCGGAGCCGCCAGGCGCATCGCCTCCCGCATGGGGGGCAACCCCGGAATCCTGCAGCGGTGCCTGGAGGTCCTGGACCTGCTGGCCGAGGGCCGCATGGTGGAAACCGACCTGGTGGACAAGGCCACCTTCCGCCTGGGGGAGCAGACCGCCTTCGCCTGGTCCAAGGCCTGGCAGAGCGGCTCGCCCGCGCAGGCCCTGCCCGCGCTGCATCTGGCCCTGGAGGACGATCCCAGCGGCGCGCCCCTCATGCTCCTGGGCCAGGGCCGGAGGGAGGTGGAACGCCTCTGCCGCCTGGCCGAAGCGCGCCGCACCGGCGTCAAGAACCGGGCGGACCTCCAGACGGCCCTGGGCCTCGGGCCGAACCAGGCCTTCCTCTTCGATGGGTATGAAAAGGTGCTGAACCGCATCGGACCGGCCGGCGCCGCCCGGCTCCTGCACCTGGTGAACCAGACGGACCTGGATCTCAAGGGCATGGCCATCAGCCGAAGCGCCACCCCGATGCTGAATCTCACCATCGCCCTCTGCCGGGCCTGGGGTTCCTGAGATTCTTCTAAAAAAAGAGTTGTTAATCTTTTGTTTCGGACCTAAATCTAGGAGCACCTACTCGGGGGACCCATGACCGCCTGTCCTTTACCCAACCTCACCACGCTTGAGACGGTGGCGTCGAAATCGCTTCTGCCCACGGACTGGAGGGCCGACCTTGGCGATCTCGCCGGCCTGGACCTGACGCTGGCCGTCACGGAGCTCATCCGCCGCACCACCAGCCGTCTGCCCCAGGACGTCATCGAAGCCCTGGTGGACCACCGGAACCAGGAAGAGGAGGGCTCCCGGGCCGCCAACACCCTGGACACGATGATCGAGAACATCGTCCTGGCCGATGACCACGTTTCGCCCCTGTGCCAGGACACCGGCACGGTCATCTTCTGGGTCCGCCACCCCTTCGGCGTCTCCCAGCGCAGGATCAAGGAGCAGATCCGCCAGGCCGTGGCCGACTGCACGAAGCGCTCCTGGCTGCGCCCCAACTGCGTCGAGGCGCTCTCCGGCAAGAACCCCGGCAACAACATGGATCCCTTCGGCGAGACCCATCCCGTGATCCACTTCGAGGAGCGCGAGGAGCCCGGGATCGAGATCTCCATCATGCTCAAGGGCGGCGGCTGCGAGAACGTGGGCGCCCAGTACCGCCTCCCCGACGCCGCCATCGGCGCCGGACGCGACCTGGGTGGCGTGCGCAAGTGCATCATCGATGCCGTCAACAAGGCCCAGGGCCAGGGCTGCTCCCCCGGCATCCTCGGCGTGGCCATCGGCGGCGACCGGGTCGTGAGCTTCGAGCGGAGCAAGGAAGTCATCCTGCGCAAGCTGGGCACCTCCAACCCCGACCCCAAGCTGGACGCCATGGAGAAGCGCCTCATGGAAGAGCTCAACACCCTGGGCATCGGGCCCATGGGCTACGGCGGCCACACCACGGTGCTGGGCGTGCACCTCTCGGAGATGTGGCGCCACCCCGCCAGCTTCTACGTGAGCATCAGCTACATGTGCTGGTCGAGCCGGCGCATGGACCTGACCATCGAACCCAACGGCGCCGCCATCTACCGCTAGGAGCCTCCCGTGAAGCGCATCACCACTCCCATTTCCGAAGAAGTCGCCCGGGACCTGAAGGTCGGCGATGAAATCCTCCTCAACGGCCGTGTGGTCCTCTCCCGGGACACCGGTCACAAGTTCATGGTCGAGCAGCGGCCCGAATGGCTCAAGCCGATCCTGGAGGAGGCCGTGATCTACCATTGCGGTCCCGTGGTGGCCAGGCACGACGACGGCACCTGGTCCTTCGTGTCCAGCGGCCCCACCACCAGCATCCGCGAAGAGCCCTACCAGGCCGACGTGCTTGAGACCTACAAGGTCCGCGGCGTCATCGGCAAGGGCGGCATGGGCAAGAAGACCTCCGACGGCCTGGTCAAGGTCGGCGCGGTCTATCTCCACGCCACCGGCGGCGCCGGCTCCCTCCTGGCCGAGCGGGTCAAGCGCGTCGTCGACGTGAAGATGCTGGAGGAATTCGGCAGCCCCGAAGCCTTCTGGATCATCGAGGTGGAGGACTTCCCCCTGGTCGTCACCATGGACAGCCACGGCGGCAGCCTCCACGAAGTGGTCGCCAAGTCGAGCATGGAAAGAGCCAAGGAACTGATGGCGATCAAATAGGGCAGCCCAAGGGTCACCCCGAACGCCAGGCATGAACACCACTTATTCCCAGCTCGTCCGCAACCTCGCCCTGGCCCTGGCCCAGTTCCTCGACCCCGTGGAAGCCCACGCCGAGGCCCGGCGCTGGGCGCGGGAGGGGCTTGGACTGGCCCCGGCCTGGCTCCTGGCCCACGGGGAGGACGAGGTGCCCGAGGCCGATACCCAGCGGGTGGCCCAGTGGCTGGGGCGCCGCCGGGAGGGGGAGCCGTGGTCGTACATCCTCGGCTGGGCCACCTTCCGGGGCCACCGCTTCACCGTGACCCGGGACACCCTCATCCCCCGGCCCGAGACGGAGCTGCTGCTGGAGGCCGCCCTGGACGTGGGGCGGCGCCTGGGGGTGTTCCACGCCGTGGATGTCGGCACCGGCACGGGGATTCTCGCCGTGTGCCTGGCCCTGGAGACGGACTGGGCGGTGACGGCCACGGACCTGAGCCCGGCCGCCCTGGCGGTGGCCCGTGAGAACGCCACGGCCCTGGGCGCCCGCCTGACCTTCCGCGAGGGTGACCTTCTGGGCCCCTGCCCGGACCCCCTGGGCCTCGTGGTGTCCAATCCTCCTTATGTCGACCCGGCGGATGGCCCCGGCCTGCAGCGGGAACTGGCCTTCGAGCCCCCGACGGCCCTCTATGCCCCCGACTGCGGGCTGGCCCTGTCCCGGGAACTCCTCCGCCAGGCCCGGCGCCGTCAGGCTCCCGCCTGCCTCCTGGAGATCGGGGCGGGGCAGGGGGAGGCCCTGGAAGCCTCGGCCCGGGCCTCGGGGTGGAAGCGGGTGGTGGTGCACAAGGATCTGGCAGGCCACGACCGGGTCCTCATCGCGATCACCTAAGGCTATCAGACTCCAAAACCGGGCTCCGCCCGGTCTTGGAGTCTCTGCAGTTTGGACGTTTCGGCCCTTCCCAGCCTTCCCTGCCGGTGGCTCCCGAGTGGTTCGCCCTTGTCCCGCGGGTTTGACTGCGACCCACTTGGGTTCCGGTCTGTAGTGCCGACCCACCATTCCGCTCGCAGCAGGGTGCTGCTCGCGGTGCCGTATCGATAACCATGGGAAGGCGAATAGGGAGCACGGGGCGCGCTGATTCAGACCTCCGGGGACAGCTCCGCCTGGATAGTGGTGGAGAATTAGGCAGCTGCGTAGGTTTCCCGGGGAGGGAGCTGACCATCGGGTGGTCTTGAGTGAACTTTTTCTGCCAAATCGGCCCGAAGTCGGGTGAGCAGATCATTGGCGGACGGTTTCCGAAGTCCTTCCCGGTCCCGTCGACTCCGCCATGGGGGTAGTTCGTGATAATCCGCAGTTCGTGTTGGACCGAAGGCCTTCATCCCGGCGAGCTTGAGCAGGGCGTATGCGGCCACAAGTGCGGGATGGAGCCGGGGTACGCTCTTGTCGGACCAGACTTGCGCCTGGCCAAGCCCTACCTGAGTTTTCAATTCCCGGTGCAGGACTTCTATTTCCCAGCGGTCCAAGTACGCCTGGACGAGCGCTTGTGCGCAGGTGATCAAATCCGTGGTGATGAGGTAGGCGGGCTGGTCGTATTTCAGTTTTCTGGAGCCTGGAGGCCGATACGGCGTGGGCATGACGATGATCAGGCGCAGTCTGCGTCGTTGACCTCCTGCGGGCCACAGGATTCCACTCAACTCCTTGAAGTGGAGGTCTCGGAGGTCACGGTGCCGCGCCCCCGGGTGGTCAAAAGGCCCAACAAAATCCATAGCACACGCAGAAAGGAACGGTCCTGGGCGAAGGCGGAACGCCACCAACCTGCCATGGCAAGCCAGGTCTGGAG
>Ga0316217_10002301_pt1 | contig 23267 bp, 21 predicted proteins | sample 1anoAmetaG_FD_203633 | JGI IMG/M metagenome (GOLD analysis project Ga0316217, IMG submission 203633) | Freshwater microbial communities from Trout Bog Lake, Wisconsin, USA - 1anoA | ecosystem: Environmental > Aquatic > Freshwater > Lake > Hypolimnion/Profundal zone | place: USA: Wisconsin...
TGCTTGAGAGAGATCGTCGAGTTCATCGGACGCGGGAGAGGGGCATGGTTGTCGCTTCCCTGGGGGGGCTCGTTCGCCGGGAGGCGCGGTGGAGCGACGGCCCGTGATCGGCCGCTACGGTAAGCTTCAGGGCGCGCCGGGCGCAAGCCGCGCTCTCGCGGACGGCGTCCTCGGTCAGGTCGAGCCCGAGCGCCCTCAGCCGGGCGAGCGTCGTCTCGATGGCGACCTCGCTCTGATCGAGCCCCAGGAAGCGCCGCCCTCGCTTCGCAGCGACCGCCAGCGTCGTGCCGCTCCCGGCGTACGGGTCGAGCACGAGGTCACCCGGGTCGCTCAGCGCAGTGACGATCCGGTCGAGCAGCGCCTCGGGCTTCTGCGACGGGTAGCCGGTTCGCTCGCGCGCCACGGGCGCCAGGACGCCGATATCCCACACGTCCCCCATCGGGACCCCCGCCGTCGGCTCCTTCGTGGAGGACGAGCGGCTCCGCTTGCCGTTCTTCTCGAAGACCGCGCGCTGCTTCGTCGTCCCCCAGGTCGCCAGCGTCGAGGCGGCGAGCGGCTCGTAGAGCGGGTTCCAGCGTGGCGGGGTTGCCGGGTCCCTCCGGTAGCGGAGGAGGACGTCGTGGACGCGCTGGAAGTTCGGGGTCCTGGATGGCCACCGACGGTAGCGCCAGACGATCTCGCTCGCGAACGCGTCGTCGCCGAAGATCTCGTCGGCCAGCACCTTCACGTAGTGGCTGGTCTTCGGGTCGACGTGGATGACGACGGACCCGTGCGGGGCCAGCAGCTCACGGATGGCCCGGAGGCGTGGCTCGAGCGCCTCGAGGTACGCCGCCCGGTCGGTCCAGCGGTCGTCGAAAGCGACCCGCTCGGCGCCGGTCTTCCGGTCCCGCGCTTCGTGGACCCGGTTGGTCAGGAACGGCGGGTCGAGGTAGGCGAGCGTGACCGCCCCTGGATGGGACGCGACCAGCCCCCCGAGGAGCCCCAGGTTGTCGCCGCGAAGCAAGGCCGACCCGTCCGGCGCGATCCAGCGGCCAGACGGAGGTGCTCCCGACGGCTCCGACGCCCGGGCCTTGCCGTTCCAGCTGAGCGTGACCGCGCGAGAGAGTCTCAAAGCGAGGACGATCGTATCGACCTCGATCATCGCGGGCCCAGTTTTGTGGGTGCTGCACCTACCTCCCCCCGCGGGGGGCGGGAGGAGGCGAGGCGACGCCGTGGCCTAGGCCTTCGTCGTGATCTGCTTCCAGGCGGTACGCTCGCTGACGCGCTTCCACCAGGCGGCGAAGTTCGCGTGGCTGAGGAGGAGGTCCTTCGCCGGCGTGTTCATCGCGTAGTCGGTGTACGGCATGTAGCAAATGTCGGCGAGCGTGAACTGGTCGCCGACGAAGTGCGGCCCCTTCGCCAGGTGCTTGTCGAGCACGGCGAGGCAGGGGGTGAGCTTGTCCTTGATGAGCGTCTCGATCTTCGTCGCGTCGGACGTGCCGCCGAACATCGGGACGAAGAGCGCCTCGTACACGATCGGCGCGACGGCCTGGTTGTAGTGCTCCATCTCGACGCTGATCCACTGCTCCATCAGCGCGTGGGTCTTCGGATCCCGCGGCGTGAGCGCCTGGCCCGGCACCGTCTCGTCGATGTAGCGCATCATCGCGCGCGACTCGAAGAGCGTGAAATCGCCGTCCTCGAGAGACGGGATCTGGCCGAACGGCTGCCGCGCGAGGTTCGCCGGCGCCTTGTGCTCCCCCTTGGCGAAGTCGAGCGCCACCATCTCGTACTTGGCCTGCTTCTCGGCGAGGGTCATCAGGACGCGCCGCGTACAGGTGCTCATGGGGTTGCCGAAGATCTTCATGGGACGTTCTCCTTGGAAGCGTGGCGCGATTGCCGACGCACTCTGTACCCTAGGGGCGGGCAGCCCGCACCGGACAGGGGGGCGAAGTTGCTCGGGGATCACGGCGGAGCGCGTCAACCTGCGCCACGAACTGCTACAAGTGACGTCGCGATGACGCCCCCCCCCGCCGCCGCTCCTCCCCCCGCCCCCTCGAAGCGCGCCCGCGTCCTCTCCGGCATCCAGCCGTCGGGCGAGCTCCACATCGGCAACTACCTCGGGGCCGTCCGCACCTGGGTCCGGCAGGTCGAGGCGCAGGAGGAGGAGACCCTCTTCTGCATCGTCGACGCGCACGCGATCACCGTCCCCTACGAGCCGAAGGAGCTGCGGGCCCGGACCCTCGCGCTGGCCACCGACCTCATCGCCTGCGGGCTCGACCCGGCGAAGACCACGCTGTTTGTGCAGAGCGACGTCCGCGAGCACACCGAGCTCACCTGGTACCTCGCGTCGGTCACGCCCATGGGCGACCTGTCGCGGATGACGCAGTTCAAGGAGAAGAGCGAGGGGAAGGAGTTCGTCTCGACCGCCCTCTTCACCTACCCGGTGCTGATGAGCGCCGACATCCTCCTCTACAAAGCGACCGTCGTGCCCGTGGGGGACGACCAGCTTCAGCACCTCGAGCTCGCCCGCGAGACGGCGCGCCGCTTCAACCACCGCTTCGGGCGCATCCTCCGCGAGCCGAAGGCGAGGCTCTCCTCCGCCTCGCGCATCATGGGGCTCGACGGCGCCTCCAAGATGAGCAAGTCGAAGGGGAACAGCATCGCGCTCTTCGACCCGCCCGAGGTCTTCTGGAAGAAGCTCCGCGGGGCGTTCACCGATCCGCAGCGCCTCCGCCTCACCGACCCGGGTCGCCCCGAGGTCTGCAACATCTACACGATGCACAAGGCGGTCTCTCCCGAGGCCACGGTGGCCGAGGTCGCGACCAGCTGCACCACGGCCAGGTGGGGCTGCGTCGAGTGCAAGAAGGTGATGTTCGACAACTTTGACCGCGAGCTCGTGCCGCTCCGAGTCCGGCGCAAGGAGCTCGAGGCGAAGCCCGAGCTCGTCCATGCGGTCCTCGCGGAGGGGGCCGCGAAGGCGCGCGCGCTCGCCGAGACGACCATGTCCGAGGTCCGCCGCGCCATGGGGCTCGGCGGCATCGGGTAGCCTGGCGCCGTGCGTCTCCGGTCCCGCCTAGCGTCGCTCGCCCCCCTCGTCGTGGGCCTGGCGGCCTGCTCTCACCCCATCCCCAACGCGACCCCCGAGGGGGCGGTGCGGGCGTGGCTCGAGCACATGGAGGAGTCGGCCGGCGACCCGGCTGAGGCGAAGGAGGCGTACGCGCTCCTCGGCCCGCGCGCGCGGAGCAACCTGGTCGCGCGGTCCGTGCGCGCCAGCCAGGTCGAGGGGCGCCGCGTGCAGGCGTCGGAGATGCTGGCGGAGGGGCGGTTCGGCCTCAAGTTTCGCCCCAAGGCGATGCACGCCGTCGTCTCGGGGGACGAGGCCGTCGTCGACGTGACCGGTGACGACCCCGGCGGCGAGCACGCGCGGGTCAGCTGCGTCCGGGAGGCGGACGGGTGGCATGTCGAGGCCGAGCTGCCCGACGTCGCGCCCCCCCAGCGACGCAGGGACGGCGGCTGAGTCGCATGGGTGGCGGTCGCCGCGGGAACTCCGCGGCCGCCTCGGCTACCGAGCTGGCGGCGAAGGTCGCGGCCGAGTGGGCGGCGACAGGGGCGCACCGTGACCCGTCCGATCCGAAGCTCGACCAGGCCGTGCTCCACCCCGCAGACGACACGCCGTACGCGTCGATCGTCGGGGTGATGGTCGCGGTCTCTCAGGTCGGCCGCCCCCTCGCGAGCGGGCGGAAGGTCGAGCGCGTCCCTGCCTTCAACGTCACCTTCGCGGTGCGCTAGCGCTCGGCGTCCGGGCGGCCGCCCGCGGGGACGCGGCGGGGGCGAGGCCCATCGTGTGACAGCGGGCGTTTGTGCTAGGCCACTACCACCCGAGAACCCCAGGCCTCCCGCCGGGACGGCCTCGAAGAGGAGTGAGAGCGCCCCATGCCCCAGCTTTCCAAGTCCATCGTCATCGTCGGCGCCAAGCGGACCGCGTTCGGCACGATGCAAGGCAGCCTGAAGGGGCTGTCGGCCAACGACCTCGGCGTCCTCGCCTCGAAGGCGGCGCTCGCGCAGTCGGGCTTCGCCCCGGCCGACATCGGCCACGTCATCTTCGGCAACGTGCTCCAGTCGAGCCCGGACGCCATCTACTGCGCGCGCCACATCGGCCTGAAGGCCGGTCTCCCGATCACGACACCGGCCCTCACGGTCAACCGCCTCTGCGGCTCCGGCTTCGAGGCGGTCGTCCAGGGGGCGCAGCAGCTGCTGCTCGGCGAGCATGACGCGGTGCTCGTCGGCGGCACCGAGAACATGACGCAGGCCCCGCACGTCATCCGCGGTGGCCGGGAGGGGTTCGCGTTCGGCAAGTCGCCGCAGATCGAGGACGCCCTCTGGTCGGCGCTCACCGACAGCTACACGAACACGCCGATGGCCATCACCGCCGAGAACCTGGCGACGAAGTACGGCATCTCGCGCCAGGCGTGCGACGAGTTCGCCCTGATGAGCCAGCAGCGCTGGGCGGCGGCGCACGAGCGCGGGGCCTTCAAGGACGAGATCGAGCCCGTGCTGCTCACGTCGAAGAAGGGGACGGTCACCTTCGACAAGGACGAGCACCCGCGTCCGCAGACGACCATGGAGTCGCTCGCCAAGCTCGGGCCGGTCTTCAAGAAGGACGGCGTCGTCACCGCCGGCAACGCGTCGGGCATCTGCGACGGCGCTGCGGCGCTCGTGCTGACGACCGCGGAGGTCGCGCAGGCGAAGGGGCTCAAGCCGCTCGCCCGGCTCGTCCAGTGGGGCGTCGCCGGGGTCGATCCGAACCTGATGGGAATCGGGCCGGCGCCCGCCATCCAGAGCGCTCTGTCTCGCGCCGGTCTCAAGCTCGGCGACATCGACCGGGTCGAGGTGAACGAGGCGTTCGCGCCCCAGTACCTCGCGGTGGAGAAGGAGCTCGGGCTCGACCGCGCGAAGACGAACGTCAACGGCGGCGCCATCGCCCTCGGCCACCCCCTCGGCGCCAGCGGGGCGCGCATCACGACGCACCTCGTCTACGAGCTCGCGCGCTCGGGCGGTCGCTACGCCGTCGGGAGCGCCTGCATCGGGGGCGGGCAGGGGCTCGCGCTGATCCTCGAGCGGCTCTAGGCCACCTTCTCGACGAGGACGCCGCCGGCGGCCCGCAGCCCCGCGAGGTCGTGGGCGGCGTCCGTCAGCGCCCGCGCGGCGCTCCCTGCGATGACGGCCCATCCGACGGCGTTGGTCATGGCCTGGGCGGCGTGGACCGCCGCGGTCAGGCTGGGGAAGACCCACGTGAGCGTGCCAGGCTGGACGCTCCTCCAGCCGTAGACCACGAGGACGACGCTATCGAGCAAGGCTCTCTCCGGGGGGACAGGTAGCGTGCGCCCCGGGTCGGGGCGCGGACTCTCGGCTCCACGGCGGCAATGACATGGTGCCGAGCGCTTCTATTCCGCGCCGGTCGCGGCTCCGGGGCGGTCCGGTCACCGTTGCGTATCGCGGCGCCCCTCGGCGCGTGCTCTCCCGGGCGATTCCCCTAAGATGACCTGGTGAAGGTCACCCCCCCGTCCTCGCGCCCTCCGGGGCGAGCTGTCGTTCCGGGGGGGGGCGCCCTGTCGCGGAGCGGGGAGCTGCCGGCGGCCCGCACGGGGGAGTTCCTGGCGCTGGCGAGCGCGAGCTTCCCGGTCGTCACGACGACGGGGACCGTCCGGCTCGGCGCCCTCCGACGGAGCCGCGCGTGGCCGCTCCTCCCGCTCGCCCCCGCCATCGTGACGGTCATCGGGATCCTGGTCGCGCTGGCGATCGGGGTCGTCGGGGTCGATCACCTGTCCCGTGTCGGGGACGCGAACGCCGCGATGAAGGCGTCGATGCTGGCGGATGTCGTCGCGGCCCGGATGATGGCGCTGCCGCTCCCCTCGCGGCTCGAGGCGATGAAGCTGGCCGCGCGGCGGACCGGCGCCGAGCTGATCCTCGTCGACGGGGTGGGGGACGTCCTCCTCGACGCGAGCCTTGGGACGATGACGACGCCGTTCATCCGGCAGATCGCGGCGCAGCGCGACGGGGTCGCGACCACTCGCTTCGGTGACGCTCGCTTCGCCGTCCGTCCGGTCGACCCGCCGCCGTCGCGCCAGGCGCTCGTCGTCTTCGTCCGCGTCCCTTCGACCCCCGAGGGGGCGCCCGCGCTCATCTCGGCGCTCCTCGCGCTCACCACGCTCCTGGTGGGCATCGCGGCTACGGTCGCGTACTTCGTCGGCCGCGACGCCACGGCGGACGTCGCCTTCGTCACAGAGCGGATCGCCGAGATGGCGCGCGAGCGGAGCGAGCCGACCGGCGAGCTCGTACCGGTCCGCGCCATGGACGAGGTGGGGAACCTGACCAGCGAGATCAACGAGCTGATGCAGCGCTTCGCGTCGGCCGAGCGGACCTACCGGGCGAACCTGGAGCGGGCGCGCGCCGCCGACCGCGACCGCGCAGGCTTCCTCGCCGCCGTGAGCCACGAGCTCCGGAGCCCCCTGAACGCCATCCTCGGGTTCGCCGACGTCCTCGTGACCGAGGTCGACGGCCCGCTGACCCCGGCAGCGCGAGAGGAGGTCGACCAGATCCGGGGCTCGGGGGTTCACCTGCTCGAACTCATCAACGACATCCTCGAGTTCTCGGCGCTCGAGGGGGGGCAGCTCAAGCTGTCGCGGTCGCGGGTCGACCTCGTGCTGGTCGCCGGCGAGGTAGTCCGCGAGGCGGCGGGCGTGCTCGGCTCGAAGCCCGTCCGTGTCTACGTCGACGGCGACGCCGAGGTCCTCGCCCACGCCGACGCCCGGCGCGTGCGTCAGGTCCTCCAGAACCTGGTGGGCAACGCCATCAAGTTCACGCAGCGCGGCGAGGTCGTCATCACGCTCCAGCGGGACGGGAGCCGCGCCCTCATCCGCGTCCGCGACACCGGCCCCGGCATCAGCGCGGCAGAGCGCGCCATGATCTTCGAGGAGTACAAGCAGGCCGGGGAGGAGAGCGTCCGGCGGCGCGGCACGGGGCTCGGCCTCGCCATCGCGCGCCGGCTCGTCCTGATGCACGGTGGGCTCATCACGGTCGAGAGCGAGCTCGGCAAGGGGTCGACCTTCACCGTCACGCTGCCGCTCTGGTTCGAGCGGTCGTCCCCTTCGGACCCGCCCCCCAGCGGCCGCACGAGGCCGCGATGAACCGCGTCGCAGCGATGCTGCTCACGCGGCTCATCCTGGTCCAGGTCGTCGTCGGCACCTTCGCGCTGGTCCTGGTCGCCGCCTTCGCGTCGCGTCTGCTCCTGCTCGACCCGCTCGTCGTGTGGTCGGCGCTCCCCGCCACGGCCGGCGCAGCGGCCGCGCTCTTCCTCGTGGCCTGCACGCTCACGGCGGTCGCGACGCGCCCCGTCCGGCGGACGCTGCGCGCCCTGATGCTCGGCGCCGCGTCGGTTCCGTCCGCCGATCTGCTCAAGCTCTACAACCTCCCCGCGAGGCTGACGCTGCTCGACGCGCTCACCGCGCTCGTCCTCGGCCTCGTCACGCTGTTCCGGCCGATCCGCCCCGCGACAGTCGACTTCGCCACCCAGGGGTCGCTCGTCCTCCTCGGCCTCACGTTCGCGAGCGCGGCGATCCTCCCCCTGTACGTCATGATGCGCTCGCAGGTCGCGATGGTGCTCGAGGTAGCCCCATGGCCGTCGATCCGCGAGGCGCTAGCCCTCCTGTCGGAGCGGGCCCCCAACCGGAGCCAGGTCGGACGGCGCTTCATCTTCGCGGTCACGGTCCCCGTCGCCTTCGTCGCGCTCGGCGCCTCGCTGCTCGTGCAGGCGCACGTCCGGGCGTTCGACACCGCGGCGCGGCAGGACGAGGCGACCCAGCTCACGCAGGGGGCCTTCGACCTGATCGGGACGAGCAGCCTCGGTCGCGCCGGGGCCCTCTCCGTGGCGGCGGCCCACGGTATCCGCGCGACCATCGAGGAGGGGCGCCCCCCGCTCAGCGTCACGCGGAACGACGACGGCACGACGTTCATGCACGTCCCCGTCGACGACGGCCACGCGAACCTCACCTTCGCCACCACCCGTATGAGCCCTATCCTGTGGGTCTACGCGCTGCTCGCCGTCGCCGCGACCGCGCTGGCGGGCATCCTCGGGGGGCGCCTCGGGCAGCGCTTCGTGGCCGACATCGTCATCGCGACGCGCGCCGTCCGGGAGACGGGCGCCGCCGACGTCCTGCGCGGCTCCCGCGTACGACGGGAGGCGCGGTTCGACTCGGTCATCGTCCTGATGGACGCCGTCGACTCGGTCGGCGGGGTCTTCCGCGAGTTCGCCTCCGCGCAGGAGCGCGCGATCGACGCGCGCGCCGCGACCGAGCGGATGCGGGGCCTCTTCCTCGCCTCGATGAGCCACGATCTCAAGGGGCCGCTCAACGCCATCCTCGGCTTCGCCGACCTCGTCTCCAGGAGCCCGCTCAGCCCCGCGCAGCAGGAGAGCTTGACCATCATCGAGCAGCGAGGGCGCGAGCTCCTGACCCTGATCCACACGGTGCTCGACTCGGCGCGGGTCGAGGCTGGCGAGCTCCGCGTCACCCCCGAGTGGACGATGGTCGGTGACGTCGTCATGTCGGCCGTCCTCGACGCGCGCGACCTGGCCGTCGGGTCGAACGTCGAGATCGTCGCCGAGATCCAGCCCGGCGTCCCCCGGCTCTACGCGGACGGCACCCGGCTCGTGCAGGCGCTGACGGCGGTCATCCAGAGCGCGGTCCGGTTCACGCAGCAGGGGACTGTGCACGTCCGGGCGACGCTCCCGGCCGGCTCCGGCGACCTCCGCGTCGACGTCGAGAGCTCGGGGAGGACGGCCCCGGGCACCGAGCGCGAGAAGCTCTTCGACGCCTTCAAGGACACCGACCGCGCCCGTCGCCACGGCAGCCTCGGCCTCGGCCTGTCGCTCGCGCGCTCGATCCTCGAGCTCCACGGCGGGTCGGTCGAGGTGGCGATCGCGAAGCACGGCGGGACGGTCTTCCAGCTGACCATCCCGACCGAAGCGGAGCGCGTGCTGGGGTCGCTCGGAGCAACGTAGCGAGGGCGGGGAGAGCGCGGGGGCCGCCGGTCGTGCGACAGGGGCGGACCGGACGATGCCGAGCTTCTACCGCGCCCCTGACGCCCTACCGCTTCGCGCCGACCCCCAGGAGCTGCCGCGCCCTCTCTGGCTCCACCGGCGGCCTGCCGATTGACCTCGCGTACGCTGCGGCCCTCGCCACGAGCGGCGCGCTCCCCTCCGCGAGCACCCCCTTCGACAGGTAGATGTTGTCCTCCAGCCCCACGCGCGCGTGCCCGCCCGCCAGGATGGCCAGCTCGGTCATCGGCTGCTGGTACCGACCGACGGCGGCGATGGCCCACGTCGCCCCCGGGGGGACGAGCGTGCGGAGGTACCCCACGTTGGCCTCGGTCGCGCCGATGCCGCCCGGGATGCCGAGCACGAACTGGAAGTGGAGCGGCGCCCCGATGAGCCCCTCGCGGGCGAGCGCGAGCGCCTCCTCGACGTGGCCGACGTCGTAGCACTCGAGCTCGGGGATGCTCCCTGCCTCGCGGAGCCGCCGGGCCAGGTCGCGGATCTGGGGGCGCGTGTTGACGAAGACGTCGTCGCCGAAGTTGACCGATCCGCAGTTGAGCGAGGCCATCTCGGGGCGACAGGCGAGCGGCTGCGCGCGCTCGTCGATGCTCATCCCGACGGCCCCGCCGGTCGAGGTCTGGATGATGCAGTCGGTCTTCGCGCGGATGGCGTCGATGGCCTCGGCGAAGCGCTCCTTCGACTGCGTCGGCGTCCCGTCGGGGTTGCGCACGTGGAGGTGGATGACGGCCGCCCCAGCCTCGCGGCACCGCGCGGCCTCGTCGGCGATCTCGCGCGCCGTGATGGGGAGGTGCGGCGTCTGCGCCCGCGTGATCTCGGCGCCGACGATGGCGGCGGTGAGGACCAGCTCGGGGAGCGGGCTGGCGGGGGTGATGGCGCCGAGCGTCGGCTCGGGGCCGGCGGGGAGGCCCGGGAGGTAGAGCTCCTTCGGGCGCCGCTGCAGCGGCTTCGGAGTGACGCACGTCCCCGTGGCGCGGCAGACGACCATCGGCTCGATGAGCACGTCGGCCGCGCTCGCTGGGAGCCCGGGGGCGCGCGAGTTGCCGATCACCTTCCGCGCCTCGAAGCGCATCGAGCGGCTGCTCCCGCCGATCCGCGTCAGCTCCGCCGTGGCCTCGATGTAGTCGCCCGCGAATACCGGCGCGAGGAACTCGATCGAGTCGTACGCGCGGAAGAGCCCCTCGTCGCCGTCGAGGCGGATGAGCAGCTCCGTCGCCAGGTCGCCGAAGAGCGCGAGCATCCGCGCGCCGTCCACGAGCTCGCCCGCGTAGTGGGCGTCGTGGGAGGACATGCGCAGGCGGAGGGTGACTTTCGTTCCGAGCATGCGCGCGAAACTACCATGGACGCGCGAGGCGGGAGCGCCCCCGCGCGCGCCTTCCGACGCCCCCTCGGAGCAATGTCCTGGCTCATGCCCGGGTTCGTGCTAGTAAAGCGACCTCCGCGAAAGCAAAGTGCTCTCGCGCTCGAAAGAAGATTACGACAATGGCTACTGGTACCGTGAAGTGGTTCAACGACTCGAAGGGCTTCGGATTCGTCACGCAGGACGGCGGGGGTGAAGACGTTTTCTGCCACCAGTCGGCCATCCAGGCGACCGGCTTCCGCTCCCTCACCGAGGGACAGAAGGTCGAGTTCGACGTGAAGAAGGGCCCGAAGGGGCTCCAGGCTGAGAACGTTCGCGTCATCGCCTGATTCGAGCAGCGTAGAGCGCTTCTCGAGCGAGAGGCGTGAGGTGGAGCGGGCCATTCGGCCCGACCGCTTCACGCCTTCCGCGTTTTGTGGGCCAGGGCCCGCGCGAGGCGCCCGAGCCTCGAGGCCGACATCGCGACCGCCAGCTTCTCCTCGCGCGTGAGCCGCTTCAGCGCCAGCTCGAGGCGGAGGGCGTCGCCCTTCGACGGGCAGCGCCGCCTGGCAAGCAGGGTCAGCGGGCCGCGACCGCGCGTGTACTTCGCCCCCTTGCCGGCGTCGTGCGCGGCGATCCGGGCGGCGACGTCGCGGCTGATCCCGATGTAGAGGGTCTGGTCCGAGCAGCGCGCCACGTACACGAACCACGCGTCCACGAGCTCAGTCTAGCAGCCCCGTCCCGGGGCGCGGCACCGTGGAGCTTGCGACCGCCCGCGCCCCGATCGCGACCGCTCGGACGCCGCTCCCGACGGCTCGGACGGCTCGCGGAACTCCCCGGCGTAACCCCGGCGTTCCTGCCCCTGGACGCGGCGCAATTGCCGGCGAGTTTCCGCCGTGATAACCCCCCGCGCCTCACGCCCATGTCACTCGTCGAAGCCAGAAATCTGCCCGCCCACATCGGCATCATCATGGATGGCAACGGGCGCTGGGCCCAGCAGCGCGGCCTCCCGCGACGCGAAGGGCACCGCGAGGGGTCCGACGCCGTCCGGCGCACCGTCCGCGCCGCCCGCCGCCTCGGCATCCGCGCCCTCACCCTCTACGCCTTCAGCGAGCAGAACTGGGCGCGCCCGGAGGACGAGGTCGACGCGCTCATGCTGCTGCTCCGGGAGTTCCTTCTGTCGGAGCGCGACGAGCTGCTCGACAACGGCATCCGGCTCCACGCCGTCGGCAACCTCGGCCGGCTCCCGTCCCTGGTGCGGGCCGTCCTCGACCCGCTCCGGCGCGAGACCGACTCCAACGAGGCGATGACGCTCACCCTCGCCCTCAGCTACGGCGGCCGCGAGGAGATCGCCGACGCCGCCCGCGAGCTGGCCCGCTCGGTCGCCGAGGGGGTGCTCGACCCGAACGACATCACCCCCGAGCGGATGCGCGCGCTCATGCCGAGCCTCGCCGTCGGCGACCCCGACCTCGTCATCCGCACCGGCGGCGAGCGGCGCATCTCCAACTTCCTCCTCTTCGGGCTCGCCTACGCCGAGCTCTTCTTCGAGGACGCCCTCTGGCCCGACTTCGGTTCGGCCGAGCTGCACCGCGCGGTCGCCAGCTACCAGGCCCGCGAGCGCCGCTTCGGGCTCGTCGGCTCCGCCGTCCCGGCCCCCCCGTCGTCGCCGGTACTCGCCGACGCGCTGAGCGATCTCTCCGGCGTGGCCGCTCGCCTCGCGGTGTAGCCCCTCGTGAGCGACGCCAAGGCCAAGGGGGGGATGAGCAACCTCGTCGTCCGCCTGCTGACCGCGGTGGTCGGCGTCCCCGCCATCCTGGCGCTGCTCTACCCCGCGCCGCCCTGGGCGTTCTACCTGCTCGTCATCAGCGCCGTCTCGGTCGGGGCGTGGGAGCTGCTGTCCATGACCCACGCCGGCGACCGCGTCGCCAGGGTCTTCGGGCTCGTCCTCTGCCAGGCGGTCTCGCTCGCGGTCTACCTCGGGCACAACGACGCGCGGGTCGTCCTCGCGCTCGTCGTCGGGGTCCCGGCCGTCTCGCTCCTCTTCACGCTCGTCCGCCTCGGCGACATGAGCACCGCCGCCATCCGCGCGTTCGGCATGGCGTTCGCGCCAGGCTTCGTCGCCGCCCCGCTCACCCTGCTCGCCGTGATGAAGCGGGACTTCGGCGCCGCGGGGCCGGGGCTCGTCGTCATGAGCTTCATGTTCGCCTGGTTCGCCGACACCGGCGGCTACTTCGGCGGGCGCTTCTTCGGCAAGCACAAGCTCTACGAGGCGGTCTCGCCCAAGAAGACCGTCGAGGGGGGGGTCGGCGGGCTCCTCGGCGCCGTCGTCGGCGCGCTCGCGGCCAGCCTCGGCTACCTCCGCGTCGTGCCGCTCAGCCACAGCATCCCCCTGGCGCTCTTCGCGGGGGCGCTCGGCGCGGCTGGCGACCTCGGCGAGTCGCTCATCAAGCGCTCGATGGGCGTGAAGGACTCCGGCGCGATCGTCCCGGGGCACGGCGGCATCCTCGACCGCACCGACGCGCTCATCTTCACGAGCGTAGCCGTCTACTTCTACGCGCTCCTCTTCCTCTGACGGACGGCGCCTGCCCCCCGCGGGGGGCGGCTTCTGTGCTATTGGCCAGGCTCCAGAGACCTCTGCACGGGGAGCCCATGACATCGCCCGAAGCCTCGAGCCTGACCCCCGTCGCCGCGTCCTCGGTCACCTCGCTCGAGGTGCCGCCGCCGCCCGCGTCCCGGGCGAGCCTGACGCGCGAGTACGACCTCTTCAAGGTCGTGCAGGACTACCTCGAGCGCGCCGCCCGGCTGGTCGCCCTCGAGCCGTACGTCCGGACGATCCTCAGCCAGCCGAAGAACGAGATCATCATCAACTTCCCCGTCCGGATGGACAGCGGCGAGGTCCGCCTCTTCAAGGGCTACCGGGTGCAGCACAACAACCTCCTCGGCCCGTTCAAGGGGGGGGTCCGCTTCCATCCGAACGTGACGCTCGACGACGTCAAGGCGCTCGCGGCGATGATGACCTGGAAGGCGGCGCTCATGCGCCTCCCGTTCGGCGGCGCGAAGGGGGGCATCAAGTTCGACCCCCGCACGGTCAGCCGCGCCGAGCTGCAGCACATCACGCGCCGCTTCACCCACGCCCTCGGGGGCAACATCGGGCCGGAGTACGACATCCCCGGGCCGGACATGAACACCAACGCCCAGACCATGGCATGGATGATGGACACGTACGCCAACATGGTCGGCGCGTTCCAGAAGCAGAGCGTCCGGGGCGTCGTCACCGGCAAGCCGGTCGCGAGCGGCGGCACCCTCGGCCGCGCGAAGGCCACTGGGCAGGGGATGGTCCACTGCCTCACCGAGTGGGCCGCGGAGACCAACCTGACCCTCGAGGGCTCCACCATGACGGTGCAGGGCTTCGGCAACGTCGGGTCGAACGCCGCCGTCCTCCTGTCGAAGCTCGGCGTGTCGACCGTCGCGGTCGGCGACCACTCCGGCTACCTGCACCACGCCGAGGGGTTCAACGCCCACAGGCTGCAGGAGCACGTCGCCGAGCGGGGCTCCATCGCCGGCTTCCCGGGGGCCCGGTCGATCTCGCGCGAGGAGTTCTTCCGCACGAAGGCCGACGTCTTCGCCCCGTGCGCTCTCGAGAACCAGGTGGGCGACGTCGAGGCGCGGGCGCTCGACGTCCGGGTCGTCCTCGAAGGGGCCAACGGGCCGACCACCCCGCAGGGGGAGAAGATCCTGCAAGGGCGCGGCATCGATATCATCCCCGATCTCCTCGCCAACTCGGGCGGCATGACCGTCAGCTACTACGAGTGGGTGCAGAACAAGAACTCGGAGAGCTGGACGGAGGAGGAGGTCGACGCCCGGCTCGAGAAGGTGATGAAGCGCGCCTACCACGAGGTGGGCGACTTCGCCCGGGCGCGGAAGGTCGACCGCCGCATCGCCGCCTACGCGCTCGCGCTGCAGCGCATCGAGACCGTCTACAAGGAGCGGGAGATCTTCCCCTGATGGCCTACGTCGCGACCCGCCTCGGCCGCTGGTTCTACGAGGACCGCGGGGCCCCGCAGCGCGAAGGGGACGCCACCTTCCTCCTGCTTCACAGCCTCCTCTGCGACGGGGGGATGTGGCGAGGTCAGGTCGGCCCGCTCGCCGCGCTCGGCCGCGTGGTCGTCGTGGATGGCCCCGGGCACGGCAAGAGCGACGTGCCGCCGCCGTTCACGCTCGACGAGAACGCGCGCGCGGTCGCCGACGCCGTCGACCGGCTCGGGCTCGGGCGCGTCATCGTCCTCGGCCTCTCCTGGGGCGGCATGCTCGGGACGCGCCTCGCGTACATGTACCCCGAGAAGGTCGCCGCGCTCGTCGTGCTCGACTCGAGCGCCGACGCCCCCCCGCTGCGCGAGCGCCTCGAGTACCGGCTCCTCTGCGCGGTCGCGCGGCGCGTCGGCCTCCCCCCGGCGCTCATCCGCAAGAAGATCGCCCCGCTGATGTTCGGCCCGCGCACGCTCCGCTCCCGGCCGGAGCTGGTGGACGAGCTCGTCCGCTCGGTCGGCGGCTTCTCGCGGGAGGGGCTGGTGCGGGCGACGTACGCCGTGTCGATCGACCGCCCCTCGAACCTCGAGCGGCTCCGCGGCGTCCGCGCCCCGACGCTGGTCGGCTACGGCGAGGCCGACCTCGCGACCCCGGCGCACCACAGCCGACGTATCGCGACGCGCATCGAGGGGGCGACTCTGGTCCCGTTCGCGGGGGTCGGGCATCTCTCGGCCCTCGAGGACCCGGAGTCCGTGAACGCGGCGATCCTCCCCTTCGTGAAGGAGCACCTCGGGCGACGGGACGCTTGAACGGGGGCGGCCCTCGGATAGCCTCGTCCAGATGCGCGCTTCCTTCGCCCTCGCCTCGCTGATCTCGGTCTCCCTCCTCGCCTGCGGCGGCGGCTCGACCGGCTCCACCTCCTCGGACGCGACGACTCCGCTCGACGCCGGGCAGGGCGACGCCGTCACGCGCGACGCTACCAGGGCCGACTCGGCCTCCCGCGACGCGACCGCGCGCGACGCCGCGAAGCTCGACGCCGCCCCCCACGAGGCCGCGTCCGCCGACGTCGTCGTGACCGCCGACGCGGTGAGCGTCGACTCCACCGCCGACGTGCGGGCCTCGGACGCGACGCACGACACCGCGGCGGTCGAGACCGGCCCCGGCGATACGGGGGCTCGCGACACCGGGGCGCACGAGACCGGGGCAGGCGACGCGGGGACCGACGCCCAGCACGACACCGGCTCGCCCGCCGGCAACGGTGCCGCCTGCACGGGGGCGGGCGAGTGCTCGAGCGGCAACTGCGTCGGATCGATCTGCTGCGCGACCACCTGCACCGACCAGGGGGCGGCCTCGTGCGGGACGAATGGCCAGTGCAAGGCGGACGGCTCGGGCTGCGCCGACTACGCGACGGGCGCCACGTGCTCGCCGCTCTCGTGCCTGAACGGCACGCTCTCGCACGCCGCCATGTGCGCCGCCGGCGCGTGCCCGACGGCCACGACAAGCAGCTGCTCCCCCTACGTGTGCGCGAGCGGGACGACGTGCGGGACGTCGTGTGGCACGTCGAACCAGAACTGCGCCGCGGGCCACTACTGCGACGGGGTCGGCGCCGGGACGTGCCAGCCCACGGCTACCCAGGGGCAACCCTGTACGACCGCGGCCCAGTGCGCGAGCGGGTTCTGCGCGGACGGCTTCTGCTGCAGCAGCGCGTGCACGGGCAACTGCAACGCGTGCAGCGCGGCGCTCAAGGCGACGGGGCCGAACGGCACGTGCGGCGTGATGCAGGCGGGGAACCCGGGGAAGAACGCCTGCGGGACGTGCAACACGGTCGGCGGGTGCGTGGGGAACTGAGCGGGGGGAAGGGGTCCCGCTCGAGCCCCCGCCTCGCCACCCCCGTGCGTCCCCGCCCCGTGCTCGGCCCCTTCCACCGCCTGCGCGGCCTGTTCGCCTCGAACGTCTTCCTCCTCGACGGCGGGCGCGGCGACCGCTGGCTCGTCGACACCGGGCACCGCCTCGAGCGCGCCATGCTGATGGCCGGTCTCCGCGCGACCGGCTTCTCGCCGCGCGACCTGACCGGCGTCCTCCTCACCCACCGCCACTCCGACCACGCCGGCAACGCCGCCTACCTCCGGCGCGAGCTCGGCCTCCGCGTCCACGCCCACGCGCTCGACGCCGCCGTCCTCGCCGGCCAGGCCCCGAAGCCCCCGCTGGTCGCGCGCTCCGGCGACCCGCTGGCGCGCCTGTTCGCTGCTCTGGAGAACACGACGCGGACCCGCGTGCCCGTCGACGTGGCGCTTGAAGCCGGGGTGTCGGTCGCGGGGCTCGAGGTGCACCATGTCCCGGGGCACACCGAGGGGTCGGTCTTCTACCGGCACGCGGCGACGGGCGTGCTCCTGTCGGGCGACACCCTCCTCGCGGCCGTGCCGCCGCTGACGATCGAGCAGCGGATCTGCCTGCCGCACCCCGACTACGCGGTCGACCTCGACCGGGCGATCGCCTCGCTCCGCGCCTTCCACGCCGCGGGGTACCCGTACCGGCACCTCCTCGCCGGGCACGGCCGCCCGATCCTCGGCGACGCCCGGGAGCAGGCGCTGGCGCTGCTGGCGGCCGGGTGACCGGACCCCTCAGGGGCTCGGCTGGAGCGCGACCGGCCCCTGCGGGGCGAAGAGCGACAGCGGCTCCTCGGCGAGCGTGCAGCCGCTCGACGCCGACAGGACGTGCACCGGGTAACCCTTCCCGGGGACCGCCGTCCGCTCGCCGACGACGATCTCCCCCCCCCCGGGCAGCCACGCCATCCCCGCCAGCTTGAAGCCCGACGGGGTGTTGAGGAGCCCCTGCGAGAGCGGCGTCAGGATGGTGCCGGTCTTCGGGTCGAAGCTGACGAGCGAGGTGACGTTGTCGGTGCCGCCTCCCATGACAATGGCGGTCCCGCAGCCCGCGGTGACCGAGACCTGATCGACGCTCGCGCCGATGTCAGTCTCGCGGACGATGAGCTCCGAGGTGAAGGACGCGAGGTCGACCCGCTCGATCCCCGCGTTGGTCTCGTCGGTCTTCGTGACGTCGCCGGCCTCGGCGAGGTAGAGCGCGTCGTCGTACTCGGCGAGCAGGCCGATGGGGTTGCGCCCCAGGAGTGGCAGCGTGGCCTCGACCTCCCCGGTGTGCCAGGCGGTCGCGGTGTCGAGGCGGACGAGGTAGGAGACATCCGCCGGCGTCGAGGACGGGTACGGGTTCAGCATCTCGAGCGTGACGTACGCCTTGCCGCTCACGATGCGGATGGAGCTCATGTACGGGTTCCTGTGAGCCCCGGCCACGCCCGACAGGTCGACGCGCCCGATCTCGGTCTGGCCGTCGGGGCTCTTCACGAGGAGGGTCGATACGAGGTAGCGCGCGACCCAGACGTTCCCGTCGGCGTCGACGGCGATGTCCTGCGGGTCGGTCGTCCCGGCGACGTCGGGGTCGCTCGTCGACCAGGGGCCGTGGAGCACCGTCCCGCAGCGAGGATCGAGCTCGAGGACGTCCCCGCCGTACCGGTCGATCCAGAAGAGCCTCCCGGCCGAGCTGGCGAGCTGCGGGTCCTTCCCGAGCGTTGCCCCGCCCGAATAGAAGCGCGAAGCGCCATCGAGGGGGAGGAGCCCCAGCTCGCTCGAGGTGTAGTCGCTCACCGCGGCCACGAAGCTCGACGCCGCGCAGCTCCCCCCGGCGTCAGGGGGGCTGGCGGCCGTGCTCGCCCCGCCGCTGCACGCCGAGGCGGCCATCGCCAGCCCGAGCCCCGCCCCGCACCCCCACGACCGCCGACACGACACCCAGGCTTCCATCGCGACCTCTCGCCGCGAAGCTCGCGCGGCAGGCAGGAGAGACCGCGCGAAATCGCGCGGCCGCCTGCGAGGGGTGTTCTGGCTCCCGGATCATCCTCCCACGTGCTCCTTCCCTGCCTCTCTCCGGGGTGGATCCCATCGAGAGTGCAAGTGGACTGATGCGCGTGTTCGTCCTCGGTTACAGCGGCGGCTCCGCGTCGGCATCGCACCGACTTCCCGCCTCGTGGGCGAGAGCCAGGCTAGGCGGCGCTGCGGGGGTTGGCAAGCGGCGGATCGGCTCACCACTTGTCGCTTGCCAGGCTCGATTCCGAGGGTTCACCATCGCTCCGTGTCTTCGCGCGACGTGGTGATCCTCGGCAGCGGCCTGGCGGGGCTCTCCGCCGGAGTTCACCTGCTCGAGGCGGCGCCTGGTCGCTTCCGCGTCCGCATTCTCGAGCGTGGTCACGTGACCGGGGGGAAGGCCTCGTCGATGCCGCACGTCGACGACGCGACCGGGCGGACGTTCACCGTGGACCACGGCTTCCACGTCTTCTTCGACTACCCGAACCTCGGCGCGCGGCTCGAGAGCCTCGGCGCCATGGGGGGAATGACCGAGCTGCGGCACGACGTCCTCATGTGGAGCGGCGGGACGGTCCGCCGTTTCCGCGCCGTCCCGCTTCCGAGCCCGTTTCACCTGCTGGCGGGGGGGCTGGAGTCCGGGCTATTCGGCGTCGTCGAGGGGCTCGCGGTGTTCCGGTTCCTCGCCGAGATCTTCGTCCTCGAGATCGACCGGCTCTCGGAGCGCGAGCGCCGCACGCTCGACGAGACCTCGTTCGCCGACTACGCGCGCGATCACGGCCTCACCCAGGACATCCTGCAGAGCTCCTTCTTTCGCTTCGTCACCCAGTCCGCGTTCATTTACCCGTACCCGATGTCGGCGCTCGCCGCCGTCGCCGCCATCCAGCTCGTGAGCCAGAGCTACGACGCGGTCGCGATGCGCTACATGAATGTCGGCCTGGGCGAGGCCATCGCCGCGCCGCTCGTGCGGCACTTCCTCCGCCAGGGGGGCGTCCTCGAGACGTTCAACCAGGCGCAGCGGATCGAGGTTTCGGGGGGCAAGGTGACGTCGGTGGCCGTCCAGGCGAGCCGCCACTTCATCCACTCGGCCGAGATGGCGAGCGGCATCCTCTCGAACTACGCGAGCGTCGAGACCCCCGTCGCCCCTCCTTCGCCCCCTGGCCCGGCAGGCGCGCACGCCGCGGCAGGCGACGACGCCCCTGCTGGGACGGTGACCCACGTCAGCGCCGATTACTACGTCGCCGCGCTCCCCCCCCTCGACCTCGTCGGGACGCTCACCCAGGAGTCCCTGGCCCTTCCGTACTTCGACGCGATCACGCGCCTCAAGACGCAGATGACCATCGCGCTGACTGTCTGGTACGATCGGAAAGTCAGCCCCGCCGACGCGGATGGCGCAATCGTGGCGCTCCCGGGGCCGTTCTCGACGGTCTGCGATCTCGCGCGCGTGCAGTCCGACCCCGAGGGGACCGGCTCGGTCGTGCAGTTCGTGGGGGAGAACGGCGCGTTCACTGACAAGACGGACCAGGAGGTCATCGCGGCGGCGATGGCCGTCCTGCACACGCTCTGGCCCGCGTCGGCGATCGCCGTGGTCGAGAAGAGCTACTTCCACCGCGGGCGCCACGACGCGTTCTTCCTCACCACGCCGGGGAGCGACGCCCTCCGCCCCACCGCCGCGTCGCCCTACTCGAACCTGGTCCTCGCCGGCGACTACACGCAGACGGGGCTCCGCGTCATCTGCATGGAAGGCGCCTACATCTCGGGGATGCAGGCCGCGAACGAGATCCTGGCGCGCGAGGGGCTCCCTCGGCTGCCCATCGCTCCGATGCGTCAGCCCGGAGGGGCGACCCAGGTGGCGCGCCTGGCACGTCGACTGCTGGCCCGTCAGGCATGACTCCGGAGCCGCCTCGAGCCTGCGAGCAGTCGCTCCGACCGATGGGGGGGCTGTGACGCCGACGGAGCTCCCGATCGGCGAGCGCCCCGGCGCCAGCTGGCTCCTCGCCTACCCCTGGGTGGTGAGCGTCCTCTGCTGGCCGGCGACGCTGCTCGGCTGGTACTACCTCACGCTCGTTGTCGCGCCGTCCGAGTGGCGCGACCGCTTCCTGCTCCACTACCTCGTGACCCTCCTGGTCATCGACTCCGCGATCTGCGCGGTCGGCTTCGCCCGGATCACCACGGACATCCGCCGCCTGCTGCGTGCCAAGGGGCCCCTGGACCCGACCGCCGTCGACAGGGCCTGGGTGGAGGCGATCAACCTCCCGGTCCGCACCGGCTTCCTCATCTGCGGCCTCATCGCCCTGACGGCGCTGCCGGTGGCGGTCTACCTCGGCTGGCAGGGGGAGCGCTCGCTCGTGCTGCACGGCCTCGTGGCCGCGGCGATCGTGGGGGCGTGCGAGCTGACGCTGCTCTATCCGGTCCTCCAGGCGATGACGATGCCGTTCCTCCGGCACCTGCGCCGCGCGCGCCCCGCCCTTCGCCTCGACGTGCCGCGCGCCATCTCGCCGCCGCTCCGGGCCTACTTCGCGTTCGGCCTCGGGTCGCTGGCGCTGGTCAGCGTGGTCCTCTCGGCCGCCCTGATTCACTCGCGGGCCGTGGCGCGTGGGTCCTCGGCGGCCGATCTCGCGGCGATCCTGCTCGCCGCAGTCTGCCTCTCCTCCATGGCCGGCGGCGTGGTGATCCAGGTCTGGCAGGCGGTGCTGCTGCCGACGCGGCGCCTGGCCGAGGCGATGCTCGCCTTCTCCGCCGAGACGAGCTCCACGGGCGACGCGTCCGAGGCGCCGGAGTCGCTCGACCGTTCGCGGCGCGCCCGGCTCGAGTTCCTCTCCACCGGCGACGTCGGCCTGCTGTGCGAGGAGTTCGACGACCTCGTCGACGCGCTCACGCACTCGCGGGCACGCCTCGAGGGGCGCGAGGCGCTGCTGCGTCACTCCCAGCGGTTCGAGACCATGGGGATGATGGCCGCGAGCCTCGTGCACGAGGTCTCCAACCCGCTCAACACCCTGATGGGGAACCTCTACATCACCTCGGACATCGTGGCCCGGCCGGGCCCGACGGGACAGGTGGTGCTCGACCCGTTGATGCTGGCGGAGGTGAAGGATGCGCTGGCGGACGCGTCCTATGCGGCCAGCCAGATGGACACTCTGCTGCGCGACATGCGGGCGTTCGGGCGGAAGGAGTCCGGCGAGCTGCAGGACGTATCGCTCGCCGACACGCTGGACGGGGCCATCCGGCTCGCCGGAGGGCAGCTCGCGCGCGTGAAGCCCGTGGAGCGTCAGTACGCGCCTTGCCCCCGGGTCCAGGGCTCGCCCCAGAAGCTCACGCAGGTCTTCCTCAACCTGCTGCTCAACGCGGTGCAGGCCATCCCCGAGGAGTCCTTCGGGCGAATCCGGGTCAGCGTGGCGCAGGTGGGCGACACCGTGGAGGCCTGCGTGCACGACAACGGGGGCGGGATCCCCGCCGACGTTCAGGCCCGGATCTTCGAGCCGCTCTTCACGACCAAGCCCGTCGGCCAGGGGACCGGGCTCGGGCTCCACCTCAGCCGCCAGATCATCGTCGAGCACGGCGGTCAGCTCGAATTCGAGAGCGGTCCCGCCGAAGGGACGGTCTTTCGCGTCCGCATTCCGATCAGCGGCGCGACCTCCACCGGCTGAGCCGTCGCCACGGTCTCGGTGGCTCCCGGAGGCGCGCGGCGGATGCGGATCGGGACCATCGACCGCTCCTCCTCGTCCTGCGGCGCCCCCCAGAGCTCGCCCACGGTCGGGCCGTCCTCCACCCGACGGTCCCGGAAGAGGAAGCTCTTCACCTCGTGGAGCCAGACGCGCCGCCCCATCTCCGTGTACCAGCGCATGCCGTGCCGGAGGCGCGGGTCGGGTTGCAGGAAGGTCCGCCAGAGCGCGCGCGGACGGAGCTGCACGATGACCTCGATGGCCTTGACCCAGAGCAGCACGCGCCACGCGGCCATGTGGCGGGTCGCGAGCACCTGGTGCTTGTAGTCCCAGCGTCGGGGGTCGGGCTGGATGACGCGGCGCCCCTCCGCGAGCCGGTAGTACGGGGTCCAGCGGTGCGGCGTGACGTAGAGCGCCTGCATCTGGTCCGGGTCGTAGGCGAGCAGCTGCCGGAGCCCGCGCCAGAAGTCGCCGTCGGTGTCCTCCTCGAAGCCCGCGACCCAGGTCGCGAGCGAGAGGATGCCGTTCGCGCGGAGGAGCCGGATCGCCTCGCGGTCCTTTGCCGTGGTCCCCCCCTTTCGAATGAGCTTCAGCGTCGCCTCGTCGGTGTTCTCCATACCGAGCAGGAAGCGGCTCCAGCCCGCCTTGCGGTAGAGGGGCAGGAGGTCGGCGTCCCGGACGATGTCGTCGGCGCGCGTGGAGCCGACTAGCTCCAGCGGGACGTCCTCCGCGACCAGCGCCTCGAGGAACTGCCGCCACGCCTCCCGGTCCACCGTCGGGTTCTCGTCGGCGAAGTTGACGACAAGGACGCCGTGCTCGCGGTGGAGCCAGGCCAGCTCCCGGGCGAAGCGCACCGGGTCCCGGTGGCGCCAGCGGGTCCAGAATCCGCGCTGACCGCAGTAGCTGCAGCGGTGCGGGCACCCCCGTGAGAACTGCACGACGACGGCGCGCTTGCCGCCCCAGTAGCTGTACTTCGTGAGGTCGACCAGCTCCCAGCCGACCCGGTAGGCGTCCAGATCCTCGATCGGCGTCGCGGGTCGGGTCGCTCTCGTCCGCCCCTCGTCGCGGTAGGCGACGCCGTCGACGAGCGCGAGGTCGCCCCCCTCCTCGAGCGCCCGGATCAGCCGGACCGTCGTCGCCTCCCCCTCGCCGCGGACGATCGCGTCGACGTGCGGCTCGCGCTCCAGCACCTCGCGCCAGTGGTACGTCGGGAAGACGCCGCCGTAGAGGACCCAGGCCTCCGGCAGGGCGCGCGACACGGCGCGGCTCAGCTCCTCGATGAC
>Ga0316217_10002303_pt1 | contig 23257 bp, 22 predicted proteins | sample 1anoAmetaG_FD_203633 | JGI IMG/M metagenome (GOLD analysis project Ga0316217, IMG submission 203633) | Freshwater microbial communities from Trout Bog Lake, Wisconsin, USA - 1anoA | ecosystem: Environmental > Aquatic > Freshwater > Lake > Hypolimnion/Profundal zone | place: USA: Wisconsin...
GAATGACTCAGGTTACTGTAGATTTAAAGGACACCTATGAGAGTGATGTGAACCTGTTCCTGAATGGTAATCAGGAAGACCTTGCCTACATGAATGATGGTAACTGGAATTACAGTTTTAGCAATGCGTCAAACATACCAAACAGTTTCACGATCAATAACGATGGTATCATGCCGGATTCAGGAGAATACAGATTGTTCAGAAATGTAACGATTGATGTAAATGTTCCTGACTATGTATCAGTCTACAAGATGATGAAGGCAGGTGGATTAAGCAGAGATGTAAGCGGATATAAACAATTACTGTTCAAGGGGGCTGCAAGCAATTCAGGTAAACTGATTATCACTATTCAGAAAGCCTCTATCGTTAACTGGAACGAACAGTACACTTATACAATGTCTATCAGTACCGATCTGAAAGACTATGCTGTTAACCTTAGAGATTTTACCTCTACCGGCAGCAATGACACCTTAACGGCTGATGATGTAGTGACTGTTACCTTCTCGTTTATCGGAAGTGGAAACAATAACCATATTGTAGCATCTCTTGCCGACGTTAAGTTTGCAAAAACTACTACTGCCACTACGGTTACAGCAGTTGTAAATAATATGAATGTTTATCCTAATCCTGCGACTGACAGGTTTAATGTAAGCTTCCTGTCGGATAAGAATACAACACTGAATCTTCAACTGGTGGAAATGGGAAGTGGCAGAGTGATACTGAACAAACAGGTGAATGCAGTAATAGGAACGAATGTGATACCGGTAATAGTCAATACAGCTATAGTTGCCGATGGGCACTATGTACTGATGCTGGGTAACGAAGTAATCAGATACAATCCATTCAAGCTGGCATTGAGAAGATAAAGGGCCATTATGGTTAATAAGCAACTGATCCCCGAAGGAGTAATCTTTCGGGGATTTTTTTTATCGTGAGTCGTGAGAATACATCGTGAGTCGTGAGAATACATCGTGAGTCGTGAGTATTGTGAGGAATACATTTTGATATTCCGGGGACATACCTGTAGTTAGGACTTGCGCGAAGGATAGAAGCGGTATCCTTTTTATGGTGCCCCTGAACGACCATTGTATTTGGGAGGCCTTGCGGGGCACCATAAAAAGATACAAGCGGATAGCCTGACGCGAGCGAAGCGAAGCGGCGCGCCCAAATCAAAGTAAAAAGTAAAAAGGGAAAAGTAAAAATGAATACAGAATCTAAAGACTAGAAAAAGGGAAACTAAATATTTGAGGTGTAAATTCTTTGGGGTTGGATTATTTAACAAATGTATATTTGCGGCTTAATTTTAAAATTTAGCGTAAAATCCGGGAATTTAAGGGCGATAAAAGGGGCAAAAAGGGTTTGAAAGCAAATATTAAGGGGTGTTAATAAAAATAATCCATTTAAAAGTTGTTGAATTAATCCAAGAACCTTACTTTTGCCGTCCGAAAAAAATCGGGAGTAAAATATAGGTTATGGCAAGAGTATGTCAAGTTACAGGGAAGAGACCCATCACAGGAAATAATGTTTCTCACTCAAACATTAAGTCGAAACGTAGGTTTTTACCTAATTTACAAACTAAACGTTTCTTTTTTGCAGAAGAAGACCGTTGGGTAACAATAAAAGTTTCTGCTGATGCAATCCGTACAATCAATAAGAACGGATTAGCGAATGTTATTAAGAAATTAAGAACAGAAGGAACTAAAATTTAATTCTATTTAAAGTAAACAATCCGCTACAATGGCAAAGAAAGGAAATAGAGTTCAGGTTATACTAGAGTGTACTGAACATAAAACATCGGGTAAACCGGGTACCAGCAGATATATCTCTGTTAAGAATAAAAAGAATACTCCTGAACGTCTGGAGTTGAAAAAGTATAATTCAATATTGAAAAAAGTAACTGTTCATAAAGAAATTAAATAAAACATGGCAAAAGCAGCAAAAACGGCGATTAAGACCAAAGATCAGAAGGCAGCAGCTGAAGCAAAGAACTGGACGAAAGTTATCAAGGCTGTTCGTAGTCCTAAGTCAGGTGCATATACTTTTAAAGAAGCAATCATTCACAAAGACCTTGTGAAGGATTTTCTTGCAAAATAGTCGCTAAGAATACAAAAAATTATTAAAGCTGTTCGGTTAATACTGTAACGGCTTTTTTTGTTTATTATATTTTTTTTACTTTACACCCCTTTAGGGGATGGGGGTTCAAAACAACTGTCAATATTTACAACAATGATTTCTTATGAGTTTCTTTAGCAGATTATTTGGAACAAAAGAAAAAGAAAGCCTGGATAAGGGACTGGAAAAGACCAAACAAGGTTTCCTGTCTACCATTTCAAGGCTGATTGCAGGTAAAAGTTCGGTAGATGATGAAGTACTGGACGATCTGGAAGAGGCACTCATTAGTGCGGATGTAGGTATGGATACCACTATTCAGATTATTGAAGGGATTGAAGCAAGGGTAAAGGCAGACAAGTATGTAGGAACGAGCGAGCTGAACAGGATATTGCAGGAAGAAATAGAAGCCGTACTGACCGATGCAGATGATGTATCGTACAAGAATTTTGATATTCCGGAAGGAAAGAAACCTTATGTGGTGCTGGTAGTAGGCGTAAACGGGGTAGGTAAAACCACCACTATTGGCAAACTGGCGCACAACTATAAGAAGGCCGGATACGATGTGTTGCTGGGTGCTGCCGATACCTTCAGAGCTGCTGCGGTGGATCAACTGACTATCTGGAGCGAAAGAGTGGGCGTGCCGATTGTGAAACAACCTATGGGGAGCGATCCTGCGGCGGTGGCATATGATGCCGTTAAAAGCGCTGTTTCGCGGGGTTCCGATATAGTGATTATAGATACTGCAGGCAGATTGCACAACAAGATGCACCTGATGGATGAACTGACTAAGATAAAGAGGGTTATTCAGAAGGTAATACCCAATGCTCCACACGATGTAATGCTGGTGCTGGATGGATCTACCGGACAGAATGCCGTAGAACAGGCCAAGCATTTTACAACAGCAACCGATGTGACTTCTATAGCCATAACCAAGCTGGATGGAACGGCAAAGGGTGGGGTAGTGCTGGCCATTGCCAATCAGTTTAAAATACCGGTGAAGTTTATAGGAGTAGGAGAGAAGATAGATGACTTACTGATATTTGATAAACATGAATTTGTGGATAGCCTGTTTAAAGTAAATTAGCTAATGTGCTGATTAGCTGATGTGCTAATAAATACATGAGGAAGTTGATAGATAGTAAATAATGGGATTGAAGAAATTATGTTCTTCAATCCCATTATTCTTTACAAGCTGTTAGCTATCAGCTTGTAGCCTTTAGCTAAATATAGCAGACAGTATTCTGAAGCTATATTGGCTGTTGGCTAATAGTTATCAGCTAATGGCTAAAAGCTAATTGTATTTTTTTTACTTTTGATTTTTTACTTTTTACTTTTATTTGGGCGCGCCCCTGCGGCATTTGCTCTGGTATAAATTTGTCTCAGAATCTTTATTAATTGTTCCAATTCGCCGCAGGGTCGGGTCGCCACTGCTATCTTTTTGGCGCCACAAATCGGGTCCCTGAGTTTATCGAAGGTGATTTGTGGCGCCAAAAAGGATAATCCGTTCTGCCCCTCGCGCGAAATACAAGCGGATAATTTATCAGCAGAGTCCCCCGCTGGAAGTTTTATATTTAAGTATGTTCAGGGGGGAGACTCTGGGAAGGAATAACAGTTTTTTTTTAATATTCTGATCATAATATTATTATTGATTTGATTGTACATTTAATGCACATAAATGCAATTTACCTGGTATTATTTTTTCAACATTGATTTATAATCATCATCATTTCGAAGGGAATCATTAAGCTTTCTATTCATAGCCCTTACTAAAGAATCCAATTGCATAGATTTATAGAAGTTCAGACAATCCAATTTGTACTGAACTTTACCATTGGTCCCTTCAGCAATTTGACCAGGCCCTTTATAGAATTGATGTTTTGCTTCTTCTATTGTGATAGATTTTGCAACACTATCCAATAGTGGAATTATTTTACGAACATAGTACCATTCAATATTATCAAAATAATTAAATGCTCTACTATCACTAATATCAATACTATCCTTTCCAACAAATTTTGCAATTGAAAAAGTTAAGCATTTGCAATATGCCAATTGTTTCATTGTTTCAATATTTTCTTTATCCCTCAAGGCATATTTAGATGTGCCGCATGAAGCAAAAAATATTATTAAAAACAAACTATAGTATTTCATATACCAACTATTTTAAGATGAATAAATATACATCATTTATCGCTACTGTCGCTGTTTTTTACCAACAGATTTCAGGATAAATATATAACATAATGATTGGATGTTGGTGAAGAATACCATCTAAGGCTTAAATTACCAATATAATTGAGTGAACGCAAAACAATGTTCTTTGCAGATTATTTTATGTTTGATAAGGTTGAGGGGAGGTTTCTGCAGAAAGCTAAAATGTATCGTAGTCTTCAACTGATGGATGAATTTATTTTCAATTTATAGTATTCCTATGTTTTATGGATACTCATTAGCGTTAATAGATAGCCTCGTCAGCTGGGAAGAATACTCGCAAGCGTTATTTTGTACCATTCTTTCGTGACAATTGCATTTATTAGCGCTATCGGATGCCATTCCTTGCAGACAATGTCACTTATAAGCGCTATTTTGTACTATTCCCTGCTGACAAGGTCATCTAAAAGCGCTATTTTGTATTATTCCCTGCTGACGAGGCTATCTACAAGCGTTAATGGTTATTTTTACCTGCAGACAATAGTACTTCTTTGAAAAATTGAGTATTTTCTTTTCCACCAATAGTACTTTACTGAATGAATGTTTATCATACAAAATTCGCCGGAAAATAAATTTTATTAAAACCTATTAACCTTCATTTTCTATGAAATAAAAATTTTCAAATTAATTATATTTGGTGTGTTCAATTATTTTTAGTTAATTTTGTGCCTTCAAATTGTTCTTTTCCATATTACTTAAAAACAAATTATATGAGTAACAGTACACGTCCATGGAGCCCCATCAATAATCTTTTTGACAATGCTACCAAAAACAGTTTTACCAAAGCACATAGAATAGGCAATTATACAACGGCTGCTTTGAAAGCACAGATAACCGATCCTGCCATTCTTGCCCTCTACAATTTTTTATTAACTTTATATACTGCCTACGATGCGGCTTTTATAGCCTGGTTGGTACAGCAGGGTACCAAGGTAGGTAGTACCGATTCGTTGCACCTGATGATAGATCAGATAATTCCCAATCTGGATGACTGGGAGTATGAAATAAGGGGAACCTATAAAAAAGGCACCCCACAGTTTAAAGCTATTTTCCCTAGATCACGTTACTCATTTGAACTGGGCAAACAGGATGATAGAATATCTGCCATCAATACACTGAATGCAACACTGAAGACTATTCCGGCACTGGCTACCACATCGGCTAAAGTTGACATATTTGCAACTCAGATAAACGATGCTTATACTGCTCAGAAAGGGAATATCAGCACCAAGGTTATCAATAGTGATTTACTGGAAAAGGCAAGAATAGAACTGGTAGATGGAATGTACTATGTACTGGGTGGGCTGATGATGAAATATTGTAAATCAAGGAATACCATTGCCGACTATTTTGATGTGCAGACATTGAGAGATTTGCAGCAAAGCGACTTTACCGGCCGCAATGCTCCGGGGGTAATAGTGGTAATAGCTAAAAGATCGTTACCGGTTGGATATAGTATTATTTTAGATAATACAGGGATTAATACTCCGCTACAGTTTTTTATCAGTCCAAACAATACACCAACAACAGTAGGTGCTAAAATGATAGAAGTGCCTGCCAATACGGTAATGCAGGTAATTGTAGATACGATAAGGGTAAACAGCACCGATGCTTATATATGTGTTTATAATCCATCCACCACATTAACCGGTACATGGGAAATGGCTTTATAGTTCTTATATATTAAAATAGACAATGAAAGAAGGGCGTAGGAAACTGCGCTCTTTTTTAATTATTAAGCTCCTTAATGGCTGTATGCTAAAGACCAAAGACTAATAGCCAAAGACTAATGACCAACAGCCAATGTATTCTGTAAAACTGATTGTTTATTCTCAGGATTGAGATGCTCTACAATAATGTAAATAGAGATGCTGATGATGGAACCGAAGAAACACCATACCGATACTACCCAATGCTCGTAAAAAATAGCCGTAATGACATATGAAATGAAAATGGTGGTACCGAAAATCCACATCCTTTTTACATGCGTTGTGAAGGAGGGGGCGACTGTGGCTGCAATGTAAAACAGGCCACTATACTTGCGGAAAAAATTGTGGTAATCGATGTCGTATGTGATGTGGTAACCTACGATGCTTGCCTGCACATGGTGCGATACCAACCCGATGAGCAGATACACTGAAACAATGATGCCTGCTGCAACCCATACAAACTGAATCTTTCTTCGCCGTTCTTTTTCTTCGAGGAAGATGGTGGCGATGGGTATCCATAATGGCCAGAAAAACTGTGCGAAAAAAAGGAAGGAATAAGTCATGGCTTTCTGCATGAATACCTGACCCTGCATGGGTAAATAAACCCATAAAAAACCTTCGGAAATCTGCTGGATGGCAAAGATGAGCGGGATGGTTGCAAATAAAATATGTGCAGGCTTGCGGACTTTACGGATGGAGGCAACACCTATTGCTGAAAGTACTATTCCGGCTCCGAAACTGGCGGTGGCTGAGAAACACATAATCAGATAAATTAAGAACGGTAAGGAAAACAAAGACAATGCAATGTAACCATTTAATTCATAATTATGAATTATGAATTAATAATTATGAATTAAGAATTGGAGAGTGGGTATGATAAAGACGGGGGAAGAAAAGGACTTATATTCTGTCCTTTTCTTCGAGCAATTTTTTTACTACATCACATAGTTCCATATAATGCTTTTCGTAGGAAGAAGTATATATTTTATTGAGAATAGTAATCTCGAGATTCTTTAATACTTCTACTTTGCAATCGTTGGAAAACAGATTGAGTTCTTCAGCGAGCTCTTCTGAAAAATTGTCGATTAAACGACCTGATCTTAGGATCAGTTTGTTGTAAAGTTCTTCATATTCGTTCATTGCATATAAGTTTAATTGAGTGCAATCTGCTACATAAAAACTGAATGCATGTGTATGTACCTGTCAAGGTATAAATGTATCCTGTGAATGATAGATATTAGTGGGTAAAGAAAATAATAGGGCTTGATATTTGCAGAGGTATTGAAGTTAAATAAAAGAGGTTGTCAATGATGGCAACCTCTTTTATTTAAACTAAATAGTAAGCAGTTTTATTTACAGCTTGAAAGCTTTTACTTCATCATGCAGATGTTTGCTTAACGGCGTTACCGGTAAACGAAGGTGGTTGGCTAATAAACCTTTTTCGAACATGAAGGCTTTTACACCTGCAGGATTGTTTTCGGCAAACATTAAGTTGTATGCCTGTAATAAAGAAAAATGAATAGTCCTTGCTTCCTTAAAGTTGCCCTTAAGACATAACTGAATCATGGCAGAAAATTCTTTAGGAAAAGCATTGGCTGCAACACTGATTACACCGGTCATACCACATGCTATCTGAGAAAGGCTTAAGCCATCATCGCCACTCACCACAAAGAAATCTTCGGGTTTGTGCTTGATGATTTCCATGCATTGGTCAAAGTCGCCACTGGCTTCTTTGATACCAATGATATTTTTGTGCTCAGCAAGTTTTAAAGTAGTAGCGGCTGTAATATTTCTACTGGTTCTACCAGGTACATTATAGAGTATTACCGGCTTTGGTGAAGCATCGGCAATAGCTGCATAATGCAGATAAAGACCTTCCTGCGAAGGTTTGTTGTAATAAGGAGATACACTTAAAACAGCAACTGCACCCTCTAAAGGATAATACTGTAAATCTGCAATGGTATCGCTGGTACTATTGCCACCAACACCAACTACCACAGGCACTCTGCCAGCTACTTTCTGATAAGTAAAATTGATAATGTCGGTCTTTTCAACCCTGGAAAGAGTGGGCGTTTCACCAGTAGTGCCCATCGTAACTATATAGTTTACACCATTGTCAATTACATAGTTAATGATGTTCTCCAATGATGTATAGTCAACGGTATTGTTACCATCGAAAGGAGTAACTATGGCTACTCCGGTGCCAGATAATAGTTGCGTTAAATTCATTCTTAAATGCGCAGTGATTTATTATTAATTAGATTCCGGTTCTTCCAGAACAACTTCTTCCCAGAATCCCATTTTGCCGAATTTTTCAATCCTGTTATTGATACGTTCTTTAGGATCAATATCTCTTAATTCTGCAATAGACTTTATAATGGATTCTTTAAGCATATCAGCAGCCTGATTATAATCCCAATGAGCACCACCAAGTGGTTCACGAACTATTTCATCTACCAGTCCAAAACCTTTCATATCGTCGGCAGTCAGTTTAAGCTGTTTGGCAGCTTCTTCTTTTTTATCCCAGCTTCTCCACAGAATGGAGCTACAGCTTTCGGGAGAAATAACTGTGTACCAGGTATTTTCCATCATCAGTACTTTGTCGCCTACCCCTATACCAAGCGCCCCACCACTGGCACCTTCGCCAATGATTACAACAATTACAGGAACCTTTAAGCGAATCATCTCGTAGATATTACGGGCAATAGCTTCACCTTGTCCACGTTCTTCTGCTTCAAGGCCAGGATAAGCTCCGGGAGTATCTACTAATGTAACGATAGGCTTATTGAACTTTTCGGCCAGCCTCATAAGGCGCAAGGCCTTACGATAGCCTTCCGGATTGGCCATACCGAAGTTTCTGATCTGACGCAGTTTGGTATTGGCGCCTTTCTGCTGACCAATGATCATCACTGTTTCACCATTAATCTGAGCGAATCCGCCCACAATAGCTTTATCATCCTTTATATTTCTATCACCATGCAGCTCAACAAAGCTGGTACACATGTTATTAATATATTTCAATGTATAAGGACGATCGGGATGACGGCTCAACTGCACTCTCTGCCATGGAGTGAGGTTGATAGTAATCTCTCTTCTCTTCTCAATAATAGCGTCTTCAAGTTTAACAATACTGTCCGTCATGTCGATCTTACTCTTCTCGGCAGTTTGCTTCAACTTTTCTATCTCTTCGAATAAAACCTTAATGGGTTGTTCGAAATCCAGAAATTGTCTGTTTGGATACTGTGGCATAGCAACAATATATTTTTATGTTTAATAGGCTGTAAAAGTAAGGAGCAAAATATTTCTAATAAAGATTTGTTTATAAAAAATAAATCCCCTTATATTTGCACCCCAATCGGGAAAAAAGGATCGGTAGTTCAGTTGGTTAGAATGCTGCCCTGTCACGGCAGAGGTCGCGGGTTCGAGTCCCGTCCGGTCCGCCAGAAAAGCTTCGTAAGTTTAGTCTTACGAGGCTTTTTTATTGCTGTAAATTCATTGAAAATAATCAATAAGTCAGACAGGTGTAAATAGCTGTAATGGTTGATATTGTTGAGTTGTAGAGAATTTTAGGAGTTTTTGAGCGATATATAAAATAGCTTTATTTCCCTTCAGGATGAATTTATTCAGGAATTGATATGGCTAATTGTGATTGGAGCTGTTTTATATATTTATCTACTTCGGGATACACTTTGTAATAAATATTACCTGATTTTAGTTGCTCAAAATGTCCGAAAAATGAAATAAAATCTATTCTGTTACAAGAAATTGTTCCCTAAATAAAATTATTTTTCATGAAATATTTGCCTGCAACCGATTATTTTTTTGAGAAAATCCGATATTTAAAATGGGAAGTCATTAATTCTGATACCAATAAAATATAAATATATTTCTCTAAATGGAAGGTTTGTCTATCATCCCTGATTCCTTTTTCATCCATCTGTATAAAGGAAGAATATTAATATCGTTTATTATAGTGCTGTCAATTTGTTTTATAAAACCCTGCATTTGCAATTCATCACTAGAAGTAATTTCTGAACCATTTTTCTTTTTCTGCAAATAATGCAGTGCGCAATCGAAGAATAAAACAACATTCACTACATCTATACCATATTCTAATACCTTATTATTTATTTTAATGTCATGAATTTCGTTCACAGCATTTTCAATATCACCCGAAAGATAAAGTTCCAGACAAAGCATTATTCTATAATAAATCCGGTGCTGAGGTGGAGTGTCAGCAAAATTGCCAGGCATTAATTCATTGATTTTGTCAGGCTTTTTCTGGCCTATATAACACATGATGCGGTATATACTAAACCAGTTGTGGATATATTCCGGTTCTTCAGTTTCTGCATCAATCTGATTTAATCTTTCCAATGCTTTATTAAAATCGAATAGGTTCAGCAATGCAACTATATAGTTGGCATATAATTTATTGGCAGCAGGGTATTGATTATAAACCGGAGAGTAGTGAGTAATAGCATCCAGCAGATACATTGCAGCCTTATCGTATTCTGCAGTCTGTTGAAGTGTTCTCCCGATACTTAACAGCACATTTATCTCCAGTTCAATAATCAGTTTATTTTTAGGATGATGTGTTTTAAGAATATCGAAAGCCTGTAAGAAATAGTTGAGTCTTGTTTTGCCGGTACTGTTAATTGCTATAGCCCTGTAATAGTAGTAAAGACTTAGTGTATGATCCTGTAACTGAACGGTTGGGTAAAATTCCAGTTCATCTTTTATAGTAGGCTTTCCAAGCAGATTGTGCTGGTAATGATAAATAAATGTAGCATAAAACTGATTCATTCTAATGACTGTAGCCATGTACTTTTCCAGTAGTTCTATACATTTTCCTGTCTGGTTTTTAAAGAATGCAGCCTTGTCTTCATAAGTATTCAGATTCCGCAGTTTATGATTGTATCCCTGGTCCAATGCCCAGTGATGTATAATCAGTGCATCTTCAAAAGCCATGTTTTTACAGGCTGTATCTATACCTTCTGAAAATTTTCCGGTAAATAAATCTTCAATATTATAATTCTTACAGGCCAGTAAAAGCATCTTTGTTCTGAATACTTCATTGTTCTTTAATTCATCATCTATTACAAACTTTATAAGACAATCTTCGAGTATTACTTTTAAATCTGCGAAAAGGGAATCAACTTTTTCATTGTTATTTATTGAGTAAGCTGTATCAAAGATTTGTTCATGAATTGTTTTGTAATCAGGTATCGGAATATTCTTTTCCTTTAATATTAATTTGAACAAACTAAGTAAGTTACTATTCTCATCAGTATTCAATATTGTACAAATATTTTCAATTTGCACTGAGCTCAGTTTATGAATAATGCTTATGACCTGGTGATGTTGCATTCGTTATTATAATTGGTTCAAATTTATATAATTAGTTTGAATATTTCTAATCCTTTAGATTTGTAACTTCATTTCAAGTTAAACAGATTTAGATTAACTCAGGGTTCTCATTATGAAGATAACTACATTCAGTGCCTTTAAAAGTCCTAATTACAGGTTGTTCTTTACAGGGCAATCTTTTTCGCTGATAGGTACCTGGATGCAGAAGACTGCCGTTAGCTGGGTGGTCTATTCTCTTACTCATTCCAAGGTTATGCTGGGCTACACCTTGTTCGCCAGTATGTTTCCTTCATTTTTATTTTCCTTTCTCGGTGGTGTGGTGGCCGACAGATTCAATAAATACAAAGTACTGTTGATTACTCAGGTTGTTTCTATGGTACAGGCCATTTTATTAACCGTACTGATTTTTCTGAAACACTATACTGTATGGGAAATACTTGCCTTAAGCGTATTATTGGGAATAATCAATGCATTTGATGTTCCCGCCCGTCAATCGCTGGTGTACGATATGGTAGATGATAAGAAAGACTTGCCCAATGCACTGGCACTAAATTCATCAATGGTAAATCTCTCCCGTCTGCTTGGCCCGGCTATTGCAGGGCTGGTTATTGAAAACTTTGGTGAAGGTGTTTGCTTCGGATTGAATGCTTTTAGTTTCCTGGCGGTAATCATATCTTTATTGTTTATGAAACTGCCGGTATGGGTGAAAAAGACCAGTAATAAAAATGTCTTCAAAGAATTAAAGGAAGGGTATTTATATATCAGGGCAACACCAGAAATAGGATATGTTATCATGATGCTTGGCTTTATTAGTTTACTGGTATTGCCCTACGCAACATTATTACCAGTATATGCAAAAGATATATTTCATGGAACAGCTACAACCTTTGGCGCTATCAATAGTGCTACCGGATTAGGTGCGCTGGCAGGATCTGTTTTTCTGGCTTCTTTAAAACCCGGTACCAATCTTCGGAATATTCTGGCTTTCAATACTTTTGTTTTTGGAACAGGACTGGTAATGTTTTCTCATAGCCTCTCATATCCTCTGGCACTTACATTCGCTGCAATTGGTGCTTTTGGTATGATATCGCAGGTAACCATCAGCAATACTATTATTCAAACTACTGTTGATCAGGCCATGCGTGGCCGGGTGATTAGTTTTTATGCTATGGCCTTTTTTGGTATGCAACCGCTTGGTGGAATCATCATTGGTTATATGTCACAACATATAGGAGTTGAAAACACAGTAATGGCCGAAGGTATAATTGCTATTATAATCGGAATATTTCACCTGAGGTTTCTACATTTGCATAAATATAAAAAACTCAGGGTTCAATAAAAACGGAGTTACTGAATTATTTAACGAATAATAAAATTAAAATTATGATAACTACAATCGACAAAGGAACTGCATTGGTCGTTATTGATTTACAAAAGAGTATAGTTGCTTATCCCCTGGCAAGGCCGGTGAATGAAATACTGGATAATACTTCAAAACTCATGGAAGCTTTCCGTAAGGCAGGCTTACCCATTGTAATAGTGAATGTAAATCACGCAGGTTCTGCATGGTCAAAGACCCGTAAAGATTTTAGTCCACCACGACCTTCAGTTATTCCTGCAGATTCATTTGATATTGTTCCGGAGATTAAAACTCTACCCCATGATATCTTCATTACCAAACATACCTGGGGAGCTTTCTTCGAAACCGGGCTGCACGATGAATTGCAGAAACGCAATATCACGGGCATTGTACTGGCAGGAATTGCTACCAGTATTGGAGTAGAAGGCACTGCACGTCATGCCAGCGAAAGAGGCTACAACGTTGCCTTTGCCGAAGATGCCATGACCGATCTGTTTGCCGATGCCCATGAGCATAGTATTAAACGTATCTTCCCAAGAATGGGAGAGGTGGGCGATACTGCTGCAATAATTGAACTGCTGGAAAAAATAAGCGACTAATAAATTGTCTGATATAAAAAGAGAGGCTGTGATTTACCACAGCTTCTCTTTTGTTTTATATGAACTACTCATATACATCTTTTCTATGAGCAAGTGTTAGTACAAAGACAGTTAGAATATCATCCTGAATAGTATATATAATTCTGTAATCTGCGACTCTGATTCTATAACCTGTTCTTCCTTTTAATTTCTTATAGCCAATTGGTCTTGGATTAGATGCAAGGTTTTTAATTGCATCAATAATATTGTTATAATATGGAAGAGTAATCTTAGCTAATTCTTTTATAGCCTTTTTCTCTAAGACTATCTTATACATTCTTTTTCTTTTTACGTGTAGCTTCTATTTCTTTTAAAGCTTTGTCAAGTGGAATAAATTCCTTTTTGCCATTCATAGCCTTATCATAAGCTTTCACATCTTCCAGTTCTTCTAAGTCTTCCAGCATCCTGTTGTATTCCTTCATAGGCAATACTACAGCCAGTTTCTTGCCGCTATTGTCAGTGATAAATTGTGGAGTAGCCATAACTAATAATTAATGATAACAAAGATAAGTAGTTTCTATCTTAGATTATAATTCTTTAAGATACCCTTTGTTTTATGTAAATATACACCAAAACAAAAGAGAGGCTATGGTCCCCCACAGCCTCTCTTTCTATAATACAACACAAGTTGTATTCATTCATAATTCATAATTCATAATTCATAATTCATAATTCATAATTCATAATTCATAATTCATAATTATGTATTCCTACTTCACTATCTTCAACTCATCTATAATGTTCTTAGCACCGCCCAGTTTATCAATACACCACAACACATATCTTACATCCACACAGATAGTTCTGTTCAGGTCCTTGTCAAAGGATAGCTTATGACTCAATGCCTCATAGTTACCATCAAACGCAAGTCCTATCAGGTTTCCTTTTGCATCCAGAACAGGCGAGCCCGAGTTACCACCGGTAATATCATTGGTCGTAATAAACGTCACCACCACATCATTATATTTCTTATCTGCATACTGACCAAAATCTTTCTTGTTATACAGGTCTATGAACTTCGATGGTAAGTCAAACTCATAATCACCCGGAACATATTTCGCCATCAGACCACTCATGGTACAAACATAATCGCAGGATATAGCATCCTTAGGTTTATAGCTCTTTACATTACCATACGATACCCTCATCGTAAAGTTCGCATCCGGATAAGTGTTGTTCATCTTCTCAGGATTCATCTCCATCAGTCCCTTCAGATACATTCTGCCCAGGTCATTATTCTTATCTATAAAAGACATATTCTTTTTAGAATAATTCTCGCTGTAGTTAGTAACAAAAGCCGATGCAGCCTTGAATGCAGCATCCTTTTGCAATACTTCCAGGGTAGGATTCTTCACAAAAGCATTCCATTTACTTTCATCAAACGCCATAGTATTGCTGAACACATCATTAGCGAACGATTTGTAAGGATTCTCGTCTATGTTCGAATAGGTTTTAAACAGGTCTTCATAGAAACCCTTAGGCAGTTGTTCCTTGGCAATGTCGGTATAAAACAGCATCACCACCGATGCCAGTATGTTCTTGTCACTCGCCTTGTTTTCGTTCTTCAGAAAGTCCTTTCTCGCTTCTTCCAGTTGTTTCATAGCCTTGTCCATATCAGCCTTCGGGCCTTGTTTCTTCAACAGCTTTTCCATTGCCGACCACTGAGCCACATAAGCCATCAATGGCGATCCCAGTATGCCTTCTCTCAGATATACACTATGCTTGGCATAAGGAGTCCAGTCAGCATAGTTCTTGTTATAATCAGTAAATATGTTTTCATAATCAGGCTTGCCCTTTGCCCATGTTATAAACTGTTCTTCAGCCTTTTGTTTTTGTCCGTAAATGTCATACTTCAACAGTTCTTTAGTCTCGCCATCAAAGAACTTCCAGTAGTTGGCAATACCAGCGTAGGATGATGCCAGTTGTAGTTTGGTAGCAGGGTCTTTCTTCATTTCTGTCAACATGTATTTCAACCTTACATCGCGCAGTTTCACCAGCGATGGATTGCTGATGTCAGTGCTCAGCTTTATGCCGTACGAAGTCTCATAACGGTTGGTTCCACCCGGATAACCATAGATCATACTATAGTCATTATCATTAATACTTTTCAGGCTGATAGGGAAGAAGTACTTAGGTTTCAATGGCACGTTGTCGGCACTGTATTTCGCAGGCTTACCATCCTTGCTCATGTACACTCTGAACACCGAGAAGTCGCCTGTATGTCTTGGCCATTCCCAGTTGTCGGTATCGCCCCCAAACTTACCAATGCTTTCAGGCGGGTTGCCCACCAGTCGCACGTCTTTATATACACTATACACATACAGAAAGTATTGGTTGCCTTTAAACATACTCGCCACCACGGCCGACTTAAATTCATCGTCACCCGTCACTTCTTTTACTATAGCATCCTGCACATCATTAAACTTCCTGCTGCGTGCCGAACCCGTCAGTCCGCCCAGGCTATCCAGCACTCTCTTGCTGATGTCTTCTATCTTATCCAGAAACTTCACGGTAATCTTGTCGGCAGGTATTTCCTTACTTTTATCCATTGCCCAGAACCCGTCTCTGAGGTAATTATGTTCTACGGTCGATGCACTTGCTATAGCATCGTAACCGCAGTGGTGGTTCGTAAAAACCAGTCCATCATTACTCACTATTTCGCCCGTACAGCCGCGGCCAAATATCACCACCGCGTCTTTTATCGAAGCCTTGTTCATGCTGTACAACTGTTCAGGTTTCAGTTTCAGGCCATGTTTCACCATGTCGCTGTACACCTGTTTACCCAGCAGCAAAGGAATCCACATCCCCTCGTCGGCATGGGTAGCAAATACGCTCACTATCAATACTAATGATAGAATAATTTTCTTCATATATCAAATCGTTTAAAGCGACAAACTTATGGAAATGTTCCAATCAACCACCAGCTTTTAGTTATTTAAAAGTTTTCATAAGTCCCCGCCAGCAGCTAAAGACTAAAATCTAATAACTATTTTTACTTTTGCTTTTTTACTTTTTACTTTTTACTTTTTACTTTTCTTTGGGCGCGCCCCTGCGGCATTTGCTCCGCTTCAATATCTTCTCAGCATCTTTTCAGTATGTTCCACCTCGCCGCAGGGTCGGGTCGCCACTGCTATCTTTTGCTGCGCGCGGCAATCGGTCCCTGAGCCTGTCGAAGGGTCCGCCGCGCGCAGCAAAAGGATAATCCGTTCTGCCCCTCGCGCACATACCACATGCCTGCCCCCGTCACTACTGCTACGTACAATGTAGCAAAGCAGCAATCCGCATTGCCAGCACAGCGAAGCAGTCTGTGTCTAATGTATTACTGTATTCATTTAGTTTTTAAATCTTTGTACCTGAGCATTAGCCGAAGGTTAGTATTTAGTTTTTAAATCTTTGTACCTGATCATTAGCCGAAGGTTAGTCTTTAGTTTTTTTATTCCTGTATTTTATTGTCGAATTGTCAAATTGCCGAATTGTCAAATTTGTATTATTACTTTCTTAGCGGATCCATCCCAAATCAAATTATACCCATTCAGATTTACAGCGGACCCCTCGCAAAACAAATTATACACATAAAGATGAGCAGAATACCCCTATACCTGTTCAATATACCCCTGTTCTTTATCATTTTACCCATATAAATTCATCGCCAACCCCTTTAGATGAACAGAATACCCCTATTCCTGCTCAGAATACCCCTATACTTTATCCAAATATCCCCCATCTTTACCCGCCAATACCCCGTTTTTTATCGCCAACCCCTCTACTTCATTCGCCAACCCCTCGTTTTCAACCGCGAAGCCTCCGTCTTTACCCGCGAAGCAATCTACTTTACCTGCGAAGCAATATACTTTAACCGCGAAGCCATCATCTTCACTCGCCAAGCCACCATTTTTCCTCGTAAACACCTCAAAATTATCCGAAATGCCACTAAGATGTAAAACATTGCCATCAACTCAATAAATAGGTCATTAAAAATAAAAAACAAGCAATAGATTTAAAAATACTACAATAGATTCTCTGCAACCAAAAACAAGATTCTCAAAAAATCAAAACTACTTATTAAAAAATAACCTTACTTTCAATTGAAATTACCACTTATGTATATTTTTAACCCTAAATATATTTGTTATTTATGGTATAATTCTTAACTTGAAAGGAGCATTGTAACCATTTACATAGTTATCCGTCAATAAATTTTATTTAGTTATATTGTTTTGTTCCCTTTACTTATTAACCCTGCCTAAAAAACATGCCACTGTTTCTGTACCTGAATAGCTGATAATTTATAAAAAAATCAACACCTAAACAATGTTTATGACCATTTATATACTGGTTATTTAGATTGAATTTATAAAATAATAATGGTAATGAATTTCAATAGTGTATAATGAAGCACATCAAAAATGCTAAAACATAATAAACTGAAATCAAATTTATCCTCTCAGAATTTGTATTCATTTTCCCCACTAAATCCAGATAATAAAAGCAAATTCAAAAACGATAAAGTAAATCAAAAAATAAGCATGCAAATTGCAAACAACACAAACCAGAATGAAAACAGATTCAATTTGTATTAGAGCCCAGCTAAGGTGGGCTGTTCCGGGGTGGCATGTTAAATATTTACAAACGACGGGTTCTGTCTTACACTAAATTGATTGTAGGATACCAAGGTTCTAATGATAAGGTTTGTAGGGTTCGAATCCCTTGCCTGTCCAAAAAAGCCACATTTAATGTGGCTTTTTTTATTTTTAGAAATATCTAAATGATACCTGTTAAATCGGCGGCAATCCCAACTCCTTCAAAAACCCATTATGTTTATTTCTTGCCTTTATTATATCATCCTCTATTGCTTTCAACTTCTCATTTACCGCCAGCAAATCAATTGTTTCAGCTGCTATTGAAGTACTTACATACCGCGAAATATTTAAGTTATAATCATTCTTCGCTATCTCATCTAATGAAACACGACGGGAATATCGTTTATCATCTTCCTTCCTGAATTGATAGGTCTCAACTATTTTATCGATATTTTCATCTGATAAAACATTCTGTCTTTTACCCTTATCAAAATATTCACTTGCATTGATAAATAATACATCATCGTTTTTCTTACATTTCTTCAATACAAGTATACAAACAGGAATACCTGTAGAAAAGAACAGGTTTGAAGGTAATCCGATTACAGTATCTATATTATTATCTTTTAAAAGTTTAGTACGAATTCTTTCCTCAGCACCACCCCTGAACAATACTCCATGAGGCAAAATAATTGCCATAGTTCCTTCATCACTTAGAAAGTGAAACCCATGAAGCAGGAATGCAAAGTCTGCAGCAGACTTTGGCGCAAGACCATAGCTTTTAAACCTGAAATCTTCGCCAATAGCATCAGTAGGTTCCCATCTGTAACTGAAGGGTGGATTAGCAACTATTGCATCAAAATTCATTTTCTTGGCAGGGTTCATCTCATTTAGAATTTCCCAGTCATTCACCAACGTATCTCCATGATGTATTGCAAACTCCGTATCCTTTACGCCATGCAGCAACATGTTCATGCGCGCAAGGTTATAAGTAGTAATATTTTTTTCCTGACCGTATATTTTACCTATTTCACCATTACTTTCTTTCATGCTTTTTCGTACATTAAGCAATAATGAACCCGACCCACAGGTGATATCCAACACACTGTCAAGTTTCTTTTTCTTACCTGTACTTGGTTGATGACTATCCAGTGTTACAATTCCCGAAAGTATATTCGATATCCTCTGTGGAGTATAAAATTCACCAGCCTTTTTACCCGAGCCTGCAGCAAACTCACCAATCAGGTATTCGTATGCATCACCTAAAATGTCAGTATCAGTCGAAAACTCAGCAATTCCTTCTGCTATTTTCTGAATAATTGTACAGAGTCTGTTATTACGCTCTGTATAGTTTTTCCCAAGTTTCTCTGATTCAAGATTAATCTCCGAAAACAATCCTTGAAAAGTACTTTCAAACGATTCATTTTCTATATACCTGAATCCATCACTTAGTGTATGCAACAATTCACCACTATGCGTTCTTGCCATTTCAGCTACACTACTCCATAAGTGTTGCGGTTCTATTACATAATGCAGTTTTCTACGCATTTGTTTTTCAAACTCCTTTACATCTTCTTTATTAGTTGCATACCATACAGATAAAGGGGTGCGTTTGTCTTCTTTATCCAAAACCGGATAATCTTTCCCCAGTTCCTTTTGTGCACCTATCTCGTAGTTGTCACTTAAATAACGTAAGAAGAGAAAGGACAACATATAATCTTTAAAATCGTCTGCATTCATTGCTCCTCGCAAATCATCTGCTATACCCCAAAGGGTTGCTCCTAATTGTTTTTGATCTTGTGCTGTCATAGATACTTAATCAGTATGTAATATAAAATTATAAGTTGTCATTAGTTTACTAAAGACCTCATTAAAAACATCAATGTTATCAGGTACAGGTGTATCGGTTTGATAGTAATATACTTTCTGATGAGAAAGAGCATTAATTATAAATGCAACCCTTTCCCTATCTTTTATTCCAATCTGATCTAATACATAGCTAAATTGACCAACACCTAAAAATGAAGCAATGTTTTCTAAAACTTGTCTTAATAAAGCAAAATGATAAGTATAGATTTCTGTTTTATATGCTTCATCTAATATTTGCAATAAACGTAAATGGTATAAAAAAACACTACTTCTTGGGTTTGTTAAAGCAAGTTCTTCACCATCCTTTTCTAAAATAAATTGTTTGTACTTTTTAGACTTATCCCTATTGATAAATTTATCTGCTTTTTCCCCCTTACCAATCCAATCAGATAAAATTGAAAGAAGCCCAAAATGATGTGAGGTAATAATTATTTTCCTTTTATCAAAGTGCTTCTCAATTAATTCAAATATGGTTGCTGCTGTAATAAAAATATTATGGTCGTCAAGACTTGAAACGGGGTCATCAATAAAAAAATGTGCATCTTGTTTATCTGCCCAACCCTCTATTTCAAATAATGCTAAAAAGAGACACCATATAAATACTCTTTCTTCTCCTCTTGATATTTTTATATGTTTATCTTTTGCTTCAGCAATAAAAAACGATATAGAATCAATTCCTTTTTCAACTTCCTCAACATTAAATTCAAAATCATACTTAGGTTTGTAAGGTATCAATTTTTCGCGAATCGCATCCTCAGTTAATACGCTATGAAATTTATTCAAGCTACTATAAATAATATTAAGCTTTATATCTTCATTATTATTTTCCTCATCATTGTCCCAAACAAAAAGATCTTCGCTATAGGCATTGTAATAAACACCAGTATGTTCTCTAGTTTCAGAGGTTTTAGTAATGTTTTTATATTCTACAGAAAGCCTCGTTTTCCCAGTACCATTAAATGCATAAATAAGAATGATTTTTTCTTTAATATTCAATAATTCTTGAGCAACTTCAGTATGATTCATTTGATATTATTTTTATATTTCATTTACACTCGGAAACATCCCTTGCATCAATCCCTTTTTATGTTCTTTCAACAACCCTATCTTCTCCGTTTGTCCAACAATCAACTTATCTAAATAAGAAAGACAAGAAGCAATTTTTTGTTGCTCTTTTTTTTGTTTATCAGGCGGTAATAAGACTTTTGTTTTGCGAAGTTCATCCATATTAATTTTACAAGGAACTGCATTAAGTAATGACTTACTTTTTATTTCCTTCTGATAAAAGTCAGATTGAAAAAATGAATGTAAATAATACGGTTCAAATTGTTCTGATTTTTTCACAACGGCAAGGGTAACATAAATGCTAAATTCATAATCCCAGTCTACAATTGTTGAAAAGCCAATATTGCCTATTCTTGTTAATAATATATCTCCTTTTTCAGGTTTGTTTTTACTTGTAGCAATCAAGTAATCTTCACTTGAAATAAACTTGTTTTTATTTTTACTGATTATATTTTCAACACTAAAAAATGGGATCCCTACTTCTGTATATTTTGGTGTTTGATGTGTCCCATCAAATATTGAAGTTGAAATTTCATTAAGTTGCTTCTCTTCCCAGTCTCCACTATTCTCAAACTCCTTAAACCTCACCTTAGGCACCTTCTCTCCATCCCCAGGAAACAACTGTTGCATCAGCCCTTTCTTATGTCCTTTATATATTTCAAGCTTTTGGTTTTCAGCACTAATAAGTTCATCAAGCGAAGAAAGACATGAAGCTATCTTTTGTTGTTCAATTTTATCTATTGGTATTAATACAGGGCACTTTAATACATCTTCATTTTTGAGATTTGTTTGTTTTACTCCATCATCAAAAGCTAAGAAATAAGGATTTCTATTTAAATAGTAATAGAGGTATAAACCAATAGTGTTATTCTTAGGTTTTAATTTGCAAATACGCTGATTTACTGTATAGGTTTCATCTAATAAAACATAAAAACATTTTGCAATAGCTTTACCGTTTGGAATATCACTCAACACCATTAGTATATCATCTTTCTCAGCTATACAATAACCTTTATTTGAACGTTTCATTACTGTACCATCTGTAGAAATAAATTTAGAATTTACAACAACATATTTACCCGATTCAGAAATATCATTTTCATGAGCTTTCCCATTTTCATAATCAGCCTTATGCTCTAATGTTGTTTCCTCCCAAGATGCTGAATTAATAAATTCAGGGAACCGCAAACTTGGTGTAATAGTTTCTGTTAATACCTTATTCATAAGCTTTCAATCCAGAGATTTCACGCCCTTGCGCAATTCTTTTTAATACAGGTATCAATTCCTGCATAAATGCAAGTTCTTTCTTTGTCCTTTCTTTCCATCCCAATGCTAAAGGTACCATCAGGTCACTCAGCTTTTCACCATCAAAAATCATACGGTTCATTATTCCATCTACAAATTTTTGTACAGCCTTAGCTTCCAGTCCATATTTAGTAGATATTCCTGCAAGCTCGTGCTGATACTTCTCCGTTTTAAATTTTTGGTACCCATTCCTTATCTCATTTTCATTCAAACTCTTACCCGTTGCTAAGCTTTTTATGTAATCAGCAATATCCTCCCTTTCCTCCATCAGGTTTGCACTCGAACTAAGTAGGTTTATCAATTGCTCCCTCGTCATTTTTTGTTTACCAGGGCTGCTTTGGGTATATTTAGCAATCAATGCCATTATATAGTCATAATCTATAATAGCAGAGGCAAACAAAACAAATTCAAAATCCAGTTGCTGCAAATTAGGGTCTGCATCTCCTCCTTCTTTTATTTGCTTCTCTTTCAGTTCCTTTGCCTTTTCTAAATAAGAACTTCTAAAAGATCGCAATTCATCTTCGGGCAACAATGCTTCAATGGTCTGCTTTTGTTCATCGCTAAGGTCTGTATATTGGTCAAGCTGTGTCTTTAGCTTTTGTATCTCTTTAAAGCGGTTAATAAAATTTATCTTAGCCATATCACCCTTCAGGTTATACACTGCTTCAGGGTCGCAGGCAAGATTATTGCTTTGCATAAAATTATCCAATTCTGCCACTGCCTTTTCGTACTTACTTATCACTACAGGTGCAGGGTCAACCAACCATATTTCTTTAGCCTTATCTATATTTTTATTGTTGCCCGAAAACAATGCAATAGCCTTATCTACTTCTCCTTGCTGTTGTCTGAAATCCAATATATTGCCATAAGGTTTATTATCATTCAATATACGGTTAGTACGCGAGAATGCCTGTATCAATCCATGATATTTCAGATTTTTATCTACATACAAAGTATTCAGATATTTACTGTCAAAACCAGTAAGCAACATATCCACAACTATCACTATATCTATCTTATTCTCAGCAGCATAATCTT
>Ga0316217_10002304_pt1 | contig 23249 bp, 24 predicted proteins | sample 1anoAmetaG_FD_203633 | JGI IMG/M metagenome (GOLD analysis project Ga0316217, IMG submission 203633) | Freshwater microbial communities from Trout Bog Lake, Wisconsin, USA - 1anoA | ecosystem: Environmental > Aquatic > Freshwater > Lake > Hypolimnion/Profundal zone | place: USA: Wisconsin...
CCCTGATTCTAACGCTTCGACCACGCTCCGCTTGAAGCACTCGCTGTACCGTATGATTATCCGCTCATCCACCGTCCACTCCTGAAAAATTGACGCCAAAAGTGTCAATCTATCTCAGGACGGGACACCAACTTCTGCCTTCTGCCTGCTGCCTCCTGCCTTCTCGCATTCAGCGTTCGGCGTTTGGCGTTTCCAGCCGCGCCAGCAGCGCCTGGGACTCCGGGCCTGTGGCCCGTAGCGTGAAGATCCGCATCTCCGCGCCTTCCACTTCAATGGCAATCTCCAGGTGATCGGCGGGCAGCAGGTCTTCCACGCGCTCGGGCCATTCCAGGGCAATGATGCCCTCCTCGGTCAGCAGTTCGTCAAAGCCCACCGCGGCAAAGCCTTCAGCGCCGGCGGTGCGGTAGGCGTCCAGGTGGAAAACCGGCTTGCTGCCGGCCACGGCCGGATCGGCGGCGTAAATGTTCAACAGCACATAGGTGGGGCTGCTGACCAGGTCCGGATCGGCCACGAGGGCCCCCAGGGCCAACCCGCGGACAAGGTGGGTTTTGCCCGCCCCCAGCGGGCCGCGCAGGGCCAGCACCTGGCCGGGCCGGGCCGCGTGACCCAGACGTTGGCCCAGGGCCAGGGTTTGTGCAACTGATTCCGTGACGATCCGCATGGCTTCTATCTTAAACTCTTGTATTCCCAGCCGCCTTGGGGCCAGGGCTGGTAATTGCCGGTGGTGTCCTGGAGCAGCAGTTCGGACCCGGCGACAATCTGCCCGAGGCGCGTGATCGGCAGGGCGCAGGCCGCCTGCACCCGGGCCACATCCCGGGGGGCCAGGCAGAACAGCAGTTCGTAATCCTCGCCATCGCCCAGGGCGTGGGCCAGGGGGGGCGTCTGGTCCTGGAACGCCAACTGGTGGGCATCGGCATGAATCGGCACCTGGGCACTTTCGATAATGGCGCCCACCCCGGAACGCCGGCACAACCGCGGCAGATCGACCGCCAGGCCGTCGGACAGATCCATCATGGCATGCAGCGGCGCGGCGGCGGCAATTTGCCGGGCTTCGGTGATGCGCGGGGTAAAGGTCATGTGCCGGCCCAGTATCGCGCCGCCCAGGGACCCGGTAACGCAGATGGCATCGCCGGGGCGTGCCCCGGCCCGGGTGACCGGCTCGGGGCCGGTCTGGCCCAGGGCCGCCACGGTGATCGCCAGGCGCTGGTCCCACAGGGCCGTATCGCCGCCGACGATCGGGCAGGCAAAGGCCTCGGCCGCGGCGCGGCAGCCGGCGAAGAGCGCCTGGGCAAAGTCCTGGTCAACATCCGCCGGCAGGGCCACCGAGAGCAGGATGGCGGCGGGCTGGCAGGCCATCGCGGCGCAATCGGACAGGCAGCGGTTGACCGCCTTGGCCCCGGCCTGCTGGGGGCTGGCGGTGCGCAGGTCGAAATGGACGCGATCGAGCGCCTGGTCGATTTTGAGCAGCGCCAGGCTGCCGGGCAGGCGCACCGCCGCCATATCATCGCCCACGCCAATGGGCACGCGCGGGTCCGCGGGTGTCTGGCCGGCGATCCATTCGAGGAAATCGTTTTCACGCATGAGACACCTAGGTGAGCTCCACGAGCAAGTCGCCCGCCAATATCGCGCTGCCGGGTTGGACGAGCACTTTGACGACTTTGCCGTCGCGCTGGGCGTAGACGGCGGTTTCCATTTTCATCGCTTCGAGCGTCAGGAGTTTCTGGCCCTTGGCAACCACCTGGCCGGCCACCACCCCCACGCTGGAAACCTTGCCGGGCATGGGCGCCGCCACGTGGCCGGGGTTGTCCGGCTCGGCCTTGGGATGGGCCGCGCGCACCGATCCGGCAAGCTTGCGGCAGGCCACTTTCACTTCGCGCGGCTGGCCGTTGAGTTCAAAGAATACCGTGACCATGCCGTCGGCATCGGCGTCGCCGATGGTCAGGAACTTGACCAGGATGCCCTTGCCCGGCTCCAGTTCCAGCGTCCATTCGGCATAGGGCGCCATGCCGTAGAAGAAGGCCGGAGTGGGGATCACGCTCACATCGCCATACTGGCGGCGGAACTTGTCGTACTCCAGGAAGACGCTGGGAAACATCAGGTAGCTGGCGACATCGGTGGGGCGCAATTCGTGATGCACCTTGGTCTGGAGCTCTTTTTGCACGGCATCCAGGTCCATGGCCGGCAGGCGGGCGCCGGGGCGGGCGCGGGATGCAGCCGCGCCGTGGAGGACAATCTTCTGGAGGTCCTTGGGGAAGCCGCCGGCGGGCTGGCCGATATCGCCGCGGAAAAATTCCACCACGCTGGTGGGAAACGCCAGGTGCCGGGACGGGTCGAGCACGTCGGCGGGCGTGAGGTTGTTGGTGACCATGAACAGCGCCATGTCCCCGACCACCTTGGACGAGGGGGTGACCTTGACGATGTCGCCGAACATGCGGTTGACGGTGGCATACATGTGGGCGATGTCGTTCCAGCGGTGCGCCAGGCCCAGGCTGCGGGCCTGCACGCGCAGGTTGGTGTATTGGCCGCCGGGCATCTCGTGTTCGTAGACGCTGGCGGTGCTGGCCAGCATGCCTTCTTCAAACGGGGCATAGAAGCGCCGCACCGCCTCCCAGTAATCGGAAAGTTCGGCCAGGGCCTTGGGGTCCAGGCCCGTGGCCCGGGGCGTGTGTTCCAGGGCCGCGACGACCGAATCCAGATTCGGCTGGCTGGTCATGCCGGAGAACGCCGCGCTGGCGCAATCGATCACGCTGACGCCGGCCTCGGCCGCCATCAGGTAGGAGGCGGCCTGCACGCCGGCGGTGTCGTGGGTGTGGAAGTGGATCGGCAGGCCGATCTCGTTATGCAGCGCCTTGACGAGTTTGCGGGCGGCGAAGGGTTTGCACAGGCCGGCCATGTCCTTGATCGCCAGCATGTGGGCGCCCATGCGCTCGAGCTCCTTGGCCAGTTTCACGTAGTAAGTCAGGGAGTACTTGTCGCGCCTGGGGTCCAGGATATCCCCGGTGTAGCAGATGGCGGCCTGGCAGATGGCGGGGGTTTCCCGCACCGCTTCCATGGCCACCTTCATGTTCTGGGTCCAGTTGAGCGAATCGAAGATGCGGAACACGTCGATCCCCTGGGCGGCGGCCAGCTTGGCAAACTCGCGCACGACGTTGTCGGGGTAGTTGGTGTAACCCAGGGCATTGGAGGCCCGGAAGAGCATCTGGAACAGGACATTGGGAATCCGCCGGCGCAGGGCGGAAAGGCGCTCCCACGGGTCTTCATGTAAAAACCGCATGGCGGTATCGAAGGTGGCCCCGCCCCACATTTCCAGGCTGAACAAGTTGGGCAACCGGTGGGCGATGGCGTCGGCGCAGCCCAGCATGTCGCTGGTGCGCATGCGCGTGGCCAGCAGGGATTGGTGGGCATCGCGCATGGTGGTATCGGTAATCAGGACGGGTTTCTGGCGGCGCACCCATTGGGCGAACTTGTCCGGGCCCAGGTCCTGCAACCGGTCGCGCATCCCCGGGGGCGGCGGCTGGGTATGGTCGTAGGGCACCGGCGGCGCCGGGGTCATCACGGCGACATCCGGCCGGCCGGTGACGCCGGGGCAGCCGTTGACGATGACATCGGCCAGGTAGTCGAGCAGGCGCGTGCCCCGGTCGCGGCGCAGTATCAGGCGGAAGAGGGCGGGGGTATCGTCGATAAAGGTGGTGGTGGCCTGCCCCTGCTGGAACACCGGGTGGGAGACGACGTTGAGCAGGAACGGGATGTTGCTCTTGACGCCGCGCAGGCGGAACTCGGCCAGGGCCCGCTGGGTGCGGGCGGTGACTTCCGCAAACGTGCTGCCGAACGTGGTGAGCTTGACCAGCAGCGAATCGAAATAGGGCGTGATGACCGCGCCGGTGTAGGCGGTGCCGCCGTCGAGGCGCACGCCGTAACCGGCCGGGGACCGGTAGGTGGTGATGCGGCCGTAATCCGGGCTGAAATTGTTGGCCGGGTCCTCCGAGGTAATGCGGCATTGCAGGGCCACGCCGCGGTAGGTCAGGTCCTCCTGGCGGGGCAGGTGGAGTTCCGGGCCATGGAGGGCGTGGCCCATGGCGACGTGAATCTGGGCCTTGACCAGGTCGATGCCGGTGATCAGCTCGGTGACGGTGTGCTCCACCTGGATGCGCGGATTGACTTCGATGAAGAAAAACTCGCCGCTATCGGCATCGACCAGGAACTCGACGGTGCCGGCGTTGCGGTAGCGCACCGCGCGGCCGATGCGCACGGCGGCCTCGCAGATTTTGCCGCGCACGGCCGGATCGAGGCTGATGGCCGGAGCCAGTTCCACCACTTTCTGGTGGCGGCGCTGCACCGAGCAGTCGCGCTCGAAAAGGTGGAGCAGGTTGCCGTGGGCATCGCCCAGCAGTTGCACCTCGATGTGCCGGGCGCGGGTGATATAGCGTTCCATGAACACGTCGGACTTGCCAAAGGCGCCGCCGGCCTCGCGCTGCGCCTCGCCGAGTTTCTCGTGGAGTTCGGCGGCGTGGGCCACCACGCGCATGCCGCGGCCACCGCCGCCGAAGCTGGCCTTGATGATCAGCGGGAAGCCGATGCGGCGGGCTTCGCGTTCCACATCGTCCGGGTCGGATACCGCCTGGGCGGTGCCGGGTACGATGGGCACACCGGCCTGATCGGCGATGTGCCGGGCGGCGGTTTTATCGCCCAGTTGGATGAGCATGGCGGGCGTCGGGCCGACAAAGACAATGCCGGCATCCTGGCAGGCCTGGGCGAGGTCCGGATTTTCCGAGAGGAACCCGTAGCCGGGATGGATGGCATCGACGGCATGCTCTTTGGCAATGGCGATGATGGCGGGGATATCGAGGTAGTTCTTGACCGGCTTGTCGCGCCCGCCGACCTGGTAGCTTTCATCGGCCTTGAAATGGTGCAGCGAGTAGCGGTCCTCGTAGCTGTAGATCGAGACGGTCTGGAGGCCCAGTTCGGTCGCGGCGCGGAGCACGCGGATGGCGATTTCGCCGCGGTTGGCGACCAGGAGTTTTTTAATGGCAGGCATAAGTTTTTCCCACGACGAGTAAATCGGGCAAGGCGCAATGATATACGGTGCCGGGAAGCTGCGGAAGCGACACCCCGGCGGCGCCACCGGGGCGCCTCTTGTGCCGTTGCAACTACGGAGTCGATTATAGTAGCACTGCCGGCGGCAAAAATCCGTGGCGGTTAACTATTAAGCAGATCACGGATCAGGGGATGGGCACGGTTTCGGCGTGGAAATCGTAGAACAGCCGGTTGCGCAGCGTGCCATGCGCGGGCACCGGCGCCATGTAATCGTACCAGCCGGCGGTGGCAACCGACGACGGGTCGCGTTGCGTCTGATCGGTATCCTGGAGGAAGAAGGACTTGGCCGGATCGCTGATAGTATAAATCTGGTGGCCCGGTGTGGGCGCCGTGGCGGGCGTGTCGGGCGTGGCCGCCGTGCCCGGATAGCCGCAGGGGTCAATGGTAGTCTTGCCGACGCGGACGGCGTTGTTGCGAAAAAAGACCGGGCCGCGATTGGCGATCGGTGGCGCCACGGCCACCCAGGCCGGACAGAGGAACAAGGGCGCATCCTGCGCCACCTTCGTGGGTATCAGCCCCATGTATTTGGTCAGCGAATCGGCCAACTGATCCACCTCCCCGAGGTGATAGCGCGGCATCTGGCCGACCATTTGCGGCCCCGGCAGCCAGTCGGAATTCTCCGCCGTGTAGGTCATGGTGGCGGTGCCGATATGGCGGAGATTTGAGGCGCAGCGCGTGGTCTGGGCCCGGGCCCGGGCCCGGCTCAACGTCGGCAGCAGCACGGCCAGCAACAGCACGATGATGGTGCTGATCACCAGCAGTTCGATGACGGTAAAAGCGGCGGATCGGCGCATGACAGTGGTCTTTACAGGATATGACCGCGGTACTATAGCATGGCGCCGGAACCGCGGTAAAGCCGCCGCAGGGCCGGCATTTTCCCCGGGCCAGCGCCCGACCTACGGCGCAGAAAGACGACGTAAATTACCCACAAATGAACACCAATAAACACGAATGGGAACTAACACCGCGGGGATCTTCTCCCTCGCGAAGAGCTCTGTCACGGCCGCGGTATTTGTGTTCATTCGTGCTCATTTGTGGGTAATTTATTCCGCGGGTCGCTTCGTGACTTCGTGTTAATCCTCTTTGGTTGCGGCCATGGCGTGCGGGGTTCATCTGTGGTTCGCTCTCGTTGCCTTTCTTCGTGCGTCTTCGTGGCTTCGTGACTTCGTGTTTATGCTCTTTGGTTGCGGTCATGCCGCGCTGGGAAATCCACCGCGTCATTCTGTGGTTGTTTATTCCGACGCGCTTAACCACCTTCCCCGTCCGGGAAGTAGACCTGCGGCACGATGGGGGTGGCGGCGTTAAGGGCGCGGGATTTGGCGATCTCGTAGCAGGGCACGCAGTAATAGGACCCCTGGGGATCCTTGATCCGCGGGCTGCCGGCGGTATCCTTGCCGCAGACCTTGCAGTTCTTGGCGCGGAACGGCACTTCCACCACGCCGCCGCAGAAGACGCATTTGCCCTTGGCCCCGGCGGCGGCGCGCGGCGCAGTGACGAGTTTCTGACAGTGGGGGCAGATCATCGTGAGCTGTTGCATGGCGGCAGGCTTCCTTCACTTGGACTCGGGGGTCCCGGCGGCGTTGGCAGCGCCCGGGGGATTATCGGCCAGGGTGTTCCACTTGTTATCCAGGGCGGTGCGCACCGCGGCGGCACTTTGGTACTTCCCCTTGTTTATATCCGCCGTGAGCTCCGCCATAAAGGCATTCATCGTGCCATAAAGCCCCACGCCCAGGAGCTGGGCGCTGGCCTGCTGGGCATCGCCGTGATCCTCCTGGTGCAACAGCCGCACGGCATCGATCTTCCAGCCGGCGCTGGTCTTGTTGAGGTGGATCGGATCATCGAATGGCTGCACCCCATCGGGCACCTGGCGTTCCTCGCGCAGGAAGACCACCGCGGTGACGCCGTCGCGGTCGAGAGTGGCGCGGGTTTCGCGGAGGCGCTGCTTCTGGGCCAGCAGTTCATCCTGAATGGAACGCGGCGTATCGAGGATGATTTTGCCGGCGTCGGCCCCGAACTTGGCGATGGCGGCCGTTTCCAGTTGATGGCGGGCAATATCATGGGCCAGGAGCACCACGACGAGTTTCTTTTTGGCAGGATCCGCGGTGACACAGGCCACCACGGCCGGCAGGTTGTCGGCGAGGCGCGCGTCGAGGTACGAGCCATAGGCTTTGAGCGGATCGGTCAGATCCACCGGCATGGGCAGCGCCACCGCCCCGGTGGCCGGCGGGCGGGTAACCGGGCGGACGCGCGTGAGGGCGGACTGCCCGGTAATACTTGGTTCCATGGTCGCGCCTGGTGCCATGGTGGCGCCGGGCGCAATGGTGGTGCCGGGCCGCATGGTCGGGTCGGTGGCCTCCCGATCGTCAGCCGCCGCAAACGCCCGGGCACCAAGCACACCCGCGAGAAGAACGATGAACCAGCGCATCATAATACTGCCTCATTTAAGGGTTTGCCGGGCGGATTATAACACACCGGCCGGGCGGCAGACAGGTTTGTTATGCTCCCGTCCGTAGGTCCCGTCTGCCGGAAGGGACCGAATTGATCCCCTCCACCATACCTGCCCCGCCCGGCAGGCGGGGCCTGCGGTCCTGCCTTGACCCTTTCCTGACCTCCCGCCCGCCATTCTTGATGCCGTTTTGATTAGGAAATGCCACCCGGGCGTGGAACAATTACACCATGAAAGGAGGCTGCCATGGATCTGCTCTACATCGGCTATGCGGTGGCATTTTTTGGTTCGTGCTGGGCGCTCATGAAGTTGTGTCAGGCACTGATGGGAGGAAGCAAATGACACCTCTTTATTGGATCGGCGGAGCCATTTCCGCCCTGTTGCTGCTGTACCTGTTTGTCGCCCTGCTTTATCCGGAGAAGTTTTCATGACTGCCAACGGCTGGATACAAATAGCCCTTTACCTGGTGGTGCTGCTGCTGCTGGTCAAGCCCCTGGGCAGCTACATGGCCCGGGTGTTTGAACGCAAAAGTCTCTTCGGCCTGGACAAGGTTCTCGGGCCGGTGGAGCGCGGGATCTACAAAGTGGCCGGCATAAAACCGGAAGCCGAAATGAGCTGGCAGACCTACACCATCGCAGTGCTGCTGCTGAGTGCGGCGGGCCTGTTGCTGACGTACGGCATCGAGCGCACCCAGCAATGGCACGGCCATACACTTAATCCCGCCGGCCAGAGCAATGTCGATCCGGCGCTGGCGTTCAACACCGCCGCGAGCTTTACGACCAACACCAACTGGCAGAACTACGGCGGCGAGACCACCATGAGCTACCTCACGCAGATGCTGGGGCTGGTGTTCCACAACTTCACGTCGGCGGCCACCGGCATCGCCGTGGCCCTGGCGCTGATCCGCGGCCTGGCCCGGCGCAACGCGGCGGGCATCGGCAATTTCTGGTTCGATATGACGCGCACCGTGCTGTACATCCTGCTGCCGCTGTCGATCGTCCTGGCGCTGGTGCTGGTGTCGCAGGGTGTGATCCAGAATTTCTCGGATTACAAGACGGTGCCGCTGGTGGCGGCCACCAGCTATCAACAGCCCAAGGTGGACGCCGCCGGCAACCCGGTGAAGGATGCCAAGGGCAACGTCGTCACCGACACGATCGCGGTGGCGACGCAGACGCTGCCGATGGGGCCGGTGGCCTCGCAACTGGCGATCAAGCACCTGGGCACCAACGGCGGCGGATTTTTCAACACCAACTCGGCGCACCCGTTTGAATCCCCCAACGGCCTGACGGACTTCCTGATGGTGCTGGCGCAAACCTGCATTGCCGCGGCCCTGTGCTACACCTTTGGCAAAATGGTCGGCGACCTGCGACAAGGCTGGGCCCTGCTGGCCACCATGCTGATCATCCTGTTCTCGTTTATCGCGGTTTGTTATTGGGCCGAGGCGTCGGCCAATCCCAAGCTCGCCGGGCTCAATATCAGCCAGGTGACCACCGATACCAACCCCGGCGGCAACATGGAAGGCAAGGAGACCCGCTTCGGCATTGCACGCAGTGCCCTGTTTGCCACCACCACCACCGCCACCTCGTGCGGCGCGGTCGATTCCATGCACGATTCGTTCATGCCCCTGGGCGGCATGGTGCCCATGATCATGATGCAGATGGGCGAATGCGTGCTGGGCGGCACGGGCACCGGGCTTTACAGCATCCTGTACATGGCGATTATCGCGGTGTTCATCGCCGGCCTGATGGTCGGGCGGACGCCCGAATACCTGGGCAAGAAGATCGAGGCCTACGAGATGAAGATGGCCTCCATCCTCATCCTGATCATGCCGGCGATCGTGCTGATCTTCGTGGGCCTTGCGGCGGTGCTGCCGCAGGGCACCTCCTCGACCAACAACCCGGGCGCCCACGGCTTTTCGGAAATTCTCTATGCCTATACCTCCATGACCAACAACAACGGATCGGCCTTCGCCGGCCTCAACGGCAACACGCCATTCTGGAACAACACCGGTGCCATCGCCATGCTCGGCGGCCGGTTCTGGATCATCATTCCGACCCTGGCCCTGGCCGGTGCCCTGGCCCGCAAGAAGTATGTGCCCGTCAGTTCCGGCACGCTGCCGACGCATACGGGGCTGTTTGTCGGCCTGCTCATCAGCGTGATCCTGATCGTAGCCTTGTTGACGTTCGTACCGGCGTTGGCACTGGGGCCAATTGTCGAGCACCTGATGCTTTAAGGAGGACAACCATGAAACTGTTGACCGGAAAGTTCGCGGTCCCCGAGTCCCGGCACATTATTGTCGTGGACACCCGGGAACCGGGTTGGCGCGAACGCCTGCCCCGGCCGATCGCGGTGGCGATCGGCAATCTGGCGGCGCTGCCGGAGAACGAAGAAGTTTATGTTGTCGCCCGGGATCCGTCGCCGGCCCAGGCTTTGCGGCACACCCGGGTGAGTATCCACTTGCTTCTGGGTGCCCTATGGCGCAACTGGTGCGGCTACTGCCGGCGAATTAATCGCGGTTACAACGCGGCCAATTACCAGTTTCGCAATCCGGAGATGAATTGACTTCAAGTTCATCAGGCACTTTTTAAGGAAGAAATCCATGAGCAGTCACCATAAAGCCCGTTCACTTTTCGATGGCCCGATTCTGCGGCGTGCCGTGCTCGACTCGTTCGTCAAGCTCGATCCGCGCCACCAGGTGCGCAATCCGGTCATGTTCGTGGTGCTTATCGGCAGCGTGCTGACCAGTGCCCTGTTTGTCCAGGCGCTGGTCACCGGCAAGGGCGAGGCCGGCGCCGGTTTCATCCTGGCCGTGTCATTATGGCTGTGGTTCACGGTGCTGTTTGCCAACTTTGCCGAAGCCATGGCCGAAGGCCGCGGCAAGGCCCAGGCCGATACGCTGCGCAAGGCGCGCAAGGATACGCCGGCGCGGAAACTCGCCAGCCCGGCACGCGACGCCCAGCAAACCACCGTTTCGGCGGCCACGCTGCGCAAGGGCGATATTGTGCTGGCCCAAGCCGGCGACCATATCCCGGCGGATGGCGAAGTGATCGATGGCGTGGCCTCGGTCGACGAATCGGCCATTACCGGCGAATCGGCCCCCGTGATCCGCGAATCCGGCGGGGATCGCTCGTCGGTCACCGGCGGCACGCGCGTGCTCTCGGACTGGCTGGTCATCCGCATCGGCGTAAACCCCGGCGAGACGTTTCTGGATCGCATGATCGCCATGGTCGAAGGTGCCAAGCGTCAGAAGACGCCCAACGAAATTGCGCTCAACATCCTGCTGGCAGCGCTGACGATCATCTTTCTGCTGGCCACCGCGACGCTGCTGCCGTTTTCCATTTACGCCGTCACGGCCGCCGGCCAGGGCGCGCCGGTCACCGTTACCGTGCTCACGGCCTTGCTGGTCTGCCTGATTCCGACCACCATCGGCGGCCTGCTCTCGGCCATCGGCATTGCCGGCATGGACCGCATGATCCAGGCCAATGTGATCGCCATGTCGGGCCGGGCGGTCGAGGCGGCCGGCGATGTGGACGTCCTGCTGCTCGACAAGACCGGCACGATCACGCTGGGCAACCGCCAGGCGGTGGCATTTCATCCGGCCGATGGTATTACATCCCAGGTGCTGGCGGATGCGGCGCAGCTCAGTTCCCTGGCCGACGAGACGCCCGAAGGCCGCAGCGTGGTGGTGCTGGCCAAGGAGAAATACAACATCCGCGAGCGCCAGATCCAGGAGATCAACGCCCACTTCATTCCCTTTACCGCGCAAACCCGCATGTCGGGCGTCAACCTGGATGGGCGCGAGATTCGCAAGGGCGCGGCGGCAGCCATCGAGGCGTATGTCACCGGCCATGGCGGGGCGTTCCCGCAGAGCGTCAAGACGATGGTCGAGGCGATCTCCAAGAAGGGCGGCACACCGCTGGTGGTGGCGGATGGCAAAACCGTGCTGGGCACCATTGAACTTAAAGACATCGTCAAGGGCGGCATCAAGGAGCGCTTTGCCGAGCTGCGTTCCATGGGCATCAAGACGGTGATGATCACCGGCGACAACCCGCTGACCGCGGCGGCCATTGCGGCCGAAGCCGGGGTCGATGACTTCCTGGCCCAGGCCACGCCCGAGGCCAAGCTCAAGCTGATCCGCGAGTATCAGCAGGGCGGGCGCCTGGTGGCGATGACCGGCGACGGCACCAATGATGCGCCGGCCCTGGCCCAGGCCGATGTGGCCGTGGCCATGAACAGCGGCACCCAGGCCGCCAAGGAGGCCGGCAACATGGTCGATCTGGACTCCAACCCCACCAAGCTCATTGAAGTGGTGGAGACCGGCAAACAGTTGTTGATGACGCGCGGCTCGTTGACCACGTTCTCCATCGCCAACGATGTGGCCAAGTACTTTGCCATTATTCCGGCGATGTTCATCGCGACCTATCCGGCACTCAACAAGCTCAACATCATGCACCTGGCGACGCCGCAAAGCGCAATCATGTCGGCGGTGATCTTCAACGCGCTGATCATCGTGGCCCTGATTCCGCTGGCCTTGAAGGGCGTGAAATACCGGCCCATGCCCGCCAGCGATATTTTGCGGCGCAACGTGTGGGTTTACGGGATCGGGGGAATCATCGTGCCGTTCCTGGGCATTAAAGCCATTGATTTGCTCCTTGTGGCCGTGCATATGACGGGCGCGGCCAGCTAGGCCCCGAGGCAAAAGACGAAAGACCAAAAACGAAAGAAAAGGAAGCTCCCATGACTACGACCCATCTGCCCATCGAAGCGAAAATCACGGCGAAAACCCGCGGCTCGGGTCCGATGCCGCAAAGCGGCGCGGCCGCGCCGCTGGAGGCGCCGACGGGCCTGCTGCGCAACGTCTGGCCCGCCATTGCCATCACGCTGGCCATTGCCGTGATCACGGGAGTGGCCTACCCGCTGGTGGTGACCGGCCTGGCCCAGGCCCTGTTTCCGCACCAGGCCAACGGCAGCCTGCTGGACAAAAATGGCCAGCCCACCATGGACAGCACCAAGGCGGTGGGTTCGTCGCTGATTGGCCAGTGGTTCGACCAGCCGCAGTATTTCTGGCCCCGCCCCTCGGCTACCGACACCACCGGTTCAACCACGGTTGGTTTGCCATACAACGCGGGCCAGTCGGGCGGCAGCAATTTGTCGCCCACCAATGATGCGTGGGTCACGGGCGTAAAGTCGGCGGCCGAGGCGTTGCGCAAGGCCGACCCGGATAATCACCGGCCGATCCCGATCGATCTGGTGACGGCATCCGGCAGCGGCCTGGACCCGCATATCTCGGTGGATGCCGCCGCGTATCAGCTTTCGCGGGTCGCCAAAATTCGTGGCGTGGCCCCGGCGGCGATTCAGAAGTTGATCGATGCGAACACCCAGCCCCGCCTGCTGGGCATACTGGGCGAAAAGGCCGTCAACGTTCTGACGCTCAACCTGGCCCTGGACCAGGCGGCCCCGTATACCCCGCCGGCCACGGCGCCGGCGGTGGCGCCGATCCCGGCCGCGGCGCCGCCAGCGGTGCTCGTGCCCGCCGCCAAGTAATAAGTTATCATGGGAGCTACCGGCCAGCACCCCGCGTGGTATCACCGGCCGGTTAGTCTTTCCTTTTTTACTTGGGGTGTATCGGTGCCGATTGTTCTGCTGTTGCTGGCCGCCGCGTTGGAAGTTCTGGGCGATGCTTTCGTCCGCCGGGGCCTGCGTGGGCCGAGCGTTTGGGCGTTGCTGGCCGGCGCGGGTTTGCTGGTGGCCTACGGCATCACCGTCAATCTGCCGCGCTGGGATTTCGGGCGGCTGCTGGGCATCTACATCGCCGCCTTCTTCCTGATCGCCCAGCTCACCGCCGTGTTGCTGTTTCATGAGCGGGTGAAGCTGCCGGTTGTTATCGGCGGGCTGCTGATTGTTGCCGGCGGGGCCGTGATTGCACTGTGGCAGCCCAAGTAGCGCAAGATGGTTATGCTACAGCGGCATACCTGAGGTGATCTTATGACGATGCCCGAGCGCCCCGATCCCGATGCCCTGCTGGCCGAAGTAACCGCGGCCGAGCAGAAGTCCGCGCGCGGCCGGCTGAAGATCTTTTTCGGCGCAGCCGCCGGGGTTGGCAAGACCTACGCCATGCTGGAAGAAGCGCGCAAGCGCGCCGAGGAAGGCATGGATTTGCTGATCGGCTACGCCGAGCCGCACATCCGCCCGGATACCGAAGCGCTGCTGCTGGGGATGGAAATTCAGCCCTACAAAATGGTCGAATACAAGGGCACGGTTTTTAAGGAATTTGATCTCGATGGCGTCCTTAAACGCAAGCCGGCCCTGATTTGCGTGGATGAACTGGCCCACACCAATATTCCCGGCAACCCGCTGCCGCGCCATGCCAAACGCTACCAGGATGTGCTGGAACTCATTGATGCGGGCATCAATGTTTACACCACGCTCAATGTACAGCACCTCGAATCGGTTAACGACATCGTGGAGCGCACCAGCGGCATCAAGGTGCGCGAGACGCTGCCCGACTGGGTGCTCGAACAGGCCGACGAAGTGCAGTTGATCGACATTTCGCCCGACAAGCTCATCGAGCGCATCGCCGAAGGCAAGATCTACAAGCAGCACCAGGCCGATCACATCACCAAGCAGTTTTTCAACAAGGGCAACATCTCGGCCCTGCGCGAACTGGCCCTGCGCCGCACGGCCGACCGCGTCGATGCCCAGATGGAGGATTTCCGGCGGGAAAGTGGCGTCAAGACGCTCTGGCCCGCCGCCGAGCGCATCATGGTGTGCATCGGACCCAGCCCGTTTTCCATGCGCCTGGTGCGCGCCGCGCGGCGCATGTCCGCGGCCCTCAAGACCCCGTGGATCGCCGCCTACGTGGAAACGCCCAAGTCCGCCCAACTGCCGCCGGACGCCCGGGAGCGCATCAACCAGACCCTGCGTCTGGCCGAGCAGCTTGGCGCCCAGACGGTCAAGCTTTCCGGCGTCAACCCGGCGGATGAACTCATCGCTTATGCCAAAGCCAAAAATGTCGCGCGCATCATCATCGGCAAGCCCGAACTGCCGCGCTGGAAGGAGTTTTTGCACGGCTCGATCGTCAATGACCTGATCCGCAAATCCGGCCAGACGGATATTTATGTCATCCACGATGAGCGCACCGATGTCGTCCGGCCCGCCGCCGCCCAGGTTGGCGCCCGCAAGGTGAATTGGAAGGCCTATGCCTGGTCGGTGGGCATTTGCAGCGCCAGCACGCTGCTGGGCATGCTGTTGTACCACAAGCTCGGTTACCGCGCGGACCTGCCGGGCGAAGATCCCCACCAGTTCTCCAACACCAACGTCCTGATGATCGACCTGCTGGCGGTGCTATTGATCGCGCTGCGTTTTGGGCGCGGCCCGGCCGTTCTTGCTTCCATCCTCTCGGTCGCCGCGTTTGATTTTACCGTCGTACCGCCCTACTTTTCGTTTGCCGTCACCGATGCCCAATACTTTATCACCTTCGGCGTCATGTTCAGCACGGCCCTGGTCATCAGCACGCTGACCGACCGGCTGCAACAGCAGGGCGAATTGGCGCGCCACGGGGTAAGGCAAACCGCCGCCCTGCTGGACCTGTCGCGCGAGTTGGCCGCCACCCGGGGAAAAAAAGAACTTCTGGCCGTGGCCATTCGCCATATCTCCGAGGTTTTCGATTGCAAAGTCGGCATCCTGCTGGCCGACCAGGAGCACCACCTGGTCCTGGGGGCTGGCAATTGGGACGTGCAGTTGGATGACAAGGAATTGGGTGTGGCGCAGTGGGCCTTTGAACATGACCAACCGGCCGGCCAAACCACGGCCACGTTGCCCTCCGCCAGCGGGTTGTATGTGGCGCTGCGCTCGGGCCAGGGGCGCGACGGCGTGCTGGGCATCGTGGGCGACCGCGTCAACCAGTTTGTGGACCCGGATCGCTTCCATCTGCTGGAGGCCTTTGCCAGTCAGACCGCCCTGGCGATCGAGCGGGCGGCGCTGGCCGAAGAGGCGCAGCGCGCCTGGGCGCGCGTGGAGGCGGAGTTTATCCGCAACACGCTGCTCTCGGGGGTGTCGCACGATTTGCGCACCCCGCTGGCGGTGATCACCGGTTCGGCCAGCACGCTGCTGGACGCCGGCCATGCCATTGATGAGCCGACCCGCCGGGAACTGCTGGTGGCCATTGCCGATGAGGCCGAGCACATGGAACACTTCATCAATAACCTGCTGGATATGACGCGCCTGGAATCCCGCGGCTTGCAGCCCAAACGCGATTTGTTCCCGCTCCAGGAACTGGTCGCCTCGGCCACGCAGCGCCTCCGGAAGCGCATTGAGAGCCGCGAAATGGTCGTCGCTATTCCCTGCGATTTTCCACTGCTCTGGGTCGATGGCACCCTGTTTGAACAGGTGCTCATCAACCTGCTGGACAATGCGCTGGAGTACACGCCGGCCGATACGCCGATTGAAATTTCCGCGGCAGCGGAGGACGACCAGGTCACCATCCGCGTGGCCGACCATGGCCCCGGTTTGCCGGCGGATGATCCCAACCGCGTCTTTCAGAAGTTTTTCCGTTCGGCGGTGGGCGCCAATCGCCGCGGCATCGGGCTGGGGCTGGCCATCGTGCGCGGGATTGTGGAACTGCATGGCGGCACGATTACCGCGCATAACCGCGCTGCGGGAGGGGGTGGCGGCGGGGCCGAATTCGTCATCACCCTCAAAGGCAAGGCTTTCCAGCCGGAAAAACTGGCGGCGGCGGCGAATTCCGGTAGGATGAATACATGAGCGACGAGAACCATCCAGTCATTTTGGTCGTGGAAGACGATCCGGCAATCCATAAGTTTTTGCGGGTGTCGCTGGAAGTGCATGGATATCGCCTGGTGGAAAGCATCTCCGCCAAGGATGGCTTGCTCCAGGCGGCCACGCGCCAGCCGGAGGTGATTATTCTGGACCTGGGCCTGCCGGATATGGACGGGGTGGAATTTACGCGCCAGGTGCGGCAGTGGTCCAGCGTGCCGATTATTGTGGTTTCCGCCCGGCATGGCGAACAGGACAAGGTGGGCGCCCTGGACGCCGGCGCCGACGATTACCTGACCAAGCCGTTTTCCGTCAGCGAATTGCAGGCGCGTCTGCGCGCCGTGCTGCGCCGCAAGTCGCAGGCGGGGGAAAAGGAATCGGCCGTGCTCCAGGTGCGGGAATTGTGCGTGGATGTGCCCCGCCACCTGGTCAAGCTGGGCGAGCGCGAAATCCACCTGACGCCCAACGAGTACCGGTTGCTGGTGTACCTGATGAAAAATGCCGGGCGCGTGATCACCCATCAGCAGTTGCTCAAGGAAATCTGGGGGCCCGATTCCACGCAGGAAATGCATTACCTGCGCGTGTATGTGAACCAGTTGCGGCAGAAGATTGAGCCGGTCCCGGCGCAGCCGCAGTATCTGCTGACGGAGCCGGGCATCGGCTATCGGATGCTCGAAGCATAGGTGGGTCCTGCCGATCGGCGTAGGGAAGGCCGAGTTACCAGTCTGCCCTCCCGCCAAACCGAACCGGCGGATCGCCCGCCTTCGGCTTTCCCGTCAGTGCGCCCTCTTCAGGGATTGGCATGCCAGCTGGCGAGCCGGCACCGGCAAGAACCGACCTGCCTTGGCAAAGAATGCGTGGGGCCGGCATTGATGATCGGAACCACGGCCACGACCACGGCCTTGGCGCCGCTTGCCACGGCTATATTTGCCGGGCACCAAAGAAAAGGCCCGCCACGCAAGAAACGTGGCGGGTCTTGATTCTAAGTCGTTACATTGTGGCGGCGCAGTGTTACCCGCGCGCCATTAAGCCTTGGGCGCTTCGGCCGCCGGGGCCGCCGCGGGCTTGGCCGGGACAATCGTCTCGCCGACCACGATCGGATCGCCTTCGCGCAGACGCGTCGCCTTGCCGGTGCGTTCGCGCAGGTAATAGAGCTTGGCGCGGCGGACGCGGCTCTTGCGCTTCACGTCCAGCTTCTCGATCTTGGGCGAGTGGAGCGGGAAGATACGTTCTACGCCTTCGTTGTTGACGATGCGGCGGACGGTGAAGGTGGTGTTGATACCTTCGCCCTTGCGCATAATCACCGTGCCGGAGAAAACCTGGATACGTTCCTTGTCGCCTTCGACGATGCGGCAGTGCACATCGACGATGTCGCCGATATCGAATTCCGGCGGCTTGGCCTTGAGACTCTTGGATTCCACGTGGACGAGCAGTGCATTCTTCATGCGTCTTTCTCCTTGGGCTTTTCGCCCGTGAGCGGAAACACGGCCGTATGGTCAGCGGGAGATCGGGCAGACGTTATCCCGAATTCATCGACCGCCGCTTGAATACCACCGGGGCGTTCCCTGGGGTGGTTAAGCACATTACTTAACCAGGTCCGGCCGTTTCTCGGCCGTGCGTTTCCTGCTTTCTTCGCGCCGCCACGCTTCAATCGCGGCGTGGTTCCCGGAGAGCAGCACCTCCGGAACCGCCAGGCCCCCATACTCGCGGGGCCGGGTGTAATGCGGATATTCCAATCCGCCTTGTATCGTCGCATCGGCCGCGGCAAACGATTCGCCATGGCTGCTCAGGTCGTCACCCAGCACGCCGGGAAGCAACCGCACCACGGTATCCAGCAGCACCAGCGCGGGCAACTCGCCACCGGAGAGCACATAATCCCCGATGCTGATTTCCTGCGGCTTGAGCAGCGTCTTGATCCGCTCGTCGAACCCTTCGTAATGCCCGGCGATCAGCAGCAGCCGCGGCAGTGGGAGCAGTTCGCCGGCCACCGCCTGCGAAAGCTGGCGTCCCTGGGGGCATAACAAGATGCGCGTCGCCGGTGCGGGGTCCAGTTGTTCGATCGCCGTTACCGCGTCTAACACCGGCTGGCACATGAACACCATGCCCGGCCCGCCGCCAAAGGGGCGATCGTCCACCTTCTTGTGCGGATCTTTAGTGTAATCCCGCAACTGGTGCAGGTGGTACTGCACCAATCCTTTATCCGCGGCACGTTTCAGAATGCTGTTGCCCAGCACGCCGGTAAACATGTCCGGGAAGAGCGTCAGAATATCAATACGCATGGCATTGCATCCCGGCGCACCGGGGTTGAACGTACCACGCGCTGCGTCCAACATCCCGTGTGCTTAGACTAGAGCCGGCGCCACCGGGGCCACCGAATCGGTCGCGACTTTAAGCAACGAGCGGACGGTATTGCTGGGCTGGGCGCCAACCTTAAGCCAATATTCCACGCGGGCCTTGTTGACCACGACCGCCTTGGACGAATCCTTGGTGATCGGATCATAGAAGCCGAGCTCTTCGAGCACCTTGCCATCGCGCGCCGTGCGGCAGTCGATAGCATTTATGCGCCAGAACGCGTGATTCTTGCGTCCGAACCGTTTCAACCGAATTTTAACCACGAAGAACCTCGCTTACCTTGATTGCCCGCCCCCGTGCCGAACTGCAAAGGTGCAATCCAACGGGTCCGGCGGCGGTGAATCGAGCAATTTACCGCAATAATGAGTGGGATGCAAGGCGAAGACCGGCTGGCGGCAAAGTTTCGTGAAGGGGAATCGGTGAGTGGCGGGCTTGGGGTTGGGATCGGAAGCTGTGATTTTGCTAATTCTGAATTATGAATTCTGAATGCTGAAAAATAGGACGTCCAACAACAGCCGCAAAATCTGCCAGCAATTTCAGCATTCAGAATTCAGCGTTCAGAATTTCTCTCTCTCCCTCCGTTTGCCTTCCCCCCGGGAGCATCCCCTACACCGCTCCGGCCATCTCGTGGGAACATTCCTGGGCCCACTGCTCCAGAATGGACTGGGCCTCGGTCGGGCTGTCTTTGGGGAAGGCTACAGTGAAGTGGGTCGCCTTGAAATCGTAATGGACATGGGCATTCTGGTCGGAAAGGTAGCCCATCAGGTCCCACACGCACCCGCAAGGAACGCGGGCATAAGGAATTCCGGTGACATCCGAGACGATGACCGTAATTGTGGGACGCATGGCGAAGTACCTCCTTAGGCCGGCATGGTGCTGGTTTTCGACCCAGATCATGCACAGCGACCGAAAATAACATCGACCACGGCACAGGAAGGCTTAAGTAGATTTTTTAATTATCGACTTGTTACTCTGGATTTTTCAGGGGAGGCCGCTCGTGATCCGGCGGGTGTGGCCAGTTTTTGTGGCATTTCCGAGCCGCGACCGTCAGAGCGACCGCGCTGCATTCGACCGTCGATGGGTCGCTCCGTCACGGTCGCGGCTCGGTCGACGCGCCGGTATCCCACGATTGCCACAAAATCTGGCCACACCCGATCCAGCCCAAAAGCATCAACGGCCGTGCCGCCGCCCCTAACTTGCCGCGGCCTGCGCCAGGCTTCCACTTCTGGTAGGCGTATTTTTTCTTATCCGCGTGCATCCGCGTTTATCTGCGGTTAAAGTTTCCCGCTAAATGGAGACGTGATGGGAATACGGATCAAAGTTATTGGCGATGGCGCCATGGGAACACTCTGCACGGTGCTGCTGGCCACCAAGCACTGCGCGGTGACGTTGTGGGGTAACTTCCCGGCCGATATCGAAAAACTTTCCGCCACGCGCGAGAATCCGCACCTGCCGGGCCTCCAGATTCCCCCTACCGTCGAACTAAGCACTGACCCGGCCGTGCTGCGCGATGCCGAGTTGATCCTGTGTGCTGTGCCCACGCAATACATCCGCGGCGTCTTTGAACGCCTGCGGGCCGCCGCCCCCGCCGGCGTACCGGTGGTCAGCATCAGCAAGGGGATCGAAAACGGCACGCTGCTGCGCCCCACGCAGATTATCCTGGAACTCCTGGGCCCGCGCCCGGTGGCCGCCCTGTCCGGCCCGAATATTTCCGGCGAACTGGCGCGCAAACTGCCCGCCACGGCGGTGGCGGCCTCGCCCCATACCGCCCTGACCAAGCAGCTCCAGGAACTTTTCTCCACGCCCTTCCTGCGGGTCTACCGCAACCACGACCTGCTGGGGGTGGAACTGGCCGGGGCGCTCAAGAACGTCATCGCCATCGCCGCGGGCATCCTGGACGGCATGCAGGCCGGCAACAACGCCAAGGCGGCCCTGCTGACGCGCGGGCTGGTGGAAATTTCGCGCCTGGGCGTGGCCCTCGGGGCCCAGCCGGAAACCTTCTCCGGCCTGGCTGGCCTGGGCGACCTGGTGACCACCTGCGTAAGCCCGGAAGGGCGCAACCGCAGCTTTGGCGAACAAATTGGCCGCGGCGGCAAACCCGCCGAGATCCAGGCCCGCATGACCGGCGTGGTCGAAGGCATGCCAACGACCAAGAGCGTGGTGCAACTAGCGCGGCAGATGAACGTGGAAATGCCGCTGAGCGAGGCGCTGTATAAAGTCCTGTTTGAAGGCAAGGAACCGCGCGCGGCGATCACCGAGTTAATGACGCGCGAACCCAAGCATGAGGTGGAAGGAAGGGATGAGTTGTGAGGCGGGGCGGGGCGGTAAATCCTAAATGGTAAATCGGGGACGACGGTGCATGTCATTTTCGCAATTCGATCCCATGCTTGCGACCAAGCTCTTCGAGGAACTCGCGCATAGGTCGAACTTGACCTTTGGCCTTGGCTTCCAAGCCACGCCGGATGCCCGCAACCGCTTCTGCATGATCGAGCGCGTCAAGGAGATCCTGGTACGACTTGGCGTCCTGCACCACAAGTTTGGCCTTGCCATTGACCGTAAGAACTTCCGGCTGGCCGGATGCTTCCAAGCGGTCGATGTGCTCTTTGGTATTGCGCTGAAAACTACTAAGAGAGTGAATTTCTTCCAATCGGATCGTCATTATACACCCGCCAATTTACTGCAAATTACATGTTACGCCAGCGAAGCACGAGAAGCAAATTCGGCGAGGGAATTTGACCCCTCATTCGCGAAGATTACAATTCCGCCAGGATCGTGTTATCTGACGCGAGTGTGCCACCATGGGACCACGCACCAAACCAGCTTTGCACTACGAAGGCGCCTTCGAGGATTTCCTGCGGCGCAAGGGGTTGCCCTACATCGCGGTGGATGAAGCCAAGAAAGCACTCTTCTCCGGTGCCAAGCTTAAAAGCTTTGACTTTGTCGTCTACCGGCCCCAGGGCACCAACCTGCTGGTGGATGTCAAAGGCCGGGCCTGCCGGGCCGGCAGTGCCTCCCTGCAGAATTGGACCACGCGCGAGGACATCGACGACCTGCGCCAGTGGCAGGAAATATTCGGCGCCGGGTTTGCCGCCATCTTTGTCTTCATGTACCACTGGCCCGACCGCCCGGAAACGGCGCCCTTCAAAGACCTGTTCCAATTCCAGGAAAAATGGTATTCCACGCTGGCCATCAGCGTGGCCGATTACCGCACGCACATGAAGGCCCGCTCGGCGGCCTGGGGCACGGTGTCGGTTCCGGCCAAAGAGTTTCGCGGGATCGCCAAACCGTTCGACGAGTGGCTCTAACCAGGGCGCCAACGCGCCGCCCAACGCCACACCTCTCTCCCCCAACACCCCGCCCTTACCCCGGATCCACCGGCGGCTGCCCCTTGCCTTCCGCCAGGTACTTCACGCGCCCTTCCCGGTAGGCGGCGGCATCCATATCCGCCGCGCCCGCCGGTGCCGCGCCGTCCGGACCCTGCCGCCACCAGGGCAGGTGCGTCCCGCACACCCGCTGGTGAATGCGCTGCAACATGGGCACACACCACCCGCACCCCGTGCCCGCCGAAAGACAATCGGAAATCTGCGACGGCACCTGGGGCTGCTGCGCGCGGCAGAAGGTCTCAACCTTCCGCAAGCTCACGTGAAAACAAAAGCACACGGTATCGTCAGGTTCCAGCGGCATACTCCCATTCTCCTTGCGTCCCGCACAACGCCTACCGTCGGCGATACCGCGGTCCAAATTCCGCCCCGACATACCCGCCATCGTACCAGGGATCGTAGTAGTAGGGCCGCCCGTAGTAATAGTAAACCGGCACCAGCAGCGTGAACTGCGTCCGTTCCGGAACATTCTGCTGGCCGATTTGCAGATTCCACGTCAGCAGCAGGCTGGCCAGATTCATGGTGTCATAGGAACGGCCCGGCGGAAAAGGAAAATAGGCCCGCACCTCGGCGACCTGTCCGGCGCCAATCGTCTGCGGCCCCGGCGGCAGGGTTTGCGGCGGCGGAAAACTTTCCAGGTCGCCCGTCGCCAGGCGCAGGCTCCCCGGATCAAACAGCACCGGCTGACTGCCCGTGTTTTCCAGGCGTACCCGAATCTCCACCGATGCCGGAAGGTTCTCCTTGGCATCCCGGCGGCGCACCCCCACCACCGATACCAGCGTGGTCACCGGGGAATGCTCCTGCGGATTGCTGGACGCCACCGGCACCAGCGCCGGTTGCGGCGCATAGCGATACCCGTCCACGTATTGCGAACAGCCGCCCAGGGCCGCAACCGTCAACACGATCACGAACAAACACGGCGCGATGGCACATCTTGTCATAACCAATCCTCTGCATACCGCGGGGCGCCAACCGGTCATTATAGTCCAGACACCGCCGCACCGCGGCAGATAGCACCGCACCGGGTTTCGCTGGCAGGGCAATTGCATTTGGACGGTGGAGGTTTCCAGATGGTGTTTGTAGTACCGCCTTTAGGCCAAGACCGTTCAACGGAGGATCTCGATGGAATCGCGGAAGGGTCGTGTGGGCTGAGGTGTTTGGCGATGGCAGGGGCGTTTTTTGAGCCATTTGCTCTGTGGCCG
>Ga0316217_10002305_pt1 | contig 23247 bp, 14 predicted proteins | sample 1anoAmetaG_FD_203633 | JGI IMG/M metagenome (GOLD analysis project Ga0316217, IMG submission 203633) | Freshwater microbial communities from Trout Bog Lake, Wisconsin, USA - 1anoA | ecosystem: Environmental > Aquatic > Freshwater > Lake > Hypolimnion/Profundal zone | place: USA: Wisconsin...
TCGTGGCCTTCTCGGACATCACCGAGCGGCGCCGGGTGGAGACCGCGCTGAAGGAGAGCCAGGCCCGGTACCAGCAGATCGTCCAGACCGCCGCCGAGGGGATCTGGGTGCTCGACGCCCGGAGTCGCACGACGTTCGTCAACGCGACGATGGCGCGGATGCTGGGCTACGCGCCCGAGGAGCTGCTCGGGCGGTCGGCGGAGGAGCTGCTCGACGAAGCGGAGATCCCCGCGTTCCGGCAGCACCTGGCCGAGCGACAGAGCGGGGTGGCGGCCCGGTACGAGCGGCGCTACCGCCGCAAGGACGGCGGGTGGGTCTGGGCCTCCGTGTCGTCGCAGCCGGTGCTCGACGCGGACGGGGGCTTCGACGGGTCGTTCGGCATGTTCACCGACATCACCGACCGCAAGGCCGCGGAGGAGCGGCAATCCCGGCTCGAAGCGCAGCTGCGGCAGTCGCAGAAGATGGAGGCGGTGGGGACGCTGTCGGGCGGGATCGCGCACGACTTCAACAACCTCCTGACGGTGATCACCGCCAACGCCTCGATGCTCGAGGAGGAGACGGCGCTCGGGGCGGATCATCGCCGGCTGGCTCGCGACATCGTGGCCACGGCCGATCGGGCCGCGAGCCTCACCCGGCAGCTCCTCGCCTTCAGTCGCCGGCAGACGCTGCAGGTGACCGACTTCGACCTGAACACCGCGCTGATCAGCCTCACCAGGATGCTGGAGCGCCTCGTCGGGGAGGATGTCCGGATGGAGGTCCGGCCGACGCGCGAGCCGGCCCGGGTGCACGCGGACCGGTCGATGATCGAGCAGGTGGTGCTCAACCTCGTGGTCAACGCTCGCGACGCGATGGTCGGACAGACCACGCGCCACCTCATCGTCGAGGTCGAATGCGGCTCGCTGACCCCGCCGCCCGGCGGCCCCGCGCCGGGACCGTTCGTGACGCTGCGGGTCTCGGACACGGGCGCCGGGATCTCCGCCGACGTCCTCGCGCACATCTTCGAGCCGTTCTTCACGACCAAGGAGGTCGGGCGCGGCACGGGCCTCGGGCTCGCCATGGTCCACGGGATCGTGGCGCAGCACGGCGGGTGGGTGAGCGTCGAGAGTCGCGTCGGCGAGGGGGCGTCGTTCGACGTGCACCTGCCGCGCATCCCGGAGGGCTCCGCGTCGGGGACGGCAAGCCCGGAAGGCGCGGTCGCCGGCGGGACGGAGACGATCCTCATCGTCGAGGACGAGCCGCAGGTGCGCCAGGTGGCCGTGCGGAGCCTGACGAGGCTCGGCTACCGGACGCTCGAGGCGTCGACCGCGGCCGAGGCGCTCGAGGTCGTCGCCGCGTACGGAGACGATCTGGCGCTGGTGCTGACGGACATCGTCATGCCGGGCGCGATGACCGGCTTCGAGCTCGCGGCGCGGCTGGGCGAGCTGAAGCCGGCGCTGAAGATCCTCTTCTCGAGCGGCTACTCGGCCGGCGCCTCGGGGGACGTCGCGCTCGAGGAGGGCGTCAACTTCATCTCGAAGCCGTACAGCCCGTCGAGGCTCGCGCGCGCTGTGCGAGACCGGCTCGATCGGTCTCCGACGCGCTGACCGCTCACCCGGCTCCTCGCGTCCAGCACGAGCCGATGCGGCGACAGGAGGACGGCGGGCCAGTTGCGCCCCCACGGGTCTTTTCTGGGTTCTACGGGCCGAGCCTCGAATCACGCGCAGTTCCCGCGCGCGGCCTCGCGAGGGGATGCTACCTGGTGAGCGATGAAGATCGCTCGCCCCGCGACCGTGCGCCTCCTCGCTCTCCTCGGAACCCTCCCGGTCGGCCTCGTCGCCTGCGGGGGGGGCAGCTCCGCGCCCACCGGCGACCTCGACGCAGGCAGCGGCAGCGCCGACACCGGCCTCCCCCTGAGCGACGCCGGCGGACGCGACGCCGCGCAGGCCACGGACGCCGGAGGCAAGGAGACCGGCCCGATCGGCACCGGCGCGGTCGACGCGGGGACGGTCGACGCGACGAAGCGCGACACCGGCGTCGTCGACGCGGGGCCCATCGACACCGGCAGCCCCATCCCGGGCGACGGCGGCCCGCTCTGCGGCAACGGCGTCATCGACGGGGACGAGCAGTGCGACGACGGCAACTTCTTCGACCTCGACGGCTGCGACCGGTCGTGCCGCTACGAGGTCATCACGCGCATGACCGACTTCACCATCGCCACGACGGCCGGCCCGGCGTTCTGCGTCCACCCCGGCAACGCGCTCGGCACGAAGGTCATCACCAGCCTCGCGCTCGGCCAGCTCAACCCGCCGCTCCAGGCGGACGTGACCAAGGGGACGGTCAACGTCTTCACGCAGTTCCTCGGCCTCTCCGACCTGTCCGGCACGACGGCCAGCGGCTTCGAGCTCGGCGTGCTCAACGGCAACCCCGACCCGGCCAAGGGGACCTGGCCGTCGGCCGGCAACCCGATCGACTGGTCCTTCCTGGTCAACCCGACGACCGTCTCGCAAGGGCTGCCCACCGGCAAGCTGACGGGCGGCACGATCGCGAACCACGCGCTCACGGCGGGCCCGAGCACCGTGAACCTCGCGCTGAGCCTCGGCGGGTCGCTGGCGCTCATGACCCTGCGCGACGCGAAGCTCTCGGCCTCGATCGACGCCTCCCCGGCCCCGGACGCCCCCGCGCCCCCGCCCGGCAAGCTGGCGAGCGGCCTCACGATGTTCCAGTCGATGACGGCCACGGGGTCCAACGAGGGGCTCTGCGGCGACGTCACGGTCGCGTCGCTGGCGCAGATCCCGGTCCCCTCCGCGCTCACCTCGGGCTCGGTGAAGTGCAGCGAGGGCTACACCTCCTGCGGCGGCGGGCCGGTGAGCGCGAGCTGCAACTCGCTGCTCGACGTGTTCGTGGGCGGCTGCTCCCTCCTCGGCGGCGCGGTGAAGGTGACCGCGCCGACGCAGCCGGACGTCGCCGCGGGGGCCTCGGTGCAGACGCTGACGGTCGGAGGCGGCAAGAAGGTCACCCTCCCGTCGGCGACCGACGACGACGCGTACTCCGCGTTCCTGCAGTTCACCGCCAACCGCGCGCACTTCTCGGGCGAGTCGTGCACCTCGTCCGCCGAGTGCCAGGCCGGGCAGGGCTGCACGGCGGGGGTCTGCAAGTAGGGCGGGACGGCGTCGCCGGGGGCTCGACCCGGGCCTCCCGACGCCCGCGCTACCGCTCGGCGACCTGCACGATGAGCTTGCCGAAGTTCTTCCCCTCGAGCAGCCCCATGAAGGCCTCCGGCGCGCGCTCGAGGCCGTGCACGACGTCCTCCTTGTAGACGAGCTCCCCCGCGGCCACCCACGCCCCCATCTGGGCGAGGAACTCCCCCATCCGGTGCCCGTAGTCGTCGAAGATGATGAACCCCTGCATGCGGAGCCGCTTCCTCAGCACCGTCGCCATCACGAGCGGGGTGCGGTCCGGGCCCTCGGGGAGCGACCTCGCGTTGTAGCCCGCGATGAGGCCGCACACCGGCACGCGCGCCTTCGCGTTCAGCAGCGGCAGCACCGCCTCGAACACCGCCCCGCCGACGTTCTCGAAGTAGACATCGACGCCCCTCGGACACGCGGCCGCGAGGCGCGCGGGGAGGGCCGGCTCCTTGTGGTCCACGCAGGCGTCGAGCTTCAAGACGTCGACGGCGTAGCGGCACTTCTCGGCGCCGCCGGCGATGCCCACGACGCGGCACCCCTTCTTCTTCGCGATCTGCCCGACCAGCGACCCGACCGCCCCCGTGGCGGCCGAGACCACGACCGACTCCCCCTCCTTCGGCGCCCCGATGTCGAGCAGCCCCATGTACGCGGTGAAGCCGGGCATGCCGAGGACGCCGAGCGCGTAGGACGGGCGCGCCATGCTCGCCGGGAGCTTGCGTACGCCGACCCCGTCCGAGAGCGCGTGGCTCTGCCACCCCGTGAAGGCCACCACGCGATCGCCGACCGCGAAGCCGTCCAGGTTCGACGCGAGGACGACCGACACCGTCCCCCCCACCATGACGTCCCCCACCGCGACCGGGGCCGCGTACGATGGGGCGTCGCTCATGCGGCCGCGCATGTACGGGTCGAGCGAAAGGGAGAGGGTCCGGAGGAGCATCTGCCCCGGACCAGGGACCGGCACGGGGCCCCCCTCGAGGCGGAAGTTCTCGGCGGTGGGAGGCCCGACGGGGCGGGAGGCGAGGACGATGCGCTGGTGCGTCGTGGAGGAGGAGTTCACGAGGGGGACGATACACCGGGTCGAGCGCGCGTCACCGCACGCGCTCGCCCGGCAGGTCGGGCTGCTCCGACCGAACGGCGGCGGACGGGCCGCCGGGGACCCTCGCTCAGCCCTTGAGGCTCGCCATGTCGATCACGAACCGGTAGCGGACGTCGCTCCGGACGACGCGCTCGTAGGCCTCGTTGATCTTCTGGACGGGAATGACCTCGATGTCCGAGACGATCCCGTGCTTCGCGCAGTGGTCGAGCATCTCCTGCGTCTCCGCGATGCCGCCGATGAGCGAGCCCGCGAGGCGCTTGCCTCCCATGATGAGCGAGAACGCGTGGAGCGGCGTGGGGGCCGCCGGCGCGCCGACGATGGCCATGGCGCCGCGGGGGCGGAGCAGCCCGAGGTAGGCGTTGTAGTCGTGCGCCGCGGACACGGTGTCGACGATGAGGTCGAGCTTGCCCGCGAGCCGCTGGAACGCGGCCCCGCCCTTCGTCAGGGCGAAGTCGGTGGCGCCGAGGCGGCGCGCGTCGGCCTCTTTCGCCTCGGAGCTGCTGAGCACCGTGACGTGGGCCCCCATCGACGCCGCCAGCTTCACCGCCATGTGCCCGAGGCCGCCGAGGCCGACGACCCCGACGCGGTCGCCGGGCTTGCAGCTCCACTGGCGCAGGGGCGAGTAGGTGGTGATGCCCGCGCAGAGGAGCGGCGCCACGCCCGCCGGGTCCAGACCGGCAGGGATGCGGAGCGCGTAGCGCTCGTCGACCACGACCTCCGTCGAGTAGCCGCCGTAGGTCGGCGTCTTCCGGTCCATCTCCGTGCCGTTGTACGTGGGGGCGTTCCCCTTCTCGCAGAACTGCTCGAGCCCGTCACCGCACGGACCGCAGGCGCGGCAGGAGTCGACCATGCATCCCACGCCCGCGAGATCGCCGACCTTGAACTTCGAGGCCTCGCTGCCGACGCGCGTGACGCGCCCGACGATCTCGTGCCCCGGGACCATGGGGAACGCGGCGCCCGACCACTCGTCGCGCGCCTGGTGGATGTCCGAGTGGCAGACGCCACAGAACTGGATGTCGATGACGACGTCGCGAGGCTTCGGCTCCCGGCGCTCGATGGTCATGGGGGCCAGCGGCTTGCCGGCGGCGCTGGCGCCCCAGGCTTTGATGGTCTTCATTGCGTGACTCCTGATGGAGAGAGGTGCGCTCCGGTGACGAGCGAGGTGGAACATAAGCACGGGCGGGCTCCGGTGGAACCGCCGCGAGCCGCGGGAGCTCACCCGGTCGGCCCTCGCGCGCCCGCCGGCGCTGACGGCCCCGCCGTGCCCCTACCCGCCGTCCCCGTCCGCCCGGGCATCGACGCAGCACCGCTTGAACTTCTTCCCCGACCCGCACGGACACGGGTCGTTGCGACCGACGCGACGGACGGCCCGAGCCTCGCGCGGCGGCGCGGCGGGGTCCCGGACCTTCGAGAACGACTCGTGCGCGGAGAGGACGACAGCGCCGAGCTTGCGGCACACCATGGCGCGGGCATCGGGCTGCGCGTCGAGCTTCTGGAGGAAGGCGGCGGGGACCAGCTCGCGGCGCCCCGCAAGGTACGCGAAGGGGGCCGCGAAGGACCAGTGGTCATCGTGGCCGATCCAGACGTCGTCGAGCTCCGCGCCCGCGACGAAGCCCTTCGAGAACGAGACGCAGGCCCCCTCGTCGTCGGGCTCCGGGAAGAAGGAGTCGCCGCCGTCGAGGCCGTGGAGGCAGTCGTCGTAGAGACGCAGGATGAGGTCGAGGAAGCGCGAACGGTCCACGTCACCTCGGCCGTCGGTCGCCAGGAGCGGAAGCCACGCCGCCGGGGCGACGCGCCCTGGCGCGAGGGCGACGGCGTGGATGAGCCCGAGCGCCCCGTCGAAATCGAACGACGAGCAGCCCCCGAGCAGCGTCTCGAGCTCGTCGGCGTCCGGCTCCGACATCGGCCTGGGAGACGGTGGAGTCTTGAACACGCCGGGAGCGTGCCGCGAACGTCCCCTGTTCACAAGCGGCGCGATGGGCGCCGAGCCGTCCGCTCGTCGAGACCCGGGCTCTCGAGGCGTCGGGTCGGCGACCGCGGGGGCCGCGCCGGCGAGGCCGCAGGACCCCGGACCGTCTTTCCCGACCGGGTCCCCCGCACCGACGCTACGCTCTCCCCATGCGCACGCACGCGTGGCGGATCGTCGGCCTCGTCGCCGCGCTCGCGCTCTCCCCTCGCTGCGGCGGCGCCAGGGTCACCCCGCCCGCGCCCCTCGCGACGCTCCCCCCGTCGACCTCCGCCGCCCCGGCTCCGGCGCCCCCCCCGCCTCCGCCCCTCCCCACGACGGCCGCCGAGATCTGCGCCCTCCCGCGGACGCTCGTCGCCGACGCCCTCGCCGGCGCTCGCCCCTTCACGCGCGAGGACCCGCACGACGACCACGCCGACCCGTTCGACGCGCGGAGCCCGAAGGGGCCGCCGGGCGACCTCTGCTTCGTCGCGGACGACAACCTGGCCCGCGCCGAGCGCGAGAGCCGCGTCGCCCCGACGCGCACCGCCGCGGGCGTCCCCGCCGGCAGCGCGCCGGCCCGCGGGACCATCCGCTACCTCGACCGCATCACGTCCCACCTGCACCTGAACGACGCCGAGCTCGCGGCGCTGCGGAAGGACGGCTTCGTGGCGCTCGACCGGCTCGAGCGCGAGTCGTACGCGACCGCCTACCACGACGTCTTCCAGCAAGAGCTCCCCCTCTACGTCAGCGTCGACGCCGTGCTGAACAGCGTCTTCCAGTCGAACGGCATCCTCCTCGAGCACGTCGAGCGGAGCGACCTCCAGCCGCGCCTCGGTCGGCTGCTCGGCAAGCTCCGGAAGACGCTCGCCCGCTCCGTCGCGCGCTACGGCCGCGAGACCGCCGACGACCTCGACCTCTACCTCGGCGTCGCCACCGAGCTGTCCGGGGCGGCCGCGACCGACCCGCCCGTCTGGTCGCTCTTCGGACACGAGGACGCCGTCGAGGCCGTCCTGCAGAGCGTGAGGAGCGACGAGCCCGGGCTCCGGCGCGTGCACCTCTTCGGGCGTGACCGGATGGTCGACTTCTCCCAGCTCACGCCGCGCGGCCACTACGCCGGCGGCTACAACGGGCTCACGGCGCAGCCGGGGCTCGACGGCTACTTCAGGTCCATGATGTGGCTCTCGCGGCTGGAGTGGAACCTCGCCTCGCGCTCCTGCCGGAGCTCCGCGCCCGACGCGCCCGACCCTGCCGAGACCCCGCGCGAGGCGCGCGACGCCATGGCGCTCGCCGATCTCGCCTCGCGAGCCGGGGCGCTGGAGGACCTCGGCGCGTTCGACCGCGTCTACACGGTCTTCGCCGGGCGACGGGAGGACGTCTCCGTCCCCGACCTGCTCCGGCTCATGGCGACGGCTCGCATCGCGCCCGGCGCCGCCGACGGGCCCGAGCGGCTCCGCGCCGCCATCGGCCAGGGCTTCGCGCGGACCGCGCGCGTCCACTTCATGCCGGAGGGGAGCACTACGCTCCCGGTCATCGCGACGCTCTTCGGCCCGCGCGTCGTCCCCGACACCGCGCCGCTCACGCGGGTCGTCCACGACAGCGTGCCGGAGCGGAAGGGGCTCGGCGCCGCGGACGTCGCCTACGTCCTCGGCCACGACCGCGCGCTCGCGTACCTGAAGGGCGACCTCGGCGGCTTCCCCGCGCTGCGCGGGGCGCTCGACGGCGCGCGCGCCGAGCTACAGAGGGGGCTCGCCGGCAAGACCGACCTCTACTCGCTCTGGATGACCGCCGTCGCGCGCCTCGCCGACCTGCCCCGGGGGACCGTGCCTTCGTTCATGCGGTCGGACGCCTACCGGGACCTGGCGATGAACTCGGCCCTCGTCGGCTACGGGCAGATCCGCCACAACTTCGTCCTGGTCGCGGCGCAGGGCTACGACTCGTACGGCTGCGAGATCCCCGACGGGTACGTCGAGCCGGCGGTCGGGACCTACGACGCGCTCATCGCCTACGCGCGCGCGGCCCGCGCGTGGGACGTCAAGGAGGGGGCGTACTGGAGGCGGGTGCTCGACGTGCTCGGGATGCTCCGCGGCATCGCGGTGACCGAGCTGGCGGGGGCGCCGCTGTCCGTGGCGCAGCGCCGGTGGCTCGGCATGGTGGCCGAGTACGTCCCGACGGGGGGCTACGGGGGCGACTCGGGGGCGCCGCCGAAGTGGACCGGCTGGTACTTCGACCTCTTCCCCGACCGCCACCACAGCGCCGAGCGGAGCCCGGCCTTCGTCGCCGACTACTTCACGCTGACGAACCTCGAGAGGGTCGCCTACCTTGGGGCCGAGCGGCCGCGCCTCGGCGTCTTCGTGGTCGACGTCAACGGCGAGCCTCGCGCGATGGTGGGGCCGGTGGCGAAGGGGTACGAGCTGAAGGCGCCCATCGGCAAGCGCCTCGACGACGACGCGGCGCGCGAGGCGTCCGGCAAGACGGCAGCGTGGCTGTCGTACCTGGCCCCGGACGTCCCCGTCCCCGACGTGCAGGCCACGAGCGCCGCGTGCGACCCGGACGAGGAGCGCGTCGTGCTGCGGAGCGCGGCGGCGATCGGCGACGTCACGGTCACGCTGCTCGACCACCACGGCGACCCGCTCACGCCCCCCCTCGCGGCCCCCGTCGGACCGGCCGGCACCCTCTTCACGTTCCGGCTCACCCTGGCGCTCCGCGGGGCCGCGCACGGCGTCGAGGGGATGCACGTGCGGATCCACGACCTCGCCGCCTCGGGCGTCGGCCGCGGCCCGGGCGATCTCACCTTCGGCGTGCGCGCGTACACGCAGTCGGGCGAGAACGGCGGCCCCGAAGCCCCGCTCCGTCACCCGTTCCTGCCGTTCGGCGAGCCGGCGACGCGCGCCCTCTTCCCGCCGATGCCAGCGCCCGCGCCCCTGTAGCGGCGCGCCCGCCGCGGTCCTCAGGGGAGAGCGTCCGCTGCGACGCCGGCGTCCCCCACCCCGATCGAGGTCGGCTGCGTCCCGTCGAGGAAGACCTCGTCCATCGTGTCCGGGTCGCCCGGCGGCGGCAGCGCCCCGGTGTGCGTGTCGATGGTCGCCGTCACGACGCCTGGCGGGCGCGGGAACTCGCTCGCGGGCCGGTGCTCGGTCGCCTCCTTCATGAAGGCGAGCCACGCCGGGAGCGCGGCCGAGGCCCCCGTCTCGGCGGCGCCGAGCGGCTTGCCGTCGTCGTAGCCGACCCACACGACCGCGGCGAGGTCGGTCGAGTAGCCGGCGAACCAGGTGTCCTTCGAGGCGTTGGACGTCCCGGTCTTGCCGGCGAGCGGGCGGCCGAGACGCTTCGCGGCGGCGCCGGTGCCGTGGTCGATGACGCTCGTGAGCAGGCTGGTCGTCACGTACGCCTCGGCGGCGTCCATCACGCGGCGCGACGGGACGCGCGGCTCGAGCGGCACCTCCTTGCCGTCGGGGCCGACGATGCTGGTGATGACGTACGGCTCCTCGTAGACGCCGCCGGCCGCGAAGGTCACGTACGCGCCGCAGAGCTCGAGGGGGAGCACCTCGTAGCTGCCGAGGGCGAGCGAGAGGTCGGGCTTGAGGGTGCTGCGGATGCCGAGCGCGTGCCCCCACTCGACGACGTTCGCGGGGCCGACGTCGGCGAGCACGCGGACGGCGACGACGTTGACCGAGTTCGCGAGCGCCTCGCGGAGACGGAGCGGGTCGGTCGCGGTCCACCCCTCGTAGTTCGCCGGCCGGTAGCCCCCCTCGAAGGCGGCCGGTCGGACGTCGACGAGCGTCGAGGGGGTGAAGCGTCGCGCGTGGATGGCGTACGAGTAGACGATCGGCTTGAACGTCGAGCCGGGCTGGCGCCGCGACTGCGTGGCCCTGTCGAGGCCGCCGCTCGCCGCCTCGTAGCTCCCGACGAGCGCGAGCACCTGGCGCGAGCGCGCGTCGACGGCGACGAGCGCCCCCTCCGGCCCCAGCTCGAGCCGGAGCGGCACCTTCGCGATCGGCTCGCCGCTGCCGCCCCCTCCCTGGGGTCGCACGGCCCCCGGCGGCACCGGCGCGAGCAGGCTCACGCGCACGCGCGCCCCGATCGGCGCGTAGGCGCTCGCGGGGAGCTTCGCGGGGTCGTAGCGGTCGTGGTCGGCGAGCCGCACCGTGCCGACCGCCGTCCCCACCTGGACGTCGAACGTCCCCTGCGCGTCGTCCGCCCCCGTCACGACGCCGACCAGCACCTTGTGCGCCTCGAACGACGGCGTCCCCTCGAACGGCGGCGGGTCCTTCGACGCGGGGTGGAGCGCACGACCGCGCCGGTCGACCTCGGCCGGCGCGGGCGCCTTGAGCGCGCTCGTGAGGGCGTGGCGCTTGTCGTAGGCGTCGAGGTCGTCGCGCAGGGCCTTGCGCGCGGCCGCCTGCAGGCGCGGGTCGATGGTCGTGGTGATGGTGTAGCCGCCGCGGGCCGCGCGGTCCTTCTCGAGGTCGCGCAGCGTCCGTCGCGCGATCTCGACGGCCTCGGGGGCGAGCTGCGTCAGCGCCTCCGCCTCCGGGGCGAGGTGGAGCGGCTCGTCCTTCGCCGCCGCGTACTGCGCGTCGCTCAGGAACCCCTTGGCGTGCATCTGCGCGAGGACGAAGGCGCGCCGGCCGAGCGCGCGCGTCACGTCCTTCCGCGGCGAGTAGACCTCGGGCCCGGCGACGAGGCCCGCGAGGAGCGCCGCCTCGGCGATGGTGACGTCCCTGGCCGGCTTGCCGAAGTTGTCGCGCGCGGCCTCCTCGATGCCGTAGCGCCCGTGGCCGAAGTAGATGTGGTTCAGGTAGAGCTCGAGGATGTCGTCCTTGCCGAGCTCCTGCTCGATGCGCCGCGACAGGAGCGCCTCGCGGAGCTTGCGCCGGTAGGTCCGCTCGGGGTCGAGGAGGAGGTTCTTCACCACCTGCTGCGTGATGGTCGAGCCCCCCTGCCGCGTCCGACCGGCGCGCAGGTTGACGAGGAGCGCGCGGACGATGCCGTAGTAGTTGAGCCCCTCGTGCTCGTAGAAGCCCGCGTCCTCGGCGGCGAGCACGGCGAGCTTCACGTGGGGGGGGAGCGACGCGATGGAGACGACGGTGCGCCGCTCGGTGAAGAGCTCGGCCAGGAGCGTCCCGTCGCGCCCGAGGACGCGCGTGACCTGCGGCGGGTGGTAGTTGCCGCGCAGGTCGGTGACGCTCGGGAGCCCCGCCTCGAGGTGACGGAGCGCCGCGACGCCGACGGCCGCCCCTCCGGCTGCCAGCGCGAGCGCGAGGACGAGCATCGAGAGGAGGACCCGCCGCAGACGCCTGCGAGGCCGCGGGGGCTTCTCCGGCGGGACAGAGCTCACGGCACGACGAACGCCCGGCGCGCCCGCGGTCATCCCGCCCTCCTCGGGCCCGGTCGTCGCCCCCTCGCGCGTGCCGTCGCGCATCCCTCGCCCCGTCAGTGACCCGAGAGCTTCATGATGCCGACCATCACCCCCGCGCCCAGCGCGAGGCAGAGGACCGCGACCGTCACGAGCATTCCGAGGCTCTGCGGCCGCTGGGTCGGCGAGGTCGGCCACTGCGACACGCTCGAGCCCGCAGGGGGGACGCTCGGCCCTGCTCCTGGCGCGCCCGGGCGCTGCGCGGCGGCGCTCGACGGCGCGGCGGGCGGCACCTTCCCCGGCGCGAACGGCATCGCCAGCGTCGTGTCGGGGACGTCGGTCCGCGGCATCAGCTCGCGCGGCAGCGCGGTCTTCCCGTCGGCGACCGCCTTGAGCGCCAGGGCGAAGTCGGCGGCGGAGGCGAAGCGGTCCTGCGGCTTCTTCTCGAGCGCGCGCGCCATCACCTGGTCGAGGAGCGGCGGGAAGCGGAGCCCTGGGACGCGCTCGGAGAGCGGGATGGGGCGCCCGTTCACGTGGAGCTGGATGTAGTCCATGGCCCCCTTGCCGTCGAAGGGGAGCTTGCCGGTGAGCACCTCGTAGAGGATGACCGCCAGCGAGTAGAGGTCGCTCGCGGGGGTGAGCACCGCCCCCTGCGCCTGCTCGGGGCTCATGAACTCCGGCGTACCGAAGACCATCCCCTCCTGCGTCAGGATGAGCGAGCCGGGGCGCATCTCCCGCTCGGTGACCTTCGCGAGCCCGAAGTCGAGCACCTTCGGGTAGTCGCGGAGCGCCGCCCCCTGGCAGAGGAAGATGTTCTCCGGCTTCATGTCGCGGTGGATGATGCCGGCCTGGTGCGCCTCGTCGAGGGCGCCGCAGACCTGGATGAGGATGGGGAGGGCGCGCGCCACGGGGAACGGACCGTCGGCGCGGACGGTCTGGTTCAGGTTCTTCCCCTCGAGGAACTCCATGACGATGTAGAGCGACCCGTCCTCGAGCTCGCCGTAGAGGAAGACCTTCGTCGAGTTGGGGTGCGTGAGGTGGCTCATCGCCCGCGCCTCGCGGCGGAAGCGGGCGACGAGGTCCTTCCGGTTGTTCAGCTTCGGGTGGAGGATCTTCACCCCCACCATCCGGTTCATCGCGGGCTGCGAGGCCTTGTAGACCGAGCCCATCCCCCCCGAGCCGATCTTCTGGAGGATCCTGAACTGGCCGTCCAGGATCTCGCGTCCGATGAACGGGTCGGGGGCGGCCATCCCTGTCGTGATAACACGATTCATCATGCCTTCGGTCCCGGGCGACACCGTCACGCGCACCCCTGCCCTGACGAGCGCGCTGCTCTCGCGGGCGGGCTTCGTCCACGGCTTCACGACCCGCGGCGGCGACGCGCGCGACGCCGGGCTCGACCCGGGTGCGGTCTACACGGTCCACCAGGTGCACGGCTCGACCGTGCTCGTGGCGTCAGGTCCGCCGGACGCCCTGCGGACCGAGCAGGCCGACGCGCTCGTCGTCGGCGAGGGGCAGGCCGCCGCGGTGCGCGTGGCCGACTGCGTCCCGGTCCTCGTGGGAGACGCGGCCACGGGGCGCGCCGCCGCCATTCACGCCGGGTGGCGCGGGGTCGCGTCCGGGGTCGTCCCCGCGGCGGTCGCCGCCATGCGAGCGCGGCCGGCCGGGCTGGTGGCGGCGATCGGCCCGTGCATCGAGGCGTGCTGCTTCGAGGTGGGGGGGGAGGTGGCCGAGCAGCTCGCGTTCGCCGTCCCGGCCCCCGGCGTGCTCGTGCGGAGCGGCGGCGGGAAGGCGTGGATCGATCTGGTCGCCGCCGTGCGCGCGCAGCTCGAGGCGTGCGGCGTCCCGCCGGCGAGCATCGAGCGGGTCGGCGGCTGCACGAAGTGCCACCCCGAGCTGTACGAGTCGTTCCGGCGCGACGGGGCGAAGAGCGGGCGGATGCTGGGGGTGATCGCGGGGCGAGCGGCGTGACCCGGGGGGCGCGCCTCGCGGTGACGCTCGCCGTCGCGGGGGGCCTCGCCTGCCACACGGCCACGCCCGGGGCGAGGCGGGACGCAGGGGGTGACGGGGCCGTCGACGCGACGCGACGCGCCCCGCCGGACGCGTCGCCGGAGGCCGGGACGGACGCCTCGCTCACGCCGCCCCCGACGCTCGCCGTCGGCCTCGACGCGTACCGGCTCTGGGATCAGCTCCCCGCCCTGCGCATCGGGACGCGGACCTACATGCGGAGCACCTACGACCGGAGCGGCGGCAACGAGGCGGCGGACGCGAGCCACTACCTGCGCGAGATCGCCCCCGGCGACGACGTCGCGCTCGACGTCGCGGGGGCCGGCTTCCTCTACTTCTTCCGCGCCAACCGCTGGCACGGCAGCCCGTGGCACTTCGGCGTCGACGGCGCCGATATCCCCGTCAGCGAGACGGCGACCGCGACCCCCGACTCCCCGCCTCCGACGTCGACCTTCCTCCCCGCGGCCCCCTTCCCGCCCCCGCTCGCGCTCACGTACGCCACGACGGCGGGGGCCGACGTCTCGTGGGTGCCGGTGGGCTTCACCCGCTCGCTCTCCATCGCCCACGGGCACTCGCGCTACGGCACGGGCTACTTCATCTACGCGACCTACGACCCCGGCGCGCCGCTCTCGCAGCCCATCGCCCCGTGGGACGGCGTGAGCCCCCCCGCCGCCGATGTGGTCGCGCTCCTCGCCTCGGCCGGGACCGACATCGCCCCTGCGGGCGCGGGGGTGCGCAGCGACACCGGGAGCGTCGACGTCGCGGCGAACACGACGGCGCCGCTCCTGGATCTCGCGGGGCCCGCCTCCGTCCGGGCCCTCCGCATCGCCGTCCCGACCGCGTCCGTGACGGCGCTCGAGGGGGCCCGCCTCCGGATTACGTGGGACGGCCGCGCGCTCCCTTCGGTCGACGCCCCGGTGCCGCTCTTCTTCGGCACGGGGACCTTCGTCAACCGCGCGAGCGCCGAGTACCTCGTGAGGTCGCTCCCCGCCGTCGTGCGCTTCACGACCTCGGGCCTAGAGCTCTCGATGTACCTGCCGATGCCGTTCCAGCGCGCGGCCCACGTCGAGCTCGCGTCCGGGGCCGCACCCGTGCCGGGGCTCACCTGGGAGATCCGGTCGGTGCCGTACACCGGGGCCGCGAACGCGGTCGGCTACCTCCACGCGACCGCCGTCGACCACGGGGCGCCGACGCCCGGCAAGGACCTGGTCCTCCTCGACACGACAGCGACGGAAGGGGGGGGCGACTGGTGCGGGGCGTTCGTCGGGACCTCGTTCACGTTCTCGGACCGGGCGGTCCTGTCGACGCTCGAGGGGGATCCGCGCTTCTTCTTCGACGACAGCCAGACGCCGCAGGGGCAAGGGACCGGGACGGAGGAGTGGGGGGCCGGAGGCGACTACTGGATGGGGGGCGTGACGACGACCCTTCCGCTCGCCGGGCACCCTGTGGGCGCCCCGAGCGTGGCGGCGGCGCTCAGCGCGGAGGACCAGGTCGAGTCGGCCTACCGATTCCTCTTCGCCGACAGCTTCCCGTTCGGCAAGAACGCCCGCATCCAGCTCGAGCACGGGGGGGCCGACGACTCGACCGAGCACTACCGCTCGGTCGCGTACTGGTACGGGCTTCCGGGGGCCTGCCTGGTGCAGACCGACACGCTCCACGTGAGCGACCCGGCCGACGAGGCGGCGCACGGCTACAGCGGGGCCGCCGCCGGCGTCGACACCGTGACGTCGCGCTACGAGTGGGGGGTCGACCACGTCGGCGCCACCGAGGTCTACGCGGCTACGACCGACACCGGCCGCCACGGCGCGGGCCCGGTCGAGCTCGAGCTCGCCCTCCGGCCCGACAACCACGGCGTGCTGCTCCGCCGGAAGCTCGACTACTCGCTCCCCGACCAGCGCGCGGAGGTCTTCGTCGCCGACGCGACGCCAGGGGCGGCGTTCGCCCCGGCCGGGACCTGGTACCTCGCCGGGTCGAACACGTGCGCCTTCGTCGACGCCCCCACCGAGACCGGCCAGACCGCCCCGGTGAGCGAGACCTCGAACCGGCGCTGGCGCGACGACGAGGTGCTCCTCCCGCGCGCGCTGACCCGCGGGAGGGATCGCGTGCGGGTCCGCATCGTGCCGACCGCGGGCACGGCGTGGAGCGAGTTCCGCTACACGGCGTACAGCTACGTCATGCCCGCGGCGCCCTGAAGACGCCGTCCGGGGGACCCGGGCGCGAGAGGCTACGGCCCCGCCGCCGCGTCCACGCCGGAGGACGTCCCCCTGGAGGCCGCCCCTCTCGCGCGCGTCGCGATCCGCAGCACCTCGTCGAGGGCCGTCGGGGCGTAGAGGTAGGCGTACGCCGCCTCGCTCGACAGGACGCGCTTCTCGTAGCCGCGCGTCTCGTCGAAGGGGATCTCCTCGACCCAGAGGTCGAAGCGCTCGTCACCTCGCGACGAGAGCCACCGCCCGACCGCGCCCCCTCCAGCGTTGTACGCCGCGATGGCGAGCGTCGGGTTCGACGGGAAGGCGCCGCGCAGCTGCCCGAGCAGGCGCGTCCCGAGGGCGACCGAGACGCGCGGCTCCCGGAGCGAGGCTTCGTCCCACGGGAGGCCCGTGCCGCGCGCGACCCCCTTCGCGGTGGGGACGATGATCTGCATGAGCCCGAAGGCGTTCGAGGCGCTCCGGGCGTCGGCGATGAAGTCCGACTCCTCGCGCATGATGGCCCACGTGAGCGCGGTCGGGATGTGGCTCCCCTGGCTCCCCTGCTCGACCAGATCCTGGAAGGCGCGCGGGTAGGCGATCTCCCATTTCGCCCGCCAGGCGCCGACGGGGTAGTGCGTCAGGTAGTCGCGGACCTTCTGGCGCGCGAGCGCGTGGCCGAGCTCGGGGGCCCCGGCCTGGTCGTAGAGGCGCGCCACGGCCCACGTGACCTCCGGGTCGACGTCGTCGCGCGTCGCCCCCGCCAGCGTCAGCTCCCGCCTCGCGAGGTCGACGTCGCCCACCTCGAGCAGCGCGCGCGCGCGCTCCCAGGCCGGCGCCTGGAGCTCCGCGTGCGGCTTCGCGAGGAACGGAGCGCCGTCCTCGCGCGCGAACGCCGCGGCGAGCGTCCGGGTGGCGAGCGCAGGGTCGTCCTCGGAGAGCCGGGCGTAGGCCTGCGTCATGTAGAAGGCGAAGGGGTGCCGCTCGAGCACGCGCGCGTAGCGGGCGTGGGCGTCGTCCGGGTGTCCGGTCTCCTCGGCGACGCGGGCGCGGAAGTACGCGGCGCGGCCGGCCGTCGCCCAGTGCTGGTCGTCGGGGGAGAGCTGCTCGATCCGGTCGAGCACGGGCGCGGCGCCGGCCCAGTCGCCGCGCGTCATCCGGAGGAGCGCGACGCGGAAGAGCGCCTCGGTCCGCATGTCCCCGGCGGGGTAGTCGTCGGGGAGCGCCAGCAGCGCCTTCGTGAACGCCGCCTCGTCCCCCTGCCCCAGCGCGAGGAGCGCCCCCTGGAAGCGGGCGTCGTCGGCGAGGCGGTGGTCGTGGAAGAGCTCCTCGACCCTGGCGTAGCGGGCGCGGGCGACCTCGGGGTGCTTGCCGGCCACCGCCTTCGCTCCGCCGTAGAGCGCGGTGACGAGCTGAGGGTCGTGCTCGCAGCGCGCGATGGCGTCGTCCCACGCGGCGCCGCTGCCGGCGCGGGTCCGCCCGAGCGCCTGCGCCCGGAGGACCGACGCGCCGCAGAGGATGGCCGCGTCCTTCTCGACGAGCGGGTCCTTCAGGATCGCGCCGGAGAGCGCCGCGGCCCGCGTCGACTCCCCGGCGTCGAGCCAGACCCTCGCCTGCTGCACCCGCTGCCCCAGGGTCAGGTCGCGCGGCGTCCCCGGGGCGTGGACGAGGAGCCTCGTCACCGCGCGCCGCCGGAGCGCCTCGGCGCCGGAGCTCTCGGCGATGCGCGGCGCCTCGACGATGACGCGGGTGACGAGGTCGAGCGCCTCGGCCTCGCGGCCATCGCCGTCGGCGCCGTCGAGGAGCGCCGTCGCGAGCGGCAGCGCGACGTCGATCCAGACCCGGGGGTTCTTCGCGAGCGCGGCGCGCCACCTCGGGACCGCCTCGGCCGCGCGCCCCTGCCCCGCGAGGGCGCTGGCGAGGACCAGCTCCGCGTCGTCGCGCACCGCGCGGTCGGCCTCGACGGCGCGCGCACGCTCGGCGGCCGCCGCCAGGTCCCCCACCTTCAGGTAGGCCTCGGCGGCGTGGTAGGCGGCGTATCCAGCGAGCGGACAGGGGGCGCCGCCGTCCGCGTTCGCAGCGCGGGCGTCGTCGAACGCACGGGCGGCCGCGGGGAGCTGCCCCGAGGCGAGGAGGAGCCGGGCCGAGCCGTACGCCCAGGCGCACCGCTCGAGCGGACTCCGCGGGTCCGGGACGAGCGCCGCCTGCGCCTCGGCGAAGGCGCGCGCCGCCGCGGCCCAGTCGTGCGCTGACGCGAGCGGGTGGACGCGCGCGAGGCGCGGGTCGGCCAGGAGGGGGTGGAGGTCGGGGGGGACGGGCTGCGCGGCGACAGGGCGCGGGGGCGCGACGTCGGCGCTGCTGGTCGGGCGAGGCTCGGGCTGGGGCGAGACGCGCGAAGCCTGACACCCCGGCAAGGCGAGGCCGGCGAGCGCCGACAGGCCGAGCACGCGGAGCGATCGCGACGCGCGAGCCCGCATCATCGCCGCGGCCGCCACGCTTCGGCGGCCCCTTCTTCGGACGCCACCTCGGCCGCGCGTGCCCCTTCCGCCGCCCAGCGCGCCCGGTGCTCGGCGACGACCTTCGACTCGGCCTCGGCCTTCGCGACGCCGCCGCGGGCCTCCCCCTCGGCCCCGACCGCCGTCGCCTCGCGCTCCCCCGCGGCCGCCACGCGCCTCGCGCGCTCCTCGTCTTCCCAGCGGACCCGCGCGTCCCAGGCCCCCTGGCGCTGGAGGTCGGCGGCGGAGAGCTCGCCTCGCGCGAGCGCCCCCGCCTCGCTTTCGCGCGCCCGCCGCGCTTCGTCCGCGTGCCGCGCCCGCTCGGCCTCGGCGGAACGGCGCCCCCGCTCGGCCGCCTCCCGCGCCTCGATCGCCGACGCCAGCGCGCGGGCCGACGCGTCGACCCGGTCACGACGGACGCGGACGAGCGGCTCCAGCGGGTAGCTCTTCGCGCGCACCATCGCGGGGAGCATACCCCGGGGAGAACCGCGCGAGGCAGCCCCGCGACGAGGCGAGGACGTCGAGCCCCGGGGTTCGGGTCGGCCGCGGCCGGCTTCCCCGGCTCGTCGGTCGCGCGTAGCATCCCGGGACGTTGAACCTCGCCGCAGGCACCCGGGTCAGCTCGACAGTCTGCCTCGTCCGCCCGCTCGGTCGCGGCGGGATGGGCTCCGTGTGGGTCGCCGATCACCTGACCCTCCGGACGGAGGTGGTCGTGAAGTTCATGGCGGAGGCGCTGGCGGCCGACCCTGTGAGCCTCGCCCGGTTCTCGCGCGAGGCTTCGGCCGCCGCGGCGGTGAAGAGCCCGCACGTCGTCCAGATGCTCGACCACGGCTTCACGGAGGACGGGACGCCGTTCATCGTCATGGAGCTCCTCGACGGGGAGGACCTGAAGCAGCGCCTCCGCCGCGCCCCGGTCATGCCGCTCGCAGAGCTGGCGGCGATCGTCACGCAGACGTGCAGGGCGCTCGCCCGCGCCCACGCGGCCGGCATCGTCCACCGCGACATCAAGCCCGAGAACCTCTTCCTCTGCCGGACGGATGACGGGGAGCCCTTCGTGAAGCTCCTCGACTTCGGCGTCGCCCGGTCGGGGGGGCCGGACGACTTCCACATGACGCAGACAGGGGTCATCGTCGGGACCCCGTACTACATGAGCCCGGAGCAGGCGCTCGGGGCGCCCCCCGTGGACGCGAGCACCGACCTCTGGTCGCTCGGCGTCGTGGCGTTCGAGGCGATGACGGGGGCACGCCCCTTCGACGGGCCGACGATGGGGGCCCTGACCATCGCCATCTGCGGCGAGCGGCCCCCGGTCCCGTCGCAGCTCCAGCCGGCCATCCCGCCGTCGGTCGACGAGTGGGTCGCACGCGCGTGCGCACGCGACCGCGAGCGGCGCTTCCCGGGCGCGAAGGTGATGGCCGACGCGCTCTCGGAGGCGCTGCGCAGCCCGACGTCGCCGAGGGTGGTCCCGCTCGCCTTCGAGGCGACCGCCGCGAGCGATGCCCCGCCGCCGAAGCCGCCGCTCTCCCCGGCCACCGCGCCGTCGCGCGGGGCGAAGGACGCGGCGCTGGGCCTCGCGACGACGACCGGCGCGGTCACCCGGCGCTCGGACGACGAGGCGCCGACTCCCGTGGCCACCGCAGGCACCCCGGCCGCCGTCACGGGTCGCGCCGCAGGTCGCCACGCCCCGACGAGAGCCGCTGGAGGCTCGCCACGGTGGCTCCCGCTCGCCGTCGGCGCCGCGCTCCTCGCGGTCGGCGTCGCAGCAGGCCTCGCGCTCGGTCCGCCGCGAGGTGCTGCGCGCAGCCCCGAGCCAGCGCGCTCGACCGGGCCCACGTCGGCCGGGGATGCGCCGCGCGGCGAGCCGACCGCGGAGCCGCCGCCTGTCGCTCCGCCCGCCCGAGCCCCCGCGAACGCCCCTTCACCGTCCGGCGATGCCGCGCCGGTCACCGCGAGACCCCCGCCGGGGGCCGGGGCCGCGCTCGCCCTTCCGTCCACGTCGCCGCCAGGGGGCACCTCTGCGAGCGGGTCCGCTGCGCGCCCTGGACGCCCGGCCGCGATGCCGGGGACGCCGCGCTCGACGGCCGCTCCGTCTCCGCCACCACGCCCCTCGGCGTCGACGGCCGCGAGCTGCGAGCCGCCGTACTTCTTCGACGCGGACCACAACAAGGTCTTCAAGCCGGAGTGCCTCTGATGCGACGATCCCGATCACCGACCGCCGCGGCGCTGCTGCTCGTCGTGGCCGTCCCTCTCGCCGTCCCGCGCGAGGCCTCGGCCGACCCCACGGCCTCGAGCTGCGTGGGCGCCGACACCGCCGCCCAGGCCGAGCGGCGCGGCGAGCACCTCCGGGCCGCCCGCGAGCACCTCCGGAGCTGCGCCGTCCCCGCCTGCCCGAAGCTCGTCCGCGACGACTGCGCGCAGCGCCTCGACGAGGTCAACTCCGCCCTGCCCACGGTCGTCTTCGCGGCGAAGGACGCCGCGGGCGACGACGTGTCGGCGGTCCGCGTGACGATGGACGGCGACCTCGTGGCCGCGGAGCTCTCGGGGGCGCCCCTCGAGGTCGACCCCGGTCCGCACACGTTCCTGTTCGAGACTCCGGGCGCGGCGCCGGTCGAGAGGAAGCTCATCGCGCGCGAGGGGGAGCGGGGGCGACAGGAGCGCGTGACGTTCCCCGGGCTCCACGCGGCGACGCCCGGAGCCGCCCCCGTGGCGTCCGGCGTGGCGCCCGGCACGAGCAGCTCGTGGGGGGCGCAGAGGAGCGCGGCCATCGCCGTCGGCGGCGTCGGGGTGGGCGGGGTCGTCGCCGGCGCGATCCTCGGCGCGCTCTCGTTCTCGTCCTGGTCTGCGTCGCAGAGCGCATGCGGCGCGGTCCACTGCGTCGATCGCCCGAGGGCGCTCTCCGATCACGACGCGGCCGTGACCTTCGCCACGCTGTCCGACGTCACCTTCCTCGCGGGCGGGGTGCTCGCGACCGGCGGCCTCGCGCTCTTCCTCACGGCTCCAGCCCGCGCGCCCGCGACGGCCCCCCCCGCGAGCGCCTTCGTTCGCGTCGCCCCGGCGGCCGGGCCGGGCGGAGCCGGTGTCCGGCTGGAAGGCGGGTTCTGATGGCGACGAACGGAGGGGCGGTCGCCAGGCGACGTGCGCGGCGCCTCGGGTCCCGCGCGGCGACGCTGCTGCTGCTCTCGGCGGGGGTCCGCTGCGCCAGCATCGTCGGCATCAAGGACGTGCCGCCCGGCGACGGAGGCGTGGCCGCGGCCGGTGACGGCGCGCACGGGGGGCCCGGTGATGCAGGAGTCCAGCCCTCCGACGCCGCAGCGCGCCCCGACCGGACGACCCCGGCGAGCGACGCCTCTGCCCCCGGCGTGGACGCCCCCGGACCGACGACCGACGCCGGCAGCCCCGACGGCGCGATCCCGTACGCGGCGTCGAACCTCGGCCGCGTGGCGTTCGATCCGTCGATCACCGGGCCGCTCGTCATCCACGGCAGCCAGAACTGCGTCATCGACACGAGCTACCCGGATCCGCTGGCGGTCGGCTGCACCGGCGGCGACCCCCAGCCGGGCGACTTCTTCAGCGTGAACCTCGCCGGCGGCGCGGGGCAGGCCACGATCTACGTCTTCACGTCGGTGCTCATCGAGGCCGGCGGCAGCCTGACGGTGCAGGGGCCGAACCCGCTCATCCTCGTCGTCCTCGGCTCGGTCGACATCCGCGGGTCGATCGACGCGAGCGCCGACCGGGCCGACCCGAACGCGACGGCGATGCTGGGGGGGCGCGCGACGGGGGCGGGCGTCGGAGGCTTCAGCAGCGGCGGACCCGCTGGCGGAGGCGGGGGGAGCTACTGCGGGACGGGCGGCCACGGCGCGGGGACGTCCGGCGCTGCGTCCGCACCGGGCGCGACGTACGGGTCCGCCAGCCTCGTGCCGCTCCTCGGGGGGTCGGCCGGCGGTGGCGCAAACACGAACGGCGCCGCGGGGGACTTCAACGGCAACGGCGGCGGCGCGCTCCAGATCTCGGCGACCGGCACGATCACCGTCGAGCCGGGGGCCTTCATCACCGCGAGCGGGTCAGGTGCCGCGTCGAGCTCGACCCCGAGCGGCGAGGGGGGAGGGAGCGGCGGGGCGATCCTCCTCGAAGCGCCGACCGTCACGGTCGCCGGCCTCCTCGAGGCGAACGGCGGTCAGGGCTCCGACCCGCAATACAGCGGCGCCAACCCCCCGGACGACGGGGGCGTCGCGAGCAACGCCGGCTGCGCGGGCGGGAGCGGCAGCGCGGGCGCGGCGCTCGGCGGGGGCGACGGCCAGACGACCGCGAACGGATACGGCGGCGGCGGTGGGGGGGCCGGACGGATCCGCATCAACGCGGCGCACGTGAGCGTCACCGGGACGCTCTCGCCCCCCCTCGGCTCCGGCTGCGCGACGCAGGCGACGCTCCCGTGAGCGACCGGGCCCCGGTCAGCGCGGCTTCCACTTGCTCGTGGCGCGCTTCTTCGCGGCGGGCGACGCCTTCTTGGTCGCCGCCTTGCCGCGACCGGAGGCCTTGCGCTTCGCGCTGTACGGGTCGTAGCCGGCGTCGGCGGGCGCATCCGCTCCCGGTCCCGCCAGCCCCTGGAGGCGCTTCAGCTCGTCGCGGAGCCGCGCGGCCTTCTCGAAGTCGAGCGCCTCGGCGGCGGTGAACATCTCGACGCGGAGCGCCTGGATCTTCTCGTCGAGGTCGACGTCCGCGTCGGCGCTCCCCTTCCCCTTCGGGATCTTCGGCACGTCCACGTAGTCGGTGGTGCCGGTCGCCATGTTGATGTGCATGACGGCGCGCACGATCGTCGCGGGGGTGATGCCGTGCTCCTCGTTGTACTTCCCCTGGAGCTTCCGGCGCCGCTCCGTCTCGTCCTGGGCGAACTTCATCGCCGCCGTGACGCGGTCGCCGTACATGATGACTCGCCCGTTCACGTTGCGCGCGGCCCGTCCGATGGTCTGGATGAGCGACCGCGGGCTGCGGAGGAACCCCTCC
>Ga0316217_10002306_pt1 | contig 23241 bp, 17 predicted proteins | sample 1anoAmetaG_FD_203633 | JGI IMG/M metagenome (GOLD analysis project Ga0316217, IMG submission 203633) | Freshwater microbial communities from Trout Bog Lake, Wisconsin, USA - 1anoA | ecosystem: Environmental > Aquatic > Freshwater > Lake > Hypolimnion/Profundal zone | place: USA: Wisconsin...
TCCAAAAATACCAGGAATTGGAAGCCCGTGGAGACGGTTTATCTGAACCCTGAATCAAAGGTGGAAACGAAACTTCTTGATGCTGCATAATTTCAGCAGAGGCGACAACTACCTTGACACCCGCCGCGGTTTCTCAGGTAGTATATGCCAGACAGAGTGTCGAGCACGTCGCTGCTAGGTACCTTAATTGTCATAGAGCGGGGCGTTCTGAAGTCGGCCCACGACACTCTCTGTTTTTTCAGGTTAATGGTGAAGGACTCATCACTCCTGAAGGAGCCCTCTTGCTGCCTGATGTTAGTCATTATGAACATGCCGTCGATGTGCCGGGTCTCGATTTCATCGTCGACTAGAAAGAAGCTTGAAATCGCAGCGTTGGATTTCATTCTCAGCGTTATTACCGTGCCCCCCCTTTCGTTCTTGGATTCGAGTTCGGCACTTCCGATAGGCAGGCCGTGCATGCTGACCAGGTAGGTGAGTTTTTCATTTTTGGCGGCCAGAAGAACACTAAGACTGCTCAGCATAGTCGGTGTTGGAGCCGCGATACCGGCCGGATGCGCCCCCTCGGCGGGGGTATGGCTCGCGACAGCAGCCGCTTTTGCCTCTGCTGAGGTTTCTGTCTGTTCAGCATTTTTGGCAGCGACGGTCGCCGCCTCCACCGATGCCGGTGCAGGCTCCGGCGGGGAAGTTTCGGGAACTTCCGGCCCGCTGCGCTCAGCGGCCGTCGGAACCTGGGGCGCGTTCTCAGTTTCTGGCGCCTGGGCCACGGGGCTTTGCGGGCCGGGGACCAGGTTCGCCGGTTCTGCTGCCGTGGCGGTTGCTGCAAGGTCGACCATGACGCAGAGGGGCTGGTTGACGGCTGCCCCGAAATGGTAGCTTCCGAGCATCCTCAGGGAAAAGATAAAGAGCAGGTGCACCAGGATGGAGCATAGCGAGCAACAGGCCAGCGGCCGAATTTTGAACCATCGTCGATACATGCCTGCCTCTCGTTGAACGGCGCCTTGTGTGGATTGCTCGTCCACCCAGGCTCGTTTCCTGGCGATGCGAAAAAACCGGCGCCTCGCGGCGCCGGTCAGTGTGGGTGTTCCTCGTGGAGGGGGCGAACCCCCTCCACGAGCGCTGTCACTTAGTAGGTCGTTTTACGGAGCACTTTTCTGAACGGAGCAGTACCGGCACCCTGGGCATTGTTGTGGTCGTCGCAACCACCCCAGTTGTCCTGCATGCTGGTCGTTCCGTTGGGCCCGTTGGCCCCGGCCGCGATATTCTTGGAAGCGGCATACTTAACTGCATCGCCGTTGTAGCCGGTGACCGATTTCGGGGAACCGGCGTTGTCCAGTGTGTAGCAACCCATGGCCTTGGCCTGGAAATCGTACTGTCCGGCAATAGGCTGCGCGGAGATCTGCTCCCAGTTCAGGTCAAGGCTGACGCCGCCTGTTACATACTGGTAGGAGCCGGTTTTGATGCCGACGGTCGGCAGCGTGTTGAGGTACGGCAGGACCTGCGAAGGCACGGTTACGCCGTTGATGAGGGTCGAGGCGGCAGGTGACACGCCCGGTACGATGGTGCGCACGGGGAGGGTCGTGAAGGTCTGGCCGACGGAGTTACCGGCCCCAGTGCCGTTTCTGTTGCCGGAGTAGCTGTTGTAGGAGGCCAGCGTGCCGCCCTGGAAGCCGCCCTTGGTTCCCGGCACGTACATGACGTTGCCAAGGCCCGGCATAAAGCGGACATGCTTGGAAGTGTTGCCCATGCCGTCGGTGTAGGTCTGATCCTTCGATCCGTGGATACCGCCGAAGATGTTGCCGGCGGAGATACCGGAGTTGTGGCAGTTGGCGCACTGGATGCGGAACACGTTGCTGTATTCGGTCGTGGTGCGCTTCTGGTAGGTCGCCGCGGTAACAGCGGACGTTGCGGGCGGGCCTACCTGGGCTGACTGGACCTGCCGCATGTCGACAGAAAGGATGCGCGCTTCGCCGGTCATGTTGCCGAAACCGGTGTTGTAGGAGCCGTTGCAACGGGTGGTGTTTGCGTACTCACCTGCGTGGTTCAGGCCGTTGAGGCTGGTGCCGCTGCCGACGGAGCCGTAGGTCTGGAAGGCGTGGCAGTTGAAGCATACCAGGTAGGGCTTGGAACCGTAGCCCTGCGAGGCGTAGGCGCCGGTGGCGGTGTAGGTGGTTTCCACGCCCTGGTGGCGCTCGTCGCTGCCGATGTTGTTGCGCAGCAGGTACTCGTTGTTGGAGCCGTGAGCGCCGATGACCGCGTTGTTGTAGCGGGAGCCGACGTCGGCCTGGCGATACTGACCGACCGTGTGGCAGTCGGCGCAGTGCAGGGTCGAGTCGTCGCCCAGGTACAGCCCGCCGGTGCGGCCTGCGGGTTCGCCGGCGGCGTCTCCCAGCGTCTGGTAGTCGGCCTGGAACTTGCCGGCGTCATAGATGGTGGAACGGGCGCCCGGCAGGGTCGCGGAAGAGTTGCTGGCGAATGCCGAGGGATTGGTGACCTGGCGCACGCCGGACCGGGTGCGGCCGGAGTACTTCTGGCCCAGAACTGCGTGGTGCGAAGGGTTGCCGGTGGCAAACTGCCCTTTCGCATCGACGACAGCGGGGCGCTGCAGCTTGTCGTACTGGTTGGAGATGGTGTCGCCGAAGGGGTTGCCGGGGGACGCAGTTTTCCCTGCGGCGTTGATCCCCTTGGTGTTGATGTAGGCCTGGAGCGACAGGCTCACCGGGGAGGTCGCGCCGTCGGAGTCGTGGCAGGCCAGGCAGAAGTTGTCCAAGGTGCTGAAGCTCGGTGCGGCCGGGTCCCACTGCATGTCGGCATCGGAATCGGCATTGCGCAGATGGGTTTTGGCGTCGGCCATATGCTTGCTGGTATCCACCACCACCTCGCCGTCCACGACGGTGCCTTCCAGGTGGCAGGCGGTGCAATGCGCATCGTTAAGGGTGACGCCCGTCACGTGGTGCGACCATTTGCGGAACTCCGAGGTAATCTCCCGCACCCCGTTGTTGTCGTTGACGTAATTGCCCGTGGCGTTGGAGTTCTGCCCCACGGCATGGCAGGCTATGCAGCGGCCGGCGACGAACTGCTCCACATTATGGGGGCGGTGGCAGTTGCCGCAGTCGGTGGCCACGATCAGGCTGGCGTTACCCTTGTGGCTCGGTGCCAGAACGGCGCTGTGGCACTCGTAGCAGCGGCCGCTGGTGGCGGGTGAAGGATCGTTGTGGGAAGGACCGTGGCAGGCTGCGCAACCGGTGCCGGTCACCTTGTTAGCGCCGTATTTGCTGGTGCTGGTGTATTTGAGAAAGCTGGTCCAGCCTGAGTTCGTGTAATGAGCGGACTGCTTGAAGTTTGCTACCAGGTTCTGACCGTCGGTGTCGATGGTCGTTTCATGGCACTGAACGCACCCTTTATCCTGCACCTTTTCCAGCGGCGGGGTCATGACGATGGTGACGTTGCTTGAGGCGTTGGAAGCAACGGGGGTTGCGATGGCAAACCCTTCATAGCTTACCGTGCTGCCGACCAGAGCCTTGACGGCCACCGTGACGGTGCCCGGGTAGATACCGTCTACCTCGCCCGGGTCCTTGCCCGTGAAGCTGCTTCTGACGACCGGGATGGCTTTGCCGAGGGCGTCGGACCCCGTGACGGTCACCTGGATGCTGGTGACATCGGTAGGAGCCAGCGCGGCCCTCTTGGCCGCGGTCTTGCTCTCGGCCCACACCAGTTTCGGTGCGACCGAACCGGGTGTGCCGGAGCCGGCCAGGCCGCCCACGTGGCTCGCGCCGCAGCCTGTCACCGCCGCGATAAACAGCGCCAACAGTAGGTATTGCAGGTTACTCAGGCAAATTTTTTTCATCTTTTTTTCTCCTTTACCTTTTTGGTTGCCGAACTCGACGTTCGTTCCTGCCCAATTGCAGTAATCGCTGGAATCCCGGTAGTTTTCTGGATTTTTCCTGCCACTCCCGCCTGCAACGGCGTCGGCTACGGCGCAAGGTTCGGTGCCCCGGGCGGCAGCGGGCCCTGGGCTAGCACCCGTCAAAAGCCTCGGACACCGCCGGTCGCGTCACTGATCGGCCTGCCGGTGAAGTCCATTTCCGTGTCGCAGGCGTCGACCTTGAAATTGTCCGCAGACGCCGCGAGGCTCGGCCCGGCAGACAGTGCGAAGGCGTAACCATCAAGGACGGCGGCGAGCGCGTAGTATCCCGTCGGTATCCCCCTCAGGGCGTAGCTGCCGTCCGCGTCCGTTACCGTCGAGAAGATCGCGTCGCTGCCGGTCTGCAGGGCGCCCGCGTTGGTCTTGGTCGTGAGCCTGAGCGTCACGCCCGCCATCGGCGCACCTCCCGACAGACGCGCCACCTGACCGGAAACGGTGTAACCCGCCAGGCCCGCCGCAAAGTCCACGAAAGCGTAGTTGCCGGCGTCACCAAGCGTTACCGACTGGACCGGGGGGGTGAAAGTGACGGCGCTCGCGTCGAAAACGTCGGTGCGGGAGGGGGTGACGGTGTAGCCGCCGCTGCTCAGCCCGCTGACGCGATATCCGCCGTTGCCGTCGGTGACCGCGCTCAGGACGCCGGTCCCGCCGACGCGCTGCACGGAAACGGTCACTCCGGCGAGCCCGGCGTGGTTGGCGCTGGAGACGATGCCCGACACGGTGAAGGGCTTGGAGGACTGGAAGACTGGCCCGGCGCTGTCGCTGCTGCCGATGGTCACAGGGGCGCTCGCCTGCTGGAAGCTGTAGCCGGCCTTGGCTGCGCTGACGCTATAGCTCCCCTGCGGCAGGTTGCCGACCAGGTAGCTGCCGTCGACGGCTGTCTGCGCGCTGCCGTAGACGACGGCGCCGGTCGCGGCATCCAGGACGGTGACCGTCACGCCCGCGAAGGGGGCGCCGTCCAGCGTCGCGCCACCCGATACCGCATGGGTGGCGAAGCCGGTTGCCACATTCCTGGTGACGGGAGGCGCCTGGGAGTCGGTGATGGTGACGCTGCCGGAGCTGGCCAGATCGATGTGCACCAGGTCGAGCATGCCGTCGAGCCCGCTGCCGTTGGCCTGGTAGGGATCCTTTATCGGGTCGACTGCGGCGACCCCGTATTTCTGGAGCAGCGGCTTCAGAGTCGCCTGTATGCCGGCGAGCGCCTGCGCCAGGTTGCCGGCGACGCCGGCCAGCCCGGACCTGTCGGCGGCGCCGTAGAGCGCCGCCAAGTCGCCGCTGCCGGCTGCCGCGGCGACCACCAGGTTGGTCATGGGGTTGACGTTCGCCGTCCCCTGGCCGCCGACCAGCGAATAGAGCGGCGTGCTGCCAGCTGCCGCTCCCACCACTTTCAGCATGAACGGCGGGGTCAGGCCGGTTACCTCGAAGGAAAACGTCCCGTCACTGCTTTGTTTGCTCAGCTCTTTCGGTGTGGCCCCGGAATCCTTCAGGTAGACCATGCCGGAGATGACCGAGCCCGCCGCCGCCATGCCGGAGACCGTAGCGGGCGGGGCGGGCGCCCCCCCCCCTCCCCCGCCGCAGCCGGATGCCAGTAGCACGACGGTGAGCAGTATGGCGCCAATGTTTTTCATCGCTAATATTCCTCGCAACCTAGCCTCAAGGTACCGGGTCCTGCCGCCGCCCTCAGGTCGGAGCGGGAGGAAGGAGAAAAGGCTGCGGGGTCCCGCAGCACTCTGAATTTAAGGGGGTATTCTATCCGGAATGAGATACTGCCGAGTATTGAAGTACCTAGGTAGCTCTTTAGGATGATGCGGTATTTTGACTTTGTGTCTGAGCTCAAATTGAATGTCCTTCCATTTCCCATGTAGCGATACGGCTGTCAGCAGGCACTCTTGCAAATTGGTTACCAAAACAATATCATATTGTTTTAACACGACATATTGAGTCTAAACCTCCAAATTCAGAGGTAACGTCGCTTCCAAAGTCATATATTTGACAGGCTTGCAGTCAGATAAGCCATACTTCTTTCTTCGGCAATTGGTGTTTAGACTTTAGATAATTTTCAATCCTGTCATAAATATTTCCTATCACTTTCATAAGGAATCCTATGACCGGAAAACCACTTTGTTTGAGCTGCACAGCCTACCAGAGACATAACAATTGCGTCCTTATGCCAGTTAACGGCAATGTTATGCCAGAAAAGCCGGTTCTTCTCCGGGCGGGAGTCGCCCCCGCCCTCCGGGCTTCAGCTGTGCGCCCTGGAGCCGGTCGCGCCTGAGCGCTAAAAAAATGCCCCGCCTCTTGCGAGGCGGGGCGGTTTGCTCCGGATTGCGGCCGAGCGTTTACGGGCGCAGCCTCAGCGGCACCGGGGTCTGTCCCTTGCTGTCGCTGTAGTGGGTGCCGGCCAGCCATGCCATGGATTCCGTGGCGAGGCCGCCCACCGGCGCGGCGATCAGGACGTTGGCTTCCTTGCCGTGGTACACCGCCGGGTTGAGGGTCCTCGCCGAGTCCAGGGCGCTGAAATCCATCAGGTTGTCGTCCAGGAAGTCGATGGTGTCATACACCAGACGCTGGGAATAGGTGCGGGCGTGCAGGTAGGCGCCGGGGTCCCGTGACAGGAGGTTCAGGTTGAAGCAGGCGCCCATCAGGCGGTAGGCCTGCACCTGGGTGAGCCCCCCCGCCGGGATGACCGTCAGTTTGGCGTTGCCGAAGGCGAGCACCGCGGCATCGGTCACGCCGGCCACGTTTTTCCGGGTCCAGTCGGTGACCTGCGTCTTGCCTGCCGGGTCGGCATTCAGGTCAAAGAAGTAGGGATAGGTTGTGCCGTCATACTTTATGTCGTACTTCGCCAGCAGCAGCTGCCCGATGAGGGCCAGGCCGTTTTGGAACGCCGCGCTCTGGGGCTCCAGCATGGCGCTCTCCAGGTCGGCGAGGCTCGTCATGGAGGTGTAGAGCGCCGTTCCCGCCCCGTCGCCGCCGTTGAGATGGGGGGCGTCGGCGTGGCAGGGGAGGCAGAGCTGCTGCGCGGTCCCCTCGTCGATCTGCAGGCTGTGGCCTGCGTTGACGCGTACCGGGGGGAGGGTCGTCTGGTATCCCGTCCCCTGTTTCGGTTCGTAGGCCTGCATGTGGCAGGTGACGCAGGGGCCGTTGGTGGTGAGGCTGGTGCCGGCGGCGGGAAGGTAGTCTTCGCTCCCGGCGATCGCCGGGGTGCCGAGCCTGCGGTGCGCACTGTTCTGCCCGCCGGCCACGCCGTCGGGGGTGGTGCTGTCCAGCGCGCTCAGCGTCTGGTCGTAGGTCTGGGTGCTGGCAAATGCCGCGCCCTCGTTGCTCTTGGGGGCGGGGGCGCCCGGCGTGGTGAAGTTCTTGAAGCCCGCTTTCATGTACATGGTTCCGGCCGCCGCCATGTAGTGGCTGTTCTGGAACCCGGTGTTGCTGAGGTCCCAGTTCCCGGAGGCAAACATGGCGCTCAGGTTGGGGCCGACGACCCTGCCGCTGTGGCAGGAAATGCAGATGTTGGACTGCCCCACATCCGGGAACCTTCCGGCGATACGGCTCTTGACGGTTTTCTTGGTGACCTTGTCCACGGTGGAGACGTTGTAGAAGGTGCGCACCGCGGTCACGGCGCGCGGCGCGTAGACATCCTTGTGGCAGCCGTTGCAGGTGAGGGCCATGCTGACCGTCGGGTCGCCGGACAGGTTTGCGATGCTGGAAAACGGCACAGCGCCGGCGGCGAACTGGGCGAATCCTTCGGCGGTATGGCAGCGCACGCAGTCGCTGACCGGGATGGTCTGGGAGAAATCCTCCGTGCCCCCCGAGATGCGCCACTTGTGGGTGGCGGAGACCGTCCAGGCCGCTCCCGCCGGGTCATCGTGGCCGGAGAGCGAGACGATCCCCTTGGCGCCGTTGATGATGAGTTTCGTGTTGTGCGGCTGGTGGCAGGTGCCGCAGTTGCTCCCTTCGGTTTGATGAATGCCGTTCAGGGCGCTGCCGTGGCACTGATAGCACCTGCCGGAGGCGGCGGGCGACGGGTCGTTGTGGGACGGGCCGTGGCAGGCGGCGCACCCGGTGCCGGTGACCCTGCTGGCGCCATACCTGGCGCTGCTGGTGTAGTTGAGAAAGGAGGTCCAGGATGCGTTGGTGTAATGGCCGGACTGCTTGAACTGGGCCACCAGGTTCAGGCCGCTTTCGTCGACCGTCGTCTCATGACAGGCTATGCACCCGGTATCCTGGGTCTTTTCCACCGGGACCAGCATGGTGATGGTGCCGACATCGGTGCTGCCGCCGGAGACCACCGGGACGCTCGGGGCGAAGCCCTCGTAAAGGGTCGCTCCGGAAGCGTCCAGGGCCTTGACGACCAGGCTCACGGTGCCGGGATATATTCCGTCCACCTGTGCGGGGTCGGCGGCGGGGACGGTCTTGCGTACCACCGGCAGGCCGGCGCCGGTGACCGTCATCTGAAGCTGTGTTACATCGACGACACTCGCGACTCTTTTCCCGGCGACCTTGGCGACGCTCGCCGTGCCGTACACCAGTTTTGCGCTCAGGGAACCGCTCCCCGCCCGGGCGGCGGTGCCGCTGTTGCTTGCTCCGCAACCGGCGAGCGCCAACAGCAGCGGAATCAGCAGCAGGTGAAACGGGGTAGCTCTGCCAGATTTTCTCATCGTGCCATCTCCTTTTCCTTGTTTGTTTGCAAAGCGCTCTCTCCAGGAATATCCGGAGGTCGCCCGATAAATCGCGTGCTGCCGGCAATGCCGCGCCACGGCGGCTGACGCGGCTGAAAACGGATCCCGCCGCAAGCGGCTCGGCGGGACCGGCCTGGTCTTTCGTCACCGGGGCCGGGGCACCGGCTACTGGACCCACCCCGCGTTCGGCGAGACGATGGTGTGACAGGCCACATTGCTGCAGGTTCTCAGGACCCTGTCGTAGACCCCGGGATTCCCCCCCGCGCCCGGGAGGCTGATGGTGTCCCCCGGGGTGTTCCCCGCACTCACCTGGAAACCGACCAGGGCGAGCCCCCCGAAGTGCTGCGCGGTCGTCAGGCTGTGGCAGTTGACGCAGGTGACCGGCAGGTTGGGGAAAGCCGCGTGACTTGCCTGGTCCAGGTGGAACTTGTGCAGGTTCGTCCCGTTGAACGAGCCGGAAAAGAAACTGTTGAACTGCGGGGTCTGCGGGGTGTTCCCGGCATCACCCTGCTGGTGGCACTGCAGGCAGAAGGCGGTTCCCGTCTGGGCTGCCAGCGAGCCGCCGTTCCAGGACGGCGTGGCATGGGTGGACGGATCTCCCCCGCCGTGGCAGCGCACGTTGGCGCAGGTCTTGGCCTGGCGGTCGTACCGGAAGCCGCCGTTGCGCCCCCAGTAGGTCACGGAGGAAATGTCGAGGAAACCGTTGGCGTGCCGCGCCGCGCCCAGCTTTGTGGCGGGGTCTGCGCCGCCGCCGCTGTGGCAGGCGCTGCAGCTTACGCCGGGCAGGCCGATGTGGACCGCATGGGCGCCGGTGCTCGGCTGCGCGCCGCCGTTAGTGTCGTGGGGGTGGCACGAAGTGCAGCTGGCAACGGCTTTCGGGCTGGTGAAATGGCAGCTGACGCCGAAGCTGTCGGGTCCCGACAGACAGGAGGGCGCCACCCCGCCACCCAAATCCGCCCCGTGGCAGGGGGTGCAGTCGGAGCTCGGGTTGGCGGACGACAGCACGGCATGCGAGGTGGAGTTCGGATTGCTCGGCGTGGCTGCCGCCCCGTCCCGGGCCGGCAGCCAGGGGAACGGATGGGGGGTCAGGGGGGTGTGGCACCCTTCGCACCCGGCGGGCAGGTTGTTGCTCGGCAGGTTGAAACGCCCGGCCGCGCCGGAATGGCAGGCCTTGCAGCCGGACAGGCTCAGGGTGCCGGGGTCGGCGCTGACGTGCCCCTGCAGGAAGGCGACACCGGCTGTGTGGGGCGGATTGACCTGGCCGCCATGGCAAAGGGTGTTGTTGAAGCAGTCCGGCGCCGGTGCGGGCGGGCTGGCCGCTGCCGCGAGGGAGACCAGCACGGAGCCCGCGCTGAAGTTGTTCCCCCCCCGGTGGCACTGGTCGCAGACGGCGGCGTTGCTCGGCCCGGTCGTGGCGTGGCTCAGGTTGCCGCCGATCCAGGGCTTGGGCGGATGAGGCGCCGTGGAGTGGCAGGAGAAGCAGGAGACCGCCTTGCCGGCCCCCCCCCTGAAGTCGCTGCCGTGGCAGCGGCTGCAGTAGGCGAAGCCGGTCGCGTTCCCCGCACTCGCCATGGCGCCGGCCTGGCCGTGCTGGATGGCGTGGTTCCAGTCCTCCGGATGGCCCAGCGTGGCGGGGTGGCACTGTTCGCCGTTTTGCTGGACGGAGAAGCAGCTTACCTTGGAAATGCCGCCGGAGAGGTCCTTGCCGTGGCATTCGGCGCAGACCAGGCCGACCCCGGCCGCCGCGGCCGCGGCGTCGGCGGGGGCCGTTCCCCTCAGGCTTGCCACCTTGGTCCAGTGCTGCTCCAGCCAGCCGGCCGGATGGTTGCCGGAGGCGTCCACCAGCGCGTTCGTGGAGTTGCCGTTGCCGTTGCTGCAGGCGAAGAGCGCCAGGGCCGTGCCAAGCAGGGCGATTTTCTTGATCCATGAAGTCATGTAAGGCACCTCTCCTATCGGTGGCAGGCTACACACCGCTCGTTGTTGGCCCTGCCGTGGCAGCGGTAGCAACTGGCCGGGTCAAGCTTGCCTTCAATCTTGTGCAGCGTCAGGAAGTCCCCCCGGTGCGGCATGGCCCGGTCCGGCCGGTTGCCGTTTTTTACCGACGGCTTGATCTCGGTCTGGTTCGTGTGGCAGTCGGCGCAGAACGACACCTTGTGGCAGCTGGCGCAAAGGACATCGTCGGCCGTCGCGTAGAAGCGGTGGTTGGCGATAAAGGCGCGGCTGTGGTTGAAGGCGGCGAACGGCTTCATGGTCCCTTTCTGCCCGTCCTCGTGGCACTCGGAGCAGCTTACCGGCCCGGTGGCGAGTTCCTCCGGGTGGGAGGCGGGGAGGTTGGGGAGCGCCTTGAGCTGGGCGCAGGCAGCCAGGGCGAACAGCGCGCCTGCCAGCACCAGGAAGGTGAGGGTCTGGGGGGGGCGTCTCATTTGGTGTCTCCTTTTCCGGCAATTTTCGTCGTATAGGTGAGGCGCAGCAGCCCCTTGACCTCGTCGCTGTACTGCGGGTTGCTGCCGTAGCTCAGGTCGCCGGAAAAGGCGAGGCTGGGGGTCAGGTGGTAGCCGAGCGAGCCCGAGAGCTCCAGAGCGCTCCGCTTCCCCTCGACGGCTCTCCTGAACAGGTAGTCAATGAGGTCCAATGAGGCGACGTAGCTTTTGGTGTCGCGCATGGCGAAGCAGCGCAGTTCGTGAAACGACCCGGAGGCGGAATCGGACGGGATGATGGCGAACTCCGGGCTGCTGCGCAGGTAGTGGTAGCCGAGGCCGGCGCGCAGCGCCCCGTCGGGAAGATTGTAGCGTAGCTCCGCTCCGTAGCGGTCCGCCTTCCCCAGGTCGCGCGAGTAATGCTTGTAGTCCGCGGAGGTCTCCAGTTTCTCGTTCAGCTGGTAGCCCGCGCTCCCGCCCAGCGAACGGGACTGCTGGTTCAGGTTGTTGCCGTTCAGAAGGGTTGCGAACAGGGCTGAGGAGTAGAACATGTCCCGGTCGTGGTAGGCGTTATACTCGCCGGAAAGGGTCAGATCCCGGAGCGGCTTCAGCTGGAGCCGGTAGCTCTGCTCGGCGACCCCCTCGGTCTCCGTGTTGTAGCTGGTGCGTCCGGTGATCTGGACCATCCGGTGCGGGGAGAGCCAGAGGTCGGCTCCGATCAGCCGGTGGCCGCCGAACCTGCCGGCAAGCGTCGGATCGTTCAAGGCCGGCGCCTTGCTCTCGAAGACCCCGGAGAGCCCCAGTTCCAGCAGCCCCCCGTAGCGGTAGTTGAACCGGCCGCCGGCGATGCCGTCCCCCTTGCCGTCGCTGCGTTGGCCGGGGATGAAGCTGGTGTGCACCGTGGCGCCGCCGAAGGCCGAGAGCCCGAGGCCGTAGGGGAGGTCGGTACGGGCGCTGGCACCGTCCACCTGCTCGTTGACGATCCCCTCGTGCACGAAGAAGCGCCCGGCGCGGGCCTGAGCGTTGGCCGCGTTGAAGCGGTACTGCAGGTAGCCGTAGGTGAGCCTGCCGTCCATGCTGCTCTCCGCCTGCCCGGGCGTGAGGTAGCGCTCCGCCAGGTCCAGCCGCCCCCAACCGTAAAGGTGCGCCGAGAGTTTGCCGTCACCCAGCTTGTCGGCATCGAACCCCAAAAACTCGGTGAGCGGCACATAGGTCCTGGTCCCGAGGTCGCTGCGGGCGTCCTGACTGAAGCGCAGCAGCGTAGTCGAGTCCAGGGAGGCGTCGGCCAGGGCGGCGGCGGGGAGCGCAAGAAGGGTTATGGTTGCCAACCAGAGCGTCAGTACTTTTTTCATTTAAGCTCTCCTGTCCAGAAGTGAGCGGGCCAGCGTCATGACGTGGTCAAATTGCTGCGACTATTTCTATCTCGGACCTCCCCTTGCCAAGGCAGCAGGGGAAGTTTTACTCATTAGGGCTCCGCCTGCCACCAGGGCAGTGACGGCACCCGGACACCATAGTTCAGACTTCCGCTGACGGAGCCGTCCGAGTAGGTGACGCTGCTGGCGACCGTGCCGTCGGGGTAGCTCACGGTGCTGATGACCGTCCCCGCCGGGTAGCTCACCCCCCCGGTGACGATGCCGTCCGGGTAGCTCACCGAGCTCCTGACGGTCCCGTCCGGGTAGCTCACGCTGCTGGTGACGATGCCGTCGGGGTAGCTCACCGTGACGACGACGGTCCCCGCCGGATAGCTCACCCCCCCCACGACCGTGCCGCCCGGGTAGCGCACCGTTGTCGAGACCGTGCCGTTGGGGTAGCTCACCGTGACGGCCACGACACCCGACGGGTAGCTCACGCCCCCCGCGACCGCACCGGCCGGATAGCTCACCTGGGTGGACACCGTGCCGTCCGGGTACCTAACGGTCACGACCAGCGTCCCGGAGGGATAGCTCACCCCCCCCACGACGGAGCCGCCCGGGTAGCTGACGCTGCTGATCGTCGTCCCGGCAGGGTAGCTGACGCCGCCGATGACGGCCGCGGTCGGCAGGGTCACCGTGCTGACGACGGTCCCCGGGGGATAACCGACGCCACCGACGACCGCGCCGGCCGGATAGACCACGACGGTGAAGACCGTTCCGGCGGGGTAGCTCACGCCGCCCAGCACGGCGCCGTTGGGGTAGCTCAGGGTGGTGACGATCAGCCCCGACGGGTAGCTCACCCCGCCCACCACGGCACCGCTTGGGTAGGTTACGATCATGGTGACGGAGCCGCTTGGATAGGTCACCCCACCGACCACCGCGCCGCTGGGATAGCGGACCGAGGAAATGACGGTCCCCGCGGGGTAGCTGACGCCCGCGATCACCGTGCCGTTGGGGTAGGTCACGCTGCTGACGACGGTCCCCGGGGGATAGCTGATGCCCCCGATCACCGTGCCGCCGGGGTAGCTGACCGCGCTGGTGACCGCGCCGTTGGGGTAGCTGACGCTGCCGCTCACGGCCCCGTCCGGAAAGGTGACGGTGCCCACTGCCGACCCGTTCAGGACCGCGCCGAAATCCTTGCCTGAGAGGTCGGCGTCGCTGACCGTGACCTGGATGCTGAGGGGTGAGAACTGGTAACCCGGCCGGGAGGGCGTGATGACGTAGCTGCCGTTGAGCACGAAGAAGGTGTAGCTGCCGTCGGCTCCGGACAGGGCGGACCCGGTGCCGGCGCCGTTGAGGTCGAGCAGCACTCCTGCGAGCGGAGCGCCGTTCGAGGTGACCCTGCCGGTCAGGCTATAGACTGTTGAGGTAGACGCCGGTGTGCTGCTGGCCGCCGGGGTGGTCGCAGTTGCGCTCGCGCTGGGGTCGGAGGTGAGGCGGGCTCCATTGAAGGCGTTGACCTGGTAACTGTAGCTGGTCGAGGCAGCGGCGCCGGTGTCCGAGTAGGCTGTTTGGCCGCTTCCCAGCGTAGCGATCAGCTGGTAGGTCGTGCCGGGGCCGAAACGGTAGACGTTGTAACCCGCAACGCCGGTCTCGGGGTCGGAAGACGGGCTCCAGGCCAGTCTGACCGTGGTGGCATTGACCGGGCTCGCCGTGAGCCCCGTCGGAACCGTCGGAGGCGTGGTGTCGGTCAGGCTCGGGCCCGTAACCGGCGTGTCGGCTGCCCCCTCGACCGCCGCGACGATCGCCGGGCTGGGCTGGTAGCCGGCGGGGAGCACACCGGCCAGGGCCGTCACCGCCTGTTCGATCGCCGCGGTTATGACGGCGGCCAGGTCACTTCCCAGGCCGGTGCCGGAGAGTTTTACCACCAACAGGGTCATCGGGGTGGAGGGATTCGCAGTCACGGTATTGAGGGCCTGGATCGAAACCAGCAGGTTCTGCTGCGACTGGCTGTTGCCGGAGACATCGCTGTCGCTTTTGGGAGGGGGAACCTGGGAGAAATTCGGGCCGAAAAAGGTCTCCATGACGATATCGGCCTTGCGGATATTGTCCGAGCTGAACCCGGACGGGGTGAAACCGGCAGGGGCACCGGCGGCGGTCACGTTTTGTTCCAGGAAGACGACTACCGCCTCGGTGGCGAAGCTAATCATGGTCGACGGAAGCTCGGCCAGACTGACGAGGGTTGCCGGCAGCAGGGCCCTGATGGTGATGGTGTCTGTGGCAAGTAGTGCCGCGGGGGAACTCTTTAGGAGCCGGGCGGCGTGCGAGGCGGGAATCGAGGCCATCAGCATGAGCGAACCCGCATAGTCAGCGGGGATCTTGATACTGTAACTTCCGTCGACGTCGCTTATGGCGAAACCGGAGCCCGGAAGCGGGGTCGAGGCTACGGCTCCGGCAGCGTCGATGGCATAAACGGTGACCGTTGCGCCGGGGAGCGGCAGCCCGGTGGTTGGGTAGGAGACGAAACCCGAAACGCTCTTGGTGACCGGCGCCACCTGCCTGACTGCTGGAGTGGCGCCGTAATCACCGCAGCCCGCAATGAGCAGCGCTAAAAAAGCGAGTAAAAAAGCTCCAACCGTGTATTTCTTCCAGATGATCCGCATACAAAAATCCTCCTCGCTACGGTCGTGTATTTGAGGCGATAGGTAGCCGGTTGCCTATCGGGAACCGACTACCGACGTGGTAACTCGCTGAATGAAGGTGGTAGCCATTGCAGGTCGGCTGATGCAGCCGGGCCGGGTTGCAGGCGGGCGGCAGGGGCGCCCGAGCCGCATTGTTTCTGGAGGGCAGATTTTTACGCAGGAAATTAGCGGTGTGTCTGAACGCAAATCGTATCCCTTTCATACCGCCATGAGCAACTGTGTTGGTTATCACGCATGGTTGCAAAATCACGACCAAGTCAGAAATATGCGGCAAATAGACGTTACGGTTGGCTCTAGATGTCTCTAAGCCACGGAGCGCTGGCAATTTTGACAGTTAAATTCATAATATTGACAGTGGTACCTTGAATAAACTCACAGTTCCTTCTTCGGCATATCATGTTCAGACTTTAGTCAATTTTTGTCTCTGACATAAAAATCCAGTGATGACTTGCGTATGTAGTCGGATGACTTACGAGTGGTATAGTTAACTCAAATTAACATAAATATTCCATCCACTCCGATTCTTGAGCAAGAACCTTCGTGCTTTTACCGGAAGGAAGTCGATTCGGGATCCCGCGTATGAGGAAGACGCGAGCGGCTGAGGGAATCGGACCGAGTGACCAGCGGGTGATGCAGGGGTCGTGATGCAGGTGTGGCAGGGGTCTGTGGCAGGGGTCTGTGGCAGGGGTCTGTGGCAGGGGTCGTGTGGCAGGGGTCGTGTGGCAGGGGTCGTGTGGCAGGGCGGGCGGTAAACGGCAGGCGGGGAAGCCTCTGGTGCAGATCGGGCAGCAAGGAGCCCAGGCGCTGCCTAGGATTGCCCGGAGGCCGACTCGGCGAGGCAGCCGTGGGTGAATCGGCGTAGGCAGCCGGGCTTTATCCGAGGGCGCAGCCAACCTCTGTTGCGCCCTGTAAGAGGGAGACCGCTAACGTTTAAGCCCGGTGGCTGCTTTCCCACTCGGGCCTGCCGCGGCAGGGACCAGCAGCAGGAGCAGCAGGGCCGCGAGCCCCGAGAGCGCCGCTCCGCAGACGAAGGGCGCCACGCCGCCGGCGCGCTCCCAGATGAGGCCGAACAGTAGGCTCGCCGGGAGCGCGCCCGAACCGATCGCGAAGTTGAACCAGCCAAACGCCGCGCCGCGCAGGGCGGGGTCGGCCATGTCGGCGAGAAACGCCTTCTCCACCCCTTCGGTCAGGCCATAGAACAGGCCGTAAAAGGCGAAGAGCAGCCAGATCTGCGTTTCGTTCGCAGCGAAAGCGTAGCCCAGGTAGGACAGGGAGTAGACGCACCAGCCCGCGACGATGACGCCCCTTCGGCCGACCCGATCCGAGAGCGAACCGAAGGGCATGGTGGAGAGCATCTTCACCAGGTTGAAGAAGGCCCAAAGCAGCGGAATCCGGAAGGCGGGGACCCCGAGCGCGCCCGCCTTGAGCAGCAGGAAGGCGTCCGAGGAGTTGCCCAGGGTGAACAGGAAGAGGATCAGCAGGTAGCGCCTGAGCGGGCCCGGGGGGAGCAGGGAGAGGCGCAGCGGCTTGGCGGGCTCGCCTTTGCGCTCCACCTCGCGCAGCTTCCAGACTATGAGGAGCACGGCGGCCAGTCCAGGGAGCGCGGCAAGCCAGAACACCTGCCGCACGTCACTCACGAGGTAGGCGAGCAATCCCGTGGCGATCAGCGGGCCCAGTAGCGCGCCGGCGTTGTCCATGGAGCGGTGGAATCCGTAGGCCTTGCCACGGATCGCGGGGTCGACCGAATCGGCGATCAGCGCGTCGCGCGGCGAGGTCCGAACCCCCTTCCCCACCCGGTCGCCGGTGCGGATCAGCAGCACCATGAGCGGGGAAGTGGCGCTCCCGATCAGCGGCCGCATCAGGGCGGAAAGCGAGTAGCCGAAAAGGACCATCCCTTTGCGGGTGGGCATCCGGTCCGACAGCACCCCGGAGAAAAGCTTCAAAAGCGAAGCAGTGGACTCCGCGACCCCCTCGATCATCCCGAGAAAGGCCGGCCCCGCCCCCAGCACGCCGGTAAGAAAGAGCGGCAACAGGGGGTAAATCATCTCGCTGGAGACGTCGGTAAAGAAGCTCACTAGTCCCAGAATAAGTACGTTGCCGGTAATACCGCTGAACACGGGTCACCTCCTGAATATATAGTATCCCACGCAGAAGTGCGCACAACGCCCGCCTGCAAAAATTAGCTATGACAAGGCGCAGGGTGGGTAGCCCCCTGTCCACCGGCACTGGAATCTCCCCACCACGCAATTAATCAGCAGTGACAGGTCAGGGTGAGTGTCCCCCGGACCTGAACTCTAAGGCAAGAATGGCCCTCGGTTGGTCCCCCCTCGCCCCCCGGGAGAGGGGCGGGGGTGAGGGTAGCGCTACGAAGTAGCTGCGCAGCCCCCTCCCCAAAGATAGTCCCTGGCCAAATTAAGGTTTGTCAATTATATTGACTTTTAGTGCCGGATTTATTACCTATCAAGACATATTTTTGTCAGTGAGAAACCCTGGGGGGCTTAAAAGGATGCCAAAGGATAATAAGATAGGCTTTATCGGCGGCGGGAACATGGCGGAGGCCATCATCAAGGGCCTGCTGGCGGGCGGGGTCCCGGTGGCTAACCTGGCGGTGGCCGAACCGCTGCAGGCACGCGCGGCCGTCCTCTCCGAGCGATACGGGATACGGATCTGCCCCGACAACGCGTCCCTGTTCCAGGCGAGCGACACCGTCATTCTGGCGGTGAAGCCGCAGGTGTGCGGCGCCGCGCTCAAGGACGTGGATGCGGCGTTTCCCGCCGAGAAACTGGTCATCTCCATCATGGCCGGGGTGAAGAGCGCCGCGATCGAGGCGATGCTCGGCACCGGTGCCCGGGTGGTCCGGGTCATGCCCAACACGCCCGCGCTGGTGCTGGCCGGCGCCTCGGCCATATCGCGCGGATCCTGCGCGAGCGACGAGGACCTCTCCCTGACGCGCAGGATCTTCGACCTGGTCGGAACCAGCTGCCTGGTGGAGGAGAAACTGCTGGACGCGGTGACCGGGCTGTCGGGCAGCGGCCCCGCCTATGTGCTTACCTTCATCGAGTCGCTCTCCGACGCGGGGGTGAAGCACGGCCTGCCCCGCGACATCGCGACCGCCCTCGCCGCTCAGACCGTCTACGGCACCGCCAAACTCCTGCTGGAGACCCGCGAGCATCCCGCGGTACTGAGGGGGAACGTCACCTCGCCCGGCGGCACCACCATCGCCGGCATGCACTCGCTGGAGCGCGACGGCTTCCGGGCCGCCACCATGAACGCGGTCGAGGCCGGCGTGCTGAGATCCAAAGAACTGGGGGAGAAGTGAAGATACGGGCGACCGTCATCGTGCGCGGGCTGGTCCAGGGGGTCGCGTTTCGCCACTACACGGCCAAGGCCGCGGCAGAGCACCGGGTGACCGGTTGGGTGCAGAACCTTCCCGACGGCTCGGTGCAGGGATGCTTTGAGGGAGAGGAGGAGGATGTACATGCGCAGGTACAGTGGTGCCGCAGAGGGCCTGCCCAGGCACGGGTCGACGAATTGGTATTGGAAGAGGGAACATACACCGGCGAGTTTAGCGGGTTCAGCATCAGGTACAGCGGTGATTAAGCGACTTCGGCGGGCAGCAGCAGGAATGCTCCTGGCGTCGCTGATTCTGGCGTCGTTTCTGGTCCTGGTGCCGGGAGCGCACGCCCAGGACACCCTCGATCTGGAAAAGGCCGTCAAGGTAGGAAACGGTCCCACCATGGTGATCGAATTCACCGATCCCGACTGCCCGTTCTGCCGCCAGGCCGAGGCCTACTTCAGGAACAAGCCCGGGGTCACCCGCTATATCTTCTTCATCCCGCTTGCCAGCCATCCTGCTTCGAAGGGGAAGGTGCAGTACATCCTGTCGGCCAAGGACAAGGCGCGGGCGTACCAGGAAGCGCTTTCCCCGAGTTTCGGCGCGCAGCAACTCGCCGAGATCACCCCGGAGGGGATCAAGCTGCAGAAGGAACACCAGGAGATCGCGCGGCTCAACAAGATGACCTCCACCCCGACCTTCATGATCTACGGCAGGATCATCGAAGGGTTCGACCTCCCCAAGCTGGAGCCGCTGCTAAAGTAATACCTAAAGTCAAAGGCGTCGCACACGGATTTAGCGGATTGAACGGATAACGGCAGATCAATCAAAGGCTGCTCCTCTCCCTCAGCGCCCGACGCGCCATTTTCACTTCAGAGGGGAGGTTCACCAGGTAGGAAACCTTGCTCCCCAGTATGTTCCTTTGGTGAATGATTTTGATCCCGCGCAGCGGGGTCCTGACGAATTCGTGCACCAACCTGAAGAGCCACTGCAGCCCCATTTTCTGGAATATCAGCGGGGGTGTCACGATGTCGCCGATCAGGAAGCGGAATGCAGCTCCGACGCCGATCATAACCCCCCGGTCCAGACTGGCCAGGTTTTCCTTCATCCAGCATTCCTGCTTCACCCCTCCGAAGCAGACCCAGATGACATCGGCGTCGGCCTTTTTTATCCTGTCTATCATCTGCCGGTTATCCTCGGCGTCGAACTCCTTGAAGGGAGGGCTGTATCCGGTTATCTGGACATCCGGGTTAATTTGCCGAGCCTTTGCGATCACCCTTTCAATGGTTCGTTCGGTGTCGCCCAGCAGGTAATGACGGCATCCTTTCAGGTCGGCCAAAAAGTCGTGCAGGAGACGTGCCCCCGATATCCGCTCTATCTCCTGGCAGCCGACTAACCAGGCATACCACACCAGCGGCGTCCCGTCCGCAAGTGAGAGGAACGACTCGTTGATGGCGCTGCGCAACGGTTCGTTTCTGGTGGCGGCAATCAGATTGGAGACATCGGTGAGGCAGATGTAGCCGCGCTTACCTTGCTGGACCATGGCGGTAACGGTTTCCAGAACGTTGCGGTAACAGATGTTGCTGACCTTTACGCCCTTGTATTTGACAAAAGCCACGTCGCTGTAGTTCATCCCCGGATCCTCCCAGATCGCTGGCCTCCCTGCGCTAGACAAATGTAGCGTTCCCTTGATCCCCAGTTCCCTGCGTAGTGTCCGTTGCGCAGTCAGGTAAGGCTTCCGGAACTTCCTGGGCGGTGACCGTCATCAGTTTATGGTAGCTGTCCTTCATAAATAGTTTGGCGAAATACAACGCCACAGGATTAATCTTGCAGTAGGCAGGCAGGCTCAGGAGCTTACACCCCCTCTTGCGCTTGGAACTGTCCAGAGTGGTCACACCGGTAGGGAGACTTGAGAAAAAGTATCCCGCGTCGGTATCGGCGGCAGACTCCCTTACGGTGTGCACGATAAAATCTATGACATCAAGATTCAAGCTCGCATCGTCGGCGAAAAGATTGTCTCCGAATATGACATCTTCAATGCGGAATGAAGTCTCAACAGCTGATAATTTGTTGCCGAGATATATTCCGTTCTTACTGATTTTGGGGTAGCTGTACAAATTATTAGCCCAAGTAGTGAAATTTTCTTTCAGTATTCTTTCGTTTTGATACCAGTAGTTAGTCCTTTCATAAAAAATCTTGTACACAGGGTAAGCGGTACTGACGAATTCCTCCGGGTCAGGTATCGTCTTGACAGAAAATATCTTATTGCAATGCCTGAGAACTTTCCTCCGTTTACTGCTCAGCATGTCGGTTGAGTAATTTTGCAGGTTGTCGTAGACGTGAAAATTGAGGCAAGACCTGGTTTCGTCAGAGGGTGGCGCTACATGCATAAAGCCTCCGAGGAAAGCTTTAGGGGGATACCGCTTCGACCAGGGTTTTATCTTGCGAAAGGGGAACAGGGGCCGGAAAAAAAAGGGGCGCACCTCCGCCCACCAGATGCCATCAATCTTTTCGAGCTTCATTCCCTCTCCCCGCCGGTACTCTGCGAACTCATCGACAGTCATCGAATCCCAGTGCATGGGCCCTCCACGCATAATTAGATATTGCCAACTTTTAGGAAATTATACTCGAAGGCAGGGGCAGTGTCCAACAGTCGGGCTCGCGACGGGGCGGGAATTCTGGGGTTTGAGGAAGTGGCCTTTGGGGTGGATTCGGACGGATTTTCCGTAATACCATTGACGGCAAGAGGCAATGCATCTAATATGATGTTGAATTTAATGCTAAAAAAAGCGAGGTCTCTACCATGTCAATCAGTCTTGCTGAAGATATACGTTCGGTTACCGATCTAAAGAGGCATACTCGGGAACAGTTGAAGGCGATGAACATCGCCCGGCTGCTCTCTGAGGGCGAAGCCCAAATTGCAACTGGTCAGACTCGCCCGGCCCGCGCTTTCCTGGACGAATTTCACTCATAGTTTCAATGATTGGTTTCGCCTACGAGTCTCGGTATGAAATAGGAAAGGGTTAGCCTTGTGAGCTAACCCTTTTCTTTATTGCGAATCTGTCCCGTTGCCCTTTTACGGCTTTATGGGCCACCCCTTCTCAAAGCCGTCCGGATAGAAGCGCTCCTTGGTGCGGTTGAAGTAGCCGTACTGAGGGTTCGGCGACGCCGATTTTATCTAACAATTTCAGTGAACTACGCACGGCACCATGGTCTAGCTTCCCAAAGTGTACAACCAAATGTACAACCGTGGGAGGACTGGGCGCATGGTTTCTGTTGGAGAGTACCTCTACCGTAGAGGCAAGTCATACTATTTTCTCATCAAGATTCCCGTCGACATCAAGCCGCATCTGGGGAACCGCCAGCATCTCATTAAGTCACTCAAGACCTCCTCCCTCTCAGAAGCAAAGAAAGCTGTTGAGCCACTGAGGGCAAAGACGAAGTCTTCCTTCATGCTCATCCGATCCGGCATTCTGGCCGAGGAGCAATTACAGAAGACCGTCTCGGACCTGCTTACCAAGAAGACGCATCAAAGCCGAGAGAAAATTCTGTCCGAGTCGATCCGCATGTATCTCAACGAGAAGTCTCCGAACCTGAAAAAACGAACTCTCAGGGACTACGAGACAATCTACGCGAGGTCAGTATCAATTATTGGCGACAAGAAGCTGAACGCTGTAACGAGAGAAGACGTTATCCGACTCCGCTCGACGTTGACCGCAGAGGGCGTCAAGGAACGCACATGTAATACCCACTTAGTCCACCTCTCATCACTATTCAGGTGGGCAGTTCGCCAAAACATGTGCCACCGGAACTGCGCAGAGGGACTACTTCTGACCATTTCATGCCGACACGACAGCGAACGAAAACGGTTCAGCACGAATGACCTGCAAATCATTTTCTCTACCATACCGCTGGAGGCTGGTGACGAATGCAACGTCTGGATTCCAATGATCGCTCTGTACAGCGGGATGCGCAAAGAGGAAATATGCCAACTGGAAAGAGCGGATGTCAGGCAAGAAGATGGTGTCTGGGTATTCGATGTTAACAACAAGGGCGAAAAAGACACCAAGACCGAAGCAGGATTAAGACTCGTACCGATCCACTCCAAACTCACTGAGATGGGCTTCCTTGAGTTTTGCGAAAAGAGAGCAGCCGGAAGGTTGGCCGGAAATCTCTGGGGATTTCTGCGGTGGCGGGAGTCATGGAGCAAAAAGTGGGGAGGGCAATTCAACAACTGGTTTGCAAAGAATGCTCAAACGGAAAAAGGAAAAGTGTTTCATTCCTTCAGACACACTTTCATTGACGAACTAAAACAGGCTGGCAAGGTGAAGGAAGTGGTATCCGAACTGGTGGGACACGTCGTCAAAGGAGAGACGTTCGGACGTTATGGCAAAGGTTACTCTGTACAGATGCTTCGAATGGAAGTGGAAAACCTATCGTATGACATCGACCTTACCCGAATAGAACAGCACATAGCAAGTTGCCGTTCAACTCATCATGCTGGCGGTTCCCCAGATGCGGCTTGATGTCGACGGGAATCTTGATGAGAAAATAGTATGACTTGCCTCTACGGTAGAGGTACTCTCCAACAGAAACCATGCGCCCAGTCCTCCCACGGTTGTACATTTGGTTGTACACTTTGGGAAGCTAGACCATGGTGCCGTGCGTAGTTCACTGAAATTGTTAGATAAAATCGGCGTCGCCGAACCCTCAGTACGGCTACTTCAATCGAACACGGGAAAAGTTCTTCCCAGAGGGATATGAAAAAGGTTGGCCGATTTCAACTACTTAACTGTTTTCAGTGGACGCTACCAAGGTCCAACTTTCCACTTCTGGTT
>Ga0316217_10002308_pt1 | contig 23231 bp, 29 predicted proteins | sample 1anoAmetaG_FD_203633 | JGI IMG/M metagenome (GOLD analysis project Ga0316217, IMG submission 203633) | Freshwater microbial communities from Trout Bog Lake, Wisconsin, USA - 1anoA | ecosystem: Environmental > Aquatic > Freshwater > Lake > Hypolimnion/Profundal zone | place: USA: Wisconsin...
CAAGTTGGAGGAACTTGCAGCGTGCTACCGAACGGAATTGAAAACATTACAGATAATGGATGGGCGGTAAATATTTATCCTAACCCGGCAAACAACAATATTTCAGTTGAAGTTACAGGTAGCACCGACGCTGTTGAAATAGGCATTTTTGATATTTCGGGCAGGAACTTGTACACCCATCAGCAAGCGGGCAACGGTGAGATAACCCGCCAGATAGATGTTTCATCTTTCGCCGCCGGAGTGTATGTGCTACGGGTTAAAGAGAATGGGCTGCTGGCACAAAAGAAATTTATTGTGATCCATTAAGCAATTCTGTTTGCATTGGCTTTATGAGGCAAATTTTGCTTTCAGGATTTTATTTGTGAGAACAAATACCTGAATTGGATATATTTATGCCGGGCACAACCTGGCTATGACACCAAACGACCATTTGTTTCAACTGATTAAATCGTTAACGGCGAGCGAAAAGCGCTACTTTAAGCTCTTTGCCGCTAAACAGGCTGAGGGGCGCAAAACGAATTATGAGAAGCTGTTTGATGCTTATAACGAACTACCGGATGGGGTTTATAACGAAGAAGCCTTTGCCCAAACCCTGAAACGCAAAAAACTAGGCAAATACCTTTCCGACGAAAAGAAGTATTTAACCGAACTGGTGATGAAAGCCATGCGTCATTATTCCGCCGAAAAGAAAGCCGAAGGCAGGCTTGCGGATATGATTCAGGAAATGAATTTTTTGATTGAAAAAGGACTGTTTGACCAATGTTCTAAAATTGCCGAAAAAGCCTGGGCCATAGCGGAAGAAAGAGAGCTTACCGATCAAAAGATAAAGCTGCTGCACATTAAGCGCGAAATTGACAAACAGGATTACAACCCCGCGCGTGAAGTTTACCAACGGCAACTGCGCCAGCAGGAAGAAGCAGCCATTGCGCAGCTGAGTGCCGAGCGCAAAGCCGCCTACCTGCGCGAACAACTTTATGGTATTTACATTACCAATCAAATGCGCCAGAAAGAAGCCGAGGTAGACGGCATTTATGCTGCACTCGATCAACTTCATCAGCTATCCGGCATTACCTTTAATTGCACCCATAATATTATAAGCGCCAAGTGCATTATACACGACTACCGCAAAGAGTTTAAAAAGGCGATAGAACTGCTGAAATACATGATAGGCCGATGGGAAGAAACACCTGCCAGAATTGAAGAAATGCCCGACAGGTATGTAAAGCTGGTTTCGCACCTGATGGTGTTTGTTTTCAGGATTGAAGATTATAAAGAAATACCTATCGTAATTGAAAAGCTTAATGGTGTTAAAACGCTGGAGAAGGACGTATTGAAAGACATTTTCTTTCTCTCTACCACGGCCAAACTTTTCAATTATATCAACAACTCAAAATTCAACCTGGCTCTGCAAATGGTTGGCGATATGAAGGAAGGGTTGAAAACTTACGATGCCTTGCTCAGCTTTATACAAAAGCGCGTATTAAGCAGCAACATTTGCTTCATCTACTTAAAGAATAAAAAATTCACCGATGTGCTCGACGCCGTACAGGAGGTATATGCCCTGGTAGGCCGAAACAAAGACAAACAATTCAAACTGGAAGATATTAAAGTATTTGAATTCATAGCCCACTACGAACTAGGCAACGTTGAATTACTGCATTACACAGTGCGCAATAACCAGCGCTACTTCAAAGATCACCAACCCGAAAACGCCTTTATCGAAAACCTGTGGAAAGCACTAAAGGCATTTATACAGGATGGCAGCAAACCTAAAGCTGCTAAACAGCAATTAAAAGAGCATATACGGGCGCTTGAATGCCCACCCGCTAATATTGCTTTAAAACAGGAGATTATGGCTTGGTTAGAGGGCTAAACAGGTAAGCAAGAATTGTTTCCGGCAATCAGATTATAAACAAAAAACCCATCTCAATTGCTTGGATGGGTTTTTTGTTTATAATTTGAAGACTAACTTATTCTTCAGTTTTTTCTTCTGCAGAATCACCTTTTTTAGCGGCCTTCTTTTTAGGGGCAGCGGCTTTTTTAGTTCCACCAGCTCTTCTGGTTTTCTTCTTAGGCTCAGCAGTCTTAACGTTCTTGTTCTGCGTGTAGATTTCGTTGAAATCAACCAGTTCAATCATCGCCATTTCAGCTGAATCGCCGGGACGGAAGCCGGTTTTGATGATACGGGTGTAACCACCTGGTCTGTCGCCAACTTTTGCTGCGATAGGGCCAAACAATTCATCAATGCTGAACTTATTTTCAAGCACGCTGAAAATTGTTCTTCTGTTGTGCGTAGTATTTTCTTTAGCTCTGGTAACAATAGGCTCAATATAACCTCTCAGGGCCTTAGCCTTAGCAAGTGTTGTGAAAATTCTTTTATGAAGAATAAGCGAGTTGCCTAAGTTCATCATCAAAGCATGCCTGTGGGCGGTTTTCCTTCCTAAGTTGTTTACTTTATCTCCGTGTCTCATGACTTAATTTTTTCTATTGTTTCTTACTGCTATGTTGTAAATACTAGTTTTCGTCTAATTTGTATTTGCTCAGATCCATACCGAACATCAATCCCTTCTCGTGTAGCAAAGCTTCAATTTCAACTAAAGACTTCTTACCAAAGTTACGGAACTTCAACAGGTCGTTAGTGTTGAATTGAACAAGTTCTTCCAGAGTATTGATCTTAGCTGCTTTCAAACAGTTGAATGCACGTACTGAAAGATCTAAATCTTCCAAAGGTGTCTTCAACAGTTTTCTCATGTGCAATACATGCTCATCAACCATTTCAGTTTCAGTAGCGGTAGGGCTATCGAAAGAGATATGCTCGTCAGTGATCAGCATTAAATGCTGAATCAAAACCCGCGATGCTTCTTTAACAGCTTCTTCAGGATGCACGGTACCATCAGTAGATACTTCAAGAACCAGCTTTTCGAAATCCACCTTCTGCTCTACACGGAAAGGCTCAACAGCATATTTTACGTTCTTGATAGGAGTGTATATGGCATCAACCGGAATATAACCAATAGCGTGCTCTTTAGAGTTTTCATCAGCAGGAACATAACCACGGCCCTTAGAGATAGTTAATTCGATCTCCAGGTTTACGTTACCTTCCATGTTGCAGATAACTAACTCAGGATTCATTACCTGGTAAACGTTGGTGTGCTTTTCGATATGCTCAGCCTTAAATGCAGGAGAGTTCTTTAAAGCGATATAAATTTTATCGGCAGCATTTTCGTCGTCCATTACTTTTTTCAAACGAACCTGCTTCAAATTCAAAACTATTTCAGTAACATCTTCAAGTACACCTTTAATAGAAGAAAACTCATGATCAACACCGGTAATTTTGATACCACTGATAGCATAACCTTCCAGTGAAGAAAGAAGAACTCTTCTTAAAGCATTACCAATGGTTACACCAAACCCAGGCTCGAGAGGTTTAAATTCAAAAGTACCTTCAAAATCAGTTGCTTTTTGTAAAGTGATTTTATCGGGCTTTTGAAAGGTTAATAGTGCCATATTTTCAATTTAGGTTTTATTGTAAAAAAATCCGACTCAAAACTCGGACCCGCAGTCCGAAATCAATAACTCTACTTAGAGTATAATTCCACAATCAACTGTTCGTTGATGTTTTCCGGTATTTGTTCTCTTTCAGGGTAGTCAAGGAAAGTACCTTCAACAGCCTTTTCGTCCAATGTTAACCAAACAAATTTTTTGCCTCTCTTAGCCAATGCATCCTGAACCACTGTAAGGTTCTTTGAGCGTTCGCGCAGACCAACTTTATCGCCAGGTTTTAAAGAAAACGAAGGAACGTTTACTACAGAACCGTTTACAGATACGTGTTTGTGAATAACCAACTGACGTGCCTGAGAACGTGACGCAGCCAAGCCAAGACGGTAAATGGTATTGTCTAACCTCGCTTCCAGTAATTTCAGCAAGTTTTCACCCTTAACACCTTTTCTTCTGGTAGCCTTTTCGAACAGGTTACGAAACTGGCGCTCAAGCAAACCGTAGGTATACTTTGCCTTTTGTTTTTCCTGTAACTGAACAGAATATTCAGAAGCAGTCTTTCTTTTCTTAGACTGTCCGTGTTGTCCCGGTGGGTAGCTTCTTTTATCGAAGTACTTATCGGTTCCGAAAATAGCATCACCGAATTTACGGGCGATCTTCGTCTTAGGTCCTATATATCTTGCCATCTATCTTGAATTTGCTTTCTTTTATTGCTATTTGATTTCTTACTTCCAGACTATACTCTTCTCTTTTTAGGAGGGCGGCAACCGTTGTGAGGTATTGGAGTCATGTCATTAATAACGGTAACTTCTATACCACTGGTATAAATAGTTCTGATAGCCGATTCGCGGCCACCGCCTGGTCCCTTTACAAATACTTCTACCTTTCTAAGGCCGGCTTCGTGAGCAACCTTTGCAGCTTCAGTGCATGCCATTTGCGCAGCATAAGGAGTGTTCTTTTTAGAACCTCTGAAACCTACACGGCCCGCCGAACCCCAACTGATGGTTTGTCCGGTACCGTTAGTAAAAGTGATGATGATATTATTGAAAGTTGCATTGATAAATGCTTTGCCTTCGCTATCAACTTTTACTACTCTTTTCTTTGCTTTTGCTTTTGCAACAGCTGATTGTTGCTGTGGTGTTTGCTGCTTTGCCATTTTATATTTTTCTTTTCTTGCTTCTACCCGATAACTATCGGAACTTGTTTCTAAAAATCTAAGCTTACTTAGTTACCATCTTCTTGTTAGCAACTGTCTTACGTTTACCCTTTCTTGTTCTGGAGTTAGTCTTAGTTCTCTGACCACGTGTAGGTAAACCCTTTCTGTGGCGGATACCACGGTAAGCGCCGATATCCTGCAGACGTTTGATGTTCTGCTGAACTTCCCCGCGCAATTCACCTTCAACTTTAAGATGCTCAGCTATGAACCTGATGATACCGTTAACCTGGTCATCATTCCAATCCTTTACCTTAATGGTAGGGTCAATACCGTTAGAAGTCAAAATTTTCTTTGCTGTCGTTTTTCCGATACCATAAATATAGGTCAGCGCAATGCCGCCTTGTTTATTTTTCGAAAGATCTACACCTGATATTCTTGCCATGTTATTTGTAAGTATCTTTTTTTATAAAATGATTATCCCTGACGTTGTTTGAATTTTGGATTTTTCTTGTTTATGATATAAACAACACCCTTGCGTCTTACAATTTTGCAATCCACACTTCTCTTTTTTACCGATGCTCTTACTTTCATGACTATACTTTTGAATTATGCTTTTATCTAAATGCTTAACTACTATTTATACCTGAATGTTATCCTTCCTTTGTTCAAATCGTAAGGGCTCATTTCAACCTGCACCTTATCTCCGGGCAAAATTTTAATATAATTCATCCTCATCTTGCCTGAAATGTGAGAAATGATCTCGTGGCCATTCTCCAATTTCACTCTGAACATTGCATTGCTTAGCGCTTCTGTAATTGTTCCGTCTTGCTTTATCAGGTCCTGTTTTGCCATTCAAAAATTGAGTTCTACACACTACTCCCCAAAAAGGGAACGCAAATATAGAGTTTATGAACAATGCTGCAAACTTTTTGTACAGTAATTTTTACGTTTCTCACTGTAATCGAATCTCCCCTATTCAGGAGCCTTTGCTACCCCGGATGTTCAAAACCCGGGATTTTAGCCTTTTTATACCTTCACCAACTCCTTATTTTCAGCAACAGCAGCTTCAATCCATTTAAAAGTGCTCAAAATCTCAGCTTTTGCGGCCTTAACAACCAAAGTATGCTCATAATGTGCCGATGGCAGCCCGTCCTGGGTGGCAATGGTCCAGTTATCGCGTTTAGTGTAAACATCCCTTTTACCCAGGTTTACCATCGGTTCAATGGCAATTACACAATTTTCAGGCAATCTCGGTCCATCTCCCTTTCTTCCATAATTCGGAACCTGAGGATCTTCATGTAATGTTTTTCCCAATCCGTGACCAACTAACTCCCTTACACATTTATAGGGGTGCTTCCTTTCACAAAAATCCTGCACCGCAAAACCTATATCACCTGTTCTTTTTCCGGTAGTTGCCTGTTCAATACCTAAATACAACGACTCTTTGGTAACCCGCATCAACTCAATAACCTCGGGTTTTACATTTCCAATACCAAAAGTATAAGCCATATCGCCATGGTACCCGTTCATAAAAACACCGCAATCCATCGATACAATATCACCATCCTTGTAAGCCTCTGCCTTAGGTATACCGTGCACCACCTCATCATTTACCGAAATACATAGTGAAGCAGGGAATCTGTTATACCCTTTAAACGATGGATGCCCTCCGTGGTCTTTAATAAACTGCTCGGCCAGCTTATCCATTTCAACACCCGTTACACCAGCTTTTAGTGCCTTGGCTACTTCGGCCAAAGTTCTTGATAGCAGATCGCAGCTTTTGCGCATCAACTCAATCTCTTCCTGTGTCTTGATTTTAATTGCCATGCCCTATAAAACAAAAAACCCTCTCCTTGCAGAGAGGGATTTTAAAATTCGGTTTACATGCTTGCCGTTGCAAACCCTTGTCTTCCTTTTATTCGTCCGGACGATGTTAATCCATCGTAATGACGATTCAATAAATAAGTTTCGATTGTTGCGAGTGTATCAAGGATAACACCTACCATGATAAGGATAGAGCTACCACCAAAGAAAAGCGCGAACGCACGGTTAACATCAAACATCATTACAATAGCAGGCATAATAGAAACAATGCCTAAGAAAATAGCACCTGGTAAAGTAATTCTTGATATCACCGTATCAATAAAGTCTTCAGTCTTCTTACCAGGCTTAACACCCGGAATAAATCCGCTGTTACGTTTCAAATCATCAGCTATCTGAGTAGGGTTAATGATCAAAGCGGTATAGAAATAAGTGAAGGCAACGATTAACAGGAAGTAAGCTACGTTGTAAGGTATTGACTTGATATCGTTGAATGCTATCAGCACACGGCTATTCTCATAACCAGGAATAAACTGGGCAATAGTAGCAGGTAAGAACATGATTGCCTGAGCAAAGATAATAGGCATAACACCCGCCGCATTCATTTTTAAAGGCAGATACTGACGAACACCACCGGCCTGCATCATTTTTCCTCCCTGAACTATGTTTCTCTTGGCATATTGAACCGGAATACGGCGTGTTCCCTGAATTAAGAGTATACACGCTCCGATAACCACCACCAAAAACGCTAACTCAATAACGAAAACGATAACACCACCTTTAGATATCAATCTTGAACTGAACTCTTCCAGAATCGAGCCGGGGAAACGAGCCAGGATACCAACCATGATGATAAGTGATATACCATTACCAATCCCCTTGTCGGTTATCTTTTCTCCCATCCACATTACAAACAATGTGCCCGCAGTCAGAGTTACGATGGTAGATATAGCAAAGATAGTTGGAGATAGTGATTGAACAACCGCATTGGCATCGGCATTACGCAGGTAAACAACGTAACCTGCACCTTGAAACGCAGTAACAGCGATTGTAAGTAAGCGGGTATATTGATTTAACTCCCTTCTGCCGCTTTCACCTTCCTTCTGTAACTTCTGGAAATAAGGAATGGCCATAGTTAATAACTGTATGGCAATAGAGGCAGAGATATAAGGCATGATACCTAAAGCAAATATGGAAGCACGGGCAAACGCACCACCTGCAAAAAGGTTTACCAAACCAAGAATACCACTTGAACCCTGTGATTTGATAGACTCAAGCGCAGTCGGATCAATACCCGGAAGGCAAATGTAGGTTCCTAAACGGTAAATTAGAATCAGACCCATGGTAAGAAGAATCCTCTGTCTGAGTTCCTCTATACTCCAAATCTCTCTTAGTTTCTGAATAAGTTTCATCGTATATGTCGGCTGATTTTTAACTTAAAAAGGATTCCCTTCGCCGGAAATCCTTTTCAATATTCTGACTGCTTATTTTACTATGGTAACAACACCACCCAATCCTTCTATCTTAGCCTTGGCTGATTCGCTGATAGCATGAACAGTAACGTTTACTTTACCTTTCAGCTCGCCGGTTCCAAGAACTTTAATCAGCGCGCTTTTTCCCAGCACTCCTCTGCTACGCATTTCGTCAACAGTTATTTCTTTTAAGCCATGCTTTTCAATCATTAACTGAATCTGCCCCAGGTTCAAAGCTTTATATTCAACACGGTTGAAATTTTTGAAACCTACTTTCGGAAGTCTTCTTTGTAAAGGCATCTGTCCACCTTCAAATCCAAGCTTTGACTTGTAACCTGAACGTGACTTAGCTCCTTTATGTCCACGTGAAGCAGTACCACCATCGGTAGAACCTTGTCCGCGACCTAATCTTTTCTTCTTTCCTACTGAACCTTTGGCAGGTTTTAAATTGTGCAATTCCATTTTGAAATGTTTTCTATCGTTTGTCTATACCCAACCGGGCCCTGACTAAATATTTTCTACTTTAACTAAGTGCAACACTTTTCTGATCATACCTTCAACGGCAGGATTTCTTTCCATTTCGTTGGTATCACCAATTTTGTTTAAGCCCAAAGCGCGCATCGTTCTCTTCTGGCGCTCGTCCTTTTCAATCGTGCTTACAGTCTTTGTTATTCTAACCTTTGCCATAACTATTGTATTTAACTAAATACTTTATACTTGATTCTGAATACGATTATCCTTTGAATACTTTTTCCATTGCTACACCGCGGTTCTTAGATACGGTATAAGGGTCGCGTAGTTTACCAAGTGCATCTAATGTTGCCTTGATAACGTTTGCCGGGTTTGCACCGCCCTGAGACTTTGCAAGTACGTCTTTAATACCAGCACTTTCTAATACGGCACGCATTGAACCTCCGGCAATAACGCCTGTTCCCTGGCTGGCCGGACGCAACATTACTTTTGCAGCTCCGAATTTACCATGTTGAACGTGAGGTATGGTTCCTTTGAATACAGGAACACTTACCAGGTTCTTCTTGGCATCATCAATTGCCTTTTGAATTGCCTCCTGAACTTCCCGTGCTTTTCCAAGGCCTTCACCAACGATACCGTTACCGTTGCCTACTACCACAGTTGCTGAGAAGGTGAAAGTACGACCACCCTTGGTAACTTTGGTTACACGACGGATGTTCACCACTTTCTCTTTCAATTCCAATTCGCTCGCTTTGAGCTTTTGAACGTTCAATTTTGCCATTTTCTTTATTGATATTGAATCTATGATTAAAATTTCAATCCGCCTTCGCGTGCTCCTTCAGCTACAGCCTTAACACGACCATGATATAAGAAACCACCACGATCAAACACTACTTCAGTAATGTTCTTTTCAGCGGCCTTCTTAGCAGCAGCAACGCCTATAGATTTGCTCTGCTCTACCTTTGTTCCGGTGCGTGCAAAGTCCTTATCGCGGGTTGATACAGCCAGCACAGTCTTTCCTGAAGTGTCGTCAATCAACTGAACGTAGATTTCCTTGTTGCTGCGAAAAACGCTGAATCTTGGCCTTTCAGCAGTTCCGCTTATTTTACCGCGAATTCTGCCTCTGATCTTTTCTCTTCTTGCTATCTTATTAACTGCCATAACTTTTCGGTTATATTGTTATTCGTTATTGGTAACGCTTAACTTACTCTTTAAAAAATCTTATTTCTTAGCTGCTGACTTACCTGCTTTTCTTCTCAGAATTTCACCTACAAACTTGATACCCTTTCCTTTATAAGGTTCAGGTTTTCTGATAGAACGGATCTTAGAGCAAACAAGGCCTAAAAGATCTTTATCATTTGTAAGTAAGGTGATGATAGGGTTCTGACCTTTATCTTGCTTAGCTGAAGCTTTAATTTCTTCGGGTAACAAAACAACTACAGGGTGAGAATAACCTACGCTCAAAGTCAATACGTTTTTGGCAACATCGGCACGGTAACCCACACCAACCAGCTCAAGGTTTGCAGTGTATCCTTCAGAAACACCGTGCACCATATTGTTTATCAAGGCACGGTAAGTACCATGCAAAGCTTTGTGTCTTTTTTGCTCAGTAGGACGTTCAACGGTTAATACACCACTGTCAACTTTAACAGCGATATCCGGATCAACAGCCTGGAACATTTCTCCTTTCGGGCCTTTCACCTTCACAACGTTTCCGCTCATTACTTCAACCGAAACGCCTTTTGGAAGTGTGATCGGTGCTCTACCTATACGTGACATAAATTAGAATTTATTATTCGTGTTAATTACTGCAACTAATATTAGAAAATTTCACACAAAACTTCACCACCAATTCCCTGTGCTCTTGCTTCCTTCTCAGTCATTACTCCCTTAGAAGTAGATATGATAGCAATGCCCAGACCGCTTAATACGCGAGGCAATTCTTCATGGCCTTTATACTGACGTAAACCCGGGGTAGAGATTCTTTTCAGATTCTTAATAACCGGTGCTTTGCTGGTAGCATCATATTTCAAAGCTATTTTGATAACACCTTGTTTATCGGCGCTTTCATCAAACTTGTATTTCAGGATGTAACCGTGCTCGTACATTATCTCGGTAATTCTCTTCTTCAGCTTTGAAGCGGGAATTTCAACCAGTCTGTGTCCGGCTTGTTGAGCATTTCTAACTCTGGTCAGAAAATCTGAAATTGGATCGTTCATTTTATTTCTTTTATTATTCTTACTAATTTGTCTATTACAATACTACCATGATGATTTTGTAACACCAGGTATTTTGCCGTCGCTGGCAAGGTCGCGGAACTTAATACGCGAAATGCCATACTGGCGGATATAACCTCTTCCTCTTCCGGTAAGAGCGCAACGGTTGCGTAATCTTACTTTCGAAGAATTCTTAGGCAACTTGTCAAGCAATGACCACTCGCCGGCTTCTTTCAATGCCGCTCTTTTTTCGGCATATTGCTTAACGAGTCTTTCTCTTTTACGTTGACGGGCTTCTACTGATTTCTTTGCCATTCTTTTACGGTTTTAAAGACGCATCTTATGCGCCTGTATTCCTTATTTAGTTATTAGTTTCTTCTTTCTTTACGTCTTTCTTAAAAGGCATTCCCAATGCTTCGAGTAAAGCATAAGCCTCTTCGTTGCTTTGTGCAGATGATACGAATGTAATATCCATACCATTTATCCTGGTAACCTTGTCAATTTCCATTTCAGGGAAAATGATCTGCTCTTTTATACCCAAAGTATAGTTTCCTCTTCCGTCAAAACCTTTATTGTTTACGCCCTTGAAGTCACGTACACGTGGCAGGGACACAGAAACCAGACGATCTAAAAATTCGAACATTCTGTCGCCGCGAAGAGTAACTCTTGCGCCGATAGGCATTCCTTCACGTAATTTGAAGTTAGAGATAGCTTTTTTAGCGTGAGAAGCAACTGCTTTCTGACCGGCAATAGCCGTCATTTCAGTTAATGCTATATCAACCAGCTTCTTATCAGAAGTAGCGCCGTTAACACCCTGGTTAAGGCAAATCTTTTTTAAACGTGGAACCTGCATAACCGAAGTGTAATTAAACTTCTTCATCAGGGTAGGAACGATTTCGTCCTTATAACGCTTCGCTAAACGCGGAGAGTATGCTGCGACTTTGCTCATTTTAAAATATTTGTGGACGATTCCCAACCGTCCGGTTTTTAAAAAGGGACTGCAAAAATAGTAGTTACCAACAGATTTCCAAATGTTTTGGAAAGAAATTTAGGGAATATGTGGCTTAGACGTTGGAATTCTGGGATTTTTTGCCCTACCATCACAAAATTAATTCACTTTCTTATCAGATGAATGCTAAACCTAATTAACAACAAATTTCATTTTCGAATTTTCATTATTTTTATTTAGCTCCAGCACATAGACCCCTTTGGACAAGTTTCCTAAAAACAGATGCAGTTCACCACTATTGCCTGATGATACGTTCTTATAAACAACTTGCCCTAATGTATTGTATATAGCAATGCCAATATTTTGACTCCAGTTAGAATCCTGGGGCAAAATAACATTTAGGTAATTACGAGCAGGGTTGGGAAAAATTATCAGTCCTTCAGATGATCGAGATGAGGCAATAATCGCCTCCCCGCTAAAAGGTATACCAAACTGTGATAAATCTCTCTTCCAGATGCCAGAGGAAGGGGTTCCCACATAAAGGTTTTTCCCAAGATAAAAAAATTCGCTTGGAAGCCCGGTAAAATTGCCTGTTATGTTTAAAAAAGTATTACCTGAATCTAATGACAAATAAATACTGTCATTTCCCGTACCTATTACCAGATAGTTCGTATCCAAAACATAAAGACCATTAGGATTTTGTATTCCAGAAATGACGTACCAGGTTGAGTCACCATTGACGGACTTAACTACCCCCGCAGGAGTAGTTAAACCAAAAAATGAAGAGTTAATGACCGCGATATCTCCAATATAGAGGGATAAGTTTTTTTGCACATAGCTATTACCACCGTCGCCGGATTGAAGCAAATCAAAAGTAGGGGCCTGTAACATAGAGCCGTAACATATATTTGCAACATCAACATTGGGTCCGATAGCAAACATACCAGTCGTATTACAGTTGCCATCAGGAGTAACACTAACAAACCAGTTATTCCCTTTATCATCAGAGTACACTATGCTTCCCTCACACCAGGCATATATTCTGTTTCCATCAACTAAAAAATTATAAAGAAAGGTATTCGTACCATTTACTTCCCAATTTTGGCCTCCATCGTCTGAGTAATAGGTTCCTGTAGAGGGACTTGCGACTATGACCCGACCATCCAGCGAAGCCATACCTGTTATACCGTTATTGTAAGTTACACTTTCAAGACCGCAGTTATGTTTTTTCCAAGATAAGCCACCGTTTGATGAGCCCAATATCTCACTTGAACCGAGACCAACCCAAAGCTCGCTATTATAAGCAATCATATAATCTACGGGATTGGCATAAAGTCCTTGATTGAAGTCCGTCCAGGTATTTCCACTATCTGCTGAAGCAAAAACGCCATAAGCAGTTGCTGCAAATAGACCGTATGTTGTTTGCAAAAATTGATTTGCTTTCATTGAGGAGAAAAAATCAGATTCATCTAACGAATATGTATTCCCTCCATCAGTTGATAAATAGGCATTTTGATTTTGATAATTTCCGCTTAGCAAAATATGATTGCCAGAAACACAAATATCGTTCCATGTGTTAAATGGCGTTACCTGTGGAATTATTTCAGTCCAGGTATTACCCAAATCAGAAGAAACAAAAACAAGGTTGTAGTAGAGAAAATATATTTTATCAGAATAGAACCTAAGGGCTTCGTATTGACCATGATAAAAAAGCTCTATTGAAGTCAGAGGCTTTTGCCAGGTTGTTCCATTATCATCACTAAACGCAATAGTATAATTGTTTGCAGTGTCTAAATATGTTGTAAAAAGACGACCATTGAAGCTCTTAATGTAATCTTCAGATTGCGAACTTGGAAGAGATCCTATTGCAGTAAATTGATTTCCGTCTTTTGTGGAGTAAAAAACATAATTAGATCTCAAAATCAAGTTGGAGTCATCACTACTTAACATATCTATTGTATTGCCAGTCTGTCCTCCAACGATTACATTTTCCCAAGAATTTCCATCATCGGCTGATCTAAACAACCCGTATATAGAATTACTGACAAAGATTTGGTTCTTAAAAACAGCAATACCATCTATTTCCGGTGTTTGAAATTTCTTTTGGAGTCCCTCCCAAGCATTTAACTGCGCAGTATACCGAAACAGGCCCAGAGCAGACGAGCCCGCAAAAACAGTTTTAGTGCTGGTATTTTGCCCGATAAAAGAAATATTGCCGCCATAAGGTCCATTACATTGGACCCATTGTGCGAAGCTTTGAAATGTCGCGGCACAAAAAAACATTAAAATCAATCCAAATCTCACTATATTAACTTATGTCTTATAAATATAACAATATTTTTAAAATAGTAAGATCATGCTGCTTCTTTTCAATCATGCCACCGCAAAAGAAAAAGGATTACGCTACTTATAGCAATATCCTTCTTCCCCAAGATAGAATGGTGACTAATCCAATAAAATGAGATTGCTATAATTTTCAAAGCTGTCTAATTAGAGTTGCTCACTAAATTACCTTAACATAATTATATGCGGTATCCCATCCTCTAAATAAGCCTCTCCTTCTTTCACAAAGCCAAAACTCTCGTAAAACTTTTGCAAATACAGCTGCGCTCCAATCCTGATGGGCACTGGCCCATACTGCTTTTCTATCTGGGCAATGCTTTCGCTCATTAGCTGCCTGCCATAGGCCAAACCGCGGTGTTTAGTTGAACTTACTACCCGGCCTATAGAAACCTCCTGGTAACTAACCCCAGGCTTTACTATGCGCGAATAAGCCACTAGTTCGTTGTTTACATAGCCCATCAGGTGGTAACTCTTTAAATCCTTTCCATCGGCATCCAGGTAAGGGCAGTTTTGTTCTACAATGAACACTTCCTGCCTTAGCCGCATAATGGCATAAAGCTCCGTTAAGGTTAGTTCTGTAAATGGTTTAAATATCCAGGTAGGCATATCTGATTATTAAGGCCGTTTTATAAAAACAAAAAAGGCGTCCGATACACTCGCAACGCCTTTTTTATATTATCACTTTGCCAAAGACAAAGATTATTTCAATTAATCCAGGTTCTTTCCGGTCTTCTTAGAGAATCTTACGGTTTTACCTTTTTCTTCTTTACGGCCAACCCTTGTAGGCTTGCCATCAGATAAAAGCTGAACGTTAGAGATATGGATAGCACCAGGAGTTTTAACGATACCACCGTTAGGGTTCTTGGCGTTAGGTTTGCTGTGTTTGCTGTTCAGGTTTGCACCATCAACAATTACGCGCGACTTTTGACGGTCAACTTCAATAACGCGGCCTTTTTTGCCTTTATCGTCACCGGCGATAATCAAAACCTCGTCATTCTTCTTTACGTGAAATTTCATCTTTATAAATTTTCTTAGTTCTCTTAATTTGGAATTATAATACTTCAGGAGCTAACGATACAATCTTCATGAAAGACTTATCGCGCAGTTCGCGTGCAACAGGCCCGAAGATACGGGTACCTCTTGGTTCATCCTGTGCGTTCAATAAAACTACTGCGTTATCGTCGAAACGGATGTAAGAACCGTCTTTTCTGCGGGTTGCAACGGTAGAACGTACAACTACTGCAGTTGAAACACTTCCTTTTTTAACACCACCGGTAGGCAATGCCTTCTTAACGGCTACAACAACTTTATCGCCTATACGGGCATATCTTCTCTTGGTTCCTCCAAGAACACGGATAACCAGTACTTCTTTGGCTCCGCTGTTGTCGGCCACATTGGCTCTTGATTCCTGCTGTAACATTGTTTAAAATTTAGTGGTTTGGGCTTTTGATGACAAAGAAGCTGGATTTCACAAATCCCCTTTCCCGCCAGGCCGTTTACCTATTGTGAATTTATTTTGCTCTTTCTACTACTTCAACTAATCTCCAACGCTTGGTTTTGCTAAGCGGACGGGTTTCGCTGATCTTAACGATATCGCCGGTTTTGGCATCGTTCTTTTCGTCATGTGCCTTGAACTTCTTGGTAGTCTTTACGAACTTACCATAGATGGGGTGCTTCACTCTTCTTTCAATAGTAACAGTGATAGTTTTTTCCATCTTGTCGCTGGTAACTACACCAGTTTTCTCTTTTCTTAGATTTCTTTCCATGACCTATTTAGCTTTGTTCTCTTTAGTGCGTTTTCCCAATTCAGTAATAAGACGTGCAATATCTCTTCTTTTTACCCTGATAGAAGCAGGATTATCTAAAGAAGAAACCGCATGATTGAATTTCAATTTATCCAATGCAGCTGTATCGGCAGCAATCTTTGCAACTAAATCTTCAGTTACAAACTGCCTTACGTCTTCGTGATTAATTTTCTTATTAACTCCCATGGTTTTTGCTTATATTTTATTTCCTGAATTGCTACTATCCTTCAACTGCATCTCTGCGGGTAATAAACTTGGTCATTACGCTCATTTTGTGTGCAGCCAGCATCATAGCTTCCATAGCTACTTCGCGTGATACGCCGTCAACTTCAAAAATGATGCGACCTGCCTGGATAGGCGCCTCCCATCCTTCCGGGTTACCCTTTCCTTTACCCATTCTCACTTCCAAAGGTTTTTTGGTAATTGGCTTGTCAGGGAAAATACGGATCCAAACCTTTCCTTCACGTTTCATAAAGCGGGTAAAAGCTACACGGGCAGCTTCTATTTGTTTGTTGCTTATTTTGCCGCTTTCCATTGATTTAAGCGCGTAAGTACCGAAAGCTATTTCGTGCCCTCTGTAAGTTACGTCTGCAACTCTTCCCTTCTGGGTTTTTCTGAACTTGGTCCGTTTAGGTAATAACATGACTACTTATTTTTTCTATTACTGGTTATTGTTCAATGCTTAACTATCCGATTACTTCCTTGGCTCTCTCCTTTCAGTTCTTGCGCCGCCACGGTTATCATCTCTTCTGCCACCACCGCGGTTATCGTCTCTTTCGATCCTTCCCTTAGGTTGGCGTTTTTCTTCTTTCTGTTCGCCTGAAAATGCGCCGGTCAAATCTTTTTTACCGTAAACTTCGCCTTTGCAAACCCATACTTTAATACCTATCTTACCATAAATGGTCAAAGCTTCAGTAATAGAGTAGTCTATATCTGCTCTCCATGTATGCAGTGGAGTTCTTCCTTGTTTGTATTCTTCGCTACGTGCCATTTCCGCACCACCAATACGGCCTGATACGCGGATCTTGATACCCTCAGCACCCATGCGCATAGCAGAAGCGATAGCCATTTTAAGCGCTCTTCTGTAATTGATACGGGCCTCTAACTGCTTTGCGATAGTTTCACCAACAATAGCCGATTCAAGCTCAGGACGGCGTATTTCAACGATATTGATTTGAACCTCCTTGCCGGTAAGTTTTTTCAATTCCTCTTTTACACGGTCAACCTCGCCACCGCCACGGCCGATGATAATACCAGGACGACTGGTATGGATCGTTACCGTTACTCTCTTCATTGTTCTTTCGATTACAATGCGAGCGATACCACCCTTCTGGATACGAGCTTTGATATACTGACGAATTTTTTCATCTTCTACCAGTTTCAGCCCGGCGTCTTTGCCGCCGTACCAGTTGCTGTCCCATCCTCTTACGATTCCGAGACGATTAGCTATTGGACTTGTTTTGTGACCCATTCAATTATATGATTTTTAAACGTGTTTTTTCGAAAAATGGACTGCAAAGATAGATTTTGTGAACATAGTTGCAAATGTTTCGCTTAATATTTTTTGAGTAAATTGAGATTCAATCATTTATATCTCCCTCAAACCCAAAACAAAGCCCACTTTAACTGTTTAGCCCTGTTTAAAACTTTCAAAAAGGCCACAATCGTTACCGTTAAAGCAACTGCGGCAGGCCTTAAAAAGATCTGAAGTAACCATTTTAAAATCCCGGTTTCCGGCAAATGACTAAATTTTGGTACAGCCCTTCTGGCATCAAAGTTGACTTTAGCCCCCTGTATCAAACGGGGCGCAAATCTAGTCAAATAAGAAATGAATGTCTTCTTCTGATAATTGTTTTACAAAACCTTCTTCTTCACTTACCAGGTCTTCCGATAACTGTTTCTTCTTTTGCTGCAGCGAAACTATCTTTTCTTCAATCGTATCGCGGCATATCATTTTATAGGCAAAAATATTTTTGGTTTGGCCTATACGGTGGGTCCGGTCAATGGCTTGCTGTTCAACGGCGTTATTCCACCAGGGGTCTAGCAGGAAAACATACTCGGCCGCCGTCAGGTTCAAACCTGCGTTACCTGCCTTTAAACTGATCAGAAAAACCCTTTCCGGCGAATTTTCGTCCTGGAAGGTGTTTACCATTTGTGCCCGCTCGTTTAAAGGGGTACTGCCGTCAAAATATAAATAAGGTATGTGGTTGACTTTACATTGCTCAGCTACCATGCCCAACATGCCCAGATATTGTGAAAAAACCAACGATTTGCTTCCTTCTACATTATTTTTCAGTTCCTCCATCAGCATATCCAGCTTAATGGACGCAGTGGCTGTAATACCGTCGTTTTTTAATAAAGACGGCGCACAACACAGCTGCCGCAGTTTCATGATACCTTGCAGTATCGAGAACTTTGTTTTGCTGAAACCGTCCCGCTCTATATCTAAGAATACATTGGCTTTGATCTGTTTTTTAATGGTCTCGTAGGCTTCCCGCTGCTCCTCTTCCATCTGGCACCATAAAACTGATTCAGTTTTTTCAGGAAGGTCAGCCGCCACCTGCTTCTTGGTTCTGCGCAGTACAAATGGTGCGGTAATGGATTGGAGCGCCTTTGTTTTTTCAACGCTCATATCGCGGTCAATAGGTATGGCGTATTCTCTTTTAAAAAACTCCGGACCACCCAGCATACCCGGCACCAGGAAATTCAACTGCGAAAAGATATCGAAAGTGTTGTTCATTACCGGGGTACCGCTAAGCGCTATCCGGTTAATGGCGCTTAGCTTATAAACCGCTTTGGTAATCTGCGCCGCCGGATTTTTAATGTTGTGGCTTTCATCAATAACAACCGTGTTCCAGTTTATTAAACTCAGTTCTTCAATAGCTGAGCGCACGGTACCATAGCTACTTATCATTACCTGCTTGTCTGAAGCCATAAACTCATCCAGATCGCGGTTGTGCTGATGAAAAACGTAAGCAGAAAGGGCCGGTGCAAATTTTTCAATTTCCTGTTTCCAGTTAAATACCAAAGAAAGCGGCGCTACTATTAAAAATTTAGACTTGGGCTTCTCGGCGTTTACATGTGCTAAAAAAGCAAGTGTTTGTAGTGTTTTACCTAAGCCCATATCATCAGCCAGGCAGGCTCCTGCACCTATTTTAGACAGCAATACCAGCCATTCGAATCCTTTTTGCTGATATGGCCGCAGTGTGGCATTTAAAGTTGCAGCACAGGTTATAACAGGCTCAGAAGAGGTTTGCCAATTCTGCCAGTCGGTCCACCACACTTTGCTTATAACGGGCTTTAGTTCTTTACTTCGGTATTGTTCATCAATACTCAATAATATCCATTGTGGTATTATCAGTTCACCTTTCTGAATCTTGCCGTGCTTAAACATAGCTCCGTATTGCTCGTACCAGTCATCACTTATCACTCCGATGCTGTTATCTTTCAGCAACACAAAACGCTGGTTATTGAAAAGCGTTTTCTGAATATTCAGCAGCTCCACTTTTTCTTCCCCAAAGGTTATCTGAATGTTCAGATACAGCGTAGTATCCACTGTTCGGCCAATGGTCATCCGGGTTGTTATGCTATGCGGAGAATAACGGAAATGACGGAGCAGGTCCATACCCACTATCTGCACGTTATCAGCAAGCAGGTCCTGGTACACCTTCAGGAACCAATGCTTCTTTTTAGCGTCCTCAAAGGTTAAATAAAACTGGCCGTTTCGTTGTTTGGCAAAGTTGGGGTGCAGGGCTCTTATCTTTTCAACAAAGGCCTGCTCTAACTCATGCCTGCGTACCACTTTATAAATCTCGCCCTTCCTGATCTCTTCTGTTTCAGGCTGATCAATAGCTTCAATAATAAAACCTTCATAATCCCAGCGCGGAGTAAACATTAAAAACGTATCACTTATCTCGCTCAGGTAAATAGCATGTTGTGGCTCACTTTCCACCAGGTTTATTTTGAAGACGGACTCCTTAACTACCTCGTAATCGCGTTCTAAAACAGAGATGATCTTATCGGCAAACACCTCGGCATGCTGGCTGTATTGTTCAGGCTCAGCATTTTTAAGCCACTCCAAAGTCTGGGTATCTTTAATAGATAGTAAGTAATAAACGCCCGCCTTTTCAAGCAAAAACGCTGATTGATTAAACTCTGAAATATCCAGCTCCTCATCATTGATATTGACAAGGGTAGTAATGGATAAGCCATTTGTAGCAGACCTGTTTATTTTAAATTTCAGCCCTGCCTTACCATTCGAGAAAGTACAGGGCGCAACCTTATAATTGCCGGTTTCTTTACTCCTTATGCGGTGATATATTTTTAATTCGCCGGCTATTTCCTTTAAGCGGTTAAACTGTTCATGAAAAACCCTTGGGGCTGCACGCTCAATATATTTCTCGAATGAAATACCTGATTTTTGTTTGGCGTGTATTTTGTTTAATTGTGCCAGCTCCTGCTTTATATTCTCTTCATCAAAGCTCTTTATCAATCGTATCACTTCCGGGTCTTTCCCTTCGTATAAAAACCTGGCGTTTGGAATTATCTGCGAATCGAAAGTAAAAACGGGCTTACCATTGATCTTCCTTTGATGAAGGACCCTGAATATATTATAGTACGACTGATAAGATACCGCCTCGGGTGTAATAAGCAGAAAACGATGGTCCATGGATAATACTGATTTGCAAATGCGGCCGCAACAATAAGCAGAATTTATCTGTTGCAGGGCATCGTTTTAAGTGTCTTTTATTCTTGCCAACAGGTTTTCCACGGCAGCACTTGCTCATGAAGGCAAAGCGGGCAGCAAAAATATCGTAATCCGTTTTAAATACATCCGTTATCAAAGCCCGATGTCCTTAGCGCAATAAATAGGCAATGGCTTGCCTTCCACCCACGTGTGGCAGTATTTACAATTTTGTGCAACATCCCTTAAATCCCTGCCCAGTCTGTCAATCTACCAAACTGATAAACTGGTTAATATACCTTCGCCAATCAGTTTCTTTATTTCTGTACCGCCGGGGCTCTCAAAAAATGGTATAGCACCCGAACACTTATCTTCAACCACCAGTTTAAAGTCCTTTTCATTTTACCCTCTGCCTGTCTGTTTTCTGGTCTAGGGTTGATACTCTACAATCTAGTGCTTTCATAACTCACAATTTTAGCCTCGTCATATTGACAAGCTAAAATTCAGGAGGAAACCCCGTATTGTGGAGGAAAACAAAGGAAATGAGGTAGAAAAATGCCCACATTTGAATCTCTACTCTAAAAATGGTAGTAATTAGATTTCTTGAATGATTGATTAATTAGGATCTACTGGTTCATAATAATAGTTCCCTTAATGAAATTAAAGATTGAAATAGTCTTTACCGGTTTCTGCATCCAACATTGTTTCTCCGGCTTCATCAGTCAAACAAACGAAATCGGTACACACTTCAAGTTTTTTTAATCCCTTATTTAAAATCTGACCGGAAACCCATTTCAATCCATTTTCGTCATACGCAACTACTTTATCAAAACACGCAAAAACCATTAATTCCATTGATATGCTCATGTTGCCTTTGATAATAAGAGATGGAAGGATCTCATAATTTTCGGGTTCAATTACAGAAACCAAATAACCCCTTCCCTTGCATATCACAAATACTTTATCTGGATTTAGTGAAGAAAACAACTTGGAGAAATCAGTCGCGTCATCTTTCGAACAGGCAAAATAACCAATCCATGGTGCGCTATTGTGGGGTATAAATAAGAGTCTTAATTCAAAGACGCTCTCTTCCATTCTATTTGCGGTGAAGTAATAAACGGGGTAATTCGTTTTAGTTTCGTCCACAAACTGAACATCATAATCAGTGGAAAAAGTAAAGTCAACCGGTATATATACTCTTTCCGTAGCAACTAAGTAGGTTTTATTATTTTGAATTCTTTCTTCGCATTTTACAATTTCCCCAGTAGTAAATTCCCAAACTTCAGTTTCATCATTTTTTCTTGAAATTATTTTGTAAAGACCGTTCTGCAAATTGCCTGCCTCCACCGGTCTTAGAACCGTAGTGCCTTCGTCTAACAAATTTATAAATATTTCCATGTCAATTTTTTGATGCTGTAAATATTCACGGCCTTCGCTCGGGAGTGCAACTTTCCCTATTTTTTATTCAACAACATTTCCACCTCCGGCATTAGGTTTTGGATAGCTATCAAATCAATGCAAAGAGATTTCATTTCAACAATGACATCCATGCCATATTTTTCCATGAGCATATATTTCTCCTCATATCCGAACATTAATTCCGATAAAGCATAATCTACGCTTAAATTAAATGTCTTTTTGACTAATCCTATAGTTAGGTATCCAAATTCATAATGATCATCAAATATTTGTTTCAAAAAAACTGAATCATTTAAGCTAAACAAAAATATCGGGGGATTAGAAACTAAAACGCCCCTTTGCGATTCTTTTTCTAAATAATAAGAAGAACTATCACCGCACTTCCTTAGAAAAGCTATTTTCTCTTCAAAATGAAGCTCGGAATAAGAATGAATCATTGGCTGGATGGCAATCATCATTAAATAGTCGTTCTTACTATAATCAAATAGATTAATCAAAAACTTTTTATAAGGTATTGTAGCTTGAGATTCTGTTATCGTGTAATCAGAAGACAATAGGATATTATGATAAATCAAATATCCATCCTTTTGAATCGCAGTATAATCTTTTCCTTCTATCAGCACAATTTAGCTAATTATGTTCCGAAAGTATTCCTTAACAATTTCTGAATGTCCGACAAAATAGTTTGGCCAATTATCTAGTATCTGATTTTTCAATTGCGCTATTTGAACCTTAGACAAAAAAGAGGCTTCTCTATTTGCCCATTGAAAATACAAAATGGAGGACTCCATCCTATTCGAATTAAACAATAGCTCACGCGCATACTTCTCCTCTATACCAAAATCCCAAAAAGTGACACTGCTCATCCAACCGATTAAAAAACAACAGTCTGAATCATTATTGACCTCTTTTATGCAAGTCTTAAAATAGGTTCCAAGCCAATTTTCAACTTGTTCTTTTTGAACAAAACCAAGCTGATGATATTCCAAGTCTGGCCTCCAGATCATTCCAAAATCGAAGGCTAAAGAAAGAGTGTCTTTGTCGGCAGAGATTATTTCCATATACTAAGATACAATTCATTATCAACGAAAACTTGCTTTACATACACTTATCAATCTTCTTACCATTCTCAAGAATAATACTAGATAATTACATTAAAAAAGCCTTCGTAAAGTTGTCCTGAAACCGTTCTGAAATAAAAAAGACTAACTCTTTTACAAGTTAGTCTTTCTCTGAAACCATTGGTATTATTACGTTTGTAGCCCCGAGCAGAATCGAACTGCTATCAAAAGTTTAGGAAACTTCTATTCTATCCGTTGAACTACGGGACCATGGATATGGAGGGCGAAAATAAAAAATCCTGGGTCTTAATTTAACTCCACCATGTAAGCTTGATG
>Ga0316217_10002309_pt1 | contig 23228 bp, 25 predicted proteins | sample 1anoAmetaG_FD_203633 | JGI IMG/M metagenome (GOLD analysis project Ga0316217, IMG submission 203633) | Freshwater microbial communities from Trout Bog Lake, Wisconsin, USA - 1anoA | ecosystem: Environmental > Aquatic > Freshwater > Lake > Hypolimnion/Profundal zone | place: USA: Wisconsin...
GCGTGCGCTCGTCCACTACACTGCTCGCTTTCCAAGGCATCTGCTGGTTCTACACGCCCTCTATGCTTTTCGCAGTGTCAGGAATCTCCCCGGTCTGTTCTGTCAGGAATGTCTCCGGTCTGTACCGTGGCTTTATTCAAGCCCTCTTTTGGCTAGGGTGGGGTAGTTGATCCTGCCATTGATCTTGCATCTGTTTTTGCCTTTGTTTTTTGTTCTTAAGGTTATCCAACACCACGAAAAGGGCAGCCGCTTGGGCTGCCCTTTTTGTTCTACCGCTCGACTCCTTAGTAGGCGCCGTGGCGCTCGTCGCCAATCGCGTGATGCACGGCCTTCCGCGCTTCATCGATGTGGTGCAGCGCCCGATGCTTCAATCCCCGCGCCCAGCCATCCGACTCGTGCTGGTCGATGTCGTCGTGCGCGCCGTTCAGCAACTCCATGGCGCGGTGCAGGCGGTCGGTCCGGTTCCAGTGCTCATCCACCGGAGGATGGTCGTTCAGGCTCTTGCCGTCGTCGATGGCGGCTTCCTTGATCTCGCGGATTGCCCCGTCGATCTCATCGATCGCCCGCTGTTCGTCGGCGTCCACCTTCCAGTTCGGAGTCTGCTCGCTCAGGTGCGCGCGTGCGTGGCGCAGGTCGGTCAGGGCGTGCAAATAAGCGGGATGCGCTCCCGGCGTGTCGGCTGCGGCAAATGCGGTCAGCATCAGCACCGCGCAAGCCGCCATCAAAAACAACTTTGCAGTTCTCACTTGAAAGTCTCCTTGGTTTGGTTCCTTAGTCGTTGAGTGCAATCCAGGCATCGGGATCTCCCGATTCCAGCCGCACTCCTATCAACCCGCTCCGCGTCCACAAGTTTCTTGATCCTGCCTTTGTCTTTTGTTTTTTGAAAGTGTCATCCTAAGCGAAGCGAAGGGCCCCGCCGCCGCTCAAATATTTGCAGCAGCTCCAATGTCACTTCAGCCGCAAATCGATTTTTCCGCGCCGCCTCCTTCGATGCGCGGCTTTAAAACAGCGTGTTCTGCTTCCTTGGAGGTTCCACGCCAAAGTGCCGGTACGCCAGCTGTGTCGCCACCCGTCCCCGCGGAGTCCGGTCTAAAAATCCAATCTGTATGAGGAACGGCTCGTAAATTTCCTCAATCGCGTCCGGCTCCTCGGCCAGTGCCGCCGCCAGAGTATTCACCCCCACCGGCCCGCCCTGGTATTTTTCGATGATCGTCAGCAGCAGCCGGCGGTCCACCTCGTCGAAGCCGTGCTCGTCCACCTCCAGCATCTCCAGCGCCGCCCGCGCCGTCGCCAGGTCGATGTGTCCCGTCCCCCGAACCTGCGCATAATCGCGAACCCGCCGCAGCAGCCGGTTGGCCACGCGAGGTGTCCCGCGGCAGCGAGTCGCAATCTCCAGCGCCGCCTCGTCGTCGATCCCCACATTCAAAATCTGCGCCGAGCGGTTCAAGATAATCTGCAAATCCTGGTGCGAATAAAACTCCAGCCGCAGCACCAGCCCCAGCCGCGACCGCAGCGGAGCCGACAGCAGCCCGATCCGCGTCGTCGCCGCCACAAAAGTAAACGCCGGAATCTCAAACGAATGGGTCCGCGCCGACGGCCCTTGCCCTACCATGATGTCCAGCCGGCAGTCTTCCAGCGCCGAATACAGCAGCTCTTCCAGCGCGGGCTGCAGCCGGTGCACCTCGTCCACAAACAGAACCTGCCGCGCCTGCACGTTGGTCAAGATCGCCGTCAGGTCGCCCTTAATCTGCAGCGTCGGACCTGAAGTCTGCTGGAACGCCGCATCCATCTCATTGGCGATAATCGTCGCCAGCGTCGTCTTGCCCAGCCCCGGCGGCCCATACAGCAGAATATGGTCCAGCGCCTCGCCCCGCGCCCGCGCCGCCGCAATCGCCACCGCCAGGTTTTCCTTCACCTTCGGCTGACCGATAAACTCCTGCAGCCGCTGCGGCCGCAGCTTCAGTTCGAACCCCTCTTCGCCCTCCAGTGCCCCACCGGCCACCAGTCGCGCCCGCTCGTCCTTGTCTCCGCCCATCCAGCGATGGTACCAAACCAACCGGGCGCGGGCCTCGCTTTTGTGCAGGGTCTTCTGCTTGTCGCTGTGTACGGCGGGTGGGCCCATCCGCCTTCTTTGGGCGAATGTGGGGCCGTGCATGACCTCTGTACCTCCTCGATACCTCACACCTTCCGTATCGGCCCCGGATACTCCAAAAGCTTCCGGTCATTGGTCAGCAGGGTAATCCCCTCAACCATCGCCTGCGCCACCAGAATCCGGTCGAACGGGTCCCTGTGTGCCAATGGCAGCTGGTCGAGATTGACGGCGTGTTCGCTGGTGATGGGCAGTTCGGTGTAGCCGTTATCCAGCAGACCGCGCCGCAGCACCCGCGCGTCCACCGTGAAGTCCTCCCGCCCCAGGCTGCGTTTGATCGTGATCTCCCACAGACTGGCCGCGCTGAAGAGCAGCTCGTTTTCCAAATCCTCAATCAACGCGCGGGCGGCCTTGGGCAGCCGCTTTGGCTCATTCGCCGCCCACAGCAGCAGATGCGTATCCAGCAGCAGCTTCACTCGGCGCCGCCACCGGACGTTTCCCCGGTAAACATGCGCTCAATCTCGGCACTCCCCATCTCGTCAAAGTCGTCCGGAATCGAGAACTGTCCGGCTAGGAAACCGAGCCTGCGCACCTGCCTGCCGGTAGGAGCGTCCAGCCGGGTGACCTTGACCATCGGCCTACCTGCCTTGGCGATGACGAACGGATCCCCCTTAGCCGCCCGATCCACCAGGCGCGACAGCTGGGTCTTGGCTACATGAATATTCACGGTGTCCATGGCTGCTCCTCGATAGACTTAGTCCATTGAGTCTAGTCCTAGCGGTCGCTCCCGTCAACCACAGCGGATGTCCCGTTCAACCCTCTTTTGCTTGGGCGGGGTAGTTGACCCTGCCCTTGTTCCTGCAATTGCGCCTGAGGCTTCACCCGCCCCGTCACAGCGTCGTTCCGCTGCCATGCGCTACAATCTCGGCATCCATACCGGAGGGTCCATTTTCATGTCTTCATCTGCCGCTCCCACCCACGAGCAGACGCTCAAAAACCTTCTTGCCGCCTTCAACGGGGAATCCAACGCCGCCGCGCATTACGCCGCCTTCGCCGTCAAGGCCGACGAGGAGGGCTACCTCAAGGTCGGCAGTCTCTTCCGCGCCACCGCGCGCGCCGAGCAGATCCACGCCGCTAACCATGCCGCCGTCATCCGCAAGCTTGGCGGCACGCCCGAGGCCGCCATCCACTCCGAAGGCCTCAGCACCACGGTCGAGAACCTCAAGGCCGCCATCGCCGGCGAACTCTACGAAGTCGATGTCATGTACCCTGACTTCCTCCGCGAGGCCGAGGCGCAGAAGAACTCCGCCGCCCGCCGCACCTTTCATTTCGCCCTCGAGGCCGAAAAGGAACACGCCCGTCTCTATGCCAAGGCCCTCGAGCATATCCAGCACTGCGTGGACAAAAGCTGCCAGAAGCTCTCCAACAAAGCGGCCTACTATGTCTGCCCGGAGTGCGGCTTTACCACCGACAAGGCCGACTTCGACCGCTGTCCCGTCTGCGCTCATAGCAGAGAAGATTTCGAACTGGTTGACTAACGTACGGTCTTGCCGCACGCTGGGCCACCGGAAGCTCAGGTGGCCCGCGTCTGCGTCGCGCCGTTCGACGCAAATGTGGAAGGCAGCGACCCCACACCTGGCCCAATTCGGGAACACATCCTTCGCGTGCCGTTCGCAACACTCACCCTCTCCCGCCAACGGCGTTAAAATCGCAGCCGTTCTTTCATAGGAGAGTGTCCTTATGTCAACCCTAGCCGTAGAAAACCAGGAACAAACCCTCAAAAATCTTCTCACCGCTTTCAACGGAGAAACCAACGCCTCGGCCCGCTACATGGCCTTCGCCGTCAAAGCCGACCTGGAGGGCTTCCTCAAAGTCGGGTGCCTGTTCCGCGCCGTCTCGCGCTCCGAGCAAATCCATGCCGCCAATCACGCCGGCATCATCCACAAGATGGGCGGCGCGCCTCAAGTTATCCTCGAAACCTCAGAGGTAAAGTCCACCGTCGAGAACCTGAAAGCGGCCATCGCCGGCGAACTCTACGAGGTCAAGGACATGTATCCCGTCTTCATGCACGAAGCCGAGGCGCAGATGCTCCCCAAGGCCCGCCGCACCTTCCGCTATGCTCTCGAATCCGAGAAAGATCATGTGAAGATTTTTCAGAGCATGCTGGAGCACATGGAGCATCCCGATGCGGAGTGGCGCGCCCGGCTGATGCACAAATCGGCCTACTACGTCTGTCCGGAGTGCGGCTTCACCGCCACCCAATCCGTGCTCGATCACTGCCCGGTCTGCAATCACGCCAGGGATGAATTCGAACTGGTGGATTAGTCCCGGACGGCGGAATGGCCATGGCGTGATGTACGCTGCCGCCCATAACGAAACAGGCACCCGGCCAGGGCGCCTGTTTCCATTTCAGTCAATGTTTTAAAACTCTGCGCAACGATTGCCTAAAAATGAACAATTCGTTTTCCGACCGTTGCCTTACGCGTCAATCCTGGTTTCCTCGGGCCTTGGCGTCAGCAGCGACATTTTCTGCGCCGTTCTCACGTCCTGCGCCGACAGATGAGCCCCTCCCAGCAGCAGCAGCCCCACAAAAAATGCCCAGAAGATCAGCGTCACCGAGATGGAAAAGTTTCCATAGGTCGCCTTGAAGTCCAGCCACGGCACCACCTTCATAAAGATCACCTGCGCAATCTCAAACGCCACGCCCGTGATGATCGCCGACGGCAGCACCGCCTTGGCCGCAATCTTTCCATTCGGCAGCAGCCAGTAGATCAGGAAAAAGATGAGGATGGCCGCGACCAGCCCGAAGGTTTTCAAAACAATTTGTTGCAACGTGGTGTTGATGAACGTCACCATCGCGTGGAACACTCCCGTGCCCAGGTGCGCGTCCATCCACACCTGCGCCTCCGTGGTCGGAGCCCAGATCCCCGCCGTCGCCGCCACCGACGCAAACGCCAGCACGCCGCAGCCCAGCGCCAGTCCCAGTGAGACCAGCTGGTTCATGAGGTAATTGCGCGACTTGAAGCCCCACACCGAGTTCAGCGCCACCTCCAGCGGCTCAAACACGCCGGTGCAGCTGATGAACAGCATCACCAGCGAAAACACTTCGATCGCATGCCCGCGGGACTGGTTCGTCACCCAGCCGGCAATCGCGCCCTGCGTGTTCTGGTCCAGCGGAAGAAACGCTTTGAGCATGGCCAGCACCGCCGTGGCCATCGACCGCGAATGCAGGACGCTGCGGCTCACCGTCAGCATCAGCACCGCCGCCGGCATAAAGGAAAGAATGGCGTTGGCCGCCACGGAAAACGCATAGGTGTGCACTTCGGTGGTGCCCAGGTATTTCAACGTGGACATGCCGTTGCGCCGCAAGGTCTGCAGCATCGAGCTGCGCAGCTGTTCGATCGGGTCGCTGCCGTAAGAAAAAACACCGCTGCTCGCCGCGCCGTCCGCGGTGGCAGTTGTCGAATGGATTGTCATGATCGCTGCTTCTATTCTATCGAAATCAGCGCCACCCCACAGTTTATTCGCCTATCGAAAGATAGGTACCGTATAGGATCGCAATGTCCGGAGTGTCAGAATTTCACGGTTTTCGGCGCTTTTGCGCAGAAAATCATTTCTTCCAGCAACATTCACTTGCCATCCAGAGCTGCCTGCGGTACATATGCAGTGCTGGCCGGTTTCCAATCGGCGGCGACACGTTTGAGTTATCTAGGAATAGGTAGATGTGCAGTCAGCAGTCAGCACAGCATTCAAGTCCGGATTCCAGTGTCTTTTCCTCCTCGTTCCTCCCGGGGAAGTTGAAAAGATGCTGGAATCCGGATTTGTGTTTTGGGCTGGTCGCAGACGGTAGAGCTGCGATATTCCTGACACTTCAATGAACATTGTTTCTTTGCATCAGGTGAAAGGAGTCGGACGTGAAGGAAAAAGGCACAGTTAAGTGGTTCAATGGCGCCAAGGGATATGGCTTCATTCAGCGCAATTCGGGTGAAGATGTGTTTGTTCATTACTCCGTGATTCAGGAAAACGGATATCGTACGTTGAACGAAGGCGAAGCCGTCGAGTTCGAATGTGTGAAGGGCCCCAAGGGTCTGCAGGCTCAGAATGTGAGCCGCGGGTAGATTCCGAATTCATTGTCTTGAAAAGGCCCTCCCCGTCTGAGGGCCTTTTTACATCCTGAAAATTTGTTAAGCCTGGCTTTCGCAGAGCGCGGAGAGCATCAGGCGCTGCTCGGCCGTGGGCTGCACGAATTCGAGCCCAACCCGGAAACCGCTGCGCCGCGCGACAATGGCGCGCAGGCTCAGCGTGCCGCCGGGCAGCCGCAGGCAGAGCACGACCTCGCTGCCCGCGGCCAGCTCGCGCGTCACGGTGACGCCGGCTCCGCTGCGCGACAGGTCCACCGTGCGGCCGTGGACGACGCGTGCGCGCCCGCCCGCGTCCGCTCGCGTCAGCAGTTGCGCGCGCAAGTCAAGCGGACGGCGCGACCATACCCGGTTGCGCCACACTTGGTTGGCCGTGCGTCGGCTGCGATCATCGGAGCGTTGGTCACGGAGCAGCATTGCCATCGGATATCGTCTCCAGTCTTGCAATCGCCCAGCGCGCGTGTTCGGCAACGGCCGGGTCTTCCAGCTGCGCCAGCTCCCGCAGACGCGGCAAATAGTTTCGCTCTCCGCTGTTGCCCATCGCAATGGCGGCGCTGCGCAGCAGTCCGCGGAGCTTGGCGCGCTTCACCGGCGATGCGCGGAACGTGCGCCGGAACTCTTCCATGTTCATACCTGAAATCCACTCCAGAGAGGGATTGACCAGTTGGATGCGCGGCGCAAAGGCCGGGTCCGTCGAGGCCGGAGCGCGCCGATTCCACGGGCAAACATCCTGGCAGATATCGCAGCCGAACAGATGCCGTCCCATCTTGGCGCGCAACTCCTCTGGCACCGCTCCGTGCTGCTCGATGGTGAGGTAGGAGATGCAGCGCCGCGCGTCGAGTTGCCGCGGAGCAATTAAGGCCTGGGTGGGGCAGGCGTCCAGGCAGCGCGTGCAGGAGCCGCAGCGGTCGGCCGCCGGCAGATCGGGCGGCAGCCCATGCGAGCAGAGAATCACGCCGAGAAAAAGCCACGAGCCCAACTGCTGATTGAGTACGCAGCCGTTCTTCCCAATCCATCCCACGCCGGAGTGCGCCGCCAGCACGCGCTCGGCCACCGGTCCGGTATCCACGTAGCACCAGGTACGCGGACCTGCGTGGCCACCGGCAACCACGCGCTCTGCGTTGATCCGTTCTGCGTTGATCCGTTCCACCATGCGCTGTTCGATGCGCCGCAGCCGCCCCAGCAGCACGTCGTGATAGTCGGATTCGACGAAGGCGTAGCGCGAGATCCATCCTCGCAGTGGGTCGCTGCACCGGGTCGAATACGGCGTCTGGGAGTTGTAGTTGGCCGCGCAGACCACCACCGAACGCGCCCACGGAGCGACATTGGCCAGTGCCGCCCGCCGCAGCTCTCCGGCGTCATTGGTCTTGGCCAGGTACTCCATCTCGCCGTGGTATCCGGCCGCGATCCAGGCGGGGAAGTAGTCCAGCTCGCCGAGCGGCCCTGCCGGCGCAATCCCGGCCAGCGAAAAGCCTTCGGCAACCGCCGCCTCTTTGACGAATTCCGCAAGCAGGGACATCGTGTGCAATTGCCTGTGCGCTATCTGCGCCTTCGCGCCACGGCGACGATGGAGGCGACCTCAGTGAGGCCGATGATGCCCGCCGAGGTCACGCACCAGATGCAGTAGGTCTCCAAAAGCCGCGCCTCGATGTAAGTCAGCAGGAGCGAAAAGCCAACCGCGCCGGTGGCTAGCAGCAGCACCATCCACCAGCGCCGTGCCAGGGCAAAGCCGATGATGGCCAGATATCCCGCGATGCCGACGACAGCGACCGGAATGCTTGCAGGCTTCGCAAGCCCGGGATGGTTCTCCAGAAAATTCGCCCCACTCGGGACCATCACGGAAATGATGCCGCCGAGTTCGGCGAACGGGCTGTGGTTGACCACGCCGCAGTCCCACTTTTCATTGATGTCGCATGGCGCTGCCCCGGTGCGATAGTGTTCACGCAGGGCAAAGCAGGAAACGATGAGTCCTGCCAGGGCAAGTAGGGCGATCAGATAGCGCATGAGGCCTCCGCACTCATTGTAAGCAGTCGCCGCCGCCAGGGCTACGCCCGACTGCCCTCGTCCGGCGAGGGCGTGCGGCCGGTGCGGCACCTGCGCCGGACACTGGAACGCAGCCATGAATTTCGGGCGGTTTTCCACTCTGCTCACTCCTTCTGCGTCCAAAGCGCGTCCAGCGCATCGAATTCAAGTGATACGATACGATTTGGCAATCCTGTCCAGCCAGTTTTTGTGGCATCCAAGACGCCGCACAAAAATTGCGGCATAAAAGTCTCTGTACAAACGAACGTGGAGGAAGAATGGCGAGCGATGCAATTCTGGAAGTTACCGACGCTAACTTCGATCAGGAAGTGCTCAAGAGTGAGCAGCCCGTGCTGATCGATTTCTGGGCCACCTGGTGCGGTCCCTGCCGCGCTCTTGCCCCGGTGGTGGATGAGATTGCGAAGTCCTATCAGGGCAAGGTAAAAGTTGCCAAGATGGACGTGGACCGCAACACCGCGACGCCGCAGCGCTATGGCGTGCGCGGCATCCCAACCCTGCTGGTCTTCAAAGGCGGACAGGTACAGGAGCAGATCGTCGGTTTTGTCCCCAAGGAAACCATCGAAAAGGCGCTGGAAAAGCTCGCCTGAAGCGGAGTCCGAGGCAGCAGTTCGGCGCCCGCGGCTGGCTGCGAAGCGTTATCCATCAAGCCCGGCCACGGCCGGGCTTGTCCGTCACTGTTTGCCCTCAGTACTTGCGCAGCACTGCGACCACCCGGCCCTGCACCTGCACCGCATCGGCCGGAACCATGATGGGCTGCATGGCAGCGTTGGAGGGCTGCAGCCGGACCTGTGCCCCGGCGCGGTACAACCGCTTCAGCGTGGTCTCCGAGCCGTTCACCAGGGCCACTACAATCTCGCCGTCGTGCGCGCTGGCGGTCTTTTCCACCAGCACGTAGTCGCCGTTTACAATGTGCTCGTCCTGCATGCTTTCGCCCATCACCTGCAGTACAAACACGTCTTTGGCGCGGGTGAAATCGGTGAGGGAGATGGTCTCGGGAGTCTCCACCTGTTCGATCGGTTTGCCGGCGGCGATGCGCCCCACCAGCGGCAACTCGAACGAGCTTACGGTCACCGGCCGGCCGCGACTGGGCAATCCCTCCGGCAGGGGAAGCACGTCGATCGAGCGGCTGCGGTTATAGTCGCGGCGCAGCAACTTTTTCGCTTCCAGGTTGTTTATATGCTTATGCACGGTTGCCAGCGAGCTGAGACCCAGCGCCGCACCGATCTCCTCGAACGAGGGCGAGTATCCGTTGCTCTGCACGAACTCAGCGATGAAGTCGTAAATCTGGCGTTGCCGCTTTGTCAAAGCCATGCCCGGCCTTTCGTCAAGCCCTCGGAATTTTCAACAGTGTGGCGAATGAAAAGCGAAGTGTCAACTCCTGTTTTTGGCCGGTGCCCTGGCAGGCACTCCCGCGCATATTATTTTCCGGGCCAACGTAACGTGCGCCGGCCCGCAATGCAGCTTAAAATCGCAAGCAATCATGGCTGACGCCACCAAGTTCATCGACCGCGCGGAAAAGCTCCTGGAGAAGGGCAAGTTCGAGGCTGCCCTGGCCGAGTTCCGCGCTGCCATCGACTTGCAGCCCGACAATGAGGAATTGCTGCAGAAGGCCGCCGACCTGGCCCTGTCGATCGGAAAGCTGGGCCTGGCGTCGGAAATGCTCCGCCGCCTCTTCGCCCGGGCGCTGGAGAGCCGGCAGCTGGGCAACTCCGCCGTGGTTTTCCGCAAGTTGCAGCGCATGAAGGCCTTGGAGCCGGAGATGGTGCGCCGCTACGCCGAACTGTGCGAGAACACCAGCCGCAAAGAGGCGGCCGAAGCCTATCGAATCGCCTTTCAGGAATTTCAGCGGCTGGCCGAGCCGCGCCGCGCCTTGGAGTGCATCGCCCAGGCGTTGAAGCTGGACCCGAGGCTGGAGGATTATCGCGAGCAGGCGCGCATTTCCGAGGCGCTGCATGAGCCCGTGCTCGCCGCCACGGCCCTGGTGCACGTCGGCGTCATGCTGGAGCGCATGGCCCAGGATCCCTCCGAGGCCTACGAGCGCGCCTACGCCAACGATCCCAGGAATCTGGCGGCCAGCCTTGGCTTTGGCCGTGCCCTGATTGCAAAGAACCGTCACGCCGAAGCCATCGAGTTGCTCAAGCCGCTGGCCACCTATCCCTCCAGTCCGGAGGAGGCGCGCGAGCCCTACGCCATCGCGTTGCTGGCCGTGGGACGCGTGGAGGAGGCCGAGCCCTTTGTCTGGGGCCTGTTCGAGCGCAATCCCAGCGCCAATCTCTCCGCCATCCACACCGTCATCGGCGGCCTGCTGGACCTTGACCGCGTAGAGCGAGCCCTGACCCTGGCGCGCCGGCTGGAAGAGTTTTTCCGCAAGGCCGGGCGGCGTGGCGAGTTCATGTATGACATGACGCAGCTGGCGGGGAAGAGCAAACCCAGCATCACGTTCGTCGAATACCTCGCCGAGCTCTATAACAGCGCCAATCGCGAGGCGGAGTATGCGCAGATCCTGGCCCGCCTCTTCGATCTCTACTTCGAGGCGGGCAATTATGCCAAGGCCCTGGATGCGCTGGACCGCGCCGTCGATATCGATCCCTACGAGGCCGAACACAGGGAGAGGATGCAGAAGCTCGCCGGACACGCTCCGGAGGAGCGGCTGCAGACGGTAGCCAAACGTCTCGGACTGGATCCCCCGGAGGCCATCGCGGTCACACCGGAGGAAGACGACTCATCGGATACCCCCGCGCCGCGCGTGCTGGAGAACCTGATTCTGCAGGCTGAGATCTTCCTGCAGTATGGAATGCGCGACAAAGCGCTGCAAAAGATCGAGGAACTCAAGCTGTCGCTCTCGGACGCCATGCAGGACGATCCCCGGGTGCGTCAGCTCTTTGCCAATGCCGGACTGGCGCTGCCCGCCCTGCGCGAAGAGGCGGGCGAGCGCAGCCGTCCCTCCGAATCCGTGGCGCGCGCCGCCGAGGTTAGCCGCCTCATCGCGCGCCAGAGCGATCCCCGCCAGGTGCTGGTTACGGCGGTCAACCAGATCGGCACGCGCTGGCAATACAGCCGCTGCCTGGCCGCCCTGGCCACTCCCGGCAAGCCGCCCTCGCTGGTGGTGGAGTACTGCTCGCAGGAGGTGCCCAAGTCCGAGCGCGCCGCCATGGTGCGGCTGCTGGCGCTCAGCCAGCGCCTTACCGCCACCGAACCCGTCTTCCGCGCCGCCGACGTGCAACTCTCCGAGCCGCTCGCGCCCATCCGCAAGGAACTGACCCGCCTGAATATTCATTCGCTGGTCGTCCTGGCTCTCATCGACGAAGACAAGCCCATCGGCTTGCTCATCGTGCAGCAGTGTGGCGTGCGCCGCCGCTGGACGGCGGACGATATTGCGCTGCTACGTTCGCTGGCCGATCAGGTTGCGCTGGCCGTCCACGGAGCGCGTCTGCGCTCCCTGGTGTCCACCCTCGGAGTGGCCGAAGAGGAGACCGGACTGCTGAAGCGCTCCTCCTATCTGGACGCCGTAGTGGGCGAACTCAACCGCCAGCGCGGCGGAGGAGAGTGTTCCAGCACGCTCGCACTGCTGCAGGTCGCCTCGCTGGTCTCCGACGCGCAGACCGAATCTGCGGTCAACGAGCTGGTGCGCTCCCTGCGCTCTCTGGCCCAGGACCAGGCAATGCCCTTCCGCTACGATCGCTACACCGTGGCGCTGCTGCTGCCTCAAATGGCAGTACCCGAGGCCGAGGCGCTGGTGGGGCGGTTGCGCGAAGTGCTGGAACCCATTGCCATCACCCTCACCGCCGGAATCGCACAGGTGGGACCCTGCAGTGGCGTCGAGCCCGAGGACGCCGCTACCGAGTGGATCAACCGGGTCGCCCGCGCTCTCGTCCAGGCCTCCACCGTGCCCGACCGGCTCTGCACCCTGCCTCCGGCTTCTGCGTCGATATCCTAAGTATTTTTTATATTCCGCAACGACGTTGGGCGCCCCATCGATAAGAACGAAGGCGTTGTCTCTTGCCGATCGCGCCCCTACACCTTCAAAAAGATTCTCCGCCGGTACAGCAGCCAGGTGAACGCCCAGCAGAGTGCCGCGTAGAAGATCGCGTAGCCCAGCTCCGACCACTCCGTTCCTGGAAGGAGATCAAAAGTGAACGAGCTGAAGGCGTCCTTGTAGCTCATCAGCTGCCCGCCGAGGTGGATTTTGGCCACCACCAGGGAAGTCGCCACGAACTCCGAAAACGCGTAGGCAAAGATGCAATTAGTGCCAAAGACCAGGGGAATGACGGTCCACGGCCCGCGCACTTTCTTGACATCCATCAGCCAGTAGCAGGCGGCCAGGGTTATCATGGCCAGCCCGGCGGTTAGCAGCACGTAGGAACTCGTCCACAGTTTCTTGTTGATCGGAAAGCTCAGGCCCCAGAGCTCTCCGGCTACAAAGCAGGCCACGCCCATGCCCATCAACCGGCGCAGCAGGCGTCCGGCATCGTCGCGCAGCGCGCGAACCCACTCCCCGGCGGCGATGCCGAACAGCAGAGTGGCGATGGCGGGCAGGGTGCTCAGCAGTCCCTCGGGGTCGCGCACCTTCTCGTACAGATGGCCCATCATCAGCCTTCGGTCCAGCCACGCCGCCAGGTTGCGGTCCGGATCGAGCAGCGGAATGTTGACCGTGGGAATCCCGAAGCCGGGCACCGGCACGTAGCGCATCAGGATCCAGTAGCCCACCAGCAGACCGGCAATCACCGTCCAGCGGGTGCGCGTCCCGCTCCACAAATAGAGCACCGAGCCCGCCAGGTAGCATAAGGCAATCCGCTGCAGCACGCCGGGGATGCGCCACGTCGCCAAGTGATAGTGAGGAAAGGCGTTGATGAGCAGGCCGAGGGCGAAGATGGTGGCCGCCCGCCGCACAATGTGCGGCAGCAATTGCCAGCGCGCGTCCCCAAATCGTTTGGTGCCCCATATCTGCCTGTTGTTGGCAGATGTGGGATTCACCGCTCCCCGCCGCGAGGCGAACGAATAGGTGAGCGAAACTCCGGTGATGAACAGAAAAAAAGGGAAGACCAGGTCGGTCAGCGTCCAGCCATTCCACGCCGAGTGCTGCAGCTGGGTGAACGAGCCCGGGCCGCAGCAGTTCACCACGATCATGAGCAGGATGTTGAAGCCGCGAAAGACATCCAGCGACATCAGCCGGGGTCGTTCCACGGTCGCAATGGCGGGAGCACTCATCGCAGAATTATAGCGGGCCGAGGCGTCCTCGCTGCTGCTTTTGCGGTTGCTCCTGCCGTTGCCTTTGCCGTTAACCTCTGAAACTTTGAAACCTTGCTCCTTTGAAACCTGGCCCTTTCCAGCTATCCTATCCCTTGTGGCGCTCTCGATTACAGTTCTTGCCTCCGGCAGCGGGGGAAACAGTACCGTGCTGGCCAGTTCCAGCACCCGCCTGCTGGTGGATTGCGGTCTCTCCTGCCGCGAAACCTGCCGCCGACTTGCCTCCCAGGGCATTGCGCCGGAGTCTCTCTCCGCCATCCTCATCACCCACGAGCACTCCGACCACGTAGCCGGTGTGCACGTCATGGCCAAAAAATTTCGCCTGCCCGTCTACATGACCGGGCCCACCCACGGCGCCTGGCAGCGCCAGTACAAGGATTCGGCGGGCAACCGCGTCCAGGCCGAGCGACTCGAAACCTTCGACCCCGGCCGTCCGTTCGCCGTCGGAGACATCGACGTGATGCCCTTCACCATTCCGCACGACGCCGCCGATCCCGTCGGCTTCCGCTTTCTCGCCGAAGGCCTTCGCGTCGCCATCGCCACCGATCTAGGTTTTATTCCGCCCAACGTACGGGACCAGCTGCGCGCCTGCGACGGCCTTGTCCTCGAATCCAACCACGACCTGGAGATGCTGCGCGGAGGTCCTTATCCCTGGGCCGTAAAACAGAGGGTTATGTCCCGAGTTGGGCATCTCTCCAACGAATCTCTCGCGGATTTCCTTGCAAACGACTATGATGGAGGAGCAGCATTCCTCATTCTGGCCCATCTGTCGGAGCAGAATAATCACCCCGATCTGGCGCGCGTTGCGGCCGAGCGGGCTTTGGGAATGCGTCAAGGGCTGTGGGGCAGCCGTCTGCTACTCGCGTCGCAGGATGAGGCACTCCCTGCTCTTACGCTGTAGAGCGATTATGAGCCAATGCATCGATCCATTCGTCGGCAACATCCTGGCTGGATGGCGCTATGACATCACCGGGCTGGCCCCGGAGATGAGTGGTGACTACGAAGCCCACCTCGCCGAATGTAACTTCTGCCGCTCGCGCCAAAAGCTGCACCGCACCATAGACATCACCCTGATTACCCTGGCCACGGTTTCTGCCATCGTCTTTGTTTTTGCTTTTGCCGTCATCCATCACTTCAGCCCGCCGCACGCTTTCTGGTTTGAGATCGGCTCGCTGGGCGGCTTTGCCCTCTCGGCGCTGGTCTGGCTCATCGTCGCCGTCTCCACGCCGGCTCCGCTGGTGGTCAAGGACGCAGCCCTGACCGGAGCCCAGAAGATTCACGACAGCCTGCCGGAAAACCTCCGCGACCGCATCCCCGAAGAACTGCGCGTCCGCATCTCCGGCCACTCCTAGCCCAGTCATCGTGAGTTTTGGGTGGGGTGTCATCCTGAGCGCAAGCGAAGGACCCCTCCGCCGTTCCTATCTCCGCCACTGATCCAGAGGCGCTTCGGCAATCGCCCTGCCGTTCCGTTCCTCGCAGTTCCGCCGCTCACCCCAGAATCAATCCTCCGCGCAGTCCCGCCACGCTCTCGATGTGCTGTTCCAGGCACCAGCGCTCCAGCTGGTGCACCAGCCGCTCGCAGGCCCGCGGGTCCCAGAAGTTCGCCGTCCCCACCTCGACCGCCGTCGCTCCCGCCAGCAGAAACTCCACTACGTCCTCCGGCGTGCTGATGCCGCCGATCCCGATCACCGGAATCTTCACCGCCTGCGACGCCTCATACACCATGCGCACCGCAATCGGCTTGATGGCCGGCCCGCTCAGCCCTGCCGTCACGTTGGAGATCCGTGGCCGCCGCGTCACCGGGTCGATGGCCATGGCCAAAAAGGTGTTCACCAGCGAAACCGCATCCGCGCCCGCATCTTCGGCCGCCCGCGCCATGCGCGCAATGCTGGTCACGTTGGGCGACAGCTTCACGATCAAGGGCCGCCGCGCCACCGCCTTCACGCCCGCCACCACCTCGGAGAGCAGCGACGGGTCCTGCCCAAAGGTGATTCCGCCCATCCGCACGTTGGGGCAGGAGACGTTCAGCTCATAGGCCGCAATGCCTTCGCCCTCGTTCAAAATATGGACAGTATGTTCGTACTCGCCCGTGCTGTAGCCGTACACGTTGGCGATGACCACCGCGTCTTTGATCTTGCGCAGCCGGGGCAGCTTTTCTTCCACAAAGGCGCGCGCCCCAATGTTCTGCAGACCGATGGCGTTCAGCATGCCCGCCGCCGTTTCAAACAGCCGCGGCGGAGCGTTGCCCGCCATCGGCTCGCGCGACAGGCCTTTCACCACAAATCCGCCCAGCTTTTCCAGCGAGACGATGTCTTCGAACTCCACCCCGTAGCCAAACGTTCCGGCTGCGGCGATGATCGGGTTCTTCAGCGCAATGCCGGCCACGTTCACCCGCATGTCCACGGCCAGCGGCCCGTGCTCGCCGGACTGCGCACCCTGCTTCCTGTCCTTTGTGTTCATCCCGTTATTCTACTTCCTGCACTGGAATCTCCGTAGTGGTAGGATTTCGATGCCATGAGAACCGTCCTGCTCCTTATCTGTTCCAACATCTTCATGACCATTGCCTGGTACGGGCACCTGAAGCACCGTAACGCGCCGCTGTTTACCGTCATCGTCGTCAGCTGGCTGATTGCCTTCTTCGAATACTGCTTCCAGGTTCCGGCGAACCGCATTGGCTACGGCGAATTCACCGCGTTCCAGCTAAAGGTCATCCAGGAAGTCATCACCCTTTGCATCTTTACCGTCTTCGCCTGGCTCTATCTGGGCGAGCACGTCAAATGGAATCACGCCGTCTCGTTTCTGTTTCTGATCGGCGCGGTGACCTTTGCCTTTTGGGGAAAGCTGTAGCCATACGTCTGCACGCGGCTCGCAATCGCCGCTTTGTTCTTGATATCCTCAATTCTTATGCTTGATCTTGCCTTTGTCCGTGAGCACTTATCCGTAGTCGAAGAAAAGCTGCGCAACCGCAACGCCAACCCCGAAGAGGTCCTTGGCGATTTCCGCACAATTGAATCGCGCCGTCGCGCCGTCACCCGTGAGTTGGAGACCGCGCTCGCCCGCCGCAACGAGCTCAGCAAAAAAATCGGCCCGCTCATGGGAGCCGAGAAAAAAGGCTCCATCACGCCGGAGCAGAAGTCCGAGCTCGAAGCGCTCTCGACCGAGGTGCTCAAGCTCAAGGAAGGCATTCCGGCGCTCGAAGAGCAGGCCAAGGCCGCCGACACCGCGCTCTACGACATCCTGGCCACCATCCCCAACCTGCCGCACGACTCCGTCCCCATTGGCAATGACGAGCGGGCCAACGTCGAGGTCAAGCGCTGGGGCACCCGGCCCGAGTTCGACTTTACCCCCAAGCCGCACTGGGAGCTGGGCGAGCAGCTCGGCATCCTCGACCTCGCGCGCGCCACCAAAATCACCGGCGCCCGCTTCGCACTCTATTGGGACCTCGGCGCCAAGCTCGAGCGCGCCCTGATGAACTTCATGCTCGACCTGCACACCCGCGAGCATGGCTACACCGAAGTCCTGCCGCCGTATCTGGTCAACTCCGAATCCATGTACGGCACCGGCCAGCTCCCCAAGTTCGAGCAGGACCTGTTCAAGGTTCCGCAAGGCGAGCGCGACCTCTGGCTCATCCCCACCGCCGAGGTCCCGGTCACCAACATCTTCCGCAACGAGACGCTCGACGCCGCGCGCCTGCCCGTTTCGCTGACGGCCTCCACTCCCTGCTGGCGCAGCGAGGCCGGCTCCTACGGCAAGGACGTGCGCGGCATCATCCGCCAGCACCAGTTCCAGAAGGTCGAACTGGTTAAGTTCGCCCGTCCTGAGGAAAGTTACGACGAGCACGAAAAGCTGACCCGCGCCGCCGAAACCGTCCTCGAAAAGCTCGGCCTGCACTATCGCCGCATGCTGCTTTGCACCGGAGACATGGGCTTCAGCTCGGCCAAAACCTACGACCTCGAAGTCTGGCTTCCCGGCCAGGGCCTGTTCCGCGAAATCTCCTCCTGCTCCAACTTTGAGAGCTTCCAGGCCCGCCGCGCCAACATCCGTTACAGGCCGGAGGGCAAGAAGGGAAGCGAATTCCTCCACACCCTCAACGGCAGCGGCCTGGCCGTCGGGCGCACCTGGGTCGCCATCGTGGAAAACTATCAGCAGGCGGACGGCAGCGTCGTCATTCCCGAAGTTCTGCGCCCCTACATCGGCGCCGAAAAAATCGAAGCCCGCAAACTGTAGAACGTGTGTTCTTGAGAGTGTGATCCTGAGCGCCGAGCGCCCGCGGCCGGAGCGGCGTCCGTTGCCGCGTACCCGCCGCGAAGCTCACGCGAAGGACCCCAGCGCCGCTCAAATATCTCCGTGCCGTTCCCGGGGCACTTCAGCCACCAACGGATTCTGAAGAAGTCCGTGCGCGGGTGCATTTCGCAGAACGAAATCAGCCGAACCACCCCGCTGCTCTCGATTTGAATTAAACTGAATATGCAATGAAAAAGCTGTGGGAGACAATCAAGAGCTACATCTGGTGGACGCAACCCCGTGGATCGTTCCACTACGATGTCATGGTCACGCTCATCCTCCTGTTCATCTTCGTTTCGCCGCGCTTCATCAACTACGCGGACAAGCCCGCCGAGCGCCGTCCCCGTCCGCGCAGCGTCCTTGTGATGCCCGACGGTGAGCGCGGATTGATCTTCCGCGTCGATGCCCGCGATGTCTCTGGAGACAGCCCCGCCGAAAAGCAGGAAGCCCTGCTCCGTGTCATCGAACCCATCGCCGGCGGCGTCAAGATCGACCACTGGGCCCCCGAGCAGGACACCCACGGCAACCTCGTGGGATACCATGTCTGGGTTCATCGCTAACCGATAGAGAGTCGGATGAAGAAGCTCGCAGGTGGCCCACATCTGCGTCGTTCCGTTCGGCGCAAATGTGGGGCCGGAGAAAGAGTCGAATGAAGAAACTGATCCTCGTGGCATCCGTCGCGCTCCTTCTGGCCGCCTCAGCCTTTGCCCAAACCAACCAGGCCGATCTCGATAAAGTGCTGAATCTGCTCGACAAGAAAAGCGAGACCTTCAAGCAGGTGCAAACCAATTTCGAGTGGGACCAGTACCAGAAGGTAGTCGACGAGCACGAGATCCAGAAGGGCGTGATGTACTTCAAACGCACCGGGGCCAACGTGGACGTGGCCGCCGTCTTCACCGAGCCCGTCGCCAAGAAGCTGGTCTTCAAGAACGGCGAAGTGCAGATCTACACCTTCAAAACCGGCGAGATCGAGCGCCACGACGCGGGCAAGAACCGCAAGAGCTTTGAGAGCTTCCTCGCCCTCGGCTTTGGCGGGCGCGGCAGCGATCTGCAGAAAAACTTCGAGATCCGCTACGCCGGCACCGAAACCATCAACGGCAAGCCCACCTACAAGCTCGAGCTCACTCCCAAGACGAAGGAAGTCAAAAGCATGTTCCCCCTCATCACCCTCTGGATCAACCAGCAGACCGGCATGAGCGAGCAGCAGAAGCTGGATCAGGGTGAGGGAGATTATCGTAAGGCCCTCTACACCAACATCGTCGTCAATCCGCCGACGCTGCCCCCCACCGCCTTCGATCTCAAGGCAAAGTAGTTCCGGCCTCTTTTGCCTTAGCCTTGCAACTGGTGGTACGATGGCGGCGTCTCATGGTTCAGGGGTAGAGGGGTAAACATGGCCCGTTCCAAAGTAGTCATCATTCCGGCCAGGCCGGACCCGAGCGGACGCGACCGAATCCGCACCAGCGACCCGCGATACATGGAGGGCCAGCGCCTTCTGGTCGAGGCCATGCGCTACCTCATCCAGACCGACCGCGAAGGCAACCGCGAGGCCGCCGAACTGATCAGCGAACATGTGCGCACCAAGTTCCGCATGAGCGATTCGCCGCTGCATGCCGCGGAACACCCTCAGCCCTCGCAAGGCAGCCCGATCGAGTAGCTCTTTCAGTGCCGGGGCGTAAGCTCCGGCCTTGCTGCGTTCAGCCCACCCCCGCCGTGCAGCACTCTCCGGCTCTGCCACCAGTTCAAAAATCCGGCAGCCAGCACAAAGACAAACGGGAAGCACTCCATGGTGTAGCGGTCCTCGGCCTGCCCCGTGGTGGCCAGAAAAAGCGAGCGCACCACCGGGTAGATCAGCAGCAGCCCCAGATAGTTTGACCTTCGCCGCATCACCCACGCCCCGGCCACGGCTGCGGCCACGTAGGCAAGGTTCAACACGCCCAAAGCAATGGCGCATAGGGAGTCGTGCGGGTCCTGGCTGAATCTCCAGAAGTGGGTGTCCAGCGGCATCAGCTCGGTGCGTGGCCGCAGCCACATGTCCAGCATCCGTCCGGCGGGCAGAAGAAAGTGGTAGCGTACCGGGTGCAGCCGGATGTTCTCCGCGGCCAGCACCGCAAACTGCCGGTCCAGCTCCGGCGTCATCTGGTAATTGGTGTTGTACTGCGCCAGCAGCTTCTCGGCCTGGGCCCGCTGGGCGGCGGAGTTGTAGGCCCAGCGGGGAATGTCGTTCGGGTCCACCGGCTGCCCCTGCACCTGGAAGCTGACATCCTCCGTGTTGGCGTAGTCGATCAGCCAGCTCTTGAGCCAGTTTCCCCAGCCATAGGCCAAATATTCCCCGGGATTGGTCGCAGACATGGCCACCAAAGGCTGAACGATGTGGAAGACGCGCCAGTTGCGAATCGTCCACGGCACCAGCGGCGCCAGGGAGACGGCCACCAGCAGCACCATCGCCGTCAGCAACTCGCGCCGGCGGCCCCTTTCGCGCCAGCCCAGCGCCGCCACGGCCAGCCCAATGCAGCCCAGCAGCAGTCCTCCATCCGGACGCAGCAGAATCGCGCAGGCCACACTGATGCCGCACAGCGTCCAATAACGGAGAGTACGTCTTTCCAGCGCGATAAGCGCACAATCCAGGGCGGCGGCGGTGCAAAAAATCTCCAGGCACTCGGTCAGGGGCGCGGCCACGTAGCTCATCAGGAACGGGCAAAAGGCTGCCAGCAGCCAGGCCGTGCGCGCCGCCCGCTCGCCCACCACGCGCCGCGCGATGTCGGCCACCAGCAGGCAGCTCAGCATGTCGAAGACGAGCTGCAGCAGCATCGCCGTGCGGTACTGCTGGTCGCCGCCAAGCAGGAAGCTGAAGGCCAGAAACAGTGGGTATCCCGGCAGCCGGCTCACGGTCGGCTCCCATCCCCCATTCTGCTGGACTCCATATCCGTGGCTGTGAATCAGGCACCGGGCGATATCGCCGTAGAAGACCGAATCGTCGGTCACCACCGCCATCTTCCAGATAAAAAACAGACGCAGCAGCACCGCCGCCAATGCGGTAGCGCCAAACCACCAGCCATGCCTTCGAATCAGTGTGAGCACTCCCGAATATAGCAATTCGAGGGGCCGCGGGGCCACCTCCCGAGCCGCCGATCAAAGAGCCAACCCTCCGCCAGGAGATGGAATCGTATCTTCCCGCATGAGATTGCCCAGCTCGACACCGGACAATTTCGTCGCGGTGGAATACGCACGGAGTTAAGAAGACTGCCGCGAAAAAATTGAGGTAAATCAATGAACGGATTATTGAAGACCCTTGCGTTCGCTGCTGTTGCAGCGATTTGTTTCCTGGCGGCCACCCCCAAAGCCCAGGCAGGAGTGGATGTCGGCATCAACCTCGGAGTGGCCCCCGTATGTCCCTATGGCTACTACGATTACGCGCCGTACGACTGCGCTCCCTACGGCTACTATGGTCCGGAGTGGTTTTCGGATGGCGTCTTCATCGGCGCCGGCCCCTGGTTCCATGGCCCACACAACTTTCACGGCCATGTAGATAACCGCTTCGATGCCCGTCGCGGCTACTCGGGTCCAAAGCCAAACAAGGGCGACAAACCTGAGGAAGGAAAAAGCTTCAACAAGATTCAGGGATTCAAAGGAAACGAGGTGCATAACGGCCACGAAGACAAACGCTAGAGAACTCGCATGATCGGTGCTTCTGCCCCCATCTTCCCCGCCGCGAAGATGAGGGCAGGGTGCACCCTCCGGAAGATCCCAAAGCAAGATACTGGAGGCCGGGTTTCATTGACGTAGCCGAGTGTGCACAATACGATAGAGCTACGGCTATTAACGAATGTCCAACCCCATCTTTTTTGATCCTGACCGGCGCCGCTGGAAACGCATCCGCAAGTCCATAGACATCGCCGTGGTCGTATTCAGCCTGCTCATTGTTTTTTTTGCCGCCACCGTCGTCCGCAAAACCAGCATTCCCAACGTGTTGCTGGCCGATCAAAAGAAAAACTATCGCGCGCTCAAGTCCAATGAGCGCAAAAAGCCCTTGAAGGTCAGAGAAACCCGCCGCAAGTCGATGGTTCCGGCCTCGCAGGTCGTGCTCAACTCCGGCGAAGGCATCCGCGGCGCCTTCTACGTTACGTGGGATGCGGCCAGCTACAGCTCCCTGCGCGAGTACATTCACCAGCTCGACTTCGTCTTCCCCGAGTGGATCCATGTCCTCGAGCCCGACGGGCACCTGCAGGCCGTCAGCGAAGCCAACACGCTCTACAACGTGGTGAACAACGGCCGCGTCGCCAGCATCGATGCCAAGCTCATGCCGTTCATCAAGAGCTCCGGCGCCCAGGTTGACGTGCTGCCCATGGTCAATAACTTTGACCCCATCACCAACGAGTGGCGCGCCAGCATCGCTACCATGCTTTCATCCGAGGCCGGACGCACCCGCTTCCGCCACGAGATCAGCATCTTCCTCTCCAGCGACAACTACAAAGGAATCACCCTCGACATCGAAGGCTTTCCGGAAGAGGCGCAGCCCGGGTATCGCGCCCTCATCGCCGAACTGGCCGGCGATCTTCACCAGCGCAATCAGAAGCTCTACCTCAGCGTGCCCTCGGCCAACTCCGACTTCGACTACGCCTACCTGGCCAAGTTCGCCGACGGGCTCATTCTGATGAACTATGACCAGCATTATCCCGGAGGCGAACCCGGAGCCATCGCCGGGCAGGACTGGTTCACCCAGAACCTGACCAAGGCGCTCAAGGTCGTGCCGCGCGAAAAGATCATCTGCGCCATCGGCAACTACGGATACGACTGGACCACCGCACCCAATGGCAAGCCCGGCATGGCCGGCGTGCATAACGTCAGCGTGCAGGACGCCTGGCTGGAGGCGCGCGATTCGGAGGCAGCGGTCACCTTTGACCCCGACCTGCTTAATCCCCACTTCACCTACCTGGACGAAAAAAACCTGCAGCACGACGTCTGGTTTCTAGACGCCGTCACCGCCCTCAACCAGATGCGGGCGGCTCGCTCGCTCGGCATCTCCACCTTTGCCCTCTGGCGCCTTGGCTCAGAGGATCGCTCTCTGTGGAAGGTCTGGGACTCGCCCCGCGACCCCGATGCCTACGAAAAACTCGAAGTGGTCGATCCCGGACAGGACGTGGACATCGAAGGCGAGGGCGACATTCTGCGCATCGCAAGCGGCCCCCAGGCCGGCACACGCGACCTCACCCTCGACTCCAGTGGCATCATCACCAATGAAGTCTTCCGCCAGCTCCCCAGCCCCTACGTGGTCGATGCCTATGGCGCACCCGGCAAGCGCGTCGTCATCAGCTTTGACGACGGACCCGACCCGGAGTGGACGCCGAAGATCCTCGACATCCTCAAGCAATACAAAGTCCACGCCACCTTCTTCACCATCGGCCTGGAGGCGGAAAAATACCCCGGTA
>Ga0316217_10002311_pt1 | contig 23214 bp, 8 predicted proteins | sample 1anoAmetaG_FD_203633 | JGI IMG/M metagenome (GOLD analysis project Ga0316217, IMG submission 203633) | Freshwater microbial communities from Trout Bog Lake, Wisconsin, USA - 1anoA | ecosystem: Environmental > Aquatic > Freshwater > Lake > Hypolimnion/Profundal zone | place: USA: Wisconsin...
TTCAAATTCAGAGATTTCGGAAAATGAGAAATTTTAAGCTTTTCAGAGGTCAGAAAATACACCAAAATAAGCATAAAATAAGCTTTCTAAAAAGATTGGAGATAAATTAGTTTGCGCCCCAGATAATGATTATATTGGATAGTCTTTTGCCTAATATAGGTAGCCTTAGTTGTAAATAATTGTGAAAAAGCCCCCTATTCCTACGCCCCAAAGCACACAAAACTCACAAAACTCAGAATACAAAAGAATTTCATTACCAAAAGCCACACTTAGCTTAGACTTTAAGTCTAAATAAACTCTTTAAAATCTATCATAGGTTAACTCAGAGGCATAAGGGCCTTCTAAAGCCTCTACACCAAAAAACATTTCTTTTACTTTGCCTCAAGCTGAAAAGATTAGAAAAATAAGCAACCTAAACAAAAATTATCCTGATGAAACTAAAATAGAAAACCCGGATCGAAATGCTGAGACAGATCCCTATGGATTTCCCACAGTTAATAAAAAAAGGTTAATGTCAAGAGCTCCTGCTTAGATTGAAAACAAAAGGAATAATGATCCTAATATTGGTAAAATATATAAAATACCAAGAGTACGCAGTCAAACTTCTAGGTTTTATGGTCATCTTCCCACTTCTTCCCTCTCAACTCACCCTTTTTACTAGACTTAATCTGCCAATTCTTAAAAAGACTCTGCTAAAAGTTCAAATCTTTGTGTGCCAAGAAGAAGTTATTCTAGAGTAATTAGATAAAAGCCAAGAAATATCAATACAGAGACGAAAAACGATCCTCGTTTGATATCAAACTACTACTAGACTAAAAATTCCTTTAGAACTTATAGAGTTTAAAAGTTGAGATCTCTCAGCGATATCTATGACCTAAGTTAATACTAAAAATTCGTTTAAGACGGAGTAGTCGTTTATAGGGCAAAAAAACCGATCATTATACAAAAATAGCCGTTTCAACTTCGTAGGAAGTAAAATCTTCAAATCAAGGAATCTCTCAGTCCCAAAAAAGAGTAGCCCATTCAGCCAATTGAAAAGATAAAAGAAAATAACAGTCCTGTGTGTGATCCCATTTAAAAAATTGAAATCTTGAGTCCAAAAGAAAAGCTTCAATGTAAAATGCCCCGGGCAACAAGTGAATATTTTTCATATAAGTATACTCCAAATTTAGCCTCCCCTAAAGAAATCAAAAAGAACAATTCACGTTAAAAAGCTGATAAAAAATAGCCCATAAAAAGCCCAAATAAATTGAAATAAGTCACAAACGAAGAGGAATCTAAGGAAAAGTAGAAAAAAATAGCCTAGAACATTAAGGCTTTTGGAATTCAATGTAAAATCATTCAGTAAAATGTAAAACCTATTCAAAAACCTCAAGATACTCCAAAAAAGAATAATGTAAAAAGCTATTTACCTAAAAACAAGTAAAATGTGCCAAAGGAAGTTTAGAAACATCCTAAATCTCCTGTGCCCAAGAAGCAAGCTGAGCTAAAAGCCTAAATAAAAAAGCATTTGATGAAAAATCAAAAAGAGTTCGTTCAAAAATAGTAAGTAAGTTAAAGTAAAGAAGTCCTTAGTGATAATGACGAAAAAATTGACTCTATATTCGAAAGCATAGTGTTATACTTAGTATAAAAAGGGGAAAACTCCAATATAAATAAAGAAATTCTGGGGATAAAGCAGTAAAAAGATAGTGTAATCTTCTACAAAAACGATAAGCAGCTAATTTAGCAAATTTTGCAATCGCAAAACGTTTTTGACGTTGTTTATATCTTTTCTTAGTCGATCTCTCCTCAAACTCAAAGAATCGTGAGAAACTATCCTAATTGTTACTTTGTTGAGATTGTTGAGGGTTAAAGCGTTGAAATGAAAAACCAAATAGTATCTTTACCTTCTTTTTCTTTCTTATTTATGGTCACATAATGTCTGATTAAAAAACTGGCCAACCAAAGGAAAAAGAATAACAACCTTAAGAGTTGCATAAACTAGTGTACTTCAAAGAATAAAAAGCACCAATGTTTGCCAAGTAATTATGAACCTAAGTGCTACATACACAATCAGTGTCTTTCCGCCTTTCATCCCTCGAAATCACCTCAGAAGTCAAATAGATGTTACGCCTGCGGACATTCTTGATTATTTTAATGAATTCATAATTTTGATTAAAGAATAAAAACATGCTAATAATCAAATTTCTATATTGCTCTAAGGTACTATAAACTATGTTTTTTGAAGCTATTTGGATGAATTCCAATCTCTTTTTCTGATGTTGTTGTCAAACAAATTAAAAGTTATCTTGCTTGGTGGAGAAACTTGGGACGGCTGTGTTTACTCTTAGTCTTCACTTTAAACGAAGTCGATAGATACCTACTAATCCACTGTTATAGGAGCATCATTTATCATTTAAAACCATTTTTTCATAACTTTTTTATCTACCTTTGTGATCGGGTTAGCTTGCACATCTTTTGGTTAGTCAGTTAAAGAACCTTTTCGAAAAACCGAAAGCAGAAACTTTCTTTGCTTTTCTTCACTTTTTTTGGCAGTTTAAAAATGAAAATTAGCTGACTTTAGTATTGATATTTCTTAAAGATTCGCATTAAACCAAAGATGCTTTTTTGCTTATTCGCAGCTTAATCTGTCTTTTGGATTACGATTCAAGAGTCTTTTAATCAAACTTTTTAAAATTGAATCGTAATGATTGAATTATTGCCTACTGAAGTCTGGATCCTTATGTAGTATGTTATCTATTGTTTAGCCCAAATATTCAGAAGCAAACGGGGTTACTCCGACTATCATTTCATACAAAGTGATACCTACGGCCCAGCTATCTACTTTTTATGTATAACCTGCTCCATCAAACATTTCAGGCGCCTTATAATGCAAAGTACCAGTTTTAGTAAGCATTTCTTCATATCTGCCTCTAAGCTTCAAATTCTTGCTTACTCCAAAATCTATGATTTTGAAAATCTGCCGTTATTTATCATAGATTATATTCTCAGGCTTAATATCTCTGTGGCAAATGTGGTTTTTGTGAAGATATTCTAAGCAATCAAGCAGCTTGTAGAAAAGGTATTTTAAATCTTCTTCAGGTACTCCAAGTTTAAGGTGGGAAAAAGGTAAGTATTCCATGACAAGGTGGCATTTTCTTTGCTTTGGGTTCAAATACAATGCTTTGTATTTGATAACTGAGTCATGCTTCAACTGCTTAATGTTTATGAAGTTAGTTTTTAGGAAATGAAAATGCTAATCTTACATTTTCAATATCTTTACAGCAAACTAGCCTTGTGTTACCTTATGGACACATTTTTTCACTACTCCATGTGCTCCTTCACCAAGTATTTCTCCGGTTTAGAACACTTAGTCAAAGGTCTTTAGGGTTTATAAACCTTCAAAAGAACAAGAGTTTTGTGAGGCATCAGACTATTCCATCATGGGGAAAGTATCCAAAAAAGTGACAAAATTTCCAAGGTTTTCTCCTTCAATGCTACTCATTGATTTGGGATGCTTTGAAAGGTAATGACAGGTTTAGGAAGGTTTTACTTATCTGTTTAGTATTGAAAGACTTTTAATTGTATCAGTTAAGCCATGTAGTTTTTTGTTCCGTCGGGACATCAAACTATTTTGGATGGTACTCATATTGAAATAAAGATAATTTATAATAATAGGTCAAACCCCAATTTGAGGGAGCAGCGGAAGAAGGTTATGAACGTAAATTTAGAAGAATCAAGCATTCGGGTGATTCTATGGAAAGGATTAAATTGCTCAAGAAAAAGTAATAAATTATTGCTTTCCGTTGAAAGTAAAAATTTATTATTTTCTTAGGATATTCCTAAAAAGGATTTGAGTTAAGAGAAAAAAATATAAGTTTTATAGAAATTTATCTGATCATAAAAATTTCTTAATCTTTTTGCAAGTATAAATATGTAGAACTATAATAAAGCGATAAAAACTTCGGACTCTCATCCGATTCTCATAAACTTCCTAAACTATGCCTGGGGATAGCAAAGATCACAGCTAGGAATCACTTTTGCTCCCGGAAAGAAACAACCGAACGGCTGGGCTGGGAGCTGGGATAGAGACCTACAAAAAGATTTAAAGAGGATTAAATAAGAGTACAATATCAGTACTTTAGTCTGCTTATTGGAAAAACATGAATTTAGTGCTTTGAAAATCTAAAATGAACTCTAAGAATCCGAGAAACTGGGAATAAAGCCATTAAGTTTCCCCATCAAGGACAACTCTATTCCCGAAAAATAAGAAGATTTTAAGAAATTAGTGAGAGAAGTAGTAGAAAATCACTTAAAACTGGGCCGAAATGTAGTTGTCCATTGTATGGGAGGATTAGGCCGTGCTCCTACTTTTGCAGCAAGTTGTCTTATCTACTCAGGAATCCCAGCAGATGACGCAATTAGGTTAGTAAAAAAAGCTAGAGAGAACACTTTAACTGAATCCAAACAACTTAGTTTTCTCAGGCAGCTGAAGTTCTGATTTCTCAGGTATTAACATTCATACTTTTTATGATTGGTTTAATTAATTTCTAAAAAGAGCTAATTTCATTTCAGCAAAACAAAGCTCATAGACTACAAAAAAGCAAAAAAGTTTGTTGTAGATCAAGATAAACGCTCTTAAACTTTACTTTTTTAAAGTTAGTATTAGTTGGATTCAGATTAAGCTATGTAAATTTAGAACTGATAATTCATAGTTAGCGAATTCTATGATCGATAGACTTGAAGATCTCACTTTTGTATATTTGCCATTATGAAGAATCTTGGAGCGATGATGAACTCTAACTCAGAGGACTAGTTTGCGGGGAACAATTAAAGATAATAGGCTTACGAAGAAAATGAATAGTAGTTGGAATTTGGTTAAAAATTTGCAGAGGAAATCAAATCTGTACGCAGTATGATTGGCGGACTTAACTCAAATAACAAAAAGATCCAAACCATAAAAAACACATACCAGAAGGCTATTAAATCAGCGCAAGAAAAGCAAAATAGTGATGAAATGAATCAAATTTTGATATAAAACGGAGATTATCAAAAGAAGATTAAAGACAAGCTCAAGGAAATTGAGTCCTAAGTCACGCTATCGGAAAAGAACCAGCCAGTATTTTCGTTTTGATTTTAGAATTAGCCATAAACAAGAATGAAGAGGAACTTTTACCTGAATTTGAGTAAGTAAGTGAGCTAAGTCCTGCAAAAGCAACAAAAATTTTAAGAAGAATACAAACTAATGGTAAAAGATAAAGTTACCAGGCAAGTAAAACTTATTGATAGAGACCTCACTGAAGAGTAAGTCTAGAAGTATGTCAATGACCCTTAGTCAGCTCAGAAAATGCTTCAGAAAAAGATTTATGGGCAGGCTAGTATTCAACTGAAAAATGCAGTAAGCGACATTCAGGATAAGCTAAAAGATATTCAGAAGCTTTAGGCTTCAGTAAATCAATGTGTTCAACTTTTTAACGAGCTTTCTGCTTTGGTATTCGCTCAGGGTTAGAAAATCGATAGTATTGAAGTAAATGTTGCCGAATGCAAAGACTACATTGAATCAGCCGAGAAAAAACTGGTTTAAGGGAAAAAGCACCTTTAATGTTCCAAAAAATGCATGTGCATAATTATCATTGCCGCCTTAATTTTGCTAATAATCATCATTATTGCAGTGGTGGCTACGAGATGATTTTGGTATTTGTGGTATTTAATCAATTTTATAATTAATAGCTTCAACAGTCAAATGCCACAAAATGACTACATGGATTTGCATAAAAAAAGATTCGGTTAGAGGCTGGATGCTGAAGAGAAAAGAAGGAAAAAGTAGGCAAGAAAAACAAAAGTGATTTCCAAGAAAGCTCATACTCTAAAAGGTATCAAGGCTAAACTTTTCAACAAAGAAAGGTTCAAACAAAAGATACAGATGAAGAAAACCATCAAAGAACATGAGGAAAAGAATGCTAAAAGCCGTGTGTAAAACATTGAAGAAGGCGCAGTTCCAACTTATCTTATGGACAGGTAGCAACAAAAAAACTCTAAAGTGTTGACAAACATGGTCAAACAAAAACGTAAAGAAAAAGCAGGAAAGTGGGACGTGCCAGTGGAAAAGGTTAAACCAATGACTTAGGCTGAGATGTTTGAGGTGATTAGATCTGGAAAAAGAAAAAGAAAATGTTGGAAAAGAAGAATCAACAAAGTTTGTTTTGTTGGAGAAAACTTCACTAGAAAGCCACCAAAACATTAAAGATTTATTAGACCTATGGGCTTAAGATTTAGAGATGCGAATGTAACTCACCCAGAGCTCAAAACAACCTTCAAATTACCCATTTTGTCAGTCAAAAAGAATCCTCAATCCAACATTTATACGTCCTTAGGAGTCATTACCAAAGGTACATAGTTTATAACTCAGGAACTGTGCTATAAGTGAACGTCTCTGAACTTGGCTTGGTGACTCAAACAGGCAAAGTAGTGTGGTCAAAATATGCTCAAGTGACTAACAATCCGGAACTAGACGGCTGCATAAACACAGTGTTGTTAGTATGAACTATTTTTGAAATAAAACCTCATATAATCATGCTATTTTGATGTGATGTTTGTGTTACATGAGTAATCGGTAGAATCCAAAGAGCCAGTTCGTTTAGATTTTTACACAGAAGTCTTGAATCGGAATGGCAAACTCTATTTTGATTTATTCGGTTTAAAGGCGGATAACAAGGTTTTTTTCATGAAGGTCAAATTCTGTCGAAATGATTCTAACTTGTTCCATGGGAACATAAACTGTGTAGTTTTCAGTGCGTTACTTGTAAGAAAAAAGACCTTCTGAGTTTATAACTACATACCTTTTCTTCCAATTTTTGAGATATTTTGACTTTTTAAAGATAAATCCTTAGGCATACGTACCACTCCATCCCATATTGACATTGTTGTTGAGCATTTAACCACTTTTCCCCATATCGAATCCTAAGCCCATGAGCTTTGCGTTGATGATCTTGGCAAACCATATATAGTGCTCAGGTAAGAAGTAAAGGTGCCTTTTTAGCTCTGCTCCAAAGACTATTCTCCCATTCGAATGAATGAGCTCAATTTGGAACTAGCTTTTCTTCAAAGTAAAGGGAAAAATGGTAATTTTCTTGATACTTTTGAAATGTATCTTTTGTTCCCCTATCCTAAGATTCGAAAGTCTAAAGATATTCATTGCTTCTCGATTGTACTGATTGAAACTTCTTAAGATTAGAATCTCATTTTAGTAGACGTTGGGGTGGGTAAAATCCAGCTCAACGAATTGTGAAGTTTCTTAATCTTTGATCAAGACGGAAACTCTGTATGTTGTTCTATCTCTTTCGACTACTGGCTTTTTTGATGGTTTTGGTGGTTCCTTCTTTTCGTTTATGATCTACTAGAGCTTAATTTCACTTTAGGGCTATGGTTACTATTGCGAAGACTCACTGGAGCACCTTATATTAGAAAAAAGATGAAAATTATCATTATTTGTGTCATTTTACGCCTACAAAATGCTGCAGAGGATATTCTCAGCTTTCTACATTTTTAAGTCTAATCTTTTTATGGCACTAAGATGAGCTTGCTAGATATTTGTTTGACCTAGGGTGATTTAGATATCTCGAGTTTCATTAGAAAAAGCTGAGTTTTATTCTTTCTTGGACTCTGCTTTAACTTATCGTATGACTATCTTAATGTCTGCATACACTTATGTGGCTCAATTTTGACTCTGAATGAAAAATCCATATTTCTTCCTTATTATTGAATGTTTTGGTTGGGAATCTCTTTTCTATTCTAAGTCTCCTCCATAATATCCGATCCCAAGCAATAGATAATAATAATAAACAAGTTTACACATTGTATGTTTTAAAGAGTAAAATATATCTCATGGAAAAGTCTCAGATGAGGACATAAACTGCTAGAAAGACAACTTAAGAATATTATAAATCTCCATTTTATTATAAATAAATACCATACTCAGTAATGTCTACAAATGAGCCCCCTTTCATAAGAATCTACCAAAGTTGCTTGATTCTCATGAATATAAAGAGGAAGCTATTCTCTACCTTCAACATAAAAATGCCACTCAATTTGCAGGAAAACTAAGACAAAAGTACCACTTCATCAAAGGTATACATGTGCCTCAAAAAAGTAATCAAAGAAACAAAAAACATTTTTCAGGAGCTTTCTCTAAACTGTAAAAATTAGAATCACATTGAATTCATAGATAATATCATCGCAAATTTGAAGTAGCTATCCATTCATGTAGAAGTAACAGTGACTATTTAACACGTGAGGAAAAAATGATTATTTAGGCTAAACAAATCATTGAATAATGGAACGAAAACATGGATCCTTTGGTATATTATGAGCAGAAGGAGAGAGAAGATTTGAAGGTTTTACTCAAGGCCAAATTGCTTGATATCAAGACATGTGCACAGGCCTGCCAGGAAACCAAGCAACCACTTTACATCAGGCAAAGAGAAAGAGAACTCAAGGATAAATTACACTAGATAGCAGAGATTTAAAGACGCTTTAATCTTACCCAGTATAACCTTTTTGAAGAAATCAGAAAGAAGATGATCAGACTTTTAGTTAAAATACTATAAGCTACCAACTCTCGACAAAAGAACACCTTTATCTATGACTAAAGAACCTTACTATTTAGCAAATACATTGATTTTTTTCAGCCTACAAACAAAATAAGCGAAAAGTAGGTCATTCAGTACAGAAAAGATCTTACAACATCTGTGAAGAATATAACTCAGCATTTTCGAGAATAAAAAGAATCCTTTTATAAACTGATCCAGTTTATGAATAGTGTTGAGCAGTAGCTAAAGACCTTTCATAAATAATACTCCAAACTCTAAGACTAAATGACTAAATAGATTTTGGACATTTCCCCAGATATTAATCATATCGTTAGTTTCTAGGACATATTGTAAATAGCTAACAATTCCAAGAAATTTGTAAATATTCTGTTTGAGTAAGTTGTTTGCTATTCAGTTGGTCTCAGTTCAATAGACAAATATGCAACTTTGGAGGCATTTTGGAGGAAGGCGTTGGTATTGCCGAGGAATATCTCAAAAACATTTAGAAGAGGGCAATAGGCTCCAAAAATATTTACATTTAACAATTTATTCAAGATAAAAAAGCTCTTGAAACGCTATCAAAAAGTAAACATTTTTCAATTTAGAGGGTGAAAACTTTTAATTATCGATCTTCGAGGTCTTTAAGAAGTTATTGTAAAAAATTTATAGAAGCAATAATGACTTTGAAAGAAAAAATCCTGAAAAGTATGATTCAAAGAGGAGAAAATTCGAAAAGTCTCTTTTAAATATCTTTTAAAACTATTTCAAATAAACAGAAAGAAAAGAAGAGCCAAAAAACTCTTCTCAATAAAAGACTAACCTCAGCATTAGCTAGCAGAATTAATTCAATAAAATTTAAAAATTCATTGAAAACTTGTATGTTTTTTAAAGATAGGAAAATTTAGATGATTGCTTTCAGTGCTCTTTAGGACCAAGACTATTAATTCATGGTAGAATGAAATTACTTAATGAGGGGATTCTTTATGTTTCAAATTTCAACAAAAAAAACTTGTTTTTCGGCAAAACAAAGCTTTTTATAGCCAAATAGGAAATCTTAGAAATCAATAAATAGAGTGCTTTAGTAATATTCCCAGATGTGATTGAAGTTATAACAAAAAAAGGAGCTGTATACTTCCACGCACTTGGAAAAAGATAAAGAATGTTTGAATAGATGAATAGCTACTATTTCCCCGAGGCTAACATTAACGAAACTGTAAATTAATAAACTTCCTTTAAAGAGTTCAAAGGAGATCGTACGGCCTATGAAGCACGAATAAGCTCACATCGTATTCCTTTGTAGAATGAATTGATTGAAGGAATAATACCTAATCTTTCTCTTCAAAACTTTTTTCACCGATACTTTTCTGACTAAGAAGTAATAAAAATTTTATTTAGTTCATCTATCAAGGGGAGAATTATAAAAGTTTTAGCTACTACTCAATTAAAATTGCAGGAGGAACTCAGGTTTAGGGAACCACTTATACTCCAGGTATTCCTTATTACTTCCAAACTCAGAAGTAAAACGATCAAACTTAGGAAGATATACTTGAATCAGAAAGATTTTTCACTTACAAGAAAGAAGTACCAGCTATACCTTTTGTTTCTAAAGGAGGATATGGGATTTGCCAAGAGAAAAACGTTTGCAGGTGGGGTGGTCCTTATGTCTTTGTTCTTGACATTTACACCACATTATCTGGATTCTCATTGACTTAAGGGATGTTGGTGAAAGCAAAAGTCATTTTTTAAGAGAAATCTAACAGTGTTCATTATAGGTTAAGTGCATAGGTTTCTTTTTAGACTGCCTCAGCTATCAATGGATTACTGAGAGGCCCAGTTTTGAGTACACTTAAAGGCTTTATGGGAGATTTGTACGAGAAAATCAAAAAAGTCGATAGACACAAAAAGACCAAGAAATCGTCCTAGAAGAAAAATGAAGGCTAACAAGAGAAATAACTTTAGTTGAAAATTGAGTAACTTAAAGAGTAAAATGTGCGACTAAAAAAGATAATAAAATTTTCTATTCCCTCAGCAATAGTTCTTTATTTACTAACATTGATCTTTTTTATGTTAAGATGATTCATTTAGAATATTAAAAGTAGAATTACGAATTAATAAGTAATCACAATATTCACTAAGCTAAAAAGTCATCTTTTAAGACTTACTCAATTCCCAACCTGTCTTCAGGATTCTTCTTCAGGATCTTGTCAATGAATGACTTCGCCTTTGGCGTCAGTTCAGGGGGATATTAATACTTCACATTCATTATCTTTTTCATTGTTTAAGCTCGGCTAATGTTGTAAAAAGGCGTCTTTCCGCAAATCAACTCATAAGCTAGCACTCCTATGCACCAAATGTCAACACTATCGTCGTAGCCTTCACCCCCAGCTATTTCAGGAGAAATGTAGTCCAAAGTTCCACAATAGGTTGTTCTCCTATCTTTGCAGACAGCAGACCATCCGAAATCACAAAGTTTGCAGACATCCTAAATAGAATAAGTATTACGTTGGTGATTACGATGTTTTCTGGCTTGATATCCCTGTGCAAAATGGAGTTATCGTGCATTTATTTGAGCCCCAAACAAACCTACTTCAACCTTGTAGCAGTTTCTTGAGGGGTGAGCTTCTTTTTCTTCTTTATGTAGCTAAACAAACTTCCGCCTTCCATGTACTCCATGACAATGTAAAAATGAGTAGAGTCATCAAAAAAGGCATAAAGCTTTACTATGTTTGGATGGTCTAAAAACATTTGTATCTTGATCTCATTGATAAACTGGTCTAGCATGTATTTAACTTTTTCTTTGGGGATTTTTTTGATTGCGACTAGCATTCTAGTTGGCTTGTGTATTGCTAAGAACACTTGACCAAAAGCACCTTCGCCTTTACATGGTCCTAGTTGAAAAGATGAAATCGATAGCCCGCTTTTGCTTGAAAAAGACTCTTTCGGTTTCTAATTTTAGGCGGTTAGATGTCTTTTGCTTTTTTCAAGCTAGTATTCTGTATTCAGTTTTTCTCTGTAGCTCAAAGTTTTAACATGTCTCGTTTTTAACTCACTGTTTTAGGTTTTGTTGTATGAAGTCGAAAGCAATTCCTAGATTTATTTGCTTTTTGACCGTGGTTAGTTGGCTAAATAGTTGGCCAGTTTTTTAGATGATTTATTACTACTACCAGCGAGCTGAATTTTAATGCTAATCTAAGGAGTTTCTTCGTAAGTATGAACAAGATCAGAAATTAACTTTTTTTAGCTTATGCAAGATTTCAAAGTTTTCTCTTCTGTTTAGTTTTTTTTATCTTCGTATTTGTTTTCTTCTGCTGTTAATCTAGGGATCAGATCCTTCAGTGTACTTTTGTACCCCATACTCATTGCAAGCCCTTTCAAATCTCCATTTCTAGGCTGATAAGATTTGAAGTCATTAGTTAAGTTACCATAGCTTTTATTGAGCTAGTAACTATGTTCAAATTAGCTTGAGTGTTTAATATTTTTGAACGATTTTGTACCCAAAGTTTTGGAATAAACTTCGAGGTCATTCTTGCGTTACTTTCTAGGAGTTAAGTAATTACTTTGATATTCTGTTGATTAAAAAGGGCTATTTAGAGTGTATTTGTTTGCATAGTCATAGGTTTTGCTAAAAGAGGCATTTTCCTTCGATTCTTCTATATTCCATCGGAGAGATTTTTGGTTTGAATATTTGTCAGTTTGAACATTCAGGTTACTATAAGTGCTTAGTGGCCTTTTTGCTACTCCATTCAGAAGAGTTTTGTCGTAATACGAGTAGCCTTTGTAGTCTTGGTACATTTTATTATAGAAATGTAAAATACAACTTAATTAATCAGTAAAAGTGCTTTTATTTCTACTTTTCAACTTTTGCACATTTTTGGGTTTAGCAACGCCGCAATAATTAACTTTTGGAGTTAATTCTTATTGGATGTAAGAAAGCTAGATTTGTAGTAATTGCAAAAAAGAGATATTAGTTTCCAAATCAGGCACCCATTTCAGCTATTGTAAAAGGAACATTATCAAATGTTCTACATGTGGGGAAATGTTTGACAAAAACTTTGTGGAAGAACATGAAGAAGAATTCCATCTGAATAAGCAGTGCGAATACTGCTCTATAAAATTGAAAAACAAAGACTTTCCTACTCATGCTTCCAACTGTATTATGAGACCTAAGTATTGTGAATATTGTCAACTTAATGTGCCCAATAAAGAGTATAATTCTCATCTCAAAGTTTGTGAATCCCGCACATCCCAATGTTAGCTATGTTAGAAATCTATAATCAACAAAGATTTCGCTGTTCATAAAGCAATATGCAAAGGTAAACAAGCTGCCAAACCTGTATAAAATTCCTTTAAATCAAAGCCTCAGAAATAAAACTACTTATTAGAGGATAGCCTAAGTAACTTTGACAATCTAAATGACTTTTATGACAGAGGATTTAAAAAGTAGGTTAAAAAAGGAGATAATAAATAAAAAGAAAAGTTAAAGAAGGAAAGTAAAAAGTAATAAAAGCCGACAATGCCTAGCTCTTCCAAAAACGATAAACTAGCTTCTTCAAAAAAGTAATAAAGCCCACAGAAAAAACAAACAAAAGACCCCAAATAGTTGAGTAGGGAGCATTTCTATAATAACTACTTCCAAAATAGTCCAGAATATTTTGACTACGCAGATTAAGATTTGGATACAAGTGATTTCAACAATTTCCTTCCTCAATACAGCGTCATAGAACCAAACGACTACGACAGAGGTTTTGGGGTTTCACAAAACTAACTAAGCAGTGATACAGAAGGGATTAGTATGGAAGAGCAGCTTCTTCAACAAACTTTGTTTGAGAGTAGCAAAAAGCAGAAATCAAAATTTACTCTTTCAAACGTCTCCAAAGATTTACCTTCTGATCTATTGAGTAATGAAATCATGAACTCTTCATTCTATCATGATATCTTAGATATTTAGAAACAGAAGGCGATTCAGGAAGATTTGTAAACGAAGAACAAGAAGAATCAGAGGGTGACTAAAAAGAAATGATGAAATAGTTCAGGATTTATTAATCTTACAGTTTGTTGGCTTAAACAAGCAATTACGTTAAACTTTACAATTCTATTATAATCCAGCTAAATGAGATTCAAATCAATAATCTTCTGGCAAACTTTTCTTCTTTCAGTGCTAATTGCACTGACTAATTCCTAATCAGAAAAGTGTAAACAAAGTGATTAAGAGTTCTTTGTAACTTTTCATCCTCATATGGACGCATTTTGGCTTAACACTGATGATTAACTCAAAACCATTGACTTTAGACCTGCTGACTTTCTTTACGCCATGAACCAAAGGAACTCTAAAACTATTTTTAACTCGATGTATGAAGCACTCAAAGAATCACCTGCAAGAAAATACTTCGTTACTTAGGCTGTCTTTTTTAAGGATTGGTATGACTCTTTGAATTCTGAAAAAAAGTAAAAGACCAAGTTTTTCATCACTTCAGGACAACTTTAGATAGTAAATGGAGGTTGGGTAGAAAACGATGAAGCAGTTTGTTATGTGGATGATATACTGGACCAATATACTTTGGGCCACAACTTTCTACGGTAAACTTTTGGGATCTAAACAAAAACTGGATGGGCCACTGATAGCTTTGGTCATTCACATTCACAAGCAGCTTTAGAGCATCTTTTAGGATTTTAAAGCCAAGGAATTTAAAGAATCGACGAAAGATACATTTATCAAAGAAAAAATGGGAGTTTGCTTTAATTCTATTGGTCACCTGTTTCTGATTCCAATGGCCGCAAATACGGGGGCGTCTATACTCATATTAGGCATTTTCTGCACTAATTTGTTGACTATAGAGACATTACTATTGATAACCTTGTGAAAGACTACTAAGACATTAATGTCATCATGAACAAGCTTTATAAAAGAAATAAGCTTTTCCGATTTGTTGGAAATGACTTTTAGGAGTTCATACCAAAGTAATTCACTATCTTAGAGGAAACAATAAAAAAGTTAAATTAGGACTCTTAGACTGAATGTCCAACCTTTAAGTATGGAAATCCTTCTGACTATTTTGCATCAATTTAGGGCTAATAAACTGCAGTTCCTGTTCGATAAAGTGATTTTATGCCCAATTATGACCAAGAGCATTATTGGTCAGGATATTTTACGACAAATCCCATGCTTAAAGTGGTCTGTAAAGATTTTTCAAGGTTAACCAACCTGTTTAGAAAAATTTTAGTAAACTAAAGGATTAAAAGTGGTAAAGAAAATGATGACTATAGAGAATAACTAAAAAATGCAGACTAGCTTTTAGCAGTAATGCAGCATCATGATGGAATCACAGCAACATCAAAATACGCGATTTAGGAGCTTTTTAGACAAAGGATGATAAAACATTCAGAATCTATGATTAAAGCTATAGTTGAATTGAAGCAACTCCCTTAAAATAAATGCTTCTTTGACCTGAATCGGAACAAATGTGAGATTGAATTACTTGGAGATAATGAAGAGATATTTCTCACTGTTGTTCATTAAGGAGCTCAGAAATAGCAAAAAATTGAGATCGATTTACCAACAAACCAATACTTTTAAGCTTAAGTTGACTAAAAAGACAGTATCTTTTGTAACGAAAACAATGGCTGCACTTTGCTTTTTAATGCTTTGATTAAACCTGGCACAAATGTCTTTAAACTTAAGAAAATCAGTCCATTAAATAGTGAAATTATCTTTAAAGCAACTGAATAAAAAAACTCTAAGTACATAGGCAAATAGTTTACCATTGAGATCATTGATTCAACTGTTAAGTACACAATGAAAAATGGAGATTTTATTAGTTTTAGCTTACAAAGAGCCACCAGCTCTGGCACATCAGTCGAAACAAAAACATGGAATAAGTATGGAGAGACGATGCGAAAACAAGAAAATAGAATTGCTGGTATTTATATAATGGCAAATAATGGCAAGTTGGAAAGCTACTCAGCAAGCAAATTTACAAATCTTAAGGTTACTTAAGGCAAAAAGCACGTCAAAGTTGTGGTGGTCAGCAAAGAAAGTCAAATAACTCTGACGATAGAAGAAAGTTAGCCAACCATTATTGAGCTCTAAACTGTGTTTCAACCAAGTAATTTGAATGCTTTTGATTATTTTATTAGAATAGGTTCAAAAGTAAAGTCAAATGGAGTGTTTTACCATGATATGAATGGATACTTAGTAAGTAAAAGAAAGATCGGCTAAAGGTTGGACTACAATTGGGATTACAGACATTAGGATAAGATCAATGCGAATACTTATCCCATGTGCAGTTTTGGCTACACTACTGATGGAGAATCAAAGGTAATCTTTCTTCTATTCAGTTAGTCGTTTTTACTGATAGGCCCCAAGGTTTCACAACTTATGACGATGATCTTTTGATTAATATCGATAGGCTTGCCTATGATGATTATAAAGGTGTAGGAGAAGGCTACTCCCAGCAAATTCAAAACACTTTTAGACATAAAGTTGCACTTATTCCTAAAAACTAGTTTATCTAAAGACTTTGGCAACGAAAGTACGATGAATTGGTATTGGGCTTCTTATCAACTACTCCTCCTCCAGCTCTTTCTAAGCTTTCTAACGAATAGAGTAAAAATTAAACATTTAAATGGGTGAAATATACAACATTTTCACTCAATAAAAATTAGTTTTTGTTACGTTTTTTCAATCTGAATGAAAACGAATAAGGTAAAATACCTAAGTATACTGCAAAGACGTGGAAATTACGTTAACTTGGCTTATCTCTGAAGTTTAAAGACATAGTATAAACATTTGCTAATGGTAATCCTTTGTCAAGTCGCAAAAAGTGGGTGAGAATCTAAGAAGAAGTAAGTGCATTGGATTCAAGTGCAAAAGATACTGCAAAATAGCTTATTCTTGAACCTTTGCAGATAAGAACTTTCCGCATAAATCTTAAAGAAAGAATACCTTGGAATCCTCAAAAGATTGAAAATACTGAGAATCTTAAGGGCCCTTAAATAGACAAGAAAAAGAAGACAATCATTAGAAAAAACATAGAGGACAATTTAGCTGAGTTGATACTACTAAACCCAAAACCTATGAAAAAGCATCTGTTAACAAAATGATTCAAAAACAAACAATATTTAAAGAATCTTATTAAATAATCTTTTTTTGTAACCACCTTTGCTTTTCATAGAAATCTGATGAAATATGATATTTATAATGAAAATTGATGCGAATTAATACTATGGAAAAATGAAAAAGTTAACAAAAAATCTATAAAATGATCAGAAATTAATTTTTAATGATTATAAGTTAATGCCAACTTCATAAATATAACATGAAAGAAGAATCAATAGATTTTAGCTTAAAAGAAGGAGAGATTCCAGTGACTGCTCACCCTATTATGAATGAATAGTTCATAAGCCTCTATAGATAGGCTCTAAAACTATCTAAGCTTGAAGTCGACAATCACATAAGGTATAGAAACGTTTTAATTTACGAGAAAGAACATATACACTAGATTTATACAGTTTAGGACAAAAAACTGCCCCACCTAGTGTTGCTTCATGGCTATGGAGGAACTTCTTTGACTTACATTCGATGTTTTTAACATCTTAAAAGCTACTTCCAAATTCATGCTCTTGATACTTTTGGGATTGGACTCTCGTCTATTGGAAGTTGGACAGATGAACATACGCCCGAAGAGGCTGCAAATTACTACATTGACGCAATAGAGGAATGGAGAAAAAGTTTAGGTCTCACCTAGTTTATTTTAGCTGGACATAGCTTTGGAGGGTACATTAGCACTTTATACCTTTAAAAATATCCGAAGGCAGTCAAACAGTTGATTTTACTATCTCCAGCTGGTACCTCTTTTATTCCTGAGGAAAAGATAAAGTAAAGAGCAAGTAGATCTCGTTTCTTTTTCTGTATAGCTGAAAAAGTCTATAACATGAACATCAGACCTTTTAAGGTCATGAGTACATGGTGGATAGGTAACAAGTTCATCGATAGAATCCTCAACGGAAGATTGAAGATACCAGAGGACTAGCAGCCTATTTGGAGGAAATATCTCAAAACCATAAGCAGCATTGAAAACAGCAGCGAAAAAGGATTCTATCGATTATTTAATTGGCCACTGCAGCCTCATAAAAGTATAGAGGACATCATCAATACAATAAAACCTAAAATAAAAATTGATTTTTTGTTTGGAGATAGTGATTGGATGCAGACAGACGGAGCCTATCGTTTGGAGAAAGATAATAACTAAAAAATCAATGTCCACGTTATTCCTAACTCTGGACATCAGATACTTTTCGACAATCCCACATAGCTTAGTCGAAAGATAAAGGAGCTCATAAAATGATTGATATCGCAATTTACTGTCAAAAAAATATAATCAGTATGCATATCTTATGTTCTATATGCACTCAGAAACCAGCCTGACGACCATCTAGTGCTATTTTTTCCTAGTTTCACTCTATTTCTATACCCTTTACTTAATAGTGTGCTCAAGATTATACAAGGCTATCGAATTCTGCTCAAAAACTTAGTCGTCTTTACTTCTCAGCTCCTTGAATTAATGCTCAACTTGATTTATTTGTTTCTAAAACTCGTCAATAAGCGAACTCCAGCATTCTTCTCGTATTTACTTCTAGTTATAAACCTATCTTTCCTTTTATTACAATCTGATTTAAGCGATTGTTACACTTCAGAGACGTTTTTCGACTAACGGAAGCATTTTTGTTGGATGTGCTCAAGCAAGTGCTTCTTTTAGGCATAAATATGCTTAATTTATTCTTTCTTACTCTTTAGTATGTATTCGATTTCCTTTTCTTTTTGCGTTTTTACACTGATTTCTTCTATCTCTTCTGCAATCTAGGTTATCTAAGCAAAGTTTTTCTATATCTTTGATTCATCTAAGCTTATTTTTTACGCTAACTTGTGCGATAATGTTTCAGCTTCGATTGACAGTTTATCTATTGCATCAGCATTGACCTAAAAACTTCTTTTATAGCTCGAGAAAGGGTAATTATCGTTAGTTGAGCCCATTTGTGAGGTATAAAAGGTGTTGAATGTGTTGTCTTTCAAGTATGCCGTAGTTTTGCTCATAAAGTTTAGAAATTAAATTATGAAAAATAAGAATAGTGTTTTGAACTGTATTGAAATTGCTTTCTTGTGGTTTTCTGTAATTTTTTCACGAATTCACAACAAAAAAGACAAATCCAGGATACAAAGAGTTTAGATGACATTTTTGCTAATAAAATAAAGTAAAGTTATAGGGAGAAACTATGTAAGATCTAAGAGAAACTCTTCAATCTTTTCTATCGATTAGAAAGAAGTAATCAAAATTTTTCAGTCTCAGGAATTTGGTTATCAGTAAAACGCTTAAGAAATACTAAATTCAAGATTACTTGGCTTTGGCTTCAGTAAAATAAGGTTTTTACTTCTCCAGTTATTACTGAGAAGCAAAGTATGTTTAAAAGATCGTTTGAAAAGTGGAGCTTACGTTTCCAAATCAGCCAAAGGATTGGATACTTTCAGCTTATAAAAGATGTTGAGGAGTTACCAAGCCTTAAAGCAATCAATTCAATTTAGTTTTTATTGATAACTTTATATTTTATTCATAAACTATTATTCAGTAATATTGGAAAGCCCTTGGAGGCATGCTAACTCAAAAGATTGCTTGATTGTAATAGGTTAAAGAGGTTGTTTGCAATGAAACTCGCAATTTGGATCAACCGAAGGATAGTATATATTTGTTCATTTCTGGTAATGGTCATATGAAGAATTGATAAGGGAGCATTTCATTATAATTAAAGTTAGTGGTCAATTAAAAACACATGAACAACAGTATTAATGTCAATTATCTCACTCCTCATAACGCTTTCCTCGTCCTTTCTTTCCTAGACAATGAAACTCTTAGTGCCATCATTCAAGCTGTTTCCTCAAATACTTAACAAAAAAGCAGTTTAGTTTCAATGGCCCGAAGCTAGCTCTTTTTAAGGAACTACCTCAACAAGACTGATAGGTCTATATATATGCATTTCTACTCATAGCCACTCTTTCTTAAAATGGAGCAAGAACAACTATTCCATATCTGCTCTCACTCTGCTCCTGTCTTATTTTTCCTTTAAAACTCTTTTAAAAGTCTTTTCTCAAGGCTTCAAGCAGAAATAAACGACTTTTAACTGAAAGCTGACATAATCGAATCAGTAACTGAGTCTTTAACTGATCCAGAGCTTCCTTTTCCAAAGCTGAGAAAACAGAATATCGGCATGCATTGTAACAGCCCATTCCAATTTTTTTTGGCAGACAAATTGCTAACTATCAATAAGGTACAAGAAATCGAAGATATCTTCTAAGAGTTGAACAAATACTTGCAGTAAAAATGGAATCCTGATGATATTAATTCTCCGAAATAATTGAGAATAATTGAGTAAATTTTTTCATCTTGGTTCAAAATAAGCTATTAAAATTTTTAGGATTACCTAATCCCTAGAAGTACCAGCCATAATCTAGTTGTAATCATGATTGCACTACTTGATGTTATGGTAGACTTGATTAGCTTCTTCATTGAATCCATTAAAGATCCCTTGTACGCTTTCATTGAATTCAATATGCGTTACTGTCTGTTTCGTAACACTATCCTTTCTCTTGAAGTAATTCTTTCACTAATTAGGAAAAACTGGGATTTTTATTCAAAGACTACAGTACTTTATTTGGCCATTTTTTAGGGAAAACGAAGGAGGGAAAAATGCAAGACTAAAGCTAAGTTTAAGACAAGAACAGTTAAATGACTATTTGGCATTGTGGTCTCTCCAAATGGTACATCTATATGCAAAGAAACCATGAGTCTTACTTCAAAAGCTTCTTTTATTTACTGAAAAAACTCAATCTAGCCACTCTAAAAATGTAAAATTAAGCCAAAATCAAATAAAACTAAACTTTTCTGTACTTTTGTTCTTACTTAGCTAGTTACAAAACCGCTTGGATTTGAACGAAATTTAACTTTTGGAGAAAGACTAAAGCTTTGATGTTTATAGCCCAGTTGAATAGCTCTTTTAGGAAAGAAAGCAATTCTAAAACCAAATCATTAAGTAATATGTCTAATACATTGTCGATATCTCAATCAACTAATACTCAGTCCATTGGTGTGGCCACTCGGAACAAGCCCTACACATACCTTATCAAGAGTTCGAAAGTTTGCTCCTTTAAAGTTTGAAGCAATATACCTGCAAAGTTATAGCAATTACTAAACAAGTTAAAGATTATATTATAGCGATTGATAGCACAATCAAGTCTATTGTTGAACAACTTGATAGAGAATACCTTAAACCTGTTACCTTAAAAAAAATTGTGTAGTTCATTGAAGAAGAAATAATTCGAGACATAGGAGATGAGAAATACCAAAGTCTAAAACTGTCTAAATTACTGAACTAAATAAGCTTAGAATTCGAAAAAAGGGATAAGGTTTTGACTCATTTCAATGAGCTATCAAAGATTAAAAACTAAGTAAACAATAAATACAACATTGTAATTTAAAGTGAAGGTTTCAATAAAGCACTGAAAACCTCAGCATCTACAACAATTTCTCATAATAGCAGAGTAGAGTGTTCAAACATTCCATTTCAGCTAAAGCTAAATTCCAACGATTCTATGATTGAGTAAGATTTTAGCTGAAGTTCATAGCAGTGATCTTTGTTTAATATTATTTTTATCACTTTACAACTAAAAAATCTATTTTGATAAGGCTTAATTGGCTTTCTTTGGAGATCTTTAGTGTTAAGAACAAATAATTTGACTTTTATAAAGCCGCTGAATTAAATAAAGCGTGAATTATCTGAAATAGAGTAAATAAATAATGAGTAAATATGCTTGCTTCAAGCTTAGGAACTTAGTTCAAAAGTGAAATCGTCTGTGTCTGATCCAAATTTCACCTATTTCTGAGATTTTATCTTTCTCAAAGATGGATCTTTTTCAAAGTTTCTTTTTTTATCGCTTTTTTCTATCTTTATCTTAGTCTATTTCAAATCTTTACTCACTTTGATGAACCTTTAACGTAGTTGCTTTATTTCCTGATCCTTCTTTTGTCGGACTTAATCAATAGACATAGTATGCTTTCGGCCCATAAGGTTTATATGCACTGAGCTCTTTCTTAAATCCTTTTCTTTTTAGTATAGCTTGCTTTAAAGCTACCTAATTGTACTCTCCAAGAGTCTCTCCCTTTCTGATTTGTCCTTTTCGAGCTACCTTTTCAATCTATTGATTTATAAGTGCAAAGAGTAGAGAGTCTATTTATTGAAATGTTTGTCTTGCTCAACTATTTGTGGTCTTTTGCCACTGTTTTATAACTTTAGCTCAGATATCTTCTTTGCCAAATCAACGTTCTCCTCTATAAGTTTTTATATCTTTTAATGTAAAATCTCTACTTTGTTTTCCGTCTGCTTACTTTCTTTCTTGATGTTTTTGCCAGCATTGAACACCTTGTTCAAATTCTATATCATTTGCTGTGTTTTCATGAGCTCTTTCGATTTTTCCTATTAGATTGCACTGCTTTTCTAAAGTTGTTGTTGAAACCATTTAAGCTGCTATTTCAATTTTACCAGTTACTGGTTTAGAGCTGATATTCTTAGCTACCTTTAGTTAATTGCTTACTTTAGCTTTTACTTTTCTTACATTTCCATACTGAGCCTCTTCTTTAGTTAGGTAAGCCTAAGGGCAGAGTCTGCCTTTATTGGGGGCTATTTGGTGGCATTTGGAGAATTATTGTTTTAGATATCATTATTTCTGACAGAGTTTCTTTCTCTAAAGGAGTTTTAGCGGCTTCTGCTTCTTTGAAAAAAGCCCCTTGGAGATGGAATTTTACATTGTTCAGGAATTGTTTATCTCTTGCGCTGGAATTATATGTTTCCATATGTCTTTGCATCCACAAGTTATTATCTGTTGTTTGTGGCCTTGAGTGTTCCAGGATTTTGCTTGAAATGGAGATTGCTTTGGTGATCTTTCAGCTAGAGGTTCTATACATATCGATTTTGCGGGAATTTGTCGGCTGGCTTATTCATTGGGCCTGTTGCCAAACTTTAACTAATATAATTAAAAAAAGAGATAAGAGGAATAGTAATCATAAACTTACGGTATTTTTTAGATTCTTGAATGATTTTAATTTTCAACTAACCTGCCAAATGTTCAAATGAGTAAACTTTACATAAAATAGTCATTTTGTAGCCAAATATTCTGATTTAAGAGCTAACTTCAAATCTATGACAAATGAAAACTGCTAAAGTAGCTAAGGAGGGAAAAATGGTGTCTTTAGATAAGGAGAATTCAAGGAAATAAAAAAATAAAATGAAAAGTCTAAATTAAAATCATCCTAAAAGAGTATTAATTCAGGTTCAAACTAAAAAGCTAATGAAATGAGGAAGTTTTCGGAAGCCCAATTATAATCGATAATTGATCCGAAACTTAACAATAAAATAGTATGATGAACGAAAGTCCAGAATAAGAAGTTTTGAGGGTTCATTACTTTTACATTAGAGGGCAGTGTCAACCCATTAGGAATCTGCTTTACTTTTTGTAAGTAAAGTTCCATGATATAATGCATGAAAAAACACCGCAAAACTCAATAGATGCCGCATTTAACATTGGATTCCCCATGATATAGGA
>Ga0316217_10002312_pt1 | contig 23211 bp, 7 predicted proteins | sample 1anoAmetaG_FD_203633 | JGI IMG/M metagenome (GOLD analysis project Ga0316217, IMG submission 203633) | Freshwater microbial communities from Trout Bog Lake, Wisconsin, USA - 1anoA | ecosystem: Environmental > Aquatic > Freshwater > Lake > Hypolimnion/Profundal zone | place: USA: Wisconsin...
CGTGCTGCCAGTGTAGGAAAGAATGCCGGTGTGCGTGGCATCTCCCAGCACGATGGTGGCACTGGTCGTGTTACCCAGATTGCTGTAGCCTCCGCTGGGCACAATGGTGCCGGCCGACAATGTTCCCTGGCTGATGGTGGTACCACCGATGTAGTTGCTCGAACCGGTCAGCGTCAGCAGGCCGGGGCCGGTCTTGGTCAGGTTGCCGGTACCGGTGATGGTGCCGCTTAAGGTTAGGGTGCTGGCATCGATCTGGAAGGCCCCGGTGCCGCCGGCCGCCAGGGTAAAGGGCATGGTGCTGGCCAGGGAACTGCCGCCGGTATATTCCAAGGTGCCGGTGTTGCCGGCGGAACCGAGCGTCACGCTGGTGTTATTACCCAAAGGCCCATTGGTGGATACATTGTTAACCGTCGGCACCGCCAGCGTGCCGCTCTGCACGCTCAGGCCGCCGGTGAAGGTGTTGGATCCTGAGAGGGTCTGGATGCCGCTGCCTTGCTTGACCAGGCTGATGCCACCGGTGCCATTGGTGATTGCGCCCGAGAAGGTCTGATTGGTATTGTCGCCCACCGTGAAGGTGGCGGCCACCGTCGCGCTGTTGGTCACCGTACCGCCGGTGCCGCCGCTGTTGGCCAGCGAGCCGACTTGCTGGCTGTCGCCATTGAGGTCGAGGGTGGCGCCGGAGGCAATTTGCAAAGCGGTGGCAGCCGGCAACAAGTTACCACCGGTGGCCCCGGTCACGTTATAACCCCCCAGGCCGGCCTGGAGTTGGGCCTGGGTCATAGCGGTATTGGTGATCAGCAGATCGGCCATGTTGCCGGTGAAGTACTCGGCCCCATTCGTGTCGCCCACGCGGAAATTCAGGGCCGTGGAGGCATCCACGCTGGTCCCAGTGCTGAACGACCCATACGAGGTCAGGACGCCATTGACATCCACATAAAACGTGCGAGTTTTCGCCGTAGGATCATAAACTACGGCGACATAATGCCAGTTGCCGCCCAGCGCCGGGGTAGTGTTGGAGACTTGGTCAGCATTCCACCAGTAATTATCGAGCGTCGTGTTGCCATTGGTGCGGAACGCATTGACGGCATTGCTGGTTCCCCATGTGCCCCAGCCGACGATGCCTTCGTTGCCGGCCGTGCCGCTGGGGTCTATCCATCCGGCCAGCGTGTAGGCGCTGTTGCCGGTGGGCACCCCGGTCGGGAAAGCGCCGCCGGTTAATTGCAGGAAACCGCTGCTGCTCAATGCCACCGAACCGCTGTGCGAACCGGTGGTCGGCGCCATCGAACTGAATGTTACGTTGCCACCGCCCGAAACCAGGTTGTTGCCGTTGGCGCTGTAATCCTTATAAGGGGTGGTGGAGTTTTCAAAGCTGTAATAGGCCGCCGTGCCAGTGGGCAGAGGCGCCAGGTACTGCAACTTCAGGATACCGCCGCTCAGGACGGTCGGCCCGCCATACGTCGCCGTTGGCGCCGGCCCGAAAGTAAGTGTGCCGCTGTTGACAGTCAAGCCGCCGGAACCGGCCAACGCCGCGTTGATCGTGCCGCCGCCGGTCGAGGTGAAACCGCTGTTGCTCGTCAGGGTGATGCCGGAACCTGCGGTGACGGTGCCGCCGTTGATGCTCACGGGCCCTTGGGTGACGCTGCTGTTCAATAGGAGCGAACCGCCGGTGTTCACCGCCAGCGCTCCGGTGCTGGCCCCCAAGGCCGTGGTGCTGGCGGCCACCAGGGTTCCGTTGCTGATGGTGGTGCCGCCGCCGTAGCTGTTGGCACCGGCCAGGGTGAGGATACCGCTGCCGGATTTGGTCAGCGAACCAGTACCGGCCATCACGCCGCCCGCCGTGGCATTATTACCGTTGGTATCAAAGCTGCCGCCGCCGGCATTGAGCATCACCCCGCGGTTGGTGGCCAGGGAGACGCCCGCCGCCCCGAATTGCAGCGTGCCACCGTTAAAGGTCAACTGATCGGCCGCCAGTCCCGCGGTAGCCGCGCCCAAACTGGCGTCGGCGGCGATGTTGATCACGCCACCGTTGAGATAGGTCTTGCCGGTGTAGGTATCCCCTGGGTTCGCCAAGGTCAGTGTGCCGGCGCTGGTTTTGGTGAGGCTGCCGGCACCGCTTATCACGCCCGCGACGGTAACATTATTGCCGGTGGTGACATCCATGGTGTCGGCATTGGTCAGGACCACGGCGCGGTTGTTGGTGCCGGCGGTGCCGTTAAACAAGCCGAAGGTCCCCGTGGCCTGCAAGGTGCCGCCATTTAAGTTCAGCGTGCTGCCGCTGGCTGGTGCGCCAAGATTATTGTTGGTGCTGATGCTCAATCTGCCGTTGTTCACATAGGTCTGGCCGGTGTAGGTATTGGAGCCGGTGAGGGTGGTGGTGCCGGAGCCCGAGATCGTCAGGGCGCTGGCGCCACTGGAACTGTCGGCGATGACGCTGCTGACGGTCAGGCCGCCGTTGTCGATGAGCACGAGTTCTTTGCCCGCGCCGGAATTGAGGCTGGTGCCGCCCGAGATCGTTGCGCCGGTGGCGGCACTGGTGATCAGGATACCGCCGGTGCTGACGGTGTTGGCTCCGGTCAGGACCAGGGTCTGGCCGGCCGCGTTAAACCGCAGGGTGTTGACCGTGAAAGCCGACGGAGAATCTGTCGCGCTGGCCACGCTGTTGCCCACATCAATGTTGTTGGTCGCCGTCTGGTAGTTGGCGACCGTCGCGCCGCTGGCGTAGCTCGCCAGCTTGATGATCTGCCCGCTGCTATTGTTCGCCCAGTCGGTGCCGCCGACAGTGGCGAAGGCGATGCCGTTGGAGGCGGCGCTCACCAGAATACCGTTGCTGACAAACGTCGTGGAGGACGTAGTAACGCCGTTGGTGGAACTCTGCGTGTTCGTGGGCAGGGTGAAGTCCACGGTGGCGCCCGTGTTGCGGGTCAGGCCGTTGAGGGCCAGCAGCAGCGGGTTGGAGGAAGCGTTGGCATTAACCTGGATCGCCGAACCGCCGGCGTTGAAGGTCGTGCCGTTGATGCTTTGGCTGTTGGTCGCGCCGGCCGCGCCGGTCAGCACCAGGGTGCCACCACCCAGGGCCAATCCCGAATTGGTGCTCAGCAGGCTCGTCTGGTTCACGCCGGGATTGATGGAGAAATCAATCTGCAAGGTCCCCTGGTTGACGGTGGTGACCCCTTGATAGATGTTGTTGGCGGTGAACGTCAACGTGCCGGCGCCGATCTTGGTCAGGCCGCCGCCGCCGGTGTCCCCGATGCCGTTGGCAAAGATAACATTGTTGCCGTTGGTATCAATGGTGGCATTGCCATACAGGAAGACGCTGCGCGTGGAAAGGTCGGCCGTGTTGCCGGCGGCATATTGCAGTCCGCCGCCGTTGAAGGTGACCTTGCCCGTGCCCAGGTTCGAGAGGCTGGCGAAATTGACGACACCGCCGACCAGGTTGAGCCCGCCGGCAAAGCTATTGGTGCCGGCCAACGTCAGCGTGCCGGCGCCATTCTTTTGGAAGCTGCCGGAACCGGTGATGGGCGCGGCGAAGGTAATGTTGTTGCCGTTGGTATCCACCACCGCGTTGAGATTCGCGCCCAGCGCACTAAACCGGCTGGAAAGATCCGAGTTTCCACTGTAAGTCGTCGCGTATTGCAACGTGCCGCCGTTGAACACGATGTTGCCGGTGCCCAGCGCACTGGAGTTGTTGATGTTCAGCGTGCCACCGCCGACATAGGTGTTGCCGCTGTAGGTGTTAACGCCCGTGAGAGCCAGCGTGCCGGCGCCGCTGACAGTCAACGCACTGGCCGTGGTGTTGTCGGCTATCACGGAACTAATCGTCGCGGTGCCGCTGGCAACTTGGACAACCAGTTCGCCGCCCGCCGCACCCGCTTGCACGGAGCCCCCGCTGATCGTGCCGCCGGTGGCCAGCAGTCCGTTGGCGCTCAAAGTCTGGCCGGTTCCCAGCGTCAGGATGTTGGCCGCCAGATTGATCGTGTTAGCCGCGGCGGTGGTCTGGGCGCTGATGGCGCCGGTCACGGCCACATTGCTGGCGGAGGTGCTGGCCCCAATGGTGGTGCCGGCGGGAGCCGCCAGATAACCGCTGTCGCTTGAACCATAGGCACGAACGTAGCCGGTAGCATCATAGGCGGCGTAGCTGCTGCCGCCGAAGAACAGGCCTTTGTCCAGCAGCGTGCCGGTGGGGGTGGCCGAGCCATTGAATTGGGTCAGGACGATCTTGTTGGACGTGCCGTTGGTGCCACCGCTGGAAACAAAATTGCCGGTCGTACCGGTTGGGCGGGCCGACAGATTTGCGAAGGTCAAAGCGGTGTTGGTGGAGCTGTAGGTGGACTGTAGCGTGCCATAGCCGCCATTGAAGGCCAGGGTTCCGAAGGACTGGCTGCCGCCGGTGGCGGGCGCGAAGATGATGGCGCCGTTGGTGATGGTGGTAGTGCCGGCATAGGTATTGGTGCCGCTCAAGGTCAGCGAATTCTGGCCGAGCTTGGTTAGGCCGCCGCCGGTGCCCGAGTTGCTGGCGATGGTCGCCGCGACCGTGGGATCGGCCGCGCCGCCGCCGACCAGCGTCACGGTGGGTGCGGATGTGTAGCCGCTGCCGGGGCTGACGATGGTGAAGCCGGTCAGGTTGCCGTTGCTGTCGAGGTTCGCGATGGCCGAAGCGCCCGTGCCGCCGCCACCGGTGATCTGCACGATCGGCGCGCTCAGGAAGCCGGAGGTATTGCCGGTGGCCGCCAGCGCGCTGATGCCGTTGCCGGTAGGCGCCAGCAACGCTTGGGATATGGTGGGAGTGTTGCCGAACACCATCGTATCGATGATCGCGCCGCCGCCGTAAACCGTGGCCGCCGTCAAATTCGCAGTGAGGCCGGAACCGTTGGTGGCCTGGAGAATGCCGCCGTTGAAGTTGACGAAGCCGGTGTTTTGCAGGTCGTTGGTTGAAGCGCTGATGCCGTAGAGACTCGTCACGCCGCCGTAGAGATTCAGAATGCCGCTGCCGCCATATTGCCCGAGGTACAAGGTGTTGTTATTTATATTGAGCCAGGCGTTGTCCTTCACCGTGACGATCACCGTGCCGCCGTTTTGACCCCAGTTTTGGTGGACCCCGTTGCCGCTGTTGAGCACACCGCTGCCGGACAAGACGAACGCGGTGTAGTTGGCACCCTGCTGCCGCGACGGGTTCATCCAGGTGCCGTTGGTCAAATTCATGATGCCGCCCGATATGTTCACCAAGGCCGAACCGCCGGTCCCCAGCCACAGCTCGCTCCCACGCTCCGTGAAATTGCCACCGGAAAGATTAATGGCCCCATAACTGCCCATTCCCGCCCCGGCGTTGAGAACCCCGGCCGTAACGAAGTTACCCCCGCTCTGGTTAATGATGCCCTGGCTGCTTTGGCTGTTCCCCAAATAGGCGTTGGCTGTTGTGAAGACCGTGCCGCCCGAGATATTCAAGCTTCCCACGGAACTCGATGAGTAGCCGACATAGACGCTGTTGCCAGCGGTGTTCAGCAGGCCGCCGGTAACCGCCAGCGTGCCACCGTTCACATAGATCGTGCCGGCCGCGGTGGTCCGGGTACCGTTGAGGGTCAGCGTGCCTTCGTTGACGTTGGTGGCGCCGGTGTAGGTGTTGTTCGCGCTCGAGATCAGGTTGCCGGTGCCGGATTTGGTCAGGCCGTTGGCGCCGTTGATATTGGCGATGACCGAGCCGAGGGTGAAGGCCTGCGGGCTGTTTTGGAAGACGACCAGATCAGCGCCGCTGTTGTTGCTGGTCGTCAGCGTGCCGCCGGTGATGCTCGAACCGGCGGTGGTGACCGCCGAGGTCACGAGGAGGCCGCCGGTGCTCAGGGTGTTGCCGTTGAGGTTGACCGTCGTCGCCTGGTTCTGATTGAAACGCACCGTCGTGGGAGTGGCGCCGGCGGCCAGCGTGGTGGTGGTAACGCCGCTGGCGATGTCGGCATTGCCCGTAAGGGTGGTCGCGGTGCTGTTGGTATAGCCGGTGCCGCCGGCCGCCGAGAGGCCGACGATGGCGTTGGTAGCCGCGTTGCTGGCCGCCCAGTCGCTGCCGTTCACCACCGCATAAGCGACGCCGCCGCTGGTCAGGATCGTGCTCGCGGAGCCGCCGGTGTAGGTGATGGTGCCGGTGGTCGGCGGGATGATGTTGAGGGTGTTGCCGACGCCGCGGGAGTTCATGGTTCCCAGGGTCAGGTTCAGCGCCGTCGCGCCGTTCTGGGCAAATTGCAGGGTCGCGGCACCGGTGCCGTTGACCCCAAAGTTCCAGTTACCAATGGTCTGGCTGTTGGTCGCTCCGGATTGGCCGGTAATCAGCAGGCGTCCACCGTTAAAGCGGAATTCATTGCCCGAAACGAGCAGGTTCGTGGCTGGGGCCGATGCGCCGGCGAAGTCCAGGTTTACGGTGCCGCCATGCAGAATGAACCCGCCCCCAATACCCGGGGCCGCCTTCAAGTCCCATATTCCCAGGCCCTCCTTGTAGACCCAATTGAAACTGCCGGCCGCAACAGTATTGTTGAAGACGACGTTGTTGCCGTTGGTGTCAATATAAGCGTCGCCGTTATTGGAAATGGCCAGGCCGGAAATGTCGGTGGTGGTGCCATTGGCCCATTGGAGGCCGCCAAACTGGAACTTAAGTCCACCCGAACCATTATTGCCGAAGTTGGCGAGGCTGGAGAAATTTAAGTAGCCGCCGGTGATCCAGGTTTGGCCGGTGTAGGTGTTGCTGGCGGCAAGGTTGATGTATCCATTGCCGATTTTCTCCAGGCCGCCCGCCCCACTGATCGCGGTGCCGAAGGTAACCGATGCGGAGTTGGTGTTGATGGCGGCAAACTGGCCGAAAGCCACCGGGGCGATCTTGCTGGAAATGTCCTGGCTGAAGGAGCCGGCATTGCCGAAGCTGTTGAGCCAAAGGGTGCCCCCGTTGAAGACTAGACTACCGGCGCCGCCAGTGCCCAACGCGCGGCTGTTGCTTATGTACAGGTTGCCCGCGTTCAAGTTCACCGCGCCGTTGAAGGTGTTATTGCCGCTCAGATTGAGGCTGCCCGCGCCCGACTTGGTGAGGCCGATATTCCCGATGATTTGCGCGGCGATATTGATCCAGTTGCCGGTCTGGTTGTTGATCACCGTCAAATCGGAACCGTTGCCCGAAGTGATGGTTGAATTGTTGAAGATTATGTCCGCGCTGGCGTTGCTGGTCCGCAGTATGCCGCCGCTGGCGATGGTGAGCGGGCCGCCGAGGTTGAGGGTGGTGGTACCCGCGGTATTGAAGCGCAGGGAGTTGATCGTCATCGACACGGGCGCGATCGTACCAAGGTTGCCAGCCTCAACATCCGTGCCCGCCGCGAATCCGCTGTTGTAGGTGGTCAGGCCGGAGATGTTTGTGCTGGCTCCGCTGGTGCCCCCGACCGCCCAGGTGGTGCCGCCCACGGTGGCCCAGCCGCCGAGGATCGTGTTGGAGCCGCCGGTAAACGAGACGTTGGTGGCCGTGGTGAGGATGCCGTTGCTGGCCGATTGCGTGCCGGTGGGCAGTGTGAAGTCCACCGTGCCGCCCGTGCTGTGCGTGAAGGTGCTGCCCAGATTCAACGCGAGCGGATTGCTCGCGGCCGCCGTGAGCACAATTGTCGAAGCGCCCGGCAAAATCGTCGTCCCGTTGAACGTCTGGCTGTTGGTCGCACTGGCATAACCGTTGAGAATCAACGACCCGCCCAAAGCCAGGGCGGAACTCGCATTGACAATATTCGTTGCAACGGCAGCACCGAAGTTCAACGTCAAACTCGCGGTCGGATTCACCGTGGTGGTGCCGGTGTAGGCGTTGGTATTGCTTAAAACCAGGCCGCCGCCGTACACCGTGGTGGCTCCCGTATACGTGTTGGTGCCCGCGAGCGTCAAGGTCCCGGTGCCGATCTTGGTCAGCCCGCCGCTGGTGTTGGCGGTCAGGTTGACCGTGCCGCCCGTAAACGTGCCGCCGCCGCCCGAAAGAATCACCGTTCCGGTGGTATAACCCGTGCCGGGATTGGTGATGGTGATACCCGTGAGGTTGCCGTTGGCGTCTATGTTCGCCACCGCCGTGGCGCCGGTGCCGGTGCCGGTAATCTTGACATACGGTGCGCCGATATAGCCGCTGCCCGTGATGCCGGTGATCGACGTAACACCGCTGCCCGCAGGTGCCAGCAGAGGCTGGTAGATGGTTTCATTGTTGCCGTTGGTGTCAATAATCGCCCCGCCTCCATAGACGTAGGCGGCGGTCACCGAGTTCGCGTTGCCCACCGAGCTTCCGAGGTAATTCCCCCCGTTATAGGTCGTCCGCAGCGTGCCGCCGTTGAAATTGACGATCCCAGTGGTGCTGTTGCCAGAATTACTGAAGATCCCATTCACGGCAAGCAAACCGCCATCGAGGTTAAGAATGCCGGTGATGCTCGCCCCATTAAAGTACATGTTGGTAACAGCCATCGTGCCACTGGCGATGGTGACCTCGCCACGGCCCGTGCCGCCATCCCAGCCGAAAGAGATAGTGTTCGTCGATTTGAAGACGCCACCGTTTAAATATATCACGCCGGTGCCAGACGCATACCGGGGAATCTCAATACCGGCGCCGGTGTAGTTGAACACGCCGCCGGTCTGGGTGAAGATGCCGGTGCCATTGCCGCCTATCTGGAACCAGTTGGCCGAGGCCAGCGTGCCGCCGGACAGGTTGATGGCGCCGTAGCCCGTGGCGCCCGATCCCAGGAAGAACTCATTGGCCCCGGTCGAAGTGACTGTGCCGCCGCTCTGGTTCAACACGCCGATGCCGTTCTCACCGATGCGCAACGTGCTGGCAATTGAGCCGCCGGTCACGTTGAGCACCGCCTTGGCACTATTGTTCTGGGCCACGTAGAGGTAGCCGTAATTGTTGCTCGCCGTGGTGATGTTGCCGCTGAAGTTCGCGACGCCGGAGTTGAGATAAATGTTGTTATTGGCGGCGTAATTGATGGTGTTGGTGATGGCATAGGTGTCCGTGCGGTTAAAGGCCAGATTGCCGCCGTTAAGGGAAACCGCCCCGCTGCCCAGCGCCCCGGTGGTGCCATTGTTGCCGACCTGCAAAGTGCCCGCAGTGACGGCGGTGCTGCCGGTATAGGTGTTGGAGCCCGTGAGGATCAGCGTGCCGGTGCCGGCCTTGGTCAGGGTGGTGCCCGCGCCCGCCAGAACGGAACTGATGGTGTCGGTGGTGTTATCGGTGGTGATGGTATCGGTAGCGGCCAGGGTGATCGTGCCGCCATTTAACGTAATGGCGCCGGAGCCGGAGGCAAAATCGATGGCACCAGCACTTTGGGTGCCGTTGACGGTGATGGTACCGCCGCCAAGGCCGGTGGTCGTGTAACCAAAATAAATGCTGTCGCTGGTGGTGGTGGTATAGGCGATAGGTGCGGCTACCCCCGTCGCATCGGTGCTCCAGGCGGCCGTGGTGCTGGTGTCCCAATTGCTGCCGGCCGTGCCGAAGCCGGCCGTGATGCCGTTGTTATCAAAGTAATAGGTTCCCGCCTGTACCGGGCGCGTCTGCACCAGCGCCGCGGCCCCGACCGTAGCGGCGGCCAAGGTCAGGAGCGCCTGGGGTGTGCAGCGCCCCGCCCGCGCCAGGCGTGCCCGCAGCATGGAACCCAGAGATTGCCAACCCTTGCCACTGGTTTGAACTTTGCGTGCCACGTTTGGCTCCTTCGCAAAAAAAAGAGACCGGGGGACCCATTTTGGGGGTCCGTCGCCAACTCTCTCTTTTGGAAGGGCGCGACGCTGCACGTCATCCCCGGCGCCGCACAACGGCACCGCGGTTGCCACTCCTAATTTTTCCCTACCTTGCCACCGGGCAAAGCCTGTCCCGCGAAACTCTCCACCACCCGACCGCATGCCCTATGGTTCCCTTAACATGCGTTGGGCAACTTACCGGACACTTATCGGCGCACGGGCGCAGCCGAACAGTGCCTCTTGAAACTCGAGGCGTACAAGGAAGACATTCCTGGAAAATGATTTCATATAATGTGGCACATATTCCTATAAAGTCAAATCTATTCACATGGGCGTATTTAGCTTTATTCCTATTCTCGAACATGTCAATGTACTGCCATCTTTCGGTTGCTCCGACCCGTTCGTATTCTGCACCGCAGGCCGGGGTTTGACGGCCGTGACCGCCGGTTCGGCAAATAAAAACTGCTCCGGGGCCAGCGCCACATCGCTGATCCGCACCTCGTCGATCCAACCGGGGAACCAATCCACCGGCGTGCCGTGAAAGAACGCCCGCCCCACCACCCAGGGGTAGTCGTCGCCGGTCTTGGCCAGGGCCGTCGAGCCGGTGGCCGGCAGCACGGCACGGTCCTGCAACACGTAGCCCCGGCCATCGAGCTGATCGATGTACAAACTGAGGGCTTTGCCGTCGCTGACGGCCGCCAGGTGATACCAGTGGTTCAATTGAATATCGAGTTTCCCGGCGACCGCTTCGTGGAAACGCCGATCCATGTCCCCGTATTTGATGGCGAAACGATGGGGTTGGCCGTCCTGCACGGAGGTGATCTGAAAATAGAGCGGGGCGCGGCCCGGTTGCAGGTGGGCATCGGCATCGTTGCCATCGCGCGCCACGAAGGTTTCATAACGATCCAGCAGCGTCTTAACCTTCACCGATACTTCGATGGTCCATTGCAACGGCGTGATCTTTTGAATGTCCACCGGGTAAGCATGGCTGAATTGCGAACGGGTGTAGACGTCGCGTGCGGGCACATCCCCTTCCGGCGGCATGGTGTTATCCAGCGAACCGGCATTGAGCTGGCCGGTCTGGCGCACCAGCGGCCCGGGCACATCCCGCGAATAGCGCGGCTGGGTGCGCGACTCGAGCGTAAAGAGGTCGTTGCCATTGGGCGAAGAATCGAGCGCCCCGCGAATCGGCATCTGATTGCCGCTGGTGTGCGGCACAAAATCGCCCACCGGGTGATCTTCAAACCGCCAATACGCCAACACATGGCGGCTCTGCTGGGCCTGGTCCATGGAGCGAATAAATCCATCACCCGAGCCGTGGACCAGTTGCACCGCCCCGGTCTGGCCATCGACGTGGGCGGACATTTTTTCCGTCAGTTCCTGGGGCCCTTTGGTGGCAGACCCCTTGGCATCCAAAAACAACTGCACTTTGCCCTGGAACACGTGCACCAGGCTGTCGCCGCCGGGAGGCAGATCCACACCAAATTCCGTACCCAGATCGACCACTTCGCCCGCCGGCGTATGAAGGGTAAAACCGATGCCCTCCGGCGAGACCCGCGTGGTGACGCGCCCATGCGCCATGGCCGCGGCCATGACGGATTGCAGGTTTAGTTCCGTCGGCGCCTGAAGAATCAGCGAGATGCCATTACGCAAAATGATATGGGCCACACCGCGCTGGAGCCGCAAGGTGCCCCGGGGCAGCAAACGGCCCGGCTGCAAATAAGCCTGCGATGCATCCCATTGGGCATCGGAGACCGCTACGAGTGTGCCGATGGGTTCGGGCAACTGCCACGGCGCCCATACCAGCACCGCCAGCAACCCCAGGAGCAACATCATCGCGGCCCAGCGCAGCAGGCGCCGTTGGGCGGTACGCCGGCGTGCTTCCTGCCATGACCGGCCCAAGACCGGCTCCGTGCCCTGGTCTAAAGCTGTTTCCAACTCGTCCTGCCCGGAGAGCACATCGTGCAGCAGGCTGTGAATTTGCGCTTCGCGGGCAAAACGTCGGGCGTTGGCGGGATCGGCCTTAATCCAGGCATTGAGTTGAGTCGCTTCCGCCGGCGCCAGCGCGCGGTCGAAATAGGAATCCACCAGGTCCAGCGGATGCGGCGAGCCCGCAAGATCACACGGTTGGATTGGCGGGAGGGGGTCGCTCATGAGGCCCCCTTTTTGCTTAATTGCTCTTCGATACAGCCACGCAAGGCTTGGCGCAGGCGGTGCATCGCCACCTTAACGGAATTGACGCTGGCCCGCACGCGGCCGGCGATCTGCTCGTAGGACATATCCTCCAAGTATCGCAGGCGCAACAGGTTGCGCGACCGGTCCGGCGACTGGTTAACGCAATGGGTAAGGGCTTCGAGCAGGTCATCGGATTGGGGCAAATTTTGGCCAAAGGCTTCGGAGACCAGGGCGAAGGCGTCATCATCCAGCACACGCCGCTCGACGGCGGCATGGCGCCGATAGGCCAGCACTTCGTTGCGGGCGATGCCGATGGCCCAGGGGATGAAGGGGCGTGCCGGATCGTACTGGTCGTACTTGCGCACCACTGCCACGGACACTTCCTGGAGAATATCCTGGGCGTCATGGAAACTGGCCGTCATGCTGCGAATGTAGGCCGCCACTACCGGGACGCTTTGTGTCCACTGGCGGGCGACTGCTTCATTGCGTTGCTCCTGAGCCATGCGCGTTTCCAAAAGGTCCGAAAGAAAATGACTGGCGGCTTACCGTCCCAGCCCCCCGCCACGCGGCCCAGACGGCAGCACGGATGGTATCTGGACAATAACGCCATTACTGTTAATCTGCGTCACCGGCCGAAAAGTTACATCCGCAATTTTTCTTCGCGTCGTATCCCCTCATCGGGCATCCCCCCATACTTGCATAAGTTATTATGACAACGAAGGTTGCATTGTGCGAAGCCAGGCTGGAGCGTCCTGCTTCGACCAGGCCGGTCTTTCCGGGAGGGGGCAAATGCTGGGACTGCGTCTTGGAATAGATCCCGATGAAAGGCGAGGGGGGCGGGACCTACAGACGGCGGGGCCTGCAAGCGCCGCAAAAGTAGGCCTCGCCTGCGGGGCGAGACGAAAGGTGACCATGGATGGCCGCACCGTACGTTCCGCCGAAACACGGGCACGCCCCCCTTGGTCTTTGGTTGCGGCTATGCCGCGCCGTGCTTATTGTACCGTTGCTGGCCGGGGATTCCACCAATTCAACCATGGAGTACAATGATGAAAATATTTAGAAACATTTCAGTCGTAGCCACCGTTTTCCTGGTGTCCCTGGGTGCAGCTGCCACCGTCTCGGTGAACGACTTTGGCCTCAAACCCGACGACCAGACCGATGCCACCCCGGCCGTGCGCAAGGCCCTGGATCAGTGCCGCGTCACCAAGGCGGACAAGTTGGTGCTGGCCCCGGGCCGCTACGATTTCTGGCCCGACCGTGCTGTCGAACGCTATATGTTCGTCAGTAACGACGACGAGAGCCTCAAGCGCATTGCCTTCGACCTGGCCGGTATCGAGAATCTCGAGCTTGACGGCCAGGGTGCCCAACTGGTATTCCACCGCTATATTGTGCCCGTGGCGCTGGACCATTCGGCGCACATCACGCTGAAGAATTTTTCCATCGATTGGGCGCGCACCTTCCACAGCGAAGGCAAAATTCTGGCCGTGGGCACCGCGGGCATTGACTTGGAATTCCCCGCCGCGTTCCCCTACAAAATTGAAAGCGGCCTGCTGACGTTCACCGGCGAAAACAAGGACGACGCCTATCCGATCGGCGGCTTGCTGGAGTACGACCCCGGCAAACGCGAAACCGCTTACATGGCCGGCGACTATTGGAACGATGGCCACTTGCACGTAACGGAAATCGGCCCGCACCAGGTGCGCCTGGCCATGAAGATCCAGGCCACGCCCGGCAACGTCATGACCTTCGGCCACAACCAGCGTCTGTGCCCCGGCATCGTTATCTCCGAGAGCCAGGGCGTCACGCTCCACGCCGTGACCATCCACCACTCCAATGGCATGGGCGTGCTGGCCCAGCGCAGCGGCGACCTGGAACTCGACCAGGTTAAAGTCACGCCGGGTGCGGGGCGCGTCGTGAGCCTCACCGCCGACGCCACCCACTTTGCCAACTGTCGCGGCAAACTGGTCATGCGCGACTGCCTGTTTGAAGGGCAGCTGGACGATGCGACCAATATCCACGGCATCTATGTGCAGGTGACCCGCAAACTTTCCGCCACGGTGCTGGAGGTCAAGCTGGTCCATCCACAACAATTCGGCTTTGATGTCGTGCAGGCCGGCGACCGCGTGGAATTTGTCCATGCCGACACGATGAATACTTATGCCGGCGCGGTCGTCAAAGCAGTGCGGCGTCTTAATAAGGAATATACCGAGTTGGAATTCGCGGCCCCCGTCTCCGCCGAACTTAAGGAGAAGGATGTCCTGGCGAGCCTTGAGGGGTATCCGGACGTCACCATTCGCCACTGCACCATCCGTGGCAACCGCGCCCGCGGCTTTCTGCTGGGCTCACGCGGCAAAATGCTGCTGGAAGAGAATACTTTTCACACCGCCGGCGCGGCCCTGCTGCTGGAAGGCGATGCCCGCTTCTGGTTCGAGCAGGCCGGCGTGCGGGATCTGGTCATCCGCCGTAACCGCTTTGAAAACTGCAACTACGGCCCCTGGGGCAAGGCGGTCATCGAAGTGGGTGCCGGCATCGTCCCCGAGGTCCGGAAGGACAGCCGCTACAATCGCAATATCCGGATCGAAGAAAACGTGTTCGCCGGATTCGACGGGCGGCTGATCCGCGGGTACTCACTCGATGGCGTAACGATTGCCCATAACCGGATCGAGCGCACCAGCACCTATCCCCAGGCCAACTTGGAGGCTCCGCCCTTCGCGTTCACGGACAGTGAACACATCGTGATCGACCGCAACGAATTTGTGCCGCCGGCCAAGGATCCGTCCAAATAAGTTGCCGCGCATTCCAAAGAATATTTAGTTCGCCAGCAACGCCACATCGATGAATTGCCCGCCGGTGGTCTGATGCGTATGGATCGCCAGCGTGTTGGTGCCGGGCTTGAGAGCTTTTTTGAGCGCCGCGGTCACGTTAACAATCTGGTAGCTGCTGATATACCCGGTCTGGCTCCAGATCTTCTGCCCGTTGATATATACTTCGGTGTCCTCATCATAGAACGCCACCAGGGCACCCAAATGCAGTTCGGCCGGAGTGTTCTCGAAGGTCTGCCGCAGGTAGATGTCATCGGTATTCCATTGTGTACGCGTGCCCGGCAGCCCCTGGCCAAACGGCGCCCCGCCGGTCTTCCATGCGTGGTCGTCAAAAGCGGCGGTGGTCCAGCCCTGCGCCGGCGTTTGTGTGGTGTAATGGTACGGCTTGGCGGCGGGGCCATCGGCGGCCGCGCCCACCAGCACATTCCACGCCACCGCGGCCTGCGGCGCGGTGGCAGGGGTGGGACCGTCCTTCTCATAGGCCGCTTTGCGGGACGTGATGGCGGAGATCCGCTTAACGTCGAATTTCGGCAGGCGGTCATAGTAGTACAGCCCGTTGTGCTCCTGCTCGACGTCCGTCAACTGCGTGTAGCAGAATCCAAAGAGCTGGGGATTGTCCAGCATCGCGTCGAGCGTTCCCTGGTAGCGGGCGTATAACTCGTCGAGCGTCTTGGGGCCGGTGCCGTAACCCCAGCCCCCTTCCGTCGCCCAGCCGATCCCGCCAATCTCGCTAACCATGTACGGCACGACATTATCTGCCGTCAACTTTGACTGGGACGCGTAGCGCTCGGGCAGCACCAACCCCGCTGAAGCCACGCCCATACGGTCCAGAAACCGCTGGCGAAACGTGGCCGGATTGCCGTCGTAGTCATGGGCGTCGCGGACATCCGGATTCGGCAGCGAGTGGGAATATCCGCTGGTTTCCAGTGCCGGACGCGTCGGATCGACCGCCTTGGTGACGTTCCAGACGACCTGCTGAATTTCCGCGGCGTCCGCCCCGGTCTCGTTGAACGGACACCAACCGATGATCGCCGGATGGTTGCGGTCGCGGAGCAGCACTTCCGTCCACTCGGTAATATACGGTGCGTAGCCTTCGGGCTTGCAGTTGTATCCCCAACTGGGGAATTCACCCCACACCAGGTAGCCAAGCTTGTCGGCCCAGTAGAGGAAACGCGGCTCGAAGACTTTCTGGTGCAATCGCGCGCCGTTGTAACCGCAGGCCAGCGACAGTTCAATGTCGTGTTTCAACGCCGCGTCGGTTGGGGCTGTCCAGACGCCGTCCGGATAGAAGCCCTGGTCCAGAATCAGCCGCTGGAAGATCGGCTGGCCGTTGATCAGGATCCGCCGGCCGGCGATGGAAACCTTGCGCAGGCCGAAATAGCTCTGGAGTTCGTCGAGCTTCTCGTGGCCGCGCCTGAGCGTGAGTTTCAGATCGTAGAGGAACGGCGTACCCGGCGCCCAGAGCCGTTTGGCGCTCAGGTTGATGACCAGCCGCTGATTCCGCCACGTGCCGGCAGCCGTGTCCGAGCCGACCGGCCGGCCGTCGGCAAACGCCTCGGCCGTCAACTGCACGTCGGCGTTGGCGCCGTTGACCGTGGCCTCGATCAACACGCGGCTGTGGTCCGGATCGGGCACGACCGAGAGGCTTTCCACGTACGACGCGCCCACGGCTTCCAGCCAGACCGGCTGCCAGATGCCCGTGGTGCGGGTATAGGAACAGCCCGCGCTCTTGTTGTACGCCTGCTTGCCGCCGGGCTGCAGGCCGCTGCGGAGGTCGTCGAACACGCGCACCACCAATTCATTGGGGCCTGTCCGCAGGAAGGGCGTGATTTCGAAGGCGAACGCAGCGCTGCCGCCCGTGTGTGTGCCGGCCAGTTTGCCGTTGACATAGACCCACGTCTTGTAGTCCACGCCGCCGAAGTGCAACAGGATTCGCTGGCCTTTCATCGCCGCGGGCAACTCGATCATCCGCCGATACCAGACGTGCGTGAAATACTCGTTGTTGCCCAGACCCAGGCCGGAGAGTTTGCTTTCCGGGCAGAAGGGCACGACGATCTTGGCCGCCAGCTCCTGACCCGAAATCAAGCCGCGGGCCACGCCGTCGCCCTTGCGGTCGATTTCGAATTGCCAGGGTCCGTTGAGCGATAACCAGTTGGCGCGGAAGGCATCCGGCCGCGGGTGTTCCGGCCGCGGGACGGCCGGCACCTGGGCCACGGGAGCGGCGGCCGCCGAGCCATGGTGGATGGCGGGACGCGCCTCACAGGCGCATAGCGTGCCGAGCATCACGGTTAGGAAGATGCCCCCGGTGCGCCAGAGGCGTCCAACGGCGCAGAGGGCCGTAATGCAAGGATAAACCATGTTTTTTTTCCCTCTTCACTTCAGGACTAGCTAACACCGGCAAACCGCACGGCCAAACCGCCCGTGGCTCTTCCGCCGATCGACTACATAGGAGTCTGCGCCACGCGTCAAAAAGTTACGGGAGCCACCGGTTTAGCGTTTATTCAGTGTGACCGCGGGCCAGTCATCCGTGCGAAATGGGAACGCCGGCAGGTCGGCATGGTTGTAAAGGTTTCCGTTCGGGCTGGGATCCCAGGCGTAGCGCGCCGCCACCGGCTGGGGAACCCCGGACGCGGTCAGAACGACCTGGCGGCCATCGAGCCGCGCCTCCGCCCAATGAAAAATACGGTCCACACCCGCCACGGCAAAGTTCTTGAGCGGCGCCCCATTCTTCGCGTGGAGGCCTGTGGCGTAATCGAACGTGATACGGAGCGCGGATCCGTCTTGGTGGCACGACTTGTAGACCGGGCCGGAGAAGGCAATATCCTCATGGTACACCCCGGCCCGCGCCAGGAGTCCCAACCGCCGGCCCACATCCAGCTTGTTCCTGGGGTGCAGGTCTCCGGGATCGCCGATGTCGAGGGTGTTGATCACGCCGACGTTAGGCAACGCTTGGGCCGCCAAGGCCTGGGCCTCACGCAGTTCCGCATCCGCGCAATCGGCCGGCCTTGCCCCCGGCGAACGCCCGAAATTGGGCAATTGCACCACGAGGAATGGGAAATCCCCCTGTTGCCAACGCTCACGCCAACTGGAGATCAGGGCGGGCAACAGCTTCCGATATTGATAAGCGCGGCCTACGTTGGCTTCTCCCTGGTACCAGACGACGCCCTTAATGCCATAGGGTGCCAGCGGGGCGATCATGGCATTGAAAATCTCCGTTGACCAACCGGCGTTATGGTTGATCGAATACAGTGGCACAGGCATCTGGTCGAGCGGGGCCAGCACTTTGTATTGCCAGTCGCCCGCGAGCAAAAGCGGGGGAACACCGGCGACGTTGAGCCGGTAGTCTTCCGGCTGGCCCGCCATGCCTCCGGGACCGAATGAATTGAGCAGCCAGATCGCGATGACGTTGCGCCCGGGCTGGAGCACCCCGGCGCGGACTTTGTATTTGCGCGGCGACAGATTCATTTCCCCGCCCACTTTGACACCATTGATCCAAGTGACGTCTCCATCATCCAACACACCCAGCGAGATCCGGGCCTCCTTACCGGCCGCTTCTGCCGGCAGATCAATCTCTTTGCGAAACCAGACCGCTCCTTGAAAATCCCCCAACGCCGGATCATCGTTGATGCCCCACAAATGCGGCAGCCGGTGCATCGTCTTCCAGCCAGAGACGTCAAAGCCCGGGGTGGACACGTCCGCACTGACGCCGCTTTTCGCATACCACTGGTCGAGCAGCTCCTGGCGGTTGCAGGTGCCGGCCTGAACAGCCTGGTCAACGTAACTGAGCCCCGCCAGCGCCGCGTCAAAATCCGGGCCGATCTTTGCCAATCCTTCCCGGCTCGTCCAGGCTTCCGCGGGCGTCGCACCCCAGGCGGCCTGAATCAGGCCGATAGGCACCTTGAGATGCTGGTGCAATTCGCGCCCAAAGAAATACCCGACTGCCGAAAAGCCATCCCATGGGCCCACCTGCACCGTCGCGGGCGTGCAGGGCACCCATTGCCCCTGGAGCGTCTCGACCGGGTGTAGCGCGGTGGTTTTTCCAACAACGAACAGCCGCATCTCCGGATGGTCGGCCTGGGCAATTTCCTGCGCGGCCTGGTCCAGTCTCTTGATGCCAAATTCCATGTTGGATTGGCCGGAACAGATCCACACATCGCCCACCAGGACGTTATGGAAGGTTACCGTCTGCGACGCGGAAATCTTCAGTTCGTAAGGCCCACCCGCGCGCGGCGGGGTGATCCTGACCACCCACGTGCCGTCCTGGTTGGCTATGGCCGTGGCCGTTTGCCCGCCGATCGTGACGGTCAGAGTCTCCGCGGGCTTGGCCCAGCCCCAGATCGGATCGGCCTGGTCGCGTTGCAAGACCATGTTGTCACAAAATACCGGTGCAATAAATGGATGCGGCAAAGGCGCTGGCGCCGCCTGGGCCAGAATGCCCGGGAGTCCAGCCGTCAAAATAACAAAAGCCACAAGATGGTGTTTCATCAGGCCTTGCCCTACTTTCTGAATCGACGGTTATTTGGGTTCCAGCACGACCGGAGTGCTTGATGGCGTAAAGGGTGTGATTGAACCATCCATATTGAACGGGATCGGGTCGATGCACAACCGCCCCTGGCACTTGCCACCGGCCTCGCCACGGTACGACATCCACTCCCGCCCGTCGGGGCCGGGGAAGGTGGCGATGTGGCCACCGAGAAATACCTGCGGCTGCTTCTTGTACGGGCCCCAGATGTTGTCGGCCACCGCGGCGCCGACCCAGTAGCCCATTGGCAGATCCGCATTGGTCGCGACCGGCGCACCCTTTTTCTGCTGGTACAGCGCGGCGCTCAACAGGATGTACTTGCCATGACGTTTGATCATCCAGGGGCCTTCCAGGTATTCGGGACTGGTCTTCAGGCCCACGTCGCCATTGTCTCGGCGCATGATCAGCTTGCGCTCGCCCAGCAGTTTGATGTCTCCGTGGTCGATGCCGGTCAGATCAGCCTCCTGGAGGTACTGATTGCCATAGGGCATGATGGCATAGGTTCTCCCGTCGGTATCGCCAAAAAGCGTGGTATCGCACCCGGCCCCCTTAAGCCAGGTGATGTGCCGGTACGGCCCGGTGACCTTGTCGGCCACCCCGACGAACGCTACGTAGTTTCCAATCTTGCCGCCCTTGTTGTAGCGGTCATCGATCCAGTTGTCGGCCGTAAAGATCACATAGAAACGGCCGTTGATCTTGTGGAGTTCGGCGGCCCAGAAACGGTGCTTGTAGGGGCAATCATCCGGCAGGTCGGAGGACTTGACCACCCAGTTTTCAAACGTCCAATGCATCAGGTCGGCGGACGAATAAAGCATGATTCCCGGCGCCGAGTTACAATCTGCTTTGGTCGGGTCGCGGCTGGTGCTGTGGGTAAAGGGGAAGACCGTAAACGTCAGGTAATACCGATTGCCCTCGTGAATGATGGCCGGGTCGCGCAGTTCCGTAATCGACCGCTCCCGCGTTCCGTCGTTATAGGGATAAGAAAAGTCGATCGGGTTTTGATAGCGGAATGAAACGTCGGACGGTGCCACCGAGGGGGGCGTCACGCCGTCCACCGCGCGCACCGCCAGCCCTGGCAACGCCATCCAGAGCGCCACCAACAGCGGAATAAAATTGGTTACCGTATTTCGCATAAGGATCTGCATTCCGTTTCCTGCCTTGAGGGAAAAATCCTATTGCGGCCGGGCCTGTCCCTTCCACGGCGCCGCTTATAAGTATTCTGCGTCAGAATCAGGACGGTTACGGCCGGCGGGGTTGGGTGCCGATTCATTTATCGGGATGGGCCGTCCGCGCGGCGCCGATGGCCGCGGCTATCTGGTCGGGATCCACTTTCCACACCGCCCGGTCGTAGCTGACCAGCCCGTCGCACTCCGACTCAGTATCGTAGAGCTGACAGAAGAACTGGCCCGTCATGCCGTTGGTGCCTTTCTGCGCCCGCAGATCGGCGTAGATCCGGGCGACGGCTTGCGTAAATGAGGCCTTCGCCCTATCGGTTAGAACTGGCAGGCGTTGGCCTTTGAGCCCCAAACCCAGGGCGTCGATGTCATGGCCGGTGGTCGGGTCGAACGAATGATAGGTCCAGATCTCGCAGGGCCAGTCGTGACCGGGTGTGGCCAGGCCAAAGCCGCCGTTTTCGCTGACGATGCCGATCTGCCGGGGATTCGGGGGAGACACGCCGCCGTGATTGTCTTGGATATCTCCACCGCCATGCCAGGGAAAACCGCTCGCCTCGTCCACCAGGCGCGATGGATCGAGCGCCTTGATCCATTGCGCGTAACGCAGCGTATCGTGCTGACCCCAGCCTTCATTGAACGGGCACCAGGCGATGATCGACGGATGGTTCCAGCGCTGTTGGATCAGAAAACGCTTTTCCTGCTCGCACTGGGCCGCGGCTTCCGGCCCCGCCGGCAGGTCCGTCCTGGCATCGCCCTCGCCGCCCGTGGGCATATCCTGTAACACCATCAGGCCCAGTTTGTCGCACCAGTAGTAAAAGCGGTCGGGCTCAACCTTAACGTGCTTGCGGATGATATTCAGGCCCAGTTGTTTGGCAATTTCGACATCGTATTTCAAGGCGGCGTCGGTGGCCGCAGTATAGATCCCGTCGGGCCAGAACCCCTGATCCAATGCGCCAAACAGCAACGTCGGCTTTCCGTTGAGCACAAAACGCGTGAAGCCTTTGGGGTCCGGTTGCTTGCCGGCCGAGCGCATGGCAAAGTAGCTGCCGACGGCATCCTGCACCGTGCCGTTCTGGTCGTGCAGTTCGACCTTCAGGTCATAGAGGAACGGGTGGTCCGGGCTCCAGAGTTTGGCGTCCTGGAGCGGCAACTCCAGATCGGCCGTAAACCAGGAGCCGGTATTTTTGTAGAAGTTGACCTTGTTCTCCCGCAACGTCGGCCACAACGTGAAGCCCGCCGGGCCGCGCGCCGTGGCGACTTGTTGGGCACCATCCAGCGCTGTGGCCACGAGGGTCAAGGGCTCATTGCCGACCCGCCCGGTAACGATCAATTGCAGCACCCCGCGTTCCAGGTCCGGCACCGCGTGCAAGGTTTCGATACTCGTGGTCGGCGGTACCGGCTCCAGCCAGACGGTCTGCCAGATGCCGGAACTGGCGGTGTAACTGCAACCGCCGGGATGCAATGACTGCTTGCCGTGCAGGTGCCAACCTTCGTCCGTCGGATCCCAGACGGATACGACCAGTTCGTTGGGCGCGGCGGGCCGGAGTGCCGGGGTGAGGTCGAGCGTAAAAGCATCATACCCGCCGCGATGGCCGCCGAGTTCGCGCCCATTGAGGAACACGGTTGCCTGCCAATCGATCGCCCCGAAGTGCAGCAGGATGCGCTGGCCGTGCCAGGCGTCGGGAATGGTGAACGTGCGGCGATACCAGAGACGCTGCTCCGGCAGGAAAGGCTTCCTGACACCCGAGAGCGCCGACTCGATGGGGTAAGGCACCAGAATCTTACCGTCGAACTTGGCGGGGCTCTGCTCCCGGGCCTTGCCGGTGATGGCATATTCCCACAGGCCGTTGAGGTTCAGCCACGCGGTGCGAACCATACCGGGCCGGGGGTATTCCGGCAGCGCGTTGGCCGGCGAAACGTCCTTCGCCCACCGCGTCACCAGCGGACCGGCGGGGGGTTTCCAGTCCTCGGCGTAAAGCCCGCGGATGCCCAGCAGCAGAATAAGCATGAACGAGCGATGCAATTTCATCAGCGTCATAGGTTTGACCTTATTCCTGTGTAACATGGGCGTGCCACTGCCGCCGGCGCCACCAGCGGGACAAGCACCGGCGCCGCCCTGCGCTACTTGTTCAAACGCCACCGGATAATGCCGCCGGAAACGCCCGGCTGCAATTGGGCTTCGATCCGCAGCGCTGTCGTCTTGACCGCCGTGAAGGTCACCGGGTTGTATTGATTCGTCTTCACGCCGAATTCCGCCGCGCCGTCCACTGGTTTCCACGCGTCGCCATCCTTGTACAACAGCTTCCAGGAGGCCGGCACGCGGCAGCCCCCATGCCCGGTATCGTCAAACCAATACACGCTCACCTGCGACACGGTGGCCGGTTCCGGCAGGTCGTACTGCACCCATTCGGTGGTCCCTTTGTGATCCCACCATGTAAGACGCGGGGTCTTTTCATCGTTGGAACCCTGCGGCTCAGACGCATCACTCATGGCATCCACCGAATCCCCGCCAAAACAGTGCGAGGCGCTGGCTTGCAGTGGTGTCGCCCACGGATGGCCGTCGCTACCCGTCGCGATCGTCGGGAAGCAGGCGATACGCAGCCGCGCCGCGCCCATGGGCACCAACGTCAGGGTTTCATCCGGCTGGTCCGATTGAATCGGACTCGGTTGCAACTTGCCGGGCATATTGACCTTGTCCTGCGTCCAGCCGGGAATCTTTCGCCCCTTGGCCAGCAGGTGTACCGGCGCCGTCTCCGGCGTAAAGGGCTGCTCGTCGACGGTGCTGGCCACCGGGCCTGCC
>Ga0316217_10002313_pt1 | contig 23186 bp, 19 predicted proteins | sample 1anoAmetaG_FD_203633 | JGI IMG/M metagenome (GOLD analysis project Ga0316217, IMG submission 203633) | Freshwater microbial communities from Trout Bog Lake, Wisconsin, USA - 1anoA | ecosystem: Environmental > Aquatic > Freshwater > Lake > Hypolimnion/Profundal zone | place: USA: Wisconsin...
GGCTTAAGGCAAGCCGCCTAAAGTGTCACCCACCCGCCAAACCAAGAACGCTTTGCCATGCGAACCATCCTGCCTGATTCATTATGCAAGCTCAGGTGATGGGGCGCCGCGTCGCCGGCGAACGTCGCGCGTGGGTTTAATGATTGCAGATAACTTACCATGCTCAGCGGCGAATGCAAGGGATTGGGCCATATTTTGGGCCACAGCGGCGATTGGCGCAAGTGGCGTGGGTTTTGGTAAGTTCCCGACGCGCATTGATCGCAGGTTTTTTGCGATAAAATCTTCGGGCACTTTTGGGGGGGCCTTGGGGCGGTTTGGGGGTACCTTGGGGCGTTTTGGTGGCCTCTTGGGGCCTTCCAGAGGGGGTCGAGAGGCCTCCAGATGAACTTAAGGCCGGTCAACCTGCCCTGAACCTCGCGGAACCTCCGGGAAACCTCGCGGAACCTCCCATGAAAGTCGATGAAAGTGGCCTAAAACTCGGGCCAATCTCGGGGGTTTTAAGCGTACTCAACAACGTAAATTAGTTATCCAATGCGGCTTTGTCAATTAAATTGAGCAACGTGGCCCGATCCAAAAAAAACATCCGAAAATACATTTTCGCTGGTAAGTCATTATGGCGTAAGGACTTAGGACAAAACAGCGTGCGCACAATGCGCACCGCGTAACACGGGAAAGTGGAGCAGTAGACAGTGGATCAGGGGATAGGATGGTTGCCTCTATCTAATGTCAACTGTTCTGGCTTCGCCTCTCTCGCTTAGCGCCACCAGCCTACCCCCGGAGGTTCTGACCTGGCCCCTAGGCAAATTCGCGCGTTCCCTTCTTGCAGCCGGTTGGCAAAAACGGTAAATTGGACGACTTGGCTTGACGCTCACCCGGTGTTCGGGTTGGCAACAGGCGATTTACCGGCTTGCCAGAAGCCGCCCGTCGTGGATGAATCGGTCCATCCGATGGGTTCTATTTTACAACCTCGTGGAAACAAAGCCCTATGGCGCTTGCCCGCATTCTGGCGGTTTGGCTTGGCGTCCCGGCTGTCGGCCTTGGGCCGAATAACTTTTTGGAGCCTTTTGCATGGCAACTACGTCTCAATCTGATCTGGTGAAATCGCTGGTGGATGCCGGCGTTCACTTTGGTCACCGCTGTTCGCGCTGGAACCCGAAGATGGCCCCGTACATCCACGGCAAGCGCAATATGATCCACATCATTGACGTGCGCGAAACCGTCAAGGGTTTGCTCCGCGCCAAACGCCTGGTGCAGCAAACCGTCGCCTCCGGCAAGGATGTTTTGTTCGTCGGCACCAAGCGGCAGGCCCGCCACGCCGTCGAAGAAGAATCCAAGCGTTGCGGCATGCACTATGTCTCGGAGCGCTGGCTGGGCGGCACGCTGACCAATTTCCGCACCATTCGCGCCCGGCTCAACCGCCTGGAAGAACTGGAAAAATTGTGGGAAACCGGCCAGATTGAAACTTACTCCAAAAAGATGAAAAGCACGCTGTCCCGCGAAAAGGACAAAATCAAGTCGAACCTGGAAGGCATTCGCCGGATGGAGCGCATTCCCGGCGTGATGTTTATCATCGATACCCGCCGCGAACACATCGCGGTGCAGGAAGCCAAAAAGCTGGGCGTGAAGACCATCGCCCTGATTGACACCGACAGCGATCCGGATTTGATCGATTTGCCGATTCCCGGCAACGATGACGCGATGCGTGCCATCGAGATTATTTGCCACGAGTTGGCCGAAAGCGCCCTGGAAGGCAAGACCGGCCGGCCCGATACCAAGGGTGAGGAGCCGCAAGGCGCTTCACCGCGTCGGCGTAGCAGCCGGGCGACATTCCGTGCCGAAGAAGTCCGCGTTGGCGAGGCCGAGCAAGCTCCCGCGGCAACGGCCGTGGCCACCGAAGCGGTGCCCACTGAACAACCTGCGGCTGTTGCGGCCCCCAGTGAACCGGCCCCCGCGGCCGCTACCAATGCGTAAACTGGCTGACAAGCCTGATTAAAACCTAAGGACATAACAATGGCTGATATCACCGCAAAACAGGTGAATGATCTCCGCGCCAAAACCGGCCTGGGGATGATGGAATGCAAAAAGGCCCTGGTGGAAACCGGCGGCGACGTTGACAAAGCTGTCGAATACTTCCGCAAGAAAGGCGTGAAGACCTCGATCACCGCGCGCGATGCCAACGAAGGCCGTGTGGGCACGCTGGTTGCCCCTGATGGCAAGCGCGGCGTGATCGTCGAAGTGGTGTGCAACACCGATTTCACCGCCAAGAGCGAAGTGGTCGGCGGCATCATTCAAGTCGCCGCGGAAAAGCTCTTGGCCAATCCGGGCGCGAAACTGGCCGAGGATTCTGAACTGAAGGCAGCGTTGGTTAGCCTGGCGCAGCAGACCGGTGAAAACGTGCAGTTTGGCCGCGCCCGCGAACTTGCCAGTGCCGATGGCCGCATCGGCAGCTACGTCTATGCCGTCGGCGGCAAGGGCAAAATCGCCGTGCTGCTCGATATTAAAGGCGACACCAGTGACGACTTGATTCTCAAACTCGGCATGCACATCGCCGCCGCCAAGCCAATCGCCTTGAATCGCGCCGGTGTGCCGGCCGACCTGATCGCCAAGGAACGCGAAATCGCCGTCGAGCAAGCCAAGAACACCGGCAAGCCGCAAAACATCGCCGAGAAGATTGCCGAAGGAAAGCTGAACAGCTTCTTCGCCGAGCGTGTGCTGTTGGATCAGGAATTCATCAACGCCGAGTTTTTCAAGGGATCGGTGGCCAATCTGCTCAAGAGCAAGGGCGCTACCCTGCAAAATTACGTGCGAATTGAAGTGGGCCAGGTGTAGTTGCCGTGCTGAAACGTGAAGACGTGAAACGTGACCAAGGCGATGGCTTTGATCACGTTTTTCTTTTTGATGGGGTAGCCGGGCGCGGATCATCCGTGGAAACGGGCGTCGGCCCGGCATGCCGCCTTCCCGCCGGTTTTTATCGGACGCGCGGCTATGTCGGCATTTACAGGGATTTTTCTTGAGAAAAAGTTTGCATGAACCACTGGGAAAATGGCATGATGGCGCATTCGCCGCATGGTGCGGCGTAAGGAGCCAAAGGTGAAAGACCAGAAAGCAGTACGGTCCAAGCGGTCGCCGAAGGAGCGGCTTTCGCCTTTACCGGAGCAGGCGAGTCATGTGTTTGTCGCCACGCGGGGCGATCAGCCGGCCATGGAAGCCTGGCGGTCGACCAGCGTGGCGGAGTTGCAATGCCAGCAAGTCGAGCGCTGGGACGGGATGAGTTAATTTATGCGGCGTGCGTAAAACGCAGACGCACTGAAGTGCGGCTGCCGGATTGGCCCAAGGCGCATTTAGTTGACGCTTGCGCGGCCCTTGGATAAAGTCCCGGCCTGAGCGCGGGCGTAGCTCAATTGGCAGAGCGCGGGCTTTCCAAGCCCGATGTTGAGGGTTCAACTCCCTTCGCCCGCTTAAGAAAAACATGTCTTTAATATGAACCAGGGGTTTCACGGGAATGGTTGGCGTAATTGTTGGCGTAAGAATCATGCCGTGGTTTACGAGTGATTCGTCACCCTGGCACCACGAAAACAGGCACCGTCGTCAACCGCTGCTGGGCGGGGATTTTTTCCCATCGGCCAGCCCTGATTTCCTGCCATGCCATCACCGGCCAGTCAGAACCTATCCAGCCCGCATGTACATGCGGGGCTTTCGCGATTGAAACCGCCGCCATAATCGTGGAACCCAAACCCCTCGCCCGCTATACTGCTTGGCTTGGCGTTTTTCTTCCAGGAGATGCAAGCGATGTCAACGATGACCATGACCGAAAAAATTCTGGCGAAACACTCGGGCCGCAGCCATGTGGAACCGGGCGAAAATATCTGGGTGAATGTTGATGTGCTCATGACCCATGACGTTTGCGGGCCGGGAACCATTGGCATTTTCCATGAGAAGTTCGGCCGCGACGCCAAGGTGTGGGACCGCGAGCGGGTGGTGATTATTCCCGATCACTACATTTTCACCGCCGATGTCAAATGCCATCGCAACGTGCAGATTCTGCGCGATTTCGTCAAGGAACAAGGGCTGAAGTATTTCTACGATGCCGACTTCGTCAAGAACGAACCGACCATGCCCAGCCCGTATCGCGATCCGACCAAGACCAGTTATAAGGGCGTGTGCCATAAGGCGCTGCCGGAGGAAGGGCACGTGCGGCCGGGTGAGATTTTGCTGGGCACCGACAGCCATACCTGCACCGCCGGGGCGTTTGGTCAGTTGGCCACGGGCATCGGCAATACCGACGGGGCCTTTGTGCTGGGCACCGGCAAGCTGTGGCTGAAAACCCCACCCACCATGAAGTTCACTTTCCGCGGCGAAATCCCGCCGTACCTGACCGCCAAGGATTTGATCCTGGCGGTGATCGGTAAGATCGGTGTGGATGGGGCCACCTATAAGACCATGTATTTCGCCGGTGATGGCATCGCCTCGCTGACGCTGGAAGACCGTATGACGCTGACCAATATGGCCATCGAAGCCGGCGGTAAAAACGGTGTGTGCGACGTGGACGAAAAAACCCTGCAATACGTGCGCAAGCGCAGCACGCGGCCCGACTGGGAAGTGTTTACCGATGATGCCAACGCCAAGTATTGTTATGAGGCCGAATGGGATTTGGCGACGCTGGAGCCGCTGGTGGCCAAGCCGCACAGTCCGGACAACAAAGACACCGCGCAGAACTGCCGGCACGTGAAGTTGGATCAGGCGTATATCGGCAGTTGCACCGGCGGGAAGATCACCGACATGATATTTGCCGCCAACATCCTCAAGGGCAACCAGGTGAAGATTCCCACCAAGGTAGTGCCGGGCAGCACCGAAGTTCACGCCGACATGAAACGGCTGAACCTGCGCGGCGCGGTGCGCCAGGGCAACGAAAAGAGCATCGAAGAGGTGCTGCTGGACGCTGGCTGCGAATTATTCGCCAGCGGTTGCGGCGCGTGCCTGGGCGGGCCGCCGGACACCTTTGGCCGGCTGCAAAAGCAGGAGGTGTGCATCAGCACCACCAACCGCAACTTCCCCGGCCGCATGGGCAGCACCAAGAGCAGCGTCTATCTGGCCAGCCCGCTGACCGTGGCCGCCAGCGCCCTGACCGGCAACATCACTGATCCGCGGCAGTTTGTGACCCAGAAGATCGAAACCGGCCTGGCCGGGGTGATGTAAACTGTAAAGCCGCGGATGGCATCCGCGGTAGAAATCCATGCGCATCATCGACCGCTACGTGCTGAGCAGTTTCATCAAGAACTACCTGATCAGCTTCATGGTGCTGATCGGGTTGTACATCGCCATGGACATGGTGATTCACTTCGCCAATCTGACGCAAACGGCGCACGGCGACGTGCATGCCCTGAGCAGCGGGCAAATCTTCTGGGACATCGCCAAGTTCTACTTCTTCCGCTGCTTCCTGATTTTCCTGCAATTGGCCGGCATTATTTGCGTGGTGGCGGCGGCATTCACGCTGATGCGTTTCAGCCATTTCAATGAGTTGACCGCGCTGATGGCCGCCGGGATGCCGCTCTTGCGCGTGGCGGTATCGATCATCGTGGCCGGCATCGTGTTCAACCTGGTGCTGTTGCCGATCAACCAGGAATGGGTGATTCCCCGGATGATCCCCGAGTTGAGCAAAGACTACGAAGACGTGCATCTGCCGGCGGCGCGCAGCAACGAGGTGTCGATGATGCCCGATGAAAAGGGCAATCTTTTCAGTGCCGGCATGTACACGTTGCCGACCGATACCACACCCGCGCAGGTGGAAGAACTGGACATCATCGAGCGCGTCAACCTGGTTCCGGTGGGGCATATCCGCGCCAGCAGCGCCGTGTGGAACAGCCAAAAAAACCAGTGGGATTTGACCGGTGGCGTCCGCGTGGACATCAGCCCGGCGGTGCAGGCCACCCCGCAGCAGGAAGTGCCCCTGGACAGTTATCCCGGCACCATCACGCCGGAGAAGATTTTGTTGAACATCGAGAAATCATACGTACAACTGCTGCCGACGCAGCGGATCAACCTGTTGCTGGAACACCCCGAAGCCTACGGGCACATGAATCTCTTGCGCGCCAAATTTATGCGTTTCGCCCAGCCGATCGTCAACGTGATCCTGTTGCTGCTGGCGATCCCGGCAGTGCTGACGCGCAACCCGGCCGCGCTCAAGACCAGTGCGCTCAAATGTATGGGTCTCAGCGCCGCCTGCATGGGCACGGTTTTCTTAACCTACCAATTGGCCGGCCAGCCCATGCACGCGCCGTTCAACGTACTGTGGCCGGCGATCATGTCATGGCTGCCGATCTTCATCTTCGGCCCGGTGTCGGTGCATATGCTGGCGCTGATTAAGAGTTGATGGGCTAACCACCAGGAAATCAAAATCGGGTTTGAAAGTGCCAATGGTATGAAGATGTGAAGGGTGTGAAAGTTGACTGTTCAAACCCTTCACACTCTTCACACCCTTTCTTCCTTGGTCCCCCGAACCACCCCACCAACCCCAGCGTATATTGTTTGTTAGCCAACCTGCTTCGCACGGCCAGCCGGGCCGGCCAGGTTTGACGCCCGCACTGCGCACAGGAGTTGCCCAATGTCCCCGCAAGCTGAATCGCTCCGTAAAGTCATCGAGAATCTCATCGACGCCAAATTGGTCGATGCCCTGGCGCACACCGACGGGCTGAATCGTCTGCTGGCCCACCGCCGCACCGGCGTGGCCTCGCCGGATATCCGCAATGCCGAACGCCGCCTGGATGATGCCCTGGAACAGATGTTCAGCGGCAACGTGATCGAAGAGGCGGCGTGAGAGAAAAGCGGAAAGCGGAAAGCGAAGAGCGGAAACGTAAAAAGGTGAAACGTAAACGCTGATCAAGCCCAAGCGTCTTGGTCATGTTTCCTCCCGCTTTTTCGCTTTCCGCTTTTCCTGGAATTTGAGGCCGGCACGGGCTGGAATACCGGCCTCATTGGCCAACCTGCCCGCCCCGATGGCTTTTGGCCGTCCCGGTCGGGCAGGTTTGGTTTTTGGCAGACACGCATCCGCTTAGACAACGCATTTGTCAGGTTTCACGTTTTTACGTTTCCTTTCCAACCCCTCGATAGCCGCAGCTTATTCTGTATAATCTTCCACAGTATGGCTACCCCGCTCGAGATCGCGCAACTCGCCTTGGAAGACGGCACCGTCTTTACCGGCAAGGCTTTCGGTGCCCGCGGCACCACGCAGGGCGAAGTCGTCTTTAACACCTCCATGACCGGCTATCAGGAAATCCTGACCGATCCATCCTACAAGGGCCAGATCGTCACCATGACCTATCCGCTGATCGGCAACTATGGCGTCAACCGCCTGGATGTCGAAAGCAAACAGCCGCACGTGGCCGGGTTTATCGTCAAGGAACTTTCGCCGGTTTATTCCAATTACCGGGCCGATCTCTCGCTGGAGCTATACCTCAAGGAAAACAACATCATCGGCATCCAGGGGATCGATACGCGGGCGCTCACCCGCAAGTTGCGAATCAGCGGGGCGATGCGCGGGATCTTGTCTACCGAAAATGTCGCCGCGGCGGAATTGGTGGATCGCGCTCGCAAATCCGCCGCCATGGAAGGGGCGGATTGGGTCAAAGCGGTGATGCCGGAGTGCGCGTACGGCTGGGATCAGGATGAAGGCGATTGGCGGATCGGGCCGGTGGAGCGCGGCGATGGTTTGCATGTGATCGCCCTGGATTGCGGGGCCAAACAAAACATCCTGCGGAATTTGTCGGAACGCGGCGTGAAAATCACCGTGCTGCCGCCGGATACTTCCGCCGAGGAAATTCTCCAGCATCGGCCGGATGGGGTGTTCATCAGCAATGGGCCGGGCGATCCGGCGGCGCTGGATTACGCGGTGAAACCCATCGTCGGCGTGATCGGCAAAGTGCCGATTTTCGGCATCTGCTTGGGGCACCAGCTTTTGGGCCGGGCGCTGGGCGCTAATACGTATAAATTGAAATTTGGCCATCGCGGCGGTAATCAGCCGGTGAAGAATCTGGACACCGGCCGGGTGGAAATCACCAGCCAGAATCACGGTTTTGCCGTGGAGAAAACTTCGCTGGAAGCTGGCGGGGGCATTGTCACCCACGTCAATCTGAACGATGGCACGGTGGAAGGATTCCGCCATGGCACGCTGCCGCTGTTTTGCGTGCAGTATCATCCCGAGGCCAGCCCCGGCCCGCATGATGCGGGGTATTTGTTTGATGCGTTCGTCGAGATGATGAAGACGAAAAAGCCCGTTGGGGCGGAACGCTTGAAGCAATTGCAGGCCCTGCGCGAAAAACCATCCGCGCCCTAATGAGGCAGGCGGTTATGAATGGGCAAGCCGGCCATCATCCGGGCATTTTGACGGGCTGGCAACGCCGGCCGCTGCTGGGGTTGTTGCCGGCGTTGGCGTTGGGGATTGTCTTGCGCAGTTATTTGCCGGTGTGGCCAGTGTGCTTTTTGGCGGCGGCGATGGTTTTCCTCATTATCGCGCTGTTGCCCGGAGGCACGCATTGTCTGGCGGTTAGCCGCGACGCGCAGCGGAGCGCGTTGGCTGGCGAACACGCTCCGCTGCGCGTCGCGGCTAACCGCCAGAAAGAGGCGCTGGCGTTTCTCCTGATCGCGACCTTATTGATCGGCCTATCCGCCGGGCAGATCGAACTCTATCGCTACCCCGATCGGCACATCGCGCTGTTCAGCGGCGACGAGGATCGTCTGGCCGAGATCGAATTCCGCCTTGCGGAAACGCCGCGGATTTTGACTTCACCCGAGGCCAAGCGTGAGTTGCCGCCCAAGCAAACCGCCCAGGCGGATGTCACTGCGGTGAAGACGACGGCCGGCTGGCTGCCGGCTCAGGGGCGGATCACCGTGTTTCTGGAAGAGATTCATCCGAGGCTGTTGGCCGGGCAGCGCATGCGCGCCGCGGGAATATTGCAGCGTTCCTTGCCGCCGGATAATCCCGGCCAATTTGATTTTGCCGACTACAATCGCCAGCAGCGCATCCTGGTGGATTTCAAGATTCATCATGCCGAGGGGATTCGCATCGTCGCCGAAGCCGATTTGTCGCTACTGAACTGGGGGCGCGAAAAAGTGCGGCATTTGCTGGCGCTGGGCTACGCCTCCTGTCGCTCGGCCGATTGTACACTGCTGACGGCGATGCTGCTGGGCGACCGCGACGAGCAGACCCGCGACGTGCAGGAACAATTCCTGCATACCGGCTTGCTGCATTTGCTGACCATCAGCGGCCTGCACATCGCGCTAGTGGGCTGGATGTTTCTCATGCTGGCCCGTCTGCTGCGCCTGCCGCCGCGCGCGGCCTTGCTGGCGGCGACGGCCATCGTGGTGATCTATTGCCTGCTGGCCCTGCCGACTTGGCCGGGTGTGCGCTCGCTGGCGATGTGGCTGGCCGCCAGCGTGGGTGTCCTGCGCAGACAGACCCAGGACCGCTTTCAACTGCTGGCAGTGGCCACCACTGCCGTTGTGCTGATTCATCCCGCGGATGCTTTTTCCGGTGGGTTCCAAATCAGCTTTGCTGCGATCTTGGGATTGCTGCTTCTCCTGCCGCGTTGGCTACGACAATGGCAATTGCTATTGCGCCAACCGTTGTGGGCCAATCCGGATGTGCGGCCACAGCGTATCTCGTGGATTAGTCGGCTACGCGCCTACATGCTGGGAATGCTGCTCGCATCCATCGTGGCGTGGCTGGTGGTGATGCCGCTGGTGGCCTACCACTTCGGCCAGTTCAGCCTGTGGTCGGCCCCGGCCAGTGCGGCGTTAATGCCGCTTACCGCGCTGGCCTTATTCGCCGCAATGGCCAAGGTGATTCTCACCTTGCTTCTGCCCGGCGCTGCGGCACTGTGGGCCAACGCCTGTCTGCTGCCGATGCTTATCCTGCGTCACCTCGTGGCCGGCGTGGATCGTCTCCCCGGTGCATCGGCCATGGTTTCGGCTCCCAGCGTGGGAATCATCATTCTCTATTACGCGGCACTCTTTGTGCCGCTGCTGCCTCTCAAACGTCCGCTGCTGAAATGGACTTTCCGCCTGGCTCCTGCCTTGGCATGCCTAGTGCTGCTGCTGTTGCCGGCCACCGGCCAATCCGCCGAATCCATCGCCGCCCCGCGCAACGATTCGCTCACCGTCACCTTGCTTTCCATCGGGGCTGGCCAAACCGCCGTGGTGCATCCGCCGGGACAGGGCGTGGATATGGTGGACACCGGCTCGTCTGATGTCGCCGACGTTGCCCGCTCGGTGGCCATCCCTTATTTCCACGCCGAAGGCATCACCCGCATCGACCGCATCTTGCTGAGCCACGGCGATTTCGATCACATTAGCGCCGCCGCGGATTTGTTCCTCGCCTACGACCAGCCGCCGATTTGCCTCAGCCCACATTTTGTGCGCCATGCGGTGGGCAACCTGCCCGCTGAAGCATTGCTGCAAACCCTGGAAGACGCTGGCAAAAATCCCACGATCATCAAAACCGGCGACCGCATCGATCTGGGCGGCGGCGCCAGCATCGACGTGCTGTGGCCGCCGGCCGACTGCACCATGAATTCCAACAATTGCGGCGAAGTATTGAAGCTGCATTTTGCCGGAAAAAGCGTGCTGTTTACCGCCGATATTCAGGATCCCCCCGAACTGGCCCTGCTGAAACATCCCGAGCAACTCAAGGCCGACGTGCTGATCGCCCCGCACCATGGCAGCTCCGAAAACATCACGCCACTATTTTTGCAGGCGGTATCGCCGAAACTGATTCTGGCCTCCAGTGCGTATCGCCTGACGCATAAGCAAAAACAGTTCGACAAGATGGCCGCGCATTGGCCGTTCTATCGCACCGGCGATTACGGCGCGATTGAACTATCCATCGACCACGACGGCAAATTGTCGTTGCATACGTTCCGCCCGTCGCCGGAGTTCAAAATGGATACAAAGAATTGAACCGCGGAGCGAAGGCGCGAAGAAACGCAAAAAGTGGATTTATATTTTTCACGGCGTTCGCAGTTAAACAATTTTATTCACCCTTTCGCTCAACTCCCGCTTGAGAATCTTCCCCGTCGGTGTGCGCGGCAGTTCGGCCTCGATAAACACCTCACGCGGAATTTTCCATTGCGGCAAACCGGCGGCGCGGCAGGTTTCGCGCACGGCATCGGCCGTCAGGCTTTGCCCTTCGCGGGCGGTCACAAACGCCACCACCACTTCACCACGCGCGGCGTCTTTCTTGCCCACCACCGCGGCTACCGCCACCGCGGGGTTGCGCAAAATCGCCTCTTCAATTTCCCGCGGCACCGCCTTCTCGCCGGCGACAATGATCAAGTCTTTTTTCCGCCCGGTGATGTAAACAAAACCATCGGCGTCCTGCCGGGCAATGTCGCCGGTGTTGAAATAGCCATCGGCGTTTATTGCTTTGGCGGTGGCGTCGGGGAGATGGTAATAGCCTTTCATAATCATCGGGCCGCGTACCCACAGGTCACCGGTTTCACCGGGTTTGACCGGGTTGCCGTTGTCGTCCACGATGCGGATGTCCACGCCGGGTACCGGCTTGCCCACGCTGCCGGGACGCAGGCAGTGGGGCATGTTGATCATCACCGGGGCACTGGTTTCCGTTAAACCGTAGCCTTCATACAGAGTTTGGCCAAAACGCTGCTGGAAAGCCGCGAAGAGGGTGCTGGGCAACGGTTCGCCACCGCAAATCATCGCGTACATCGTCTTGAAATCCTCCGGCTGAGCGTTTTTCACCAACAGCAGGGCGGCGTACATGCTGGGGATGGCCAGCATCAGGGCGATGCCGTGTTCCTTGATGGCTGCCACCACCGCCGCCGGATTGAATTTCGCCTGGTAAACCACGGTGGCGCCAAGCTGTATCGGGGCAATAATCGTGGCGGTGATGCCGAAACTGTGGAACAGCGGAATGATTCCCAGGAACTTATATTTTTGTGTCAAGCGGGCGTATTCGATGCAGGCATCCACGTCGCTTTGAAAATTGCCGTAGGTCAGCATTACGCCTTTGGGCAGGCCCACCGTGCCGCTGGTATAAATCAGCACGGCCACATCGTCGGCGGTTTTGCTGGGGATTTTGGGCGACAATGCCGCCGGCGGCGTGGCTGCAAGCTGCGTCAGATCGATGATCTTCAAATCCGTGTGCCGCAGCTTGGCGGCCAAGATGGGAATACTGATCACGGTATCGATGCCGCTATCGGCCAGCACGTGGGCGATTTCCTTTTCACTCAATAGAAAGTTGATCGGCACCACGGTCTTCCCAGCCAGCAGCACACCATAAAAACTGGCGACAAACCCCGCACTGGCCGGCAGCATGATGCCCACGTGCGGCTTGTCGGTTTGCACCGCCACATACGCGCCAATCGCCGCCGCCATGCCGGCCAGCTTCTGAAAACTGTGCGGTCCGGTATCGTCGATTACCGCAATGTCATGGCCCGCGCGATCCGCCTGAGCGAACAATGTCTCCACCAGCATAGTGTTTCCCTTTTTTGGTTTTTCCTCAAATTCGTTTATCCTTTACCACGCGATAATTATAGATGACCAGTTTTTACTATATCGGCCGGAGGCACGGATGCGAAATGGGATTTGTTTGAGCCTGGGTATAATTTTTCTGGCCGCTTGCGCCGGCCAGTTTGGCTGCCAGCAGGATCAGCACGCCCAGGAGGCGATGACGGCAGGCGAGCAGGCGTTTGCCGCCAAAAATTACGAAATCACCATCATGCAAGCGTCCAAGGCCATCGGTTTCGATGCCAACAACGCCGATGCCTATTACCTGCGTGGCCGGGCCATCGAAGAGCGCACCAAGCCCAGCCCTTTCGCCGCCGCCAGCGATCTGGACATGGCCAAGCTCGATTACCAGAAAGGCTTGGGGCTGAATCCCAGCAAATCGGTCGCCACCCGATTGCACGCCCAGCTTGGCAATATCGCCTTCAATCAGAACGATTATCCCGCCGCCTTGGACGAATGGACGCAATCGCTCCTGGGGATGGACAACGATGCGTTCAAAGCCCGCGTGCTGTATTTGATGGGCGTCAGCCAACAACGGCTCGGCCGCTTTGGCGATGCCGATTACACCTTTGGCCAAGTGCTGGCACAATTCCCCGATTCCCCCAGTGCCGCCGCGGCCAGCAAACGCCAAGGCGTGCGTGGCTTCCAAGTTCAGGTGGGCGCCTACACGCAGTACGCCGATGCCGGCCGCGCCGCCAGTGTGATCCAGGCCAATGGCGCCGTTCCCATGGTGACCAGCGAGCGTGGCAAATACATTGTTCGCAGCAGCCCGACGCCCTCGTATGCCCAGGCGGAAGCCCTGCGGCAACGGCTGCTGGGCACGTTTGGCGATGCGATGTTGTATCCGTAAAGGGTTTGCAACGTTTGTAGACCCGCATGTACATGCGGGGCTTCCCTGCAGATTTGCAGGATGCCTTGGAAAGTTGGATTTTATTGAGCCTTGATCGCCATCTGCCGCTGCCGGTATTGGATGGTTGCGACCTGAATGTCAAGCCTGAATTGGCAGCGGCGCGCGAGGCAGCCTGATGCCACCCTATGGGCCGATCTCGCGCCGGAATACCGCGCCTGGAGGTGGCGCTTTTCTGGGGCAGACTGGGCATGAGGTGAATTGTAGATGGGCTGGCGGCGAACATTAATAAGCAGTGGCGAAACGGAGCCGGTGCAACTTATGCGCAACCGGGCCGTTCTTATATTGAGGTGAAGCATGGCTATTCTGCTGCACTGACAAGTGAGACAGCGAATGAACGACCAGTCAACACCACGACCACCGGATGATGCATCGCCTTCGACCCCACAGCGACGTCAGTCGCTTTGGCGGAATGCCCGGTTCGGTGTTCTTTCCCTTGCTTGTTTGATGTTGGCGCTGATCACAGGGCTGGGCATGTGCTTGCTCCCGATCGGTGGAACACCACGTTCCGACACATACTGCGACATGATATTTTATGTACCCACCATGTTGTTGATGGCCGGATCGGCGCTCGGGCTGATGGGCATTGTGCTGGACCGCCGCAAGATACTTGCAGTTATCGAAACCATCCTCAGTCTTGCCATGTTTTTCCTCATTCTATCTGTCTACCCCATGTTCTCCGGTGGGCCGCCATAAAAGTGCTTGGCAAACCGTGATTCACGAAACCCTGCGTTCGCCGCCGCCGGAAGTTTTCTCCATATTTTCCTCATTCCGCATTGACGCCCGGAAATCATACGCTAGCGTTGACGCTTTTGAGGCAGTCTGTCAACGTGAGCACGCAAGCAGCCGCGAACAAGAAAACAGCTTCCGAGCCTGGCGATGGCCCAGCGCGGGATGGGCAGGGGAATTCCGCGCGCGGGAATAAGCCGGGCGGATTCATGGATTCGGCGGGGCCGCAGGTGGCCAATACCGTTTTGCTCAAGTGGATGTTTCGCTTCGTCAAGCCGGTCTGGAAGCTGATGCTGATCACCTGCCTGTGGGTGGCGGCGGTGGTGGCGGTGGATACCAAGAATATCAGCCTGGCCGGCCGGGCGGTTAATGGCATCGAAGCCGCGGCCAGGCATCGGCCGGCCGGGGCGGCGCAGGGGTTGCGGGTCTGGTTTCAAACGCCGGCGGTGCAGGAATTGCACCGGGCAGTGATGTTGCTGGCTTGTTTTGTCATTCTCATGGTGATCGTGCGGTATCTGAAAGAAACCGCCAGCATGAGAATGAGCATGACGATGGTCTATTACATCCGCGAGGCGGTGTATGACAAACTCCAACGCGTGGGGTTTGGGTTTCACGATGCCATACCCTCGGGGCAGTTGATCAACCGGGCGTTGTCGGATTTGCAAAACGTGCGGACGTTTGTGCAGACGGCGGTGATTGTCACGCTGGATATCGTGCTAGCGGTGCTGCTGAACATTCGGCTGATTAACTCCACCAGTCCCAAGCTGGCGCTCCTGGCGTTGATTCCACTGCCGATCTGGACGTATTACATTCTGCGGTTCAGCAAGAGGATTCAGCCAGTCGCCAAGAGCGTGATGGAGGCGGAGGACCGGAATGTATCGATCATCGCCGAGTCGATTGCCGGGGTTCATGTAATCAAGGCGTTTGCCACCGAGCAGCAGGAGATTGGCAAGTACGGGGAGAACTGCGACAAGTTCAAAACACGGGTGCTGAAGCGCATCCGCATGTTCGCCAATTTTCAGCCGGTGATACGGTTGATCGCCTCGGCATCGCATCTCTCGCTGTTTTGGGTGGCGGGCCGGCTGTTGATTCATGGCCAGATTCAACCGGGCGATTTGATGATCCTGGGCGGATCGATGGGGATGATCCTGGGCCGGTTGCAGCAGGTGGCCACGATCAACGAACAATACCAGAACGCGATTGTCTCAGCGCGGCGGTTGCATGAGGTGCTGATGGCCAAGCCCACCGTGGCGGAAAAGCCGGATGCCAGGCCGCTGCCGCCGGGGGTGGGCGAAGTGCGGTTCGAGCGCGTCACCTTTGGATATAACGCCGAGAAGCCGATTTTGCGCGACATTGATGTGCGCGTCCGCGGCGGCAGCATTGTGGCGATTGTGGGACCAACCGGTTCGGGCAAATCGACGCTGGTGAGTTTGCTCTCGCGATTTTACGATCCGCAGCAGGGGCGGATTTTCATTGATGGCATCGATCTGCGTGATGTCAGCTTGGCCAGCCTGCGCACGCAGGTGACGCCGGTGTTCCAGGAGACGTATCTGTTCAGCGAAACGGTGGCGGGGAATATCGCCTATGGCCGGCCGCGGATTTCCGCCGGGGAAATTGAGGCCGCGGCCCGCTTGGCGCAAGCGCACGAGTTCATTGAGCAGTTGCCCAAAGGCTACGACACGGTATTGGGCGAGCGCGGGGCGTCGCTGTCCGGCGGGCAGCGGCAACGCTTGGCGATTGCCCGGGCAATCGTTACCAATCCGCGCGTGCTGATTTTGGATGATGCCACCGCGTCGATCGATCCGGAGACGGAAGACCTGATTCGCCGGGGGATGCGGTTTGTCATGCACGGGCGGACGACATTTATCATCGCGCATCGCATTAGCACGGTAAAACGGGCCGATCTGGTGGTGGTGATGGAACACGGGCAAATCGCGCAGATGGGCACGCACGCGGAATTGATGCTGCAAGACGGGCATTACCGCGACATTGCCGCGGCACAGTTGCATGGTGACGAGGAGCGTCCGGAAGACGAACCCTCGCACATGCGGCGGGTGCAAAAGCCTGGCCGGATGGCCGCGGCCACGGCGGCGGCGGGCAAGAACGGGGATACGCTAACCGGCGTGGAGGTGGTCTAGCCATGTCGATCTTCAACACCACCATTCAGCGGTTTGCCACTTGGCGGCGCAACAGCGCGGCCCGCGGTTTACGCGCCGGCGGGGGCATCGAAACCGATGATGAAGAGCGTTATCGCCCGCTGCAATGGCCGCTGATCAAGCGGCTGCTGCAAGCATTAGCACCGTTCAAAAAATGGTACATCATCGCGATTTCGCTGGGGTTGTGTCATGTCACGCTGGACATGATGGGACCGAAGTTCATGAAGCGGATTATCGACACCGGCGTGGCCTACAGCCTGGCCGGCACCAGCGCCGCCATACAAAAGCACGGGTTGAATGTCATCGGCATCATCATCGGCTTGTGGGCGCTGACGATTATCGCCTCGGTGATTTTGCAGCGCTACACCATCCTGTATATGACTGCCGCCGGCGAGAGCGTGCAGTTTGAATTCCGCCGCAAATTGTTCGCGCAGCTCCAGCGGCTGTCGATGAGTTATTACGACAAGACCAAACTGGGGCGGATCATCAGCCGTTGCACCAGCGACATTAACAGCCTGCGGGAAGTGAACGTGTGGGGCATCTGGCAGGTGATCGCCAACGTGATGATCATGGTGGTCGCCGGAGCCTTCATGATCCAGGAAAGCCCCAAACTGTTTTTGTCGATCGTCTGGCTTGGGCCGGTGGTGTACATCCTGACGCGGATGTACCACAAGAAGGCCGGATCAATGTGGCAGGTGGTGCGCGAAGGCTTTACCCGCGTAAGCACGAACCTGGCGGAAAACATTACCGGCATGCGCGTGGTCACCGCCTTCAACCGGCAGGATCCCAACCTCACCGTCTTCAACCGGCTCCAGGACGCCAACACCGAAAACAACGTCGCCGCGGCACGGATCAACGGCATCTTCCAACCGCTGTTGGAAGTGGTGCGTTTCTGCGGCCGGGTCACCATCGTGGTTTACGGCGGTTACATGATCGCCACGCTGCCGGGCGGCGAGAAAAAGGTTGGCTCGGTGGTGGCGTTCTGGCAATACTGGGACTGGTTCATGGGGCCCTTGATTACCCTGGGCGCTTTCTATAACACGCTGCTGCAAGCCATGGCCGGCGCCGAGCGCGTTACCGCGCTGCTGGACATGCAGCCGGACGTGATGGATGTCCCCGAGGCCAAGCCGCTGCCGCGCATCGTCGGGCGGGTGCAATTTGAAAACGTCACGTTTGGCTACAACCCCGACCGGCCGATTCTGCACGAGATCAATTTTGACGCCGAATCCGGCCAGATGATCGCCTTGGTCGGCGCCACCGGCAGCGGCAAGAGCAGCATCATTTCCTTGATCGCGCGGTTCTATCAGCCGCAAAAAGGCCGCGTGCTGGTCGATGGGCACGACATTCGTTACGTAACCGGCGATTCGCTGCACAAACAAATGGGCCTGGTGCTCCAATCCAACTATCTGTTCAGCGGCACGGTGCTGGAAAACATCCGTTACACCAAGCCGGACGCCACCGATGCCCAAGTCATCCAGGCCGCCCAATCAATCGGCTCGTATGATGCGATCATGTCGCTGGCGGACGGCTTCAAGAGCGACGTAGGCGAGCGCGGTGCAAACATGTCGCTGGGCCAGCGGCAACTGATCTGCTTCACGCGGGCCTTCTTGGCCGATCCGCGCATCTTCATGCTGGACGAAGCCACCAGTGCCGTGGACACCTCTACCGAATTGCTGGTGCAGCGTTCGCTGGAAAAACTGCTGGCCGGACGCACCACCTTTGTGGTGGCCCACCGGCTCAGCACCATCATGCGTGCCGACATGATTCTGGTGATCGACGCCGGCCGGATCATCGAGCGTGGCACGCACCGGCAGCTTCTGGCCGCCGCGGGCAAATACGCCCATCTTTATGAGCAGTTTGTACAGCAGAGCGAGTAACCGGCGGGTGCGGGGAGATTTTCCCGGTGCGCACAACAGCTATCTTGCCGCCAATCGCGTACAATGTGGGGATGAACCTTCGAGACCGCATTGCCGCCGCCGCTGACGAAGTTCGCAAGAAGGGCGGGAAACCCCGCCAAGTGCATCTGCGTGCCGCCGATGCCATCCAGCTTCAATATGAGTTGCTGGCCGAAGGCGGGGAAGTGGGCCATGCGGTGATGCAAGGCGGCGTGGGCAAGGCGGTGACCAGCATTTTCGGGTTGCAGATTGTCTGGCGCAGCGAACGTTTTTCCGTGGAATGACCGCGGATCGCATAACCCGCAACGCGCGGGGCAACGAAGACCGAATTGTTGAGTAAAGGATGGTAATGACCGAAACGCAAAAAGTAGTGGAGCCGGCTCCGGCACCCAAGGTGCCGGCGGTGGAAGATTTGTCCCATGCCATTGAAAAAACCGTGGTGCGGCAGGCGGACGAGCAAGTGCATTGCGTGCGCGTGTTCGGGGACCGCTATCGCTGCAATTGGTGGGTGCGCACCTCGACCACCGACGATTGGCTGTCGTTTACCACCGGCAGCATCCGCAAGAGCCAGTTTTTACGGGCGAACAAGCAAGCGGACAAACTGGTGATCGAAGAACTGGGCAAACCGGGCTGAGCATGTCAATAGAAGACCCACGGATGGCTATCTGTGGGCTGGGAAGTTGATAATAAGCGGTAAAGCAGATTGCGGTAAAACTGCTTGGTGCATGATGGCTGCCGCAAAGCCATGCAGATTCCTTTCAGTAGCCGTTCACGGGCCAGCCAGCAGGATTGAAGCTGTCCATGACACCAACGGCCATTGAGCAGTTATCGGGAGGTTTTGCCAGTGGCGCACTGGGCAAAATATGCCCATCGCCTCCGGCCATGGTGTCGCCAAACCAATTTTTCTGCCAGCTTCCACCACCCCTTGTACCCTGCCCCAAATCGAAATGCGGCGTAAGGCGTTTACCCCGTCCGGGTTTTACTGGCGAAGCGATGATTATCGGACGTTAAAAATTGGGCCTCTACCACTAATGGTGCTAAAGGTTTTGGGCCGATGCCACCAACGGTTTGACTAAAGGAGACGCACGTATGATGCTCAATTACGCGAATGCCAGTTTGTTCGATGTCATGGTCCCGTTTTCGCGGTCGTTGGATATGCGCCGCGGGAACCGGATGACATTTACCGCCGACCGTCGGCCACGTTTTGCCGAAGCGGTTGGACAACTTAGCATTGACCCGGTTGAATGCACGCCGCCAAATTACGAAGATGGCGAACGCTGGGACGGCTTGTCGTAAGAGCCTTGTCCGGCCAAAGCCGCTATGATAAGCGGCGACATTAACCGGGAGACGCATATATGAAACTCGCTTCGAGATCGTTCTGGGCCATCGCGTTGATCGCCATGTTTTTTATGGCCATGCCGGTGCAGGCCGACGCCACGGCGGATGAAATCGTCAAGGCCCAGAGCATATTGGATAAATCGTTCGCTTTTCTCAAGGCACAACAGAAGCCGGACTTTACCTGGCAAACCGAATCCGATCCGCCGGGGATCACCGCCATCGTGCTCAAGGCGTTCATGGCCGATGAAAAATTCGATGCCGACCAGCCCTTCCTGGATAAATCCTTCGACAAGCTGTTGGCCAACCAGCAAGCCAACGGCGGCATCTATAAGGACATGCTTGCCAACTACAACACAGCCATCGCGGTGAGCGCTTTGGCGGTCAGCAAAGAAGCCGAGTATCGCGGCGCGATCGACAAGGCGGTGGCTTTCCTGCGCACCCAACAGTGGACCGATAAAATCCAGGGTGTTCCGGATGATACCAAGCCTAAGGACGATAAAGATCCGCGCTGGGGTGGTTTTGGTTATGGCAAGAAATCCCGGCCCGATCTTAGCAACACGCAGTTCGCGCTGGATGCCTTGCACGATGCCGGCCTGAAGCCGGACGATCCGGCTTTTCAGGAAGCGCTAAAGTTCGCCACGCGCTCGCAAAACTTGTCGGAAACCAACGATCAAACCTGGGCCGGCAATGATGGCGGCTTCGTCTACACCGCCGCCGACGGCGGCAATTCTGCGGCCGGTGAATATATTGGCCCCAATAACAAACGCATGTTGCGCAGTTACGGCTCGATGACCTACGCCGGCCTGAAAAGCATGATCTATGCCGGCCTAAGCCACGATGACAGTCGCGTTAAAGCCGCCTGGGATTGGATCAGCAAGAACTTTACCGTGGAAGAAAACCCCGGCATGTCCGCCGCCGGCCCGGAAAACGCCAAGGGCGGGTTGTATTACTACTACTACACCATGGCCCGCGCTTTGGAAGCCTATGGCCAGCCGGTGATTATTGATCCGCAAAACGCCAAACACGATTGGCGGGTGGCGTTGATCGACGCCATCGCCACGCAACAAAAAGAGGATGGCAGCTTTTTGGGCCAGCGGAAATGGATGGAAGACAATCCGATCTTGGTGACCGCATATACTGTGCAAGCGCTGGAAGAGGCGAAGAAGGATTTGAAGGCGCATCCGATACTGCCATAGGTATCAGGGAAAACCATGCAAATCCAACCGTATCTTTACTTTGAAGGTCGCTGTGATGAGGCCATCGAGTTTTATTGCAGTGCGCTAGGGGCCACCGTCGCCGCGCTGCATCGTTACAAGGATACTCCCCAGCCCGGCATGTGTCCGCCCGGCGCGGAAAATAAGGTCATGCACGCCACCTTGCATATCGGCGACACGGAGTTTTACCTGTCCGACGGCCACTGTGCCGGCCGGGGGAGTTTCCAGGGATTTTCCTTGTCGCTCAACCTGGACAGCGAAGCCGAGGCTCAGCGGCAATTCGCCCTGCTGAGCGCCGACGGCAAAGTCCACATGCCACTGCAAAAGACGTTTTTCTCCCCCGCCTTCGGCATGCTCGCCGACCGCTTTGGCGTGCCGTGGATGGTGCGGGTGTGGTAGGGTTGTATGAGAAATCTGCGTATCCATTCACCGCTTTCATTCCTAATCATCGCAATGGTATCTCTTCACTTGGCCGGCAACGCCGCCAACAGCGACACCTTGGCCTCGGATACTTCTGCCACCCAACCCACCATCAGCCATCTGGAAGTTCAAATCGTCTTCCCCGGCGCTGATTCGCAGGGACAAATCGACACACAGGTGCGGCCGGGGGACGGCTGCGAACTGCTCACGCTACGTGGTCTGGGCGGCACCAAAATCGCCGCGCTGTTTGGCAAAAGCACCGCGCCACACACGCCCGGCCCCAGGCCGGCGCTGCTGTTTTTCTATGGCAACGGCATGTGCATGGCCTACAGTGCCGAGGAATTCGACCGCTTTCGCAGCCTGGGGTTTCACGTGATGATGGTCGATTATCCCGGCTATGGCATGAGCGCCGGCACGCCCGGCGAGCCGGGATGTTATGCCGCCGCCGATGCGGCTTACGATTACCTCCTGACACGCGACGATGTCGATCACAACCGCTTGGTGGCCACCGGCTGGTCGCTGGGGGCGGGCGTGGCGATCGATCTGGCCAGCCGCCGGCATGTCGCGGGGCTGGCGACGTTTAGCGCATTCACCAATACCGATCACATGCGCGAGCGCATTGCCGAGCGTTTGCCGGTCGGTTTCACCTTGAGCAGCCAATTCGACAACCTGAACAAAATCGCCGCGGTTTCCTGCCCGGTCTTCATGGCTCATGGCACGCAGGATCAGTTAGTGCCCATCGCGATGCTCGACAGCCTGACCAAGGCTGCCAAAAGCAAGGTGACCATCGTCCGCATTGAGGGCGCGGGGCACAACGATATATTCCGCCGTGGTGACGATAAGCTTTTTCAGCAGCTCAAGACGTTTGTGGATGGATTGGCCGAGGTGGTGCCGAGCACGCGACCAACCGCTTCGGCTACGACCAAACCGATCCTCAGCAATCTGGAAATTGAGATGGTGTTTCCCGGTTATCATTCGCAAGGCCAGCCCGGCACAGTTGTGCGGCCGGGAACGGGATGTGAGTTGCTGACCTTGCACGGCCCGGATGGCACCAAGATCACGGCATTGTTCGGTAAGAACTGGGCCGTCCGCGCGTCAACCGCCAGACCGGCGTTGCTGCTGTTTTATGGCAACGCCATGTGCATGGCCTCGACGCTTGACCAGTTCGATCGCTTTCGGCGACTGGGGTTTAACGTGATCATGGCCGACTACGAAGGTTATGGCATGAGCGGTGGCAAGCCCAGCGAGACCGGCTGTTATGCCGCCGCCGCCGCCATTTACGATTATCTCTTGACGCGCAAAGACATCGACCGCAATCGGCTGGTGCCGGTTGGCGTGTCGCTGGGGGCGGCGGTGGCCATCGATCTGGCCAGCCGCCGATCCGTCGCCGGCTTGGCGACGTGCTGCGCCTTCACCAAAACCGCCGACGTGGAACGCTCGCTGCTCAATGGCTTTCCGCCCCTCATCCAGCCCAACAGCGAATTCGACAACTTGGCCAAGATCGGCACGATTACCTGCCCGATTTTCATGGCCCATGGCACCAAGGATCAATTGGTTTCCCCGGCAATGCTCGACCGCCTAGCCAAAGCCGCCAAGAGCAAAGTGACCATCCTCCGCGTGGCCGGTGCGGGCCACAACGATTTTTTCCAGGGTGGCGGGGATGCCGTGTACCAGCGATTGAAGATGTACGTGGACGGATTAGCCGGCGTGCCGCCGACGACGCGGCCACAATAATACTGTTTACTGGGGATTTGTCGGCGGGAATGAGTTGCCGGTGAGAATCGTACTCGGGTTGGCGCCGAACAATCCCACGCGAATTCCGTGTCTGCGCAAAAGCCTGGTGGCCCCGTGGTTCACCGCCAGCAAACTTAGCAGACCCCAAAAAGGTGCATAATTAGCGTCTTTTACGCTCAACAGCCGATAATACTACCAGCATGGATGTTGTCAAGGTTCAAGCCGGTCCAATTCAACCCGATCCACGCGATGCGATCATCGCCGAACTGCGCGCCCG
>Ga0316217_10002314_pt1 | contig 23182 bp, 21 predicted proteins | sample 1anoAmetaG_FD_203633 | JGI IMG/M metagenome (GOLD analysis project Ga0316217, IMG submission 203633) | Freshwater microbial communities from Trout Bog Lake, Wisconsin, USA - 1anoA | ecosystem: Environmental > Aquatic > Freshwater > Lake > Hypolimnion/Profundal zone | place: USA: Wisconsin...
GACTGCTTCACCGAATCGAGGGCGGCGACGGAGGCGCGGCTGTTCTGGGCGATGCCCCAAAGACCGCCATTGTCCTTGGCCGAGGAGACGGCGAGACCGGTGGAGATCCGGTTCTGGACGGTGCTGAGCTGGTTGACGGTGGTGTTCAGGTTCTGCAGGGCCAGAATCGACCCTGAGTTCACGTTGATGCTGTTGGTAGCCATGGTGATGAGATCCTTCTGGACGATGGGGACGCATTCAGCGCCCAGGCCGACATTTTTCAGCCCATCGCCACAGAACCACGGCGGTCATTTACAAATTCTGAAACATAAATGTTATTGAATATTACATCGTGCGTCGGCGCTCGAGGATCCAATATTAAGATTTACACGCCCGCCCAGACTCTTCCTCGGCGTTAATCTTGATTAACGGCCAACAATCATCGCCCAGATCTGACGGCTTTCGATTTTTCTATTATTTTTCAATGTGTTATGCGAGAAGCACTGAGACGGCGACATCCATGTCGCCGCAGGCCCGCACGCACCGCAGACGCCGGTCTTCCCGCCCGGCGCCCCCAAAGGGACGGCGACGGTCGCGGCGCAGCTCGGCAAACTTTTTTCTCCAGCCCGCCCGCGCCCAGGCCAAAAACCTGGACGCGGTGTGCGGAGGAGCCGAGGTCGGATCGAAAGCAAAATCCGATCAGATCGAACCGGATGTGCTTACAACCCTTCAAATCCAGAACATGTTCGGCGACGAACCGGCGTCCGCTTCGTCGGAAAATGATCTAGCGGAAGAGGCCGAGCAGCGCGGTCTTGGACGAGTTGGCGATCGACAGCGCCTGCACGGACAACTGCTGCTTGGCCTGAAGCGCCGTCAGCTGGGAGCTGGCCTTGGCCACGTCGGCGTCGACCAGGTTTCCGATGCCCTGGGTCAGGCTGTCCTGCAGGGCGCTGATGAAGTTCAGCTGCGTCGCGACCGCGTTCGAGCCCGTGCCGAGCTTGGCCACCGAGGCGTTGACCTGGTTGATCGAGGTATTGACCAGGGACAGGAAGGTCGCCGCCGTCGTCGCCGTCGTGAAGGACGCTGACGCCGTGAAGGTGACCCCCGTGGTCGTGGAGGAACCGCCGACCCCGAGCAACAGCCCCTGGACCGTCAGCTTGGTCGTGCCCGCCGCGTTGGCGAGGGCGTAGATCGAGGCGCCGTTGGTCTTGATGATGTTGGTGCCGTTGAAGTCCGCCGTCGAGGTGATCTTCTGGATCTGGCTGATAAGCGCGGTCACGTCGTTGTTCAGGGCCTTGCGGCTGACGGTGTCGAGAGACGTGTCGGCGCCGGCCAGCGCCTTGGACTTGATCTGGTTGAGCAGGTCCGAAATCGTCTGGCCGGCGCTGACCGCCACGTCCACCGTCGACTGCGCGCGTTGCAGCGACTGCTTCACCGAGTCCAGCGCGCCGACAGAGGCGCGGATATTCTGCGCAATACCCCAGACCGCGCCATTGTCCTTGGGACCACTGACCGCCAGACCTGTCGAGATCTGGTTTTGAACAGACTGGAGCTGACCGGTAACGGAGTTCAGGTTCTGCAGGGCGATAATCGACCCTGAATTCGTATTGATACTTTGAATTGGCATAACAGGCTCCTTTTTGGAGTCGCGACGTCATTTTCTTGCGCCGCTATTCCCCTCACCACACAGGAGCGATATTGCCCGAAAATTGTTGATACAAAGAAAAGATAGTCAACATTAAGCAACCACATCTAACAACCTTGCCCGTTTGTTATAGATAACGACGCCCTAACAGCACAGTAACGAGTGCGTATTTAACTTTGACGATAATTTACCAAGCTCCGTCTCAATTCGAGACTCCGATGCCTGAGCCCTGAACGCCGCGTAAAGATTGAACCGCTCAAGCGCCGGGCGGGCGACCTTACGGGTCTTGCGCCGTCGCGCAGATGGAGACTTGTCCCCAGAGGCGCCAAAAATTCTGTGAGCGAATAAGATCGACCGGCGCGCGGGCCTTTGGCATCAGGTATGAGCGGAAGATGACATCTTCCCCCGCCGCCGACCGGTCCGCGGACGGGCCCGATACCGGGTTTCCGTCGGCCGCCGCCCCCGTCTTTCCGCATGTTCCGTGCAATATCGAGGCGGAACAGGCGCTGATCGGCTGCATTCTCTATGACAACGCCGCCTATGAGCGGCTGACCGACAAGATGTCGGCCAAGCACTTCTATGAGCCGTTCCACCAGCGTCTGTTCCAGGCGATGGAGGAATTCATCCGCAAAGGCCAGCTGGCCGAACCCATCGTGCTGCAGGAACGCTTTCGCCGCGATCCCGCCTTTGCCGAGATGGGGGGCCTGAACTACCTCGCCGATCTGATGTCGCGCGCGCCCCCGGCGGCCAATGCGGGCGACTACGCCCGGGTGATCTATGACCTTGCCCTGCGCCGGGATCTGATCCGCATCGGCGGCGACATCGCCGTCTCGGCCGGGAGCGACGCCGAGACCGAGGCCCGCGAACAGATCGAACGCGCGGAACAGCAGCTCTACAGCCTCGCTGAGTCCGGCGCGGCGAGCTCGGGCTTCCAGACCTTTGAGAACGCCCTCCACGGCGCGGTGGAGATGGCGGCGGCGGCCTTCGGGCGGGACGGACGCCTTGCGGGCCTGTCCACCGGCCTGATCGACCTCGACCAGAAGCTGGGGGGCCTGCACCCCTCTGACCTGTTGATCCTCGCGGGGCGCCCGTCGATGGGCAAGACCGCGCTCGCCACCAACATCGCCTTCAGCGTCGCCCGCAACTATGCCTGGGAGCCGCAGCCCGACGGGGGGCGCAAGACCGTCAATGGCGGCGTCGTCGCCTTCTTCTCCCTGGAAATGAGCGCCGAGCAGCTGGCCATGCGCCTTCTGGCCGATGCGTCGGGCGTCTCCTCCGACCGCCTGCGCAAGGGCGAGATCGACGCCTCCGAGTTTGGCCGCATCCGCGACGCCGCCCTCGAGATCCAGGACAGTCCGCTCTATATCGACGCCACCGGCGGCATCTCCATCTCCAAGCTGACGGCCAGAGCCCGGCGGCTGAAGCGGCAGGTGGGGCTTGACCTGATTATCGTCGACTACCTCCAGCTCGTCACCGCCTCGGACAACAAGAAGGGCGAGGGCCGGGTGCAGGAGGTGTCGGAGATCACCATGGGGCTGAAATCGCTCGCCAAGGAGCTGGCCGTGCCGGTGATCGCGCTGTCCCAGCTCTCCCGTCAGGTGGAGTCCCGCGAGGACAAGCGCCCCCAGCTCTCGGACCTGCGCGAATCCGGCTCGATCGAGCAGGACGCCGACGCCGTGATGTTCGTCTACCGGGAGTCCTACTACAAGGGCCGGGCCGAGCCGCGGGAGGGCACCCCCGAACACCTCGCCTGGCAGGACGAGATGGACATCATCCGCCACGTCGCCGAGGTCATCATCGGCAAGCAGCGCCACGGCCCCATCGGCACGGTGAAACTGTCCTTCAACGAGGACCTGACCAAGTTCGGCAACCTCGCCCGCGACCACCGCTATCAGAGCCGTGCGACCGGCGACGAGTAGGCGGACGCGTCCTCGGCTGCGTCGCGGTGCGGCGACCTTATCCGCCCCCTTTGAACCTCGCTTACACTCCTTTCGTCCCGTCGAAGGGGGAGGCGATGATCACGCTGGGTTTCGACGGCGGGACCTGTTCCTGCCCCTGACCGGGTGTTTGTGCGGCTGTGAAGAGGTTGTGAAAGGGCCCCGCCTCAAAGGATCAGGACAGTCAAAAGTCGGGCGAACCGCTCCGGCCGAACCACCAAACGACCACTGCCCATGGACTTTCAAGGCTGGAGCGATGCGCCCGCCCCTCCCCCGACCGCCGCGCCGGCGAAAGCCCGCGCGACGATGAGAACACGCGCCCGCTCAGGACAGTCTCTTCGCCACGAGCGCCAGCAGCGCCCCCTGCCCCTCCACATCGCTCACGGCGATCCGGTCGAAGTCGCCGCGATCGTTGCGCAGATCCGCAAAGAGCCCCGCCGGATCCTCGTGGAAGTGCAAGAACGCCCTCGAGCGCCAGTAGAACACCCCCCGCGACCGTTCCTTCAGCCCCGGCGTCGCGCGCAGGGCGGCCAGCAGCGGCTCAAGCTGATCCAGCGCGGCGGACGTGGCGTGCTTCATGGCTGCGGTCTTCGCCCGCGCCGCCTCATAGCTCGATGGGCTCGAAGGCCGCGAACAGCTCCGAGGCTTCAGGCAGCGTGTTCAGCGGCGCATAGTCGCAGACCTCCGCATAGCGCGCCCACAGGGCCTTCACCTCTAGGTTCTGATGCGCCGAAGCGATGGCCCCGTCGCGCCACTCGAACACCTCGATGACGGCGCCGCTCTTGGAACGCATGGCCAGCGCCGTTCGCTCGGTCGCCAGGCCCAACCGCCGCAGGATCGGCACATGCTCCCGCGTGAGGGCGAGCAGGTCCGCCTCTCGCCCCGGTTTGGGCTGATAGCACACGATCACCATATCTCCCATGGGTCACCTCCGGGGCCAAGAGTGGCGAAGGCCGAGGAAGGTGTCCAGACCGGCCCGCCTGACCTGACGCGACGTAAAGGTTGTAATGAGCTAAGGCTGAGTTATCGTCAGGGCATGGGTCACCTCTGGACACGCCTGTCTGTCTTGCTCGCAGCGGCGAGCCTGATCCCGTCGTCCGCCCTAGCCCAGCACTTGAACCAGAGCGACGCGCCCTGCCGGAATATCGGCCCGAACGTGGAAACGACCCGGTGTTTCCACGCGGCGTTCGAGGACGCCGACCGTCGGCTCGCCTTGAAGATCGAGGCGATTGATCGCGCCCTCGCCCCGGAGGAGCGGGCCGATTTAAAGGCGGCTCAAAGCGCCTGGCTGTCCTACCGCGACGCGACGTGCTCTGCTGAAGACCACCTCTTTGGGGGCGGTTCGGGCGGCCCGATGGCCAGGTTCGCCTGCCTTGAAGCCCAATCCCGCGACCGATTGGCGGATCTGCAAAAGACCTATGACTGGCGGCTCGAGAAGGCGGGGCGATAGGGGACGCGGCTCGCCCCTAGATCACTTCGGCGACGGCCAAACTTTTCGAGCGCGTGGCTAGCGACGGCCGGTCCGTGGCGAGACCGAGCCGCCGAAGAATCGGCACATGTTCCCGCGTCAGGGCGAGACGATTTTGTATCTGGACGCGCGGCCTACTCGTCCTGTTCAACGTCCGTCGACCACAACAGTCTGAGCACAGCGCGATTACGCCAGACCAGAGCAATAAAGCCCGCGCCAAAAAGCGCCGCCGTGGCGTAAAGATGACTGAGCCAGAAGTGGAAACCACAGATCACAACCGTCGGAGGCCCCAGCAGCACGAGGGCGAGCGGCACCGTTCGCCGGGACATCAGGGCCAAACCGCCAATCAGATAGTCCGCAGTCAAAATCAGGCTCAAAAACCCACTCGCCTCCAAGTTGTCGATGAACACTCTCGCCTGCGAGTTCATTGGCGGAAGCGGGGGCCAGCCTGTCAGGGCATGGAGCGGCATCACGAAGGCGCCGATCGTGAACCAAAGCGCATAAAACCATCGCAGGGCCGACCATCCGATGGCCTCTTTTGGAAAACCCCGCCCCCCGGATTTAACCGCGCGATACGATGCTGTCATGGCCTTCTCCCACGCTCCAGGAAGTCTCCATTATCAGGCGTCGCCTTGCAACAGATCGTAAGGTTGAACGGATCCGTCGGCACATCCAGGCACACGGCGACACGACCTTTGGCGCCGCAGCAGAACCGCTCCAGTGCAAGCGCGCCCCTAGCCCCGCCCTTTTCCGCCTTTTGGGCCACCCTTCGCGCCGCCCTTCGCGCCGCCTTTGGGACCGGCGGGTTTGGGGGAGTTGGGGCGGCCGGTTGGGCGGGCGCCGGTCGGACGGGGCGCCTTAGGTCACCCGCCGCCCGGCAACACGTTCGATGACGTCGATGCGGAATTTGGGAAGAGCCAGGCGCAGCGGGGATCGCAGGAATACCCAATCGGCTCGGCCCGTTCGGTCACAATGAGCCTGGACCCCGCAGGCGGAATACGGCATCTTTTGATAATGCGCCGCGTATCCAACGCATCGAATTCGCCCAATCCCTCCGGGGACGTGCGTCTTCATGCCGGCTGACGCCCGCTAGATCAGACCCACGCCCCTTACCGATACGGATGGGGTCGCCTTGATCGTTCAGAGCCTCATCCGACGAGTGAACTCATCGGAGAAGCTCAATGAACACTGTTGAAGCACGATTGAAAAAGCGCTGGTTCCCAATACTGACCGAACGACTGACGCTGCGCGAATTCGCTGAAAACGACTATGACGCTATTCACGCCTACGCGAGCGACATCGAAACAATCCGCTACATGGAATGGGGACCGAATACCCCGGACATGACACGCGAGCGGCTAGATTTAACGCTTAAGGACCAGACAGTGTGGCCGCGGGATGAGGTCAACCTGGCGGTTGAGGTCGTCGAAACAGCCCAACTGATTGGAGCCGTCCGCCTCACCCTGGACGGCAAGGGCGGGGCTGATTTCGGTTACTGCTATGGCAGCGCATTCTGGCGCAACGGGTACGGCTACGAGGCGGCATCGGCGCTCGTGGCGACGGGTTTCAACGTCCTCAACCTTCATCGCATGTGGGCGACATGCGATGCTCGCAATCAGGGATCGATCGCCGTCCTTGAAAAAATTGGCATGCGCCGTGAGGACACCCTACGAAGAAACCTGAAGGTTCGGGACGGTTGGCGCGACACCCACATTTACGCCCTCCTGGCCGAGGAGCGGGGCGCCTGAGGCCAAATTCTCCCAACGGACCTTCGGAATGACCCTGATCGGCTCCACGCGGCCAAGACATCCGCGCCAGAAGGACCCCTAGCCCCGCCCTTTGCCGTTTTTTGGGCCGCTTTTTGGGCCGCCCTTCGCGCCGCCTTTGGGACCGGCGGGTTTGGGGGAGTTGGGGCGGCCGGTTGGGCGGGCGCCGGTCGGACGGGGCGCCTTCGCCTTGACCGCTCCAGCCTTGGGCGGGCCTGACTTCGGCGCTGCTGAGCGCGTCGCGCCTTGCGGACCGGTCTTGGCGGCGGGGGCGGCGGTCTGGCGGACCAGGCGGGTGCGGACCTTGGCGAGGCCTTTGGCGGAGAGCCCTTTGGGCGCGGGGCCGCTGGCCTCGGCGATGCTGGCCTTCATCGCCTTGACGGTGATGGAGCGGGTGCGGGGCTTGGCCGAGGCGGCGGTCGCGCCCGACCCCGCGGTCGACCAGCTGGGCGTCTTTTCAGGCTTTGCGCCGCGAAAGCGCTTGGTCATCGGCCGGGCTCTACCGTCGCTGGCCTCGGTTTCCGCATAGGGGTTCGTCCCCGACTTGATGGTGATGCGGATCGGCGTGCCGGGCAGGTCGAAACTGTCCCGCAGGGAGTTGATGAGATAGCGCCGATAGCTGTCCGGCAGCTGGTCGGCCCGGCTGGCGAACAGGACGAAGGTCGGCGGACGGGCCTTGGTCTGGGCCATGTATTTGGGCTTGATCCGCTTGCCGTTCACCGCCGGCGGCGGGTGGCGCTGTACGGCCATGGACAGCCAGTCGTTCAGGTCGCGGGTCTTGACCTTGGTGGACCAGTCGGCGTGCAGCTTGAAGACCGCGGGCATCAGCCGGTCCACATGCCGCCCCGTCTCCGCCGACAGGGCGATCAGGGGGGCGCCCCGCAGCTGGGGCAGCATCCGCTCCGACAGCTCCTTCAGCTCAGCGAGCTTTTCCGCCGGGTTCTCGATCAGATCCCACTTGGTGATGCAGAAGACGAGGCCCCGCCCCTCCCGCTCCACCAGATCGGCTATCTGCAGGTCCTGGGTCTCGAAGGCGTTGTTCGCATCCATGACCAGAATCACCACCTCGGCGAAGGTCAGCGCGCGTAAGGTGTCGGCGGTGGAGAGGCGCTCCAGGTGCTGCTGGACCCTGGCCTTGCGGCGCAGGCCCGCCGTGTCCACGAGGCGCACCGGGCGGCCGTCCCAGGTCCAGTCGACGGGGATGGCGTCGCGGGTGATGCCGGCCTCCGGGCCCACCAGCAGGCGCTCCTCCCCGATCAGGCGGTTGACCAGGGTGGACTTGCCCGCGTTCGGGCGCCCGACAATGGCGATGCGCAAGGGCAGCGTGGGATCGACCTGCGGGCCCGACAGCTCCTCGTCGTCCCCCTCCACATCCTCATCGCCCGCTTCGTCCTCGTCCGGATAGGCGTCAGGGGCGGCGGCGATCAGGGCGGTGAAGAGATCGCTCATCCCCTCCCCGTGCTCGGCGGACAGGGCGACGGGCTCGCCAAAGCCTAAGGAAAAGGCTTCCGCCACTCCGATCTCGGCGGCGCGACCTTCGGCCTTGTTGGCGGCCAGCACCACCTTGCCGCCCTTGCGGCGCAGGACCTCGGCAAAGATGTGGTCAAGGGGAACCACCCCTTCCCGGGCGTCGACCACGAACAGGCAGACGTCGGCGTCGTCCACCGCCTGCTCGGTCTGCGCGCGCATGCGCGATTCCAGACTGTCGTCGTCGACGTCCTCGAAGCCTGCGGTGTCGATGAGGACAAGATCAAGGTCGCCCAGCCGGCCGGTGGCTTCGCGCCGGTCGCGGGTCACGCCGGGGCGATCGTCGACAATGGCGAGCTTCTTGCCCGCCAGACGATTGAAGAGGGTCGACTTGCCGACATTCGGCCGTCCGACAATAGCAAGCTTCAGCGCCACGGCGCCCCTTCCGGGAATTTCGAGATCAATCCCGACCTATAGCAGCAAACGCGGGCCAATCCGCAAGGGATCGGTCGCGCCCGCTTACCGAATGGCGATCAGCTCGCCCGTCTGGGTCAGGACGAAGATCAGGCCGTCGGCGGCGATGGGGGTCAGATAGGCCGGCGCGCCCAGGCGAAGGGTCCCCACCTTGTCCCCCGTATGGGGATCCAGCGCCCGAAGCTCGCCCTTGGACGAGACGACGACCAGCCGGTCCGAGGCGAGGATCGGCCCCGACCACACGGCCCGGAACTTCTTGCGCAGGGTCCCGTTCAGCGCCTGGATCCAGTAGGCTTGGCCTGCGTCGCGGCTGAGGCAGATGACCTGCCCGGCCTGATCGGTGATGTAGACCACATCTCCGGACGCCCAGGGCGGGTTCACGGTGATGATCGGCTGGGTCCAGCGGGGCTGGCCCGTGCGGGCGTCCACCGCGGCGAACAGGCCAGAATGGCTGCCCGCCAGCACGTCCCCGCGATAGAGCGTGGGCAGGCCGGCAATGTCGCGGATCTCGGACAGGGCGTTGTTGCGGTTGGTCTGGGACAGCACATAAGACCAGGCGTCATTGCCGTTGGCGGCGCGAAGGGCCGTCAGCTCTCCAGACGCGAAGGGGGCGAAGATGATGTCCCCGTCCGCCGCGGGGCTTGAGGCCACCGCCATCCGCGCGGGCTCCTCCAGCGCCTGATAGGTCCAGGACTCGGTCCCGTGTGCGGTGTCGAAGGCGTGCAGCTGGTCCACCGTATCGACGACATAAAGGCGGCCGCCAGTGACATTGGGGGCGCCGTGGAGGGCGGTGCGGGTCTCCGTCCGCCAGCGCTGGGCGCCGGACTTGGCGTCGAGGGCCGCGACAAAGCGATAGCCGGAGGTGACGAACAGCACGCCCTGATCGATGGCGAGGCCGCCGCCGAAGGCGTCCCGGGCCGCCGGACCCTTGGGCGCAAGATTGACCGTCCAAAGGGGCTTGCCGGTCACGACGTCAGTGGCGGAGACCCTGGCGTGCCCGTCGAGGGTGTAGATCGCCCCGTCCGCCACCACCGGGCTGGCGGTCAGGTGGCCCTGAACCGAGTCCCCGTCGCCGATCTTGCGGCGCCAGGCGATCTGCAGCTTGTCCCCGGCCTTGACATGCTCGACCGCGTGGGCGGCGTTGCCCCCCGCCATGGTCCAGGAGTCGAGGGCCTGAGCCGGCGCGATGGAGAAGCCGACGCCCTTCAGCGCGGCGGACGCCTCAAGCTTCTTGTTCAGGCTGAGCACGGGGATGCGCTCCCCCTTCAGCTTGGCCTTGTCCTTGGCCGCCTTGTCGTTGTTGCCGACAAAGGGAATGCCGGGCTTGGGCAGGACGCTGCAGGCGGGAAGGCCCCCCACGGCGGCGAGGGCGAGCGCCAGGCTGAACGCCCGACCAAGGGTGCGGGGACGCGAAAACATCATTGGGCTCCGGCGGGGTCGGCGTTCGGATCGGAAAGTTGCGGCAAGGCCGGGCGGGGCGGTTCAGGCAGGGTCTTCATCGCCTTGACCACCGCCGGCAGATTGGCGGCGGCGCCGGAATCGATGAGGCTGAGCGCGGCCTGCGCCCGTCCGCGGACGGCGTCGCTGGCGTCCAGCATGATGGACAGGGCCGAGAAGTCCGCCCGGGCGGCGGCGGGCTTGCCGGCGGCGAGGCGGGCCATGGCCAGCGCCTCTCGGGCGGAGACGTGATAGGGCCGGTCGGGCGCGGCCAGCGGCGACAGGCGCGCCTCGATCTGCGGCAGGGGCTGACCTGCGTCAATGGCGGCCAGAGCGGCCTTCATGCGGGCGGCGTCGGCCAGCACCTTGTCCGGCGCAAGGCCCGCCGCCTGATCCAGCAGCGAAATGGCTTCCGCCGTCTTCTTTTCGTTCAGCCTAAGCCCGGCGACCTGCATGAGGGCCAGCGTGCGGTATCCGCGGGGGCCCGACTTGGCGATCTTGGAGAAGGCGCGGTCGGCGATGCCCTTGTCCCCCTGGGAAAGGGCCTGCAGTCCCCGGTCATAGTCCTGCGAAGCCGAAGCCTGCAGGCTGGACTGGTACTGGTCCCACCCCCACAGGCCAAGCGCCAGCACCAGGGCGACGCCCGCAGCGCCCGCGACCATCGGCCAGGTCCGCTTGGCGATCGCCAGATAACGGTCTGAGCGCAGTTGCTCGTCGACTTCCTCGAATATGTCGGCCACGCGCCCGTTTGCTCCGCACTAATCGTTCAATGTCGGCCTTGGACCCTTTGAAAAGGGCCGGCCGGCGGCAAACTATCGCCCTTGCCTCTCCGGCACAATGCGCGTTGCGCTTTGCACGGCGCGCAGGAGGGGCGCAACGGGGCGATCCGTCGCCTGGACGGACAGACACACACCCGAGGTGTCCAAATTTGGGCGCCGTCCCGTCGAGCTAGAAGTCTTCCAGCGACCGTGTCGCCAGCAGCGCCCCCGCCAGCGCCAGAAGGCCCAGCGCCAGCCACATCCCCTCCGCCCCGAAGGTGACGCCCCGCAGCCCCGCCGCCTGCAAGAGGGTGGTGATGAGCCCGGGGGCGAGATTGGCGGTGTGCTGCGCCGCGCTCACCGAGGCCTGGCCGGCGGCGACGACCCGCAGGATCAGATTGGCGCCCACCATCTGTCCGACGGCGATCATGCCGCCGGTGACGCCGAGAAGACCGATCAGGCTTCGCCGCAGGGTCCAGCCGACATTCAGCCGGTCCTCCACCCGCCGGGCGAAGTCGGCGTGGTCGGCGAAGGCCGGCGTCTGCGCAAACAGGCGCTTCAGGTCGGAATCAAACGACGGATCAGCCATCTGTGGTGCTCCCGGACGAAGACTCGAAGGTTGGGGGCGCGTCCGCCGCATCCAGCCTTCGTCGCAATTTCTCAAGCCCCCGCTTGACGTGGGACTTCACGGTGCCCAGCGGCGCCTTCGCCGCCTCGGCGGCCTCGGCGTGGCTGAGCCCTGCGCCGTAGCAGAGGCACACGCACAACCGCTCCGCAGGCGTCAGGCATTTCAGCGCCTCGTCGAGATCAAGCCGCTGGTCCGACAGCCCTGCGCCGTCCGTCTCGTCCGCCAGCTCCGCCCCCTCCGGCGCGGGGTCAAGCTCGGCCCGCCGCCGCCACCTGCGGATATAGTGGCGCGCCGCGATCCGCTTGACCCAGCCCGCGAAGGTCCCCTCCCCGCGAAAGTCGGTGATGGCCTCGAAGGCGGACAGAAACGCGTCCTGCGCCAGATCGTCGGCCAGCGTCGGGTCCGCGCCCATTCGCCGCAGCAGCGCGCGCACGGCCGACCCGTGCCGCCGCGCCAGCTCTCCGAACGCCGCGCGGTCGCCCGTCGTGGCGAGCTGAGCCAGCTCGACATCGTGCAGACCCGGCAGCGGCGCGCGCCCTGCCGTCGTCATCGCCGGACCCCCCATTGGGCCGTCTCCTCAACAGGCCGAAGGCGTCTTAGGACCTGGGCTTTCCCCGCGAGAGGAAATAGATGACGAGATAGGCCGCGCCGATGAAGCCTGGAAACGCCGCGACGGCCATGAACCCGCCGGTCGCGTCGTTGGACGGATCGTAGTAGTAAAACGCCCCCCCGGCGGCGAGCAGGGCCAGAGCCCAGGCCATCCAGAACAGGCCCCGGCGCAGATCCCGCTCCGGCCCATAGGTCGGGCGCGTATCCCTGGGCGGCGCGTTCATCATGGCGATCAGCTCGGGCTGCACGGGCTGGCCCTTTTCATAGGCCGTGCGCAGGGTGTCCTGCAGCTGCTGGCGTTCCTTGTGACGAAAGTATCGGTTGGCGATGAAGACCGCGCCGATGGTTCCGAACAGGAAGATGGGGACCAGTTCCCCGATAACGGCGACGATGGGCGCCTCTGACATGGTGTGAACTCCTGGGTCTGAAGATCTGACGGGTGAAGGCCCGTTTCAAAGGAATAGAGGCGTCATAGGCCCCATTCGGATGCGAAACGTCTCATGAATTCTTCGTAAGGTCTCAAAATCCCAAAAACTTTGCTCGAAAGCGCCGGACGCAGAGCCCCGTCCATAGGCTTGCCGCAGTCGACGTCGCGTGTCATCGGGGGCGCCAGCGCGCCTCTTCCCTCGCCTGCGGATCCTGAATGTCGAACATCGCCGCCTTAAGCGCCCCCGCGACCCGTCGGCGCGACCTTGTTTTGGGGGTCGCGGCGCGGACGGCGGCGGTGGGGTGCATGGCGCTGGTGTCGGCGGGGGCGAAGTATATGGCGGGCACCGGGACGCCCCTGTTGCAGATCATCTTCTGCCGCAACGCCTTCGCCTTCATCCCCCTTCTGATCTTTATCCGCGCCACGGTGGGGTTTGGGGCCCTCAGGACCAAGCGGCCGCTGCGCCACCTCACCCGCTCGGCCGTCGGCATGATCGGCATGGGCTTCGGCTTTGCGGCGGCGGCGCGGCTGCCGCTGGTGCAGGCGGCGATTCTCGGCTTCACCACGCCCCTGTTCATGACGCTTCTGTCGCGCCTCGTCCTGCGGGAGCAGGCGGACTGGCGCCGGTGGCTGGCGGTCGCCGCGGGCTTTGTCGGCGTCGTCATCGCCCTGCACCCCGGCCAGATCCACAAGGTCTCCGCAGGGCTGGTCTTTGGCCTGGTCGGCGCCATGGGGGCGGCGGCGGCGATGATCGCCATTCGCGGCATGCCCAGAAGCGAGTCAGGCCCCACGATCGTCTTCTATTTCACCCTGTGCTGCACGCTGGTCGGCCTCTCCAGCCTGCCCTTCGGCTGGATCACGCCGACGCCCGTTCTGTTCGCGGTGATGGTGGGGACGGGCATTTCCGGCGGGATCGGCCAGCTTCTCTTGACCTATGCCGCCCGCTGGGCGCCTTTGCCGGTGCTGGCGCCCTTCGACTACACCCAGCTCCTCTGGGCGAGCGGCGTCGGCTATCTGGCGTTCGGCGAGCGCCCGGACGCCTGGCTGTTCGCCGGCGCCGCCGTCATCGCAGCGAGCGGCCTCTATATCGCCTGGGGCGAGGGCCTGATCGGTCGCAGGGACAGGTAACGCGCCGTCAGTCTTGTCAGCCCGGCCCGCCTGTGAAATGGGCTCTTTCCTGCCCATCACCTGAAAAAGGGACCGCCCAGATGTCCGCCAAAGCCACAGGCCTTCGCCGCGCCGCCATTGTCGCCCCCCTCCGCACGGCGGTCGGCAAGTTTCAGGGCGGCCTTGCCGGCGTCACCGCCGGGGATCTGGGCGCCGTGGCGCTGAAAGCCCTCATGGCGCGGACCGGACTTGATCCGGAACGGGTGGACGACGTCATCTTCGCGCAGGGCTACGGCAATGGCGAGGCGCCCTGCATCGCCCGCTGGTCGGCCCTGGCGGCGGACTTTCCCATCTCGACGCCGGGCTATCAGCTCGACCGGCGCTGCGGATCGGGGCTCCAGTCCATCATCGATGCGTCCATGATGATCGCCACCGGCGCGGCGGACGTGGTGATCGCCGGCGGCGTGGAGAGCATGAGCAACGCCGAATACTACAGCCTCGACATGCGCGGCGGCGCCCGCCAGGGCCCCGTCGTGATGCACGACCGTCTGACCCGCGGCCGGGTGATGAGCCAGCCGATCAGCCGCTTTGGCGTCATCAGCGGCATGATCGAGACCGCTGAAAATCTCGCCAGGGATTACGACATCTCGCGGGAAGCCTGCGATATCTACGCCGCCCGCAGCCACCAGCGCGCCGCCAAGGCCTGGGCGTCGGGCAAGTTCGACGACGAGCTGATCCCTGTCCCCGTCCCGCAGAAAAAGGGCGACCCCATCCTGTTCGCCCGCGACGAGGGCGTGCGCGCCGACGCTACGCCCGAAAGCCTTGGCCAGCTTCGGGCCATCGAAAAGGGCGGCGTGGTCACGGCGGGCAACGCCAGCCAGCAGAACGACGCCGCCGCGGTGTGTCTCGTGGTGGCCGAGGACAAGCTGGCCGAGCTGAACCTTGACCCCATGGGCTATTTTGTCGGCTGGGCGGCGGCGGGGTGCGATCCGGCGCGCATGGGCATCGGGCCTGTGCCTGCGGTGGAGCGGCTGTTCGCCCGCTCTGGCCTCTCCTGGTCCGACATCGGCCTTGTGGAGCTGAACGAGGCCTTCGCCCCCCAGGTGCTGGCGGTGCTGAAAGGCTGGGGCTGGAGCGACGACGACAGCCGCCACGAGATCCTCAATGTCAACGGCTCGGGCATTTCGCTCGGCCACCCCATCGGCGCCACGGGGGGCCGGATCCTGGCCAATCTGATGCGCGAGCTGCACCGCCGGGACGCCCGCTATGGCCTGGAGACCATGTGCATCGGCGGCGGTCAGGGCCTCGCGGCGGTCTTCGAAACGGCCTAAGCAGGGTTCGTTGGCCCAACCAACGGAACCTGCTTTTATATTTTTGTTTTAGCAGAGTTCTTACCCCAAAACCGGCGGCTGCTTTTGGGAAACTCTGCTTAAGACGCGACGGTCTCCTCGAACCCCACGAACACAACCGCTTCGTCTACGGACTTTCTTTTCGAGACGACGGCGTTGGCGGGGAAGGTATCGTCCGGATACCCCATAGCGACGCAGATCATGATGACCTGATCGTCCGGAATGTGCGCATGTTCGCGCACCACCGGCGACTGCATGATCCCCTGGCTGTTGATGACGCAGCCAAGACCCCGCGACCAGGCGGCGTTGACCAACGCATTGACCACCGCCCCGCAGTCGAACGGCGCAATGTCGCCACCGTGGACGGCCCGGTCATAGGTCACCACGATGGAGACCGGCGCGTCGAACTGGCGAAAGCCCCGAAGAACCCAGTCCTGCCGCGCGGCCTTGTCCTCGCGGGCGATGCCCATGGCGCCGAAGAGCTGCTTGGCGATCTCCACCTGCCGCTCCCGGTGGACGCCCGCATACTCCCCTTGCGTCCGAAACTCCCGCGAGTGGGGGACGCCCGCGAGATTGCGCTCGGTATTGCCCGCGCGGATGCGGTCGAGGGGCTCTCCGCTCACCACATAGAAGTTCCAGGGCTGGGTGTTGAGAGAGGACGGCGCGCGCAAGGCCAGATCGATCACCTCGCGGATCACCGCCATCGGCACCGGCTTTGGGAGATAGCCGCGGATGCTGCGCCGCCCCTTTACCACATCGTCATAGGTCATGGGCGTTCGCGTCCTCAAGCTGATGGTCCTTGTCGGGCGGATCCTGCCAGCCTTCACCCGGCGCCGCCAAGCCCGACGCAGCGTCACCCTCCCATCAACACCCTTTAACCGCCCACGGCGATCATGGCGTCGGCGCCTCGACAAGCCGCGCCGACGCCCGATGCGGGTCAGACGACCGTCAGCTCGTTCTGAACATCCGTCGCGCCGGGGGCGGCCCAGGCCGTGGAGCTGGCGAGATCGCGCTCACTCCAGGAATTGACGCGCCCGCGCAAGGTCACCTTGCCGCCGTCGGCGGTCACCTTGATCCCGGCGGGATCGTACCAGGACCTATGCAGGGCGCAGGAAATATCCGAGGAGAGGTTCATCGTATTGACCCTCGGCTTCAGCTTGATCTGATTGCTGACCCCCGTCACGCCCCACAGCCTGCGCACATTCTGCGCGGCCTGATCGTGCTCGAAATGCCAGGCGACCTCGCCGGTCAGGGTGATCCAGCCGTCCTGCACAGCGACCTTGACCGCATCGAGGGGGATGGTGGAATCCCAGGCCAGACGGTCGACGGCGGCTCTGGCGATGTCCTCGTCGCTGCGCTTTACGTCAAAGGGCAGCTTGACCTCGATCTCGTCCGCCACCGCCTTCACCCCCCTCACCCGAAGGGCTGCGGTCTGAGCGGCCTGCTTCTCGGCGAAGCGCTTCACATGGCCGGTCAGGGTGATGACGCCCTCATGGGCGGCGACGCCGATATGGGCGGCCGTGACGGACGGCTCCCAGGCGAGTTCGGCCAGAACAGAGGCCTTCAGTTCAGAATCGTTGGACATGATGATTTCCTGTTGCGGATTTAAGCCAGCCCACGCGGCGGAACCGTCGCATGGCGATCGACCCCGCAAATCCTAAACGCTGCGCCCCCGCCCCGGCAGACTCGGAAATCCCTCAAACGGGGGGCTCAACGCTGACGAGGACGCAGACGGCGTAAACCCAAAAGCACACCGCCGCCGAGCACCGTCACGATGACGACGGTTAGGGCGATCCCGGCCCATATCCTCGATGAGTCATGATTTGAGCGATAGTCTGTATACGTCATATACCAGATAGGGATCAGCCCTGAAAACACCGCTGTCCGCACGACTGACCAGGCGACCTCCTTCGGCGTGCGAGACTTTTCAATTAAATCGTCAGCCACCGGCGCCTCCAATGCTGTACAGTTGAACACCTGAAAATCTATCATCAAGGGTTACGGGTGGCGAGCGCGGATCGGCCTCGAAGGATTGACCCACGAATAGGGATTGGTATGTTTTGCTCATACTGGAGCGTATGTCGCCTTGAAAGTGGGTATAGTCATTTTGAGCGTTATGGCGGCCTTATGGGCTGTCGGCGCCATGTACGCGGGGAATGTGGCTCCGTGGGTCTATCCTGGGCCCGTAGTGTTTGCCCTCGTTCCTCTTTACCTGATAACCAAGCGATCTTTTCCAAAACCGTCCGCCGATGAGGCCAAAAGAATAAAACGCTCGGTGGGCGCTGCGATGATTATTGAAACAATCATTATAATCGGGGGCGCCGCAGGGGTGGAATACATCGGGCGGCGCGACCTTTTGCTTTGCACTGTCGCAGCGGGCGTGGGAATTCATTTCATTCCAATGGCGCGTTGGATGCCGTTGCCGACATATTATTTGACCGGATTAGCCCTGCTTGTCGCAGCTTGCGTCGGCGTCTGGCTTCCAGAGGCGTTCCGCGACACCATTATCGCCAGCTTAGCGTCCGCCATTCTGTGGGTGACGGCGATGAACCGTACACTGGCTTTGCCGCGACAGACGCTTAAGCCGGTCTGACAGCCGCCGCGGTTTACTCCCCAAGGACAAGCGGGCAATGGGCGGGCAATGGGCAGGATCGGACTTGCGGCGCTCTGTCTGCATCAACACATGTTCGGGAATCCCTCAAACGGGGGGGCCTGACTTTGCGATGGGTGGTTGAGGATAGCGCCCCCCCTTATCCCGCCGCGGAACTTGGGCTAAGGCTTCGCCCGCATGCGTGCGGAGTGACGAGATGCGAGGGTTGATCGCCTTTTTAGCGGCCTGTCTGGCGGCGGGGATCGCCCAGCGGGCGCATGTGCGCATGCTGCTGTTCACCCACGTGATCCCGCCTTTGCCGTTCAAGGCGCTGAACGGCCCGTTCCTTGGCAAGGCGCGCGAGATCTTCAAGGGCCAGATCCGCGTCGGCCGCGACGGAGACTTCGTCACCCTGCCCCCCCGGCGGGACGGAGATCCACCGCACCAACCGGCTGACGGTGCTTTTCTAGGGAGACCGCCCATGGCCCTCTTTGCGCCCAGCACCAATGCCGACTATCGCGGCAGCAACCTCGCCGTCGGCTTTCTGGCCCTGTCCGGCCTTCTGACCCTGATACCGGGGCTGATCCACTACTTCCTGCCGGACGGGGGCGCAGGGGTGATCGCCCATATCGACCTTGCGACCCGCGCGGACACCATCATCGCGATCTTCGCCTGGTACGGGGCGATGCAGATCCCCTTCGGCCTCTTCGTCCTCATCATCGCCCTGCGCTATCGCAGCCTCGTGCCGCTGACCCTCCTGATGCTGCTCATCCTGCAGAGCTTAAGCGCCTATTCCGCCTGGTTCTGGAAGGGCGCCCACGGCGGCCGTCACCCGCCCGAGCACTATGGCAGCGCCGCGTTCGTCGGGCTGGGGGTGGTATTCCTGCTCCTGTCCCTGCGGGCAAAAACGGCGAGATGAAGCGTGTCGCCCTTTCGCTGGCGGCCCGGGACGACCTGTTCACCCCTTGCGCCGTCTCAGACGGCGAAAACCCAGGTACAGGCCGACGCAGACTACGGTCGCGATGACGGCCGCCAGGGGCCGCAGCGAGCTGGGAGCAAACGGGGCTGAACGGCTAACGCCCGCTCAGCGTCCGCCCCACTGCCACTTGACCGGCTTTCCGTCATTCTTGAGGGCGACCAGGGCGATGAAGCCGAACAGGATCGCGCCGCCGACAAGTTCCGTCACCCAGTAGGGCGCGCCATACACCCGCCCCAGGACGCTGTTGGCGACGAACAGCCCGCAAAAGAGGGCCGAGGAGATCCAGCCTTCCCAGGTCTTCGGGCTCCAGCCGATCCCGTACTGTCTTGCGCCAAACCAAGGACGACCCACAACGACCTCCCAACCCCGCGCCATGGAACGAGCATGACAGATGACAGACGCCGATCAAGCCCCGCCACGCTCATAAATGAAACCATCAGTGGCAAGTGAAGGTGCTGGCCCAAGCGTAAAGTCTCTGGACAGAGATACGCGCGTCCCGTATATCTCTGACAAGAGACATGCATCAAGGACCGCGCCGTGACGTCCGCCGACACCCCCGCCCGCGCGCCGAAGGGCCGCAGCTTTCTGACCAGCCCCGTCCTGCTCTGGGGCGCCGTCGCCTGGGTCGCGCTCAATCTCGCCGCGCTCAGTCTGGCCGGCGGCTACCTGCCCTTTGACCGGCCCGCGCTGGCGGGATTTCCCTTTGCCGCGCAGATGGCCGTTCCCACCATCGGCATGATCCAGATCTTCGCCATGATGGGCCTCGTCTGGCGGCTGACCCGCCGCCGGGCGCCGGTGGACATGGCGGCCAGAGCGCCGGAAAAAAGGCGCGCGGCGTGGGAGACGGCGGGCCTGCTCGCCTACGCCATGCTGGGACAGGCGGGCGGGTGGCTGGTCGGCCCGGCGCTGGGCTATCGCGCGTTCAGCTTTCACCTCGCCGGGACCCTGGTCGGCTGCTCGAGGCTGGCCTCGCCGGGGGAGGCGATCACCTGGTGCGTCTACAACTTCATCGTCTTCGCCGTGATCCCCTATGTCTGGTTCCGGCGCCGATACTCAAACCTTCAGCTCAACCTGACGTCCGTGGCGCCCATGAGCGATGCTTTTGTCATTCTGGTGGTGGGGGCTGTGGAAGGGGCGACGGAGTTCCTGACCCTGCCCGGCATCACCAAGCTTTCCCCCCACGCCCTGATGCTGGCCGGGCCTCTGTCTTTCCTCCTGTTCTTCTTCGGCGCCGTCCTGCCGACCATGGTGCTGATCTATGCGATCCTGTTGCCGCGCTACATGAAGCTGACCGGCTCTGTGACGGCGACGGCGATCCTGGGCGGCCTGACCTATGCGGTGATGCATCTGGTGGAGGGGTGGTCGAGCTTTGCCAGCCCAAGAGACACCCTCCTGTCGCTGATCTTCGTCTTCCTGACCTACACCTCGCCCGGCATGTTCAAGGCCTATTTCACCTTGCGCACCGGCAACGCCTGGGCCCACGCCATCGGCTATCACGCCTTTGCGCCGCACGTGATCGTCGATGCGCCCATGATCGCCCACGTGTTCGGGATCGAATGAGCTGGGGCCTGAAACGGCCTTGTCACAATTGACATGCACCGGCGATAGGATCACCCGATCGCCGGACCGAAGGGTGAGCGGCGCCGGAGTTTGGCGAGCATGTGGACGTGACAAGCTGGTTGATCCTTCTCGCCGCCGCCGCGCCGCCCGTGAGCGCGCCTTCCGTTGAGAGCGTGGTGGTGACGGCGCAGAAGCCCAAGGTGCAGACCCTGGTCGACCGCAAGGTCTATACGGTCAGCGCCGACCTCCTGGCCACGACGGGCTCGGCGGCGGACATTCTGAACACGCTGCCCTCGGTCGAGGTGGACGCGGACGGCGCCCTGACCCTTCGGGGCGATACCGCCGTCACCGTGCTGGTGGACGGCAAGCCGTCGGCCCAGCTGTCCGGCCCGGCGGCGGGGCTGGGCCTGTTGCAGTTTCCCGCCAGCGACATCGACCGGATCGAGGTGATGACCACCCCCCCGGCCCAGTACAAGGTCGACGGCTCTGGCGGCGTCATCAATATCATCACCAAGAAAGCCCGGTCCGCAGGCCTTGCCGGAACCGCGCAGCTCAGCCTTGGCGACAAGCGCCGGTTCGTATCGGCCCTCAATCTCAGCTACGGCGCAGGGCCCCTCACCCTGTTCGGCGGGATCAGCCTGCGGCAGGAGTACAAGCAGCGGACGGTGACGGATCATCGGACGCAGATTAACGCCGGATCCTTCGCTGACGTCGTCGGCGACGAGACGCTGAACGAACAGCTGCGCCGCCTCACGCCTTCGTTCAAGCTGGGGACGGAGTATCGCCTGAGTTCCCGGTCATCCGTCGGCGGATCTTTGGACTATCACGAGCTGACCGGCGACCGGTCCTTCGATCAGCTCTATTCGGGCGGCCCGCCGGTCGCCGTCACCACCCGCCACAGCGACGGCTATGAGTGGGACAAGGACTTGGACAGCGAAGTCCATCTGGAACAGAAGCTCTGGCGGCCGGACGAGACCTTGACCCTTTCAGCCCACCGCAGCCTGGTGCGGGAGCGGGAGCGCTACGCCTATCTCAACACGTCCCTGACGCCGGAGGCTGGGCCGACGCGGGACCACCTGCATCTCAGCATCGATCTTGTGACCACCGAGCTCAGTGCGGACTATGTATTGCCCCTGCCCCACGATCAGAGCCTGAAGCTTGGCTTGAACTTCGAGGACGACAACAACCAGTTCGACAATTTCGGCGACACGACCGATCCTGCGACCGGCGCCCTCGTCATCGACCCCACGATCACCAATCACTTCCGGTATCGGCAGGATATTTCGGCGGTCTATGGCGACTATCAGAGGACGTTTCGCCGCTGGACCCTGCAGACGGGGCTTAGGCTGGAGCAGACGGACACCAAGGCCCGTCTGCTGGACGGTCAGATCACCAACAGCGGCCGCTATGTTCGCGCCTATCCCAGCCTGCACCTCGACCGTGAGCTGACGGACCAGTCCAAGCTGTCGATCAGCCTCGCGCGCCGGGTGAACCGTCCGAACGCGGAGGCGCTCAATCCGTTTTCGGATCATCAGGACGTGCACAATCTGCGGGCGGGCAATCCCAACCTTCTGCCCCAGGACACGATCGCCTTCGAGGCGGGCTACAGCTTTGAAAGCAAAGCGATCAGCTATGGCGCGACCTTCTATTACCGCTTCACCCGCGACGCCTTCACCACCATCACCACCCCCGTCGGGGACGGCGTTCTTCTGACCACCGGGGCCAATCTGCCCAAGAGCCGGTCGGGGGGCGCAGAATTCACGGCAAACGGCAAGGTCACAGACAGCGTCGCCTTCAAGCTCAGCGGCAATCTCTTCACCAATGAGATCGACGCCACCGCGATCGGCGGCGCGGGGCTGCGGTCCTCCACCGGGCTCAACCTCAAGGCCAGCCTTGACTATCATCCGACCAAGATCGACACGGCGCAGGCGTCCTTCAGCCGCTCTGACCGGCGCCTGACCGCGCAGGGGTCCGTCGGCCCGGTCAACATCCTCAATCTCGGCTATCGGCGGCAGATCACGCCAAGCCTTGCCCTGGTCGCGACCTATTCGGACGCGCTGAACGGCCAGATCCTGCGCCGAAAGCTGGTCACGCCGGATCTTGACGACGACTACCGGCGCCTGCAGCGGGGACGGATCGCCTATGTGGGCGTCACCTACGCCTTCGGCGCCCCGAAAAAGGCCAAGCCGCAGGGCTTTGAATACGAGCCATGAGGACGCAGGGGCGATGGAGCGCCTTCACCCACGGCCGGATCTGTATTAACGCTGCGCGCCTTCCGTTGCGGGGATCGAGATGATGATGCGAAGCCTGACGGCCTGCCTCCTGGCGGGCGCAGCCTGGATGGGCGCCCTGGGCGCTGCGCAGGCGGATGAGGCGGCGGACGCCCTGTCCCCCGTGGTCGTGACCGCCACCCGCATCCCGGTCGAGGAACAGAGGGTCCCGGCCATGCTGACCCGCCTGAGCGGCCAGGATCTGGCGGCCCGCGGCGCGGACGATCTTCGCGCCACCCTCGCCCTCGTGTCAGGGGCCGAGGCGCCCGCAGGCGGCGATGCAGGACCGGCCAGCGCCGTGCCGAGCTTTTGGGGTCTGCATGAGTTCGACGCCTTCCTTCTGGTCGTGGACGGCGTGCCCTGGGGCGGCGCGTTCAATCCGGCGATCTCGACGCTTGATCTTGGCAATGTCGACCGGGTGGAGGTGCTCAAAGGCCCCTCCCCCGTAGCTCTGGGCCAGAACGCCTTTGTCGGCGTCATCCAGGTGATCCACGCACCCGCAGGCGAGGCGGCGCCGATGCTCAGCCTGGCGGGCGGCGAGCACGGATCCTACGAGGGCGCCCTTGTGCTCAACCTGCCCGCCTTGGGCGGACTGAAGCAGACCCTGTCCTTGAGCGGCGAGAACCAGGGCTTTGCCGACCGCTTTGAAAAGGTGCGGGACGTGAAGGGCCAGTATCGCGCGGCGACGACGGTCGGGGGCGGCGACTTAAAGCTTAGCCTCGACTTCGCCTT
>Ga0316217_10002315_pt1 | contig 23159 bp, 24 predicted proteins | sample 1anoAmetaG_FD_203633 | JGI IMG/M metagenome (GOLD analysis project Ga0316217, IMG submission 203633) | Freshwater microbial communities from Trout Bog Lake, Wisconsin, USA - 1anoA | ecosystem: Environmental > Aquatic > Freshwater > Lake > Hypolimnion/Profundal zone | place: USA: Wisconsin...
ACGGGGGGATGCCCTTGAGTCTCTGGCTTGCCGGAGTGTTTGTCGAATCGGATTTGGTGATGTCATATAAGGTATTTAAATAACTGTGATCACTCCGGCCGCCATCGACCCTCGCCGCCTGGACACCTTCCGGGTGGTGGCCCAGGCCGGACAGGTCTCCGGAGCCGCCCGCCTGCTGCATCTTTCCCAGCCGGCGGTCACCGCCCAGGTCCGGCAGCTGGAGGCCGAAGTCGGCAGCCCGCTGTTCACCCGCCACCCCGAGGGCATGCGGCTGACCGATGCCGGCCGGCGCCTGCTGGACTACGCCCGGCAGATCCACGGGCTGCTGGAGGAGGCCCGGGACCAGGCCGCGGGGAGCGGCATGTCCGGCGGCCAGCTCCGCCTGGCGGCCAGCACGACCATCGCCGGCCACGTGCTGCCCTTGCTGTTCCAGGGGTTCCTCGCCCGGCACCGCCCCGATGGCCTGCAGCTGGATGTGGGCAATACCGAGGAGGTCCTGGCCTGGGTGCGCGAAGGTGTGGTCGCCCTGGGCATGGTGGAAGGCCTCACCCGCGCGGCGGGCCTGTCCCTGGAACCGTACCTGCGCGACGAACTGGTGGCCGTGAGGCCGGTGCGCGGTCCCGGCAATCTGGCCGCGGTGCGCTCCGCCTCCGGCATCATGGGGGTTCCCCTGATCTGGCGCGAGGCGGGCTCGGGCACCCGCGCCGTGGTGGAGCGCGCCTTCCATGAAGCCGGGCTCAAGCGCCGGCCCCGGGAGGGCGACCTGGTGCTGGGCGATACCGAGGCCATCAAGACCAGCGTGCTGGCCGGACTGGGCATCGGCTTCCTGTCCCGGTGGAGCATCCAGCGGGAGATCGAACACGGAGAACTGGAAGTCATCGCCCTGCCGGACCTGGCCATCCACCGGAGCTTCTCCTGGGTCCAGTCCGGGGGCGGCCTTGCGGGCGAAGGACTGGCGTTCCTGGAATGGGCCCGGGTCCATCCGCCGGCGTTGCGGTACTGAGCTTGACGGGAGCGGCCCGGGTGGTTAACCTCGCCTGGATTTCATTTACCGCATGGGAATAAATTGCAAAAAACATTGATAATTTACGGCCAATTTTCATGATGGTTCAGGCCCGCGCCCTCACCCACCTGGACGCCCTGGAAGCGGAGGGCATCCACATCCTCCGGGAGGTGGCCGGGCAGTGCCGGAACCCGGTGCTGCTGTTCTCCGGCGGCAAGGATTCCGTGTGCCTGCTGGCCCTGGCCGAAAAGGCGTTCCGGCCGGCCCGGTTCCCGTTCCCGCTGCTGCACATCGATACCGGTCACAACTTCCCGGAGGTGATCGCGTTCCGGGACCGGCGGGCCCGGGAGTTGGGCGAGCGGCTGATCGTGCGCGAGGTGGAGGACTCCATCCGCCGGGGCAGCGTGGTGCTGCGCAGCCCGCTCCAGTCCCGCAACCCGTTCCAGAGCGTGACGCTGCTGGAGGCCATCCGGGAATTCGGCTTCGACGCCTGCGTCGGCGGCGCCCGGCGGGACGAGGAGAAGGCCCGGGCCAAGGAGCGCATCTTCTCGTTCCGGGACGAGTTCGGGCAGTGGGATCCCCGGCGCCAGCGGCCGGAACTGTGGGACCTGTACAACGCCCGCTGCTTCCCGGGCGAAAACATCCGGGTGTTCCCCATCTCCAACTGGACCGAACTGGACGTCTGGCAGTACGTCCAGCGGGAGCGCCTGGAGCTGCCCGGCCTCTACTTTGCCCACCGCCGTGCCGTGGTGCGCCGCGGCCCGCTCCTGGCGCCCGTCACCCCGCTGACCCCGGCCCGGGAGGGGGAGCGGGTGGAGGAACTCATGGTGCGGTTCCGCACGGTGGGCGACATCCCCTGCACCGCGCCGGTGGAGAGCCGGGCGGCCAGCCTCGAGGATATCGTCCGGGAGACCGCTGCGGCGCAGATCACCGAACGGGGCGCCACCCGCCTGGACGACCAGGTCTCCGAGGCGGCCATGGAGCAGCGCAAGAAGGAGGGGTATTTCTGATGGAAACCGGGATGCTCCGCTTCATCACCTGCGGCAGCGTGGACGACGGCAAGAGCACGCTCATCGGCCGGCTCCTGTTCGACAGCAAGGCCATCCTGGCCGACGCCCTGGACACCCTCCGGCGCACCTCCCGCAAGCGCGGCGCTCCGGAGGTGGACCTCAGCCTGCTCACCGACGGACTCCAGGCAGAGCGGGAACAGGGCATCACCATCGACGTGGCCTACCGCTACTTCTCCACCGGCAGGCGCAAGTTCATCCTCGGCGACGCCCCGGGCCATGAGCAGTACACCCGCAACATGGTCACCGCCGCCAGCACCGCCGATCTCGCCATCATCCTGGTGGACGCCCAAAAGGGCGTGCTGGCCCAGACTCGCAGGCACACCGCCCTGGCCCACCTGCTGGGCATCCGCCACCTGGTGATGGCGATCAACAAGATGGACCTGGCGGGCTGGTCCGAGGCGGTGTTCGCGGCCATCCGCGAGAACTGCCTGGCCTTCGCCGGGGAACTGGGGATCACGGGGCTGGCCTTCCTGCCCCTGTCGGCGCTCACCGGCGAAGGGGTGGTGGAGCGGGGCGGGCGGATGCCTTGGCACCATGGGCCGACCCTGCTGGAATTCCTGGAATCGGTGCCCCTGCCGCAGGAGGACCTGGAGCGGCCGTTCCGCTTCCCGGTCCAGTGGGTGTGCCTGGGGCCGGGCGGCGGCCGGGATTTCCGCGGCTACGCGGGGCGGGTGGACGCGGGGACCATCCAGGTGGGCGAGGAGGTCGTGGTGCTGCCCGGGCCGGGCCGGTCCCGGGTGCGGGGCATCCGGCTCGGGGAGGCCCGGCTGGAGGTCGCCCGGGCCGGCCAGAGCGTCACCCTGGAACTGGCGGAGGAACTGGACGTGTCCCGGGGCGACCTGCTGGCCGGAACCCTGGCGCCGCCGGCCCTGGCCCGGGAACTGGAGGCCACCCTCTGCTGGTTCTCCGAGGCCCCGGCCCGGGCCGGCGAGCGGTTCCTGCTCCATGCCGGCGCCCGCGACGTCCGGGCCCGGCTCCAGGCGATCCACTCGCGGCTCGAGATCGCCAGCCTCCGGCCCCAGGCCGCGGACCGGCTGGCCATGAACGACATCGCCGAGGTCCGGCTCCGGCTGCAGGCGCCCCTCGCCGCGGATCCCTATGCCTCGAACCGCTCCACCGGCGCCTTCATCCTCATCGACGAGGCCAGCAACGCCACCGTCGCCGGCGGGCTGGTCCGGTCCCTGGCGCCATGACGATGACCGCCCCGGACGTGCCGGACCTGGATCCGGACCACTGGCCGTCGGCCCGGGCCCAGGCCCACCGGATGCTGGACGACATCCTGGACCATGTGGAACAGGTCCGGGAGCGTCCGGTGTGGCGGCCCATCCCGCCCGGAATCCGGGCCGCCCTGCGCCGGTCCCCGCCGGTCGAGCCTTCGGACCTGGCGGCGGTGCACGGGGAATTCCTCCGCCTGGTGCTTCCCTACGGGGCCGGGAACCTGCACCCGGGTTTCATGGGCTGGGTGCACGGGGCCGGCAACCTCGCCGGCATGCTCGGGGAGATGCTCGCCGCCGGGCTCGACGCCAACCTGGGCGGGCGGGACCACATGCCCATCGAAGTGGAACGCCAGGTGGCCGACTGGGCGCGCCAGTGGTTCGGCCTGCCGCCCGGGGCGCAGGGGCTGTTCGTCACCGGCAGCTCCATGGCCAACTTCATGGCGGTGCTGGTGGCCCGGACCGCCGCCCTGGGCCCCGAGGTCCGGTCCCGGGGCGTGGCCGGCGTCCCGGACCGGCTCACCGCCTACACCTCCGCCGCCGCCCACGGCTGCCTGGTCCGGGCCATGGAGATGGCCGGGCTGGGCAGCGAGGCCCTGCGGCGCCTGCCCACCGGCCCCGGGGGGCGCATGGACCTGCAGGCGCTGGAGCAGGCTGTCGCCGCGGACCGGGCGGCCGGGTACCGGCCGTTCCTGGTGGCGGGAACGGCGGGAACCGTGGACACCGGCGCCGTGGACGACCTCGCCGCCATCGCCGCCCTGGCCGGGCGCGAGCGGCTCTGGTTCCACGTGGACGGCGCCTGCGGCGCCCTGGCCATCCTGGCCCCGGAACTGGCCCCCCTGCTGGACGGGATCCAGCGGGTGGACTCCCTGGCCCTGGATTTCCACAAGTGGGGCCAGGTGCCCTATGACGCCGGCTTCCTGCTGGTGCGGGACGGCGAAGCCCAGCGCGCCACCTTCGCCGCCCCGGCGGCCTACCTCCGCCAGACCGGCCGGGGCCTGGCCGGGGGGCCCCCCTGGCCCTGCGACTACGGGCCGGACCTGTCCCGGGGGTTCCGGGCCCTGAAGACCTGGTTCACCCTCAAGGTCCACGGCACCCGCAGGCTGGGCGCCATGATCGCCCGCACCTGCCGGCTGGCCCAGCACCTGAAGGCCCGGATCGAGGCCGCCCCGGAACTGGAGCTCATGGCGCCGGTGGCCCTGAACATCGTCTGCTTCCGCCGCCGGGGCCCGGATCCGGACGCCCTGAACCAGGCCATCGTCACCGCGCTCCAGGAAGCCGGGGTCGCGGCCCCGTCCACCACCGTCCTCCGCGGCAGCCTGGCCATCCGCGCCGCCATCGTCAACCACCGGACCCGGATCGAGGACATCGACCGTCTGGTGGACGCGGTGCTGGCGGCGGGCAGTGGATCCGCCGGCTGATCAAGGTTCGACCACGATCTCCCAGGTGATGGGCGCGGCCTTGGCCAGCATCGCCGAGACGCCGCAGTAGCGGTCCATGGACAGGATCACCGCCTTCTCCAGCTTCTCCGGGGGCAGGTCCCTGCCGCGGAACACGTAGCGCAGGTGGATGCTCTTGAACACCTTGGGATGGTCCTCGGTGAGCTCGGCGCCGGCCTGCACTTCGAACCCGTCCAGCCGGACCCGCATCTTTTCGAGGATGGAGACGACGTCCATGCCGGTGCAGCCGCCCAGGCCGGACAGCAGGAGGCCCTTGGGGCTGGAGCCGCTGTCCTGGCCGCCGGATTCGAGGGAGGCGTCCAGGGCCACGGCGTGGCCGCCCTGGTGGGCGGTGAAGGCCAGCCCGGAGTTCCATTTAACGGTGGATTGCATCGGCGCTTCTCCCTATCTGAGGCGGGTCCAGGGACCGGCGTTGTGGACCTGCTGGTAGCCGGCCCGCTCGAGGATCTGCTTGGCCATGCCGCTCCGGCCGCCGCTGGCGCAGCACAGCAGCACCGGCCGGTCCTGGGCGATCTCCGACAGCCGCCCCTGGATCTGGTCCAGCGGGATGTTCAGGCTCGGTTCCACGTGCCCCTGGGCGAACTCCGCGGGGGTGCGCACATCGACGATCAGGGCGCCGGCCGCTTTCAAGGTCATCAGGTCTTCCATGGTCGAACCTCCGGTTGGACTGAGCAGGATCCGCCGCAGCAGCATGAGCGTGCCGATGGACAAGCTCGAAACCAGGATCAGGTTACCAAGGGACACGGGCACCTTCATGCGTTGGATGGAACAGGGAGCGTCCAATATTTCCAATAAAAGTTAATATACCCCATCGCCCTGTCAAGCGCCCGCGCCCGCGCGCACAGCGGATCCCGTATCCTGGAAGCCTCGGGAGGCACGGCATGATCACCTTGGAACAGCGGATGCAGCGGATCCGCCTGGTGTGCACGGATGTGGACGGAGTGCTCACCAACGGCGACCTGCACTACGGCGACCGGTCCACCCACGACAAGACCTTCAACGCCAAGGACGGGGCCGGCATCAAGCTGCTCCAGGGCGCCGGCATCCCGGTGGCCTTCATTTCCGGGCTGCACTCGCCCGCCACCCTGCAGCGCGCCGCGGACCTCCAGGTGGTGGACTGCGTCGCCGGACGGCTGGACAAGCTGCCGGTGCTGGAGCAGCTGTGCGCCAAGTACGGCCTCGCCCTGGATCAGGTGGCCCACCTGGGCGACGATCTCACCGATCTGCCCCTGCTGGCCGCGGTCGGCCTGGCCTGCTGCCCCCAGGACGCGGTGGCGGACGTGAAGGCGGCGGCGCACTGGGTGGTTCCGGTGGCGGGCGGGGCGGGGGTGCTGCGCGCGGTGGCGGACGCCGTCCTCAAGGCCCAGGGGCGCTGGCAGGGGATCCTGGCCTCCTACCTCCGGCATTGAGCTTCAGCAGCAGATGCTCGGCCACCCGGCCGGCGGCCCCGGGCTCGCCCAGGTGGGCCCGGAGGGTGCCCAGCTCGGCCCGCATCCGGGCGGCCACCCCGGGATCCAGCAGGGCGGCCAGCTCGGCACCCAGGCGCTGGGCGTTCACCTCACCCTGGAGCAGTTCCGGCGCCACCTGGCGGCCGGCCACCACGTTGGCCAGGCCGAAGTACGGGATCTTCACCCAGCGCCTGGCGGCGAAGTGGGTCAGCGGGTTCAGCTTGTAGATGATCGCGAAGGGCGTGCCCAGCAGCGCGGTCTCCAGGGTGGCGGTGCCCGAGCAGACCAGGGCCGCGTCCGCGTAGGCCCGGGCGGCGTAGCCCAGGCCGTGCACCAGGCTCACCGGCCCGGTGCGCAGGTGGGCGCGCAGCGCCGCCTCGGGCAGGGTGGGGGCCACCGGGATCACCCACTGCACCTGGCGCCGTTCGGGCCGGGCCTGCCAGTCCTCCACCAGCTGGACCAGGGGCGGCATGAGCCGCTCCAGTTCGCCGGCGCGGCTGCCCGGCAGCAGAGCCACCAAGGGCCGGCCGGGATCCAGTCCGGTGGTGCGGAAGAAGGTGTCACGGTCCACTTCCGCGACCGCGGCCTCCACCAGCGGATTGCCCACCCACAGCGCCTCCACCGGGAGGCCCTGGAACAGCCGGGGCTCGAAGTCGAACAGGCAGTAGAGGGTGTCCAGGGTGCGGCCCAGTTCCGGGATCCGCCCGGCCTTCCAGGCCCAGACCTGGGGGCACACGTACTGGTGCAGCCGCACCTCCGGCATGGCCTTGCGCAGGGCCTTGGCCAGCCGGATGTTGAAGCCCGGATAGTCGATCAGCAGGGCGCCGCCGATGCCTTCCCGGGCGGCCAGCTCCAGGATCTCGGCGAACAGGCGCTTGAGCCGCGGCAGATGGCGGAGCACCTCCACGAAGCCCACCACGGCCAGGTCCCGCACATCCGCCAGCTTGCGGTCCAGCAGAGGGGTCATGAGGCTGCCGCCCACCCCCACCAGCCTCAGGTCCGGACGGCGGGCCCGCAGTTCCCGCAGAATCTCCGCCCCGTGCAGGTCTCCGGAGGCTTCGCCGGCGATGACCAGAAGCGGCTTCATGGGCGTTCCTCCGGATCGGAATCCCGGAGGACCGGGAACAGGACGGGCGGGAACTCCCGGGCGACGCGTTCCGCCAGCTCCCGGTGGGCGGCCGGATCCCCGGCGGGGATCGCCAGGTTCCACCGGTAGCCCAGGGCCTGCAGCGGCCGGAAATCGTCCCCGTCGGCGCCCACGGCGCAGTACAGGCGGTCCTCCACGGCCTCCAGGTCCCCCTGGAGGCCCGCGTCCCAGCAGAACCCCACCGCCGCGCCCCGGGCCTCCTTCAGCAGCGCGGCCAGTCCGGGCGCAGCCCCCGGCCTCGGCCGCAGGGCGAGTCTGGGTCCGGCGCCCTGGGTCACTTCCAGCAGCCCTTCCAGCACCGCCATGCAGGCCGAGGTCTGGGAGCGGCCGGCCGGCACCTCGGCGGAGAGCACCAGGAAATCCGTCCCGGGCCGGGCGCGCAGGGCCGCCAGGGCGGCGTCGCCCAGTTCCGGCCCCCAGGGCTGCCACGGCAGGTGCAGGGCGTGGACTTCGGCCCGGGCCCAGCCCGGGTGGACGGTTCCGGCCCAGGCCAGTTCCACGGCCGGGAACCCCAGCCAGGATTCCGGTTCGCAGGTTGAAGGGAGAAGGGGCACAATTCGCATCAAGTGATTATCATGAAGCACCGGAGGCATCCATGGCCCGAGTTTTCACCCTGGAGGAGGCCCGCGAGGTCCTGCCGCAGGTGCAGGCAGTGACCCGGCCCGTGTTCGAGCTGGCCTCCAGCATGGCCGAGGAACTGCAGGCCGCCGAGGACCGCGAGGACGAAGCCCGGGTGGAATCCATGCAGAGCCGCCTGGAAGCCCTGATGGAATCCTGGGCCGACGCGGTGCGGGACCTGGGGCCGGATGTGAAGGGCCCCTGGCTGGTGGACTTCGATTCCGGCGACGGCTACTGGTGCTGGGCCTTCCCGGAGGAGGACCTGGACCACTGGCACGACTACGAGGGCGGCTTCTCCAGCCGGATCCCGGTGGCGCACAAGCCCGGGGCCCGGCAGGGGTGACCGGTCCCGCGTTCCGCGAAGCGGTGCTGCTGACCGTGGCCCGGGTGCCGCCCGGCAGGGTGGCCACCTACGGCCAGATCGCCTGGATGGCCGGGTTCCCGCGGCGGCCGCGGCAGGTGGGCATGGTGCTCAAGGGCCTGCCCGAAGGCAGCGCCGTGCCCTGGCACCGCATCGTCAGCGCAAAGGGCTATGTGCCCAGCCGCGGACGCTGGTGGGGAGCGCAGCTGCAGATCCAGCGGCTGCGGGAGGAGGGCGTGGCGGTGGACGACGCGGGGAACCTCGACCTGGGGCGGTTCGGCTGGAACGGCGAGTTTTCTTTTCCCTAGCCAACAAAATCACCTGCTTGTCATCAATTCTTCACACCCTTCCGGGAACCTTTTGGGAACCGATGAACGGTCTGGAGATCCATATGAAATTGTCTAGTCGTCTTGGCCTTCTGGCCATTGTGCTCACTCTGCCCGGAACCCTGGGTGCGCAGTCCGCTCCCAAGATCGGCGGCAACGTCCAGCTCTGGTACAACCAGATCGGGGACAACAATCTGCGCAACAACAGCGCGGCCCCCATGGGCTACTACAACCTGCGCAGCGAATTCAAGGAGGACGGGTTCGCCGTGCGCCGCGCGGAGATCAATGTCTCCGGTTCGGTCCTGCCGTCCGTCGACTATTACGCCATGATCGACCCCTCGATCAACACCAGCTCCCAGTCCACCACCTACACCACCACCGCCACCACCACCAACGGCGTCACCACCTACACCACCAAGGCCGTCACCAACACCAACAGCAGCTACAACCCGACCATCCTGCAGGACCTCTTCCTCACCTGGCACCAGGATGCCTTCGCGGTCCGCATGGGCCAGATGAAGACCCTGCAGACCTACGAAGGCAACATCAGTTCCTCGGAACTGCTGTTCGCCGAGCGTTCCCAGCTGGGCCGGGTGTTCGGCGACAAGCGCGACCGTGGTGTCTACGCCAGCTTCCAGGGCGGCGATCCCAAGGAAGGCTTCGGCACCAAGATCACCGCCGGCTTCTTCAATGGTGTCTCCGACCTGGCCTCCGGCAAGGCTTCCGACCTCAATTCCCAGAAGGACTTTATCGCCCGCCTGGATTTCAACGTGGGCAGCAAGCACAAGTTCGGCGCCTACACCCTGCAGGGTGAAACGGACCAGAAGGACGCCACCGGCGCCCAGGTGGCCTTGACCTTCGCCGGCGCCGGCGCGCCGACCGCCAGCACCGTCCTGGCCGACAAGGACAAGACGACCAACATGGGCGTCTATTACGTCTATCAGGACAGCAATTGGCATTTCAGCGCCGAGTACATCACCGGCCTTCTCGGCCGCCGGTTCGCCTCGATCACCAACGTATCCACCGGCGGCGCCGCACTGCGCGACTACCTGGAACAGAAGTTCGAGGGCTACTACCTGACCGGTGCCTACAAGATGGGCGCCAACTCCTTCCAGCTCCGCTACGACTACCTGAACTACAATTCCGGTGACAACTGGTACGGCGCCAACCCCTACGTCACCGCGGCCACCGACTACACCCCGAAGTACAAGGAAACCACCCTCGGCTACACCTACGCCTTCAATCCCGGCCTGGTCAAGTCGGCCAACTTCAAGCTCAACTACATCATTCGCAGCAAGAACTTCCTGAAGCCGCTGGCCGCTGCCGGCGAGACCTCCGAGCAGGGTGGCAACAACCTGGTGGCCGCCTTCCAGGTGGCCTTCTAACACCGCCTGATCCGCTTGTGCCTGGAACGGGCGCACCGTCCTGCGCAGGCGGGCGGTGCCAGCAAACCATCGTGCGCCGGGCCTCCTGGGGACCCGGCGCACGTTTTCTGGTTCAGGCCTTGAGGGCCTCGGCCACCACCGTGCCCATCGGGGTCGTGGGTCGGCCGGTGAGCCTGCTCAAGGAGCGGGTGTCGTCAAACAGGCCGCCGCGGGAGGCGCCGGTATCGGAATCGGCCAGGAGCGAGGCCAGTCCCTCGGGGAGGCCGGCGCCCAGCAGCACGGCCCGGTATTCCGCTTCGGGCAGGTCCTTGTAGGCGATGGCCTTGCCGGTCTGCCGGCCGACCTCCGCGGCGAACTCCGACAGGGTGTACGCCGTGTCCCCGGCCAGTTCGTGGATCCGCCCGGCCTGGTCGTCCCTGAGCAGGACCTTGGCCGCGGCCAGGGCGTAGTCGGCCCGGGCCGCCGAGGCGATCCGGCCGTCCCCGGCGCTGCCCAGGAACACGCCGAACTTCAGGGCGGAGGGGATGCTGGCGGTGTAGTTCTCGGTGTACCAGCCGTTGCGCAGCAGCACCCAGGGCAGGCCCGAAGCCTTGAGCCAGGCTTCGGTGTCGCGGTGTTCCGCCGCCAGCCCCAGGGGCGAGACCTCGGCGTGGAGCACGCTGGTGTAGGCCACCAGCTTCACCCCCGCCTGCCTGGCGGCGTCGATGGCGGCCCGGTGCTGGGCGAAGCGCTTGCCCACCTCGCTGGAGGAGATCAGCAGCAGCTTTGAGGCGCCCTGGAACGCCGCGGCGAGGGTCTCGGGGCGGTCATAGTCGGCCGGGCGGACCTGGATGCCCAGGGCGGCCAGATCCTGGACTTTAGCGGGGGTGCGGACGGCCGCGACGATCTCGCCGGCGGGAAGCGTCTTGAGCAGATTCTGGATGACGAGGCGGCCGAGCTGGCCTGAGGCGCCGGTAATGACGATCATGGTAAGGACTCCTTCGAAAATCGTAACCAATATAGTTACGGGTTGGGGTAAAAAAAACGGACGATCCGGTCGATCACTTCACGCTCGCCACCAGGGCGGCGATGGTGGTGCGGTCCAGGTCCTGCTCCATGGCCTCCTGGGCCGAGCGGAAGGGGCCGGCCAGGAGCGACTGGATCGACCGGCCGATGGGACAGCGCGGGTTGGGGTCGGAACTGTGCAGGGGGAAGACGGAGCCCCCGTCCACCGCGGCGAGCACGTCCCGGAGGGTGATCCGGGCCGGGTCCTTCAGCAGCTGCCAGCCGCCCCCCGGCCCGCCCTGGGAGCTGACCAGCCCTGCTGCCCTCAGGCCGGCCAGGAGCCGGCGGATCACCACGGGGTTGGTGTTGACGCTGCCGGCGAGGTATTCCGAGGTGCGGGATTCGGGTCCGGCATAGGCCAGAAGGGTCAGAATGTGGATGGCGACGGTGTAGCGGCTGCTGTTGTTCAAGGTGAACTCGATCCGTAACAAGGATGGTTACAAAAACGAAAAGTATCAAGCTGTATTTCTCGCGCGACCATCGACTCACGGCGCGAGGCTGGTCCAATCCTCGTAATCGAACACCGCCATGCCCGCGAAGGCGCTCTGCCCCTGCAGTCCGGCTGCCACCGCGGCCATCTGGCCGTACATGTACGCCTGGCCCCCCCCGCAGAAGGTGATGCTGGCGTCCGATCCGCACGAGACATCCACCGCCAGGGTCACCGGCTTGCCCTGGGCATTGGCGTAGGCGAGCTGGCCGGCGGCGCCGCTGAGGATGCGCGCGCTGGTGTTGCGGTAGTCCATGATCACGATGCTGTCCACCGCGTCCAGGATCCACTGGCTCAGGGGCCGGGTCTGGCCGTTGCGGGTCACGGGGGTGCCGTCCAGCCAGAAGGCGGTGGCCACCTGGAGCCTGAGCTGGCCGTTCAGCTGGGCGCGCAGGGCCGCCAGCAGGTCCAGGTACTGGTTGGCGGTGCCCTGGAGGTCGGTGTCCCACTGGGGCAGGGTGTAGGGCTCCACGTCGAACTGGATGGTGTCGGGCGCGGGTCTGCCCGCGGCCCGCAGCGGGGCGGCAAAGGCCGCGCACTGGGCGGCGGCCTGGAGGGCCTGGGCCTGGTTGGGCTGGAGGGCCCAGGCGGCCTGGCCGAACAGCAGGGTCACGGCCATGCCGCGGCCGGCCGCGTCCTGGACGAAGTCCGCCAGTTGCGGGTCCGAACTGCCGAGGATGCCCGCGCTCTGCAGGTAGACCCGGCGGATGGCCCGGGGCTGGGCGAAGGCGTAGAAGGCCTGGCGGGCCAGGGCGTCGCTGGCCACGTCGGTGTAGACATAGACCTCCAGGCCGGCCGCGGGGGCCTTGGCCAGGAGGCCGGGGGCGGCGCCGCCGCCGCAGTGCAGCAGGCCCGCCAGGAGGGCAAGAGCGCTCCAGGCCTTCACTGGACCTCCACCGGGGGCTGGGCCTGGTTGAGCCGCTTGCGGATCCAGCGCAGTTCGTGCTTGTCGTAGGGCATGACCGGCTGGGGCTTGTTGTGCACCAGTTCGAACCCGTGGATCTGCTGGTAGAACGCCAGGTGGTGCCGGTTGATGGTGCTCTCGATGATGCGGTGCTTGGAGAGTTCGGAGCGGTGGATGAGGTTGCGCAGGTTGTCGTTCTCCGGGGCCACCAGGCAGGTGTAGAAGATGTACTTGACCTCGAAGATGGTGAGCTGGGACATGAGGATCCGCCAGTAGGGCATCCGTGCCGCCACGGTGGGCAGTTCGTTCTCGATCTGCTCCAGCAGGCACTCCAGGGTGCCCAGGTAGCGGGTCTGGCGGCCCAGGATCCGCTGGGTCTCCATGTACAGCTTGAAGAAGTAGACCTTGCGGTCCTCCGGAGTGTCCGTTTCCAGCAGGTGGCTGTATTTCTGCATGGTGGCATGGAGCTTCTTGATCAGGAAGCTCAGCGCCGCCACGCCGTCGTGGGTGGCGCCGGCCTTGTGGTCGATGATCTTGATGTCGTCGAGGTTGCGCCGGTAGTAGTCCAGCAGCCGGTAGAACGAATCCTCGAACCGCTCCTTGCGGAAGGTCTCCTTGGATTCGGCCAGCTCATGGCGCTGCAGCGAGACGGTCAGGATCAGGCCGGCGAAGGCCAGTCCGGAGAAGATGGTGTTGATGAAGCCGAAGCTCTCCCCGAAGACCCCGCTCCGGCTCAGGGAGAAATCCCGGATCGGCCAGTTGAGCCACAGGATCAGCGAGGCGTACAGGAGGGTCACGCCGATCACGATGCTGAACAGGGCCAGAGCGATGCGGTTGAATTTCATGGGCTGGCCTCGGCTGCGGTGATTCCATCCTATCCTCGCTCCTCGGCCGGGGGACAGGGGCCTTGGGGAGATCGGGGAACTTCCGCGATTGATCTGGCCTTCAAATATTGAAAAAATAAATGATTATTTTTTTCTGGCTTTCGGGAGAAATTTTCTTATCATTTATATTGATTTCTCGTGAGCCGCCACCGAGTCTAAACAAGGCGGAAGGTCGCTCATCCGGCCACCGGCAAACCTGCTAATCCGGTTCATCAACTGGCAGAGGCCTCCGGACCCGGAGGCTTTCTGATGTCGGCCCTTGAAGCCAAGGTTGGAAGTGCGACACCAACAAAAAACAGCCACCGGTGAAGGTGGCTGCAAGTGCTGTATTGATTGGTTGGGGAGGAAGGATTTGAACCCTCACCTGACAGAATCAGAATCTGTAACATGACTATGTATATGCTTAAGCCTAGTTGCGAATTGATGCGTTAACATCATAATTTTTCAGATGGTTGAAGACATTTAAGAGAGATTCGACCATCCCGCCTAACCTTTTATCTATTTTAAAAAAATGATACCAAAATGATCCTGGAAGCGTATATTGTAATTGGTATCATTGGAGAGATTGTGACCGTATCCCGAGTGTCAACGCATACGTTAAATAATCTAAGTGCTAAGGAAAAAAGATATTGGCAGCCTACAGGCTATAAAAATTTATACGTTATGGTCACCGAACGAGGTGCCAAGTCCTGGTATTTCCGGGGGGTGATCACTAGGGGGGGCGAAAAGAAGATCCCTATCAACTACATGCTCGGCTCCTATGGCGAGATGAATCGTTCGGAAGCGGAGGACATGGCTGACGTCATCCGCCATGGCTGCTCAATGGGCACTGACCCTAGATGCCAGACTGGGACGCTGGAAGAAGTGGAGTGTGTGGAAACCACCCTCCAACATTATTGGGAAGAATTTGACCAGAAGTATCTAAAAGATCCAAACAAACCTAAATCCCCTGCCTACATTAAGTATCAATGGTGGGCATGGAGAAAGTATTGTGCCGCAATTGAAGCTGGTCCTGAGGTGGATGTATTGCCAATTCCACTATTAAATACTGAAAATAGAATTGGCACCATGCAAGTTAAGATGATTGATACAGGGACCATGGAAAGATTGTTTTGGCCCCTGTCGGCAACTCCCACCACATACAATCGATTGAGGGCCATGCTTCATAAATTTTATAATTGGTGTATGGCATGGTACCCCAGAGAATTCCTTTCAAATCCGGTAAGGGTGGCTAAAGCAGAAGAAAACGACTCCAGGGATAGAAACCTATCTGTCGATGAACTTCATCGTTTTGGGAAAGCATGGAGAGAATCCACAAATGTGTATAAGGATAATATTTTGTTTATGCTTCTTACTGGTTCAAGAGCAGGTATTATAGTCAACTGGGATCCAGCTTGGATTCAGGAAGAACCTTATCCATTTCTTAAAATTCCACCCAAGACACCAGGAACAAAAAACACTAGGTTTGTTATTCTGCCAACTACAGTCAAGACATTGCTGCCTAAGATAAGTAAAACTCCCAATCATTTACTAGCAACCTGTTTAGATCAAATTTGCAAAAATGCAGATATTGTTGAGACTGATGAGTGTCCCTTGCCATGCTTGCACGATCTTCGGCGAACCTTTTCCAGTCGGGCTGGAGACATTGATGAGTCCGATGATCAGACCAATGCTGTTTTAGGTCACAGCACTAGCACCGATATAGACGGTAGGGCAAAGAAAGGTGCTAGCAGAGTCAGTGATACATATCTGCGCAGAGCAATTCCGCCTCTTGTTCCTGTGGCTGAACGAATTTCTGCCTACATCCAATCTCAACTTGACGCAGTTCCAGCCCAGTCAGAGAAATCAATCCAGGCCAAGAAGCGGCCCATCCCCATTTCAATAGGGATTGGGAGTGTAACAGCCACAACCATTGACATCAGTTCATTTCCCACGGGAGCAGAAGGAGGCAATGGAAGTGGAGTGGATCAAGGTAAGTGAGCAGGCCGAGCAGAGCCGCTCATGTTCAGCCGTGACCAAGTTCTCTCCAGCCATGCCTATGCCGGTGCTGACCAGGGCGAGGCGGACCCGATTGCTCCGGCTCACCCGGAGTAGGGTCGACCACTTCCATTTTTGTCTCGTTGGTCGCCTCCCAGGCGGACCTGAGCTAAAGCGCGTACAGAATCGCTTTAGATTGCAGAATCCGAGGTTGTGGAGGCCATCCGACCTGCCCGATGGCACTCCGATACGCCCGGACGTCTCCTGGGGCCTCCCTGGCGTTTTTCACTTTGCTGGTGGAATTCCTTCAAAACCCTGACTCGCCAAGTAATCCCTGACGGACTGGACATATTTTCGGGGAACGTGCCCAGCTTTCATCCAGCTTGAGTTGTAGTTCCCTGGAAGAATTCCAGGTGCGACAACCCCCATAAATTTTGTTGTTACTATTTTACTATTAAGCCGAAGAGTTTCTAGGTATTTAAAAAGCTCTGGGTCGCCCGTCTCTGTCCGCTTACGCTTCTTCCTAGCCATATTGTCTGGCTGCTGGGCTACTCCCTCCGGTGCTGCTGCAGTTATAGAGGAAGATGGACCGACATCCCCGGCACTCAAAGGTGCAGCCAAGGTTGATTCTTTCAATAGTGCACGTTGGTAACTTTCCAGAAGGCCGCCCTTCCTCATCGCTTTATCTGCTTCCCTGCCCATTTCCTCCCCTTTGAGGGCACTAAGGATCTGAAGGGCACGGGACACTTCACCGCTAATGGTTAGGGTGACTGGTCCCCAGCCAGCAATCTTCTTTCTCGGCATAGAGCCTCCTGGCACAAGAAACGACATTGTAACGCTCTATGGTAGTCAAGCAATAGCATTGATGATTAAAAGCTTCACAGCATTTTAAATGAAAAGCGTTGTTAGTTAGGTATAAATTAAGGTTAAACAATTACAACGTAATACATTTTAAACATTACTATAAAACAACATTAATAAAATGTTACGTTAAAAAACATTCAATTGATAACGGTTAAAAATATTAACGTCATAAATTAAAAACCATTTAATGTAATAACGTAGTGTATCAAATTCAACATATCCTATAATATGTATCTAATTGTTCTATTTACTTATCTTATGTCATTTGGCCACGAACAGATTCATAGCTGATCCACCGCGCCTACCACTGCAATCAGTTAAATGACCATAGTTTCATCTTTCGAAACCAAGGATGCAATCCCATCTGCAAAGCGATGCTCTGGACTACCGGACTCGGACCTGCCTTTAGTGCTTTTGTACGAACAATAGACGAATAAAAATAAATCTTTAGCGAAAGTGCTGACTAAAAATTTACAGTGTTGAAATGATTAGGCTTACATGCAGGCAAATTGTTAACTTCTCTTTCGATGCAGGCAGCAGCAATACCCACGTTGTATTGATCATCACGCACAAGGACCTCTCCCTTGAACAATGAACCCTTCAGCACCCCCATCCCAGTTTAACCCGGCAGTGTGTCCCGCGCCTAGAACAGCGGGGAGAGAACAACACGGGGTTGACCTGGGATAACCATAGAAAGATTTTTATATGTTTCACTGGTCCTACTTCTCATGTGCATTCGACAATAGGCCTAAGGCTGTTGAATGCTCATGGGAGGATTTCTGCAAGGTAGTGACCTGCCCCATCTACGCACCTGAGATCACGGAAGGCTGCAATCTGAAGTATCTCAAGACTCTGGGGCCAGCCTGGAGTGCTGCTTGCTGGCATGAAGGCTACCTCCGGGGTGTGGCTGGCATCAAACATGCCCAGATCCTGGCCCTGGATGTAGACAACAGCCAGAAGGTCATCGTTGACTACAATGATAAAGGTGGCCCCATCGTCAAGGAGTTGATCTGCGAGAATTCAGCGTGGCCGGAAGAAATCAGGGACCACCTCGCAGATAGAGATGTGCAAAGTCTAATCTATACCAGCTTTAGCAATCAGCCCAACTGGCCCAAGTTCCGGGTGGTCATCCCCTGTAGCCAGCAGATCGCTCCTGAGAATTACAAGTACGCGCTGGAGCATATGCTTAAGGATCTGGGACTGAACAAGTGGCGGCATTGCTGCGACATCAAGGCCATGCGGGAGACTTCCCGCATGTATTTCAATAAGGCTAAAGGCCCAGCTACTGAAGCTCAAAGCTGGAACATCGAAGGCAACTACTACACTCTACCTGACCCCATCCCAACCAACATCACCCTAACCAACCTACTCCAACCCACCTTAACCGAAGAAGCAGCGCAGAAACGCCTTCTGATACAGGCAACTCAGAGCGTAAGCAAGAAGTTCAAGGAATTGAAGATAACCGACCAGGACCAATGGTGGAGAAGTCTGCCGTTTGATCTCCATGCTCTGGATCTGGTAGGGCAAATGAAGGAAATGGGTTTTCATGTGGGCGAACCCGTTCCTTGGCAAGGGGAAAATGTTGGCCCTGATGGCAAAAGAGAAGTAGGACAAAGATACGTGTGTGAGTGTCCATTTGCATGTGAACATTCCGATTACGATGATAATCCTAACTCTAGATATCAGGCTTATATTATTCAGTTCCCATACAGCATTCCAGTAATGAAATGCTTCCATACCGGCTCCCACGGCGATGAGTTACTTAGATTATTCTTTACAGAACCTAACAGGATTAATGATGCAGGATCCGAATGAGATCGCACTAAAACACCTTAAACGCCCAACGTCAATCTTTGAAGGTATGGGATTAGCTGGAACCGGAAGTATATCCTTCGGCGGGAAAAGGATCCCTGATGGGCCACCCGAAGAGGATATGGAATACATAGATGATCCGGTTGAGGCCATAGTGGCTGAGCCAGTCCCAGTAGTGGATGTAGTCCCCCTGGTGGTGGTGCCATCCGTAGACACAGGGCCAGCGATGGCACCCCGGCCCATCCCCGCTGGGGTAGGGCAAGTGACTGGAGCCATTCCAGGTGTTGGGGAGGTCAGTCCAGATGTTGACGCAGCCCCTATAGCCAGTCCGTCTTCAGACCCGGATGCAGATGAATCCCTGCCTAGGAACAAGAACCTGAAGTATGCCATCACCAAGCGGGGGGTGGCGTTCAAGACCTTCCAGATGGAGGATGAGCGGGACCCGGAGACCGGTAGCGTCAAGAAGGTCCGTAGGGAGGTCCAGTTTCACATGATGGATTTCGTGCCCACCATCGTGCAGGAAGACCTGTCCCATGTCGGGGATGAGGTTCTGAACATCTACCACATCCAAGGCATGACCAGCCGTGGGGTGAAACTCCCTACGCTGCTCGTAGAGGCCAACGACTACCTGGAAATGAAGTGGCTCAGTGGCTGGGGGGCGGACATCTCCATCAATGCTGCCTGGAAATCCGGCAAGGGTTCCATCACCAGCCATATCCGTGAGTTCCTGGTGGAACGTAAGAAGCAGATCCCCCCGGTGAAGCGGGTGGTCTATGACCATCTGGGCTGGCGTCCGATGGATCAGCACTGGACCTATCTCCATGCAGGCGGGGGGATTGATGGAACCGGGCTTGTCTCAGGCTTCACCGTGGATACCGGGCTGGCTCGGTTGAAAAAGTTCAGTTTCGATAGGCTACCTGTTGGCGAGGAACTTAAAGAATGCATCCAGGCTTCGTTGAAGATCCTGGACCTGACCGATGTCGCTACAACGGTGCCGATGCTCCTAGCCATGTATCGGGCGACTCTACCCGTGCAGCCGAAGTTTGGCATCCACTGCCATGCGTCAACCGGGGCTGGTAAATCCACCCTCGCGGCTCTACTACAGGGTCACTTTGACCCCAGTTCAACCGATGCCAGCCTGATTGGCTCCTGGATCTCTACAGCGGCTTCCCTGGAAGTGCTGGTCCATCTGGCGAAGAACATCCTTGTGACGATTGACGATGCCAACCAGTCTGTCCCCGGCATCACCAAGAAGATGGAGCATATCTTCCGGGCCAATGGCAACGGCACCAGCCGTGCCCGTATGACCTCAACCATGAAGAGCCAACGGGCTTATCCACCCCGTGGCATGGTCATGTCAACTGGGGAAGACCTTCCTGAAGGTCATAGCTGCCGCGCCAGATTGCTGATGGTGGACTGTGCCCCGGTAGTTCACCCTGGAGAGGACAACTCCCTGCTGGATGGCCTGCAGCGTGATGTAGCGGATGGCAAAATGAACGGAGCCATGGCAGCTTTCCTGCAGTGGCTGGCACCCCGAATCCCTCAGATTGAACAGGGCTGGACTGCCTCACTGATCCAGTGGCGCAAGAGCATGGACATCCAGCTTCTGGAATCCCATGGGCGATCCATTGACGCCATTGCGGAACTGCTCATCACCGGGCAGCTTCTCTTGGCCTTCGCCCAGGAAAAGGAAGCCATCACGGCCGAACAGGCGGCACAGTATGCGATGAAGTTCAGCTTGGCCTTTGGCGAATTGTCCAAGGATCAAAAGGTCCAGCAGTCAGCAGAAGATCCTATCCAGAAGTTTCTGGAAATCTTCCCCAACCTGCTCATGAGCGGAACCTGCCATGTCACCAATGGCAACCATACTCCGAATAGTGGGTGCCCCGATACTGACTACAAGATGTTCGGCTGGCTGCAGGTAGATCGTCCTGGGGGATTATCCGTGGGCAAGCTGGTGGGGGATCGCATCTACCTAAACAAATCCACTGCTTTCTCAGCGATGGTTGAATATTCCAGACGTTCGGGGGTCAGTTTTTCGGTTACCGAGCAGACCTTCTGGAAGCGAATGGCCGGGGTTCTGGTGAAGGCTACTAGTAAATATGGGGTGGGGGTTAAGATGTCCCCCGCGCTGGCTGCTGGGTTTGATTCCAGCTACGCACCCTGCATTGAAGTCAATGCCTTCCCGTGCTGGTGTGAATGGGTGCCGAAGACGGTAACCCCCTTCGCAGGCAGAACGGTGCCGCTCACGTTCCCGGCAGTTCCTCCGCTGACCCCGACTGGACAAGCAGCACCTATCACCCCCGCTGGAGGCGTGACCCCCCGCCCCGGATCCGATACCTGACTTTGACCTCTAGCAACTGGCCCCGGAAGGGGCTTTTTGCTGTCGGGAAATTCTAATGATTCTACTGTGTGCCAGGAATGGTAGAATGAAAAGGGCCATACGCTGTAAGGGGATTCTACTATTTCTACTATTTCTACTGCTTTTTGAAAATTGGAGACCCCCATACAGTACGCTCCCTGTGTCCTTCCCCAGAGCCTGCTCCAGGATGTGTATATGTATATGGTTTTAGATAGTAGAATTAGTAGAATAGGTAGAATAGCCATAGCCCATATGGAAAATTTGATTCTACTATAAACCGTAAACAGTAGAATTGGTAGAATACCCCTGCGGGGAGCTTCAAGGTCACTCAGCCTAGTTTCATAGTGACTACTCAGTATGGCTAATACTTTTCCTCATCACCATGACTCAGTTGTGACTGGTGGTCATGATGACTACACTCAAAACCCGATGGAAACCCACCCATTTTAACCAAAAAAGCTATAGGGTCTAAGTGTTTTGAAAAAATATGATAAAACATTGACCTAAATACAATCAGAGTTGTGATTGAGGTGATCACTAATTGAACAGAAGTCAACTCACAGGCCTCCGCATCTTGATGAAGTCAAGCACCTTGAGGCCTCATGCTAAAAAATACGCGATTGGTACAAATATAATTCATCTAAATACAAATATTTTGATATTTATGAAGAAACATTGCGTATATAGAATAGGAGGTTGCCTGTGAGTCCACGGTATCCGCGCTCGACCCGCCAGCCGCTGCAGGCTGGAATGTTTCAGGCCCAGGCCAATCTGCTCCTCATGCCCATGCCTAGCGAGGTTCTTGAAAAACCAGCCACCGAGCAAAACCTGCCTGAATTCAACGCCGGGGACCTGCAATTCCTGACTGAAATCAGGGTCCGCCCGTAACAGCGGGTCCCCGCTGTAACGTCTGGGAGAAATGAATGATCGTAAAAAAAGCGAAATATGAACGTCAGGCCATTCCGTACATCAGGGTGTCCACCCTGGATCAGGCGGATCACGGGATCAGCCTGGAGGCCCAGGAGAGTCGCATCCGCGAGTGGTGTTCCTCGAATGGGTACGCTCTGGGTGAAGTGATGATCGATAGGGGCCTGAGTGGCGGCAGAGCCGACAACCGTCCTGCCCTCCAGGCGGCTCTTTCTGGTATCCACAGGGGAGATGCGCTGGTCGTCTTTAGCCTGTCGCGCTTGGCACGAAGCACTCGCGACACCCTTGAGATTGCCGACCACCTTGAACGGCGTGGCGCGGACCTTGTCAGCTTGAGCGAAAAAATCGACACCACCAGTGCGGCTGGCCGAATGATTTTTCGACTTCTCGCGGTCCTTTCTGAATTTGAAAAGGACACCATCTCGGAGAGGACCTGCATGGCAATGCGCCACCTCAAGGGGCAGGGGCGTTACTTGGGAGGACGCACTCCTATTGGCTGGACCCAGGATGGCGACAAGATTGCACCCGTTGAAACCGAGCAGGTGGCAGTGAATCATGCTGTCCAGATGAGAAGAGAGGGCCTGTCCCTTAGGGGAATAAGTGCGGCCCTCGCGGACAAGGGGATGCGTAACCGGATGGGGAACGCCTACGCGCCGGTCCAGATCCAGCGGATGCTCCGTGGGCGAGAAGTCCGTCTCGGCGGCGGGACATCCGTGGCATAGACTGGACCACCCTCGCTGGCTCCCGGCCCCGCTGGTGGGCTGAGGAAGTGCCTGGGATGCGTCCGGGAATCATTACAGCCAGCCACTGTAGCCGGTGCCCGGGTACCTTGCACCCGGATGCCGATGGCGTCCAGAACCGGAATGACCTCGGAATTTCCAGCGAAGAGAGGCTCCCCGCGCCGGGTCTGCCGTGGCCGTGAGTAGGGACCATCTCCGCTAGGACCCAGTTGATCTGGCTAAATCCGGCTTAGGAGTTCCTTGATGTTCGCCAAAAAACTTTCTTTGGGGATTAGAATTTCCCAGCCTCCATTTGGGTTGTTCGGTGGATAAACGCGGACCCTGCATTCCTGGCCCTGAATTTCTATATCAAGAAAGCGTTCAGTCCTCCCATTGGGCGAATGTCCTGGAACCGTGACCATGGGGCTGCCTCCAAGGTGATGGGTGATGCGACAGCATACTCCCACCCCAGGCAGCCTCTGCGGTAATTCAATGCATACAGCGATACCAGGAGGACCGTCTATAAAAAAAGCCTCGGCTTTAAATTTCTAAGGAGGTAAGGGAAAGAGGCCAGTGTTGCTTTTGATGGCGACTTCAAAAAGTTGAGCAGAAAAGTGCCCAGGAAGGGTAAGGCAAGTGTGGCCTTGTCCGCTCTCCAGATCGGAGCATGTGCAGTGGAAATCCAATGTCTCGCCGGTTGGCGTGCGCAACTTCCTTGGCAGGGGGCCAGTCCCTCGTCTTTCCATGGGCGGTTCTCCTCGAACCCATGAGGCTAACGGGGATCAACAAGTCGCGTCAGGTTCACCAACCGGCGGGACACGAAATCCAGTTCACCCCGGCTCGATCCGCATATGGCCCAGTGGCTCTGTCACGTTGTAGGGGATCGGCATGGTCTCAAGCCAGATAAGTCAAGTAGAAAAAGATATTTAACGATTTTACCATGCCGTTGATGGAAACGGCGCTCAAGCCAACTGAGGCGGGTTCCTCCTTTAAAAAAAATTGCCCTGATCCAGTTAACAACCTGGATCCGTGAGGTTCTGAAGAGCCCGAGCAATCGGGCGTCGATTTGCCCGATTTCATGAGTTTTTGGACCGATCTGAGGGTGCTCATGAAACCCGGCTCCACCCTCGGCAGGCCCAAATGGTCA